>Ga0070699_100003345_pt1 | contig 14186 bp, 11 predicted proteins | sample KBSK1503metaG_FD_65473 | JGI IMG/M metagenome (GOLD analysis project Ga0070699, IMG submission 65473) | Corn, switchgrass and miscanthus rhizosphere microbial communities from Kellogg Biological Station, Michigan, USA - KBS K1-50-3 metaG | ecosystem: Host-associated > Plants > Roots >...
TGGCGGCGACCAAAAGCATCACACATTTTGCAGAGAAACGCGACAGCGAGTGGCACGCCATTTTGAAACGGACCTCCTAACGTCAGTTGATATGGTATGAAGGACGCTATGAAGATCAACATCCCATCCCACCTCTCGGACGCCGAGCTCGTGGCCGAGGTGAAGTCCCTTGCCGGCCGCGAGCGCGAGGCAGCCGCCCATCTCATCGCCCACCTGGCGGAGCTCGACGCTCGTCGGCTCTACCTGAGCGCGGGGTTCTCGTCGCTGTTCACGTACTGCATGGAAGTCCTGCGCCTGTCCGAAGCCGAGGCCTACAACCGCATCGAGGCCGCACGCGCGGCGAGGAGGTTCCCCGTCATCCTCGACCGGCTCGCCGAGGGTTCTCTGAACATCACGACGGTGCGCGTCCTCGCCTCGCACCTGACGGCCGACAATTACCAAGAACTCCTTGCCGCCGCATCCGGCAAGAGCAGGCGTGCGGTCGAGGAGTTGCTGGCCCAGCGTTTCCCACAGCCGGATGTCGCCTTTTCGGTCCGGAAGCTCCCCGCGCCCAGAGGAGTGCCAACGCAACCCCTGGCGGCGGCGCGTACGCCTCCGGCAAGCACGACGTCGGCGGGTGCACCCGTGACGGCAGCGTCCGCGCCGGTTCCTGCGCTTCCGGCGCCCGCGACGCGGCGTGCGGTCGTTGCCCCGCTGGCGCCGGACCGCTATGAGATCCGGTTCACGGCCAGCGCCGAGACGTGCGAGAAGCTACGGCTGGCCCAGGACTTACTGCGACACGCGGTTCCGACCGGAGACACGGCGCAGGTCATCGACCGGGCGCTCACCGTGCTGCTGGAGGATCTGGCCCGCAGGAAGTTCGCCGCGACCGACCGGCCACGGGCCAGCCGCGGTGCGGCCCCCGGCGCGAGGTACGTCGCGGCGAAGGTCAAGCGTGCGGTCTGGATCCGCGACGGCGGGCGTTGCGCCTTCGTAAGCAAGGGGGGTCGCCGCTGCAACGAGCGGTCCTTTGCCGAGTTCCATCACCTGGATCCGTATGGGGTGGGCGGCGAGGCCACCGTGGAGACGATGGAGCTTCGTTGTCGGGCCCACAACAATTACGAGGCCGAGCTCTTCTACGGCCGTCGACAGCCAACTCGTTCTGGAACGAGTGCGCCACTGCCGCCGATGGGAGCGGCCGTGGATCCCTAGAGCATTAGCGAGTAGTGCGCGGCGGACCGACCACCACCAGTTATCGCAATGCCGCGGTCAGGCGGGCCGGATCGAGCTTGGGCTTGCGGTCGAGGGTCGTGAGTCGCGGTCTCTCTTGGCCTACGGGCGGTGGGTGACCGCCAGCCCGTTGGCAAAGGCCACCAGTCGGTCGATGGGACTGATCGGCACCTCCAGCCCGACCAGCCCGTAATCTGGGTCGGCCTCTTTGCCTGCGGGAAATACCCTGACGTGCAGCGTCGTGAGGTCGGTGGCGTCGGTGTGCTCCCAGCCGTCGTTGTCCACCACCAGCCGCGTCGAGTCGAGCGAGCGCATCAGCTCGTACAGCGATTTGAGATGCGCCTGCTGGCCAGCACCTGCGGCCATTCCTCCAGCATGCGGGAGACGTAGGCGTCGCCGTACTCGTAGGCGTTCGCCATCTCGCCCCAGACGAGGAAGCCCATCTTGTCGCACCAGTACAGCCAGCGCGGGTCCTCGACCTTCTGGTGCTTGCGGGCGCCGTTGAGGCCGAACGACTTGGCGAGCCGGACGTCACGCTGGATCGCCTCGTCGGTCGGCGGGGTCAGCACGCTCTCCGGCCAGTAGCCCTGGTCGAGGACGAGCCTCAGGTAGTACGGCGCATCGTTGAGGAAGACCCTTGCCGGCATGGGTCGACACCTTTCGCTGGCCGAAGTAGCTCCGGAGCGTGTCCAGCACCGTGCCGCCGCTGACCGCCTCCAGGGTCAGGTCGTACAGGGTCGGATGCTCGGGGCTCCAGAGCCGCTGGCCGGGCAGGCGAAGCGTGACGTTCGCGTCGCGGTCGGCGATTCTCGTCTCCGACTGCGCCACCGTGGCGCCCTCGAGCGCCACCGTCGCCCGCAGCCACAGGTCGGGCGCGGCCCGGCTCACGCGGGCGTCGATGACGACCTGCGAGCGGTCCACGTCCGGCGTGATCCGCAGCGTGCCGACGTGCACCGGGTCCCCGGCTTCCATCCACACCGTCTGCCAGATGCCGGTCGTCCGCGTGTAGAAGATCGACTCCGAGCGCGGCTTCCAGTACTGCTTGCCTCTGGGCAGCGGCCGGTCGTTCCAGCCGTCCCAGGCCCGTACGACCACGACGTTGTCGCCGGCCTTCAGGTCGAATTCCCACGGCCCGTTCAGCGTCTGCCACTCGGCGCATGCGGTCGGGGCGCGGGTGCTCGGGCCGGGGCACGTCCGCCGACGCGGCCATGGTGGCGAAGAGGGAGAGAAGGAAGACGCCGAAAGCGAGGCGCACGCTCAGGCCGCTTCGACGGCGTCCACGACGCCACGCAGGTAGGCCAGCGACTCCCGGATCCCCACTTCGGGGTGATCCTCGTTGATCTCGTACTCCAGCGCGATGTGGCCGGCGAATTGCCGCTGGTGCAGCGCCCGGATGAGGCCGGGGAAATCGACGATGCCCTTGCCCACCTCCACCTGGCTCTCCCGGTCGGTGGCCGAGCGCAGGTCCTTGACGTGGAGGTCCATGAGCCGGTCGCCGCAATCGGCCACCGTCTTGACCGGATCGGCGCCGGCGCGCACGGTGTGGCCGACGTCCATGCACAGCCCCAGCCGGCGGTCGCGGTCCTTGATGAGCTTCAGCGCGTCCGGGGGCGCCGGGTAGGACTTGTCCTCCGGGCCGTGGTTGTGGATCGCGAGCGGAATGCCGTACTCGCGGACGAAGCGCTCGACGAGAGGGATCGCATCGGGGTCGGGCGCGCCGACGATCAGGGGGAAGCCGGCGGTCTTCGCGTACTCGAAGGCCTTCCGCACCTGGCCCTCGTCGTTCTTCATGTAGATCACGCCCCCGCCCATGAGCGTGATGCCGGCGGCGTCCAGCTTCGCGCGGGCGGCCCCGATCTCGTCCGGCGTCGCCGTCATCGGCAGGTGCACGTCCTTCAGCGTGATGTAGCGAACGTCCATCGCCCGGCACATCTCGATCGCCTGGTCGAGGCTGAACTTGCGCAGCGAGTACGACGCCAGGCCCACCTTCAGCCGGCGCGGCCGCGGGGACGCCGGCGCTTCCCGCGCCCGGAGCGACGCCGCCGCCATGCCCGCCGCCGAGCCCAGGAACGCGCGCCGCGATGTCGTGAATCGGGTCAAGGACGCCTCCCCCTGTAGCCGGCTACTCCACAATCTGCTCCGGCCCGAGCGTCCGGCGCGCGCAGCGGAGCGCTCCTTCTCTCTTCCCGAGCGTCCGGCGCGCGCAGCGGAGCGTTTCCGGCGCTTGATGACGACATGCGCTAGCGTCGCGCGCCGCATTCGCGTTCAGAACAGCAGCTTGGCGGCGAGCTGCAGGTTGCGTGGGATGTTGAACTGGCTCGTCGCCTTCCCGAAGTTGGAGCTGGTGGGGTCGAGGTTGGGGATGGCGAAGATCGGGTGGTTGAAGGCGTTGATGGCCTCGAGGCGGAGCTGCAGCCGGACGCTCCGGCCGAAGCTCATCGTCTTGATGAGGGACGCGTCGAGGAACTGCACCGGCTGGCTGCGGATGCCCGGACGCGACGGGAAGGTCCGGATGTTGTTGGCGAGGCGGATCCGCGGGTCGGCGCGCTGCTTGGCCGGGTCGTCGGCCCCGTTCGTCTGCACCGCCGCGTCGTGGAAGTAGAAGCCGCTCGTGTCGAAGATCCGGTCCACGTTGTTCCACTCCGCCTTCAGCTTGCTCGGATCGCCGTCGTAGTACAGGTTGCCGAAGGTCAGCGGCCGGCCGCTCTGCAGGTTGTAGATGCCCTGGACGCTCCAGCCGCCGAAGATCGCCCGCGCCACGCCCGACAGCTCGAATCGCCGGCCCTTGCCGAAGGGCAGCTCCCAGATCCCGGAGGCGGCGAAGCGGTGCGGGATGTCCGCGTCGGCCAGGCGTTTCTCCAGCTGCGTGTCGGTGTTGTTCAGCAGGCTGAACTTCTCCGTGGACCGGGAGATCGTGTAGGCCAGCAGGAGCGAATAGCCGCCGGAGAAGCGCTTCTCGAGGCGGAACTGGCCGGAGTCGTACAGGCTGGTCCCGTCGTAGCGGTCCGTGCGGATGTTGCCGAACTCCGGGAACGGCCGCAGGAGCTGCTGCCGCTGGATCGTGCTTCCGTTCAAGGAGGTCCCGGGCAGAAGACCACGGAACGGGTTCGGCACGTTGGCGGTGAGGAAGTTGATGACCGCCGCGTCTCGGACGGGACTGGTGGACAGGTACTGCCTCGGCACGGCGTTGATGTCGATCGCGCGAAGGCGGTCGTCGTTCGTGACTCCCACGGCCAGGTCGTAGCCGCGGCTGCCCACGTAGGCGGCCTCGAAGACCCATTTTCCCGGCAGCTCGCGCTGGAAGCCGACCGACCACCGCATGTTCTGCGCGTTCTTGCGGTCCGCGGGGACGAAGTTGATGTCGCGCCCGAGGAAGGTGGCCGCCCCCAGGCTGGCCCCCGGCGGGTCGAGGACGCCGTCCGGGAAGGGATCGATCAGGTTGGCGCGGAAGGTGAGGCCGCCGTCGAGGGTGGGCACGATGTTCGTGGACTGGGAGAAGCCCTGCTGCTGGAACGGAGAGAAGCCGTCGTTGCCGGCCGACGTCGCCGGTATGGCGTTCTCCATGACGACGGGCATCGAGTAGATCCCCCACCCGCCCCGGATGACGGTCCGGTCGTTGGCCTGGAAGGCGAACCCGACCCGCGGCTGGACGTTGTTCTTGTCGGCCGTCCAGAAGCCGCGGTGGTCCTTGTCGAGGAACGTGAGGCCGCCCTGGACGCGGAAGTCGGCGGGGGCGATCTGCGGGATCGGGTTGGCGGCGTAGGCCTGGCGGGCGGCGGCCTGGATCGGGCTCGCCACGGACGTGTCGAAGCCGCGGATGTTCCGGTCGTAGCGCTCGGTGATCGGCGCCTCGTACTCGTAGCGCAGGCCGAGGTTCAGCGTCAGGCGCCGGGACACCTTCCAGTCGTCCTGCACGAAGCCGGCGTGGTACAGGCTCTGGTTCGCCCGGGACGCGGTCCGGTCGATGAAGCCGCCGGTAGGCAGGCCGAGCAGCATCGACGCGAGCTGCTGGCCGAACTGCCCGGGGGAGTTGTCGAGCGGGCCGCGGGTGAAGTCCGTGTTGAAGTCGTAGCGGCCGGCGGCGTGGTAGCTCGGATAGCTGTTGTCCCTGAGCACGCGGAAGTCGTAGCCCACCCGCAGCGAGTGGTTGCCCATGAGCCGCGTCAGCGTCGGCTGGACCGAGTAGACGTTGGTCGCGCGCCGGTCCCCCACGGAGTCGCCGAGGTTGGAGTAGGTGTCGGGGTTGGTCGGGAACTCGAACCGCGGCACGTAGGAGGCGTCACCGAAGAAGGAAGCGGTGCGGGACGAGAAGCCGAGGCTCTTGGGGTCGAAGCCCCCCTGGTGCTGGCGGACGTTGGGTTCGTTGAAGCGCGCAAAGCCGACGCGCAGGTTGACCAGCGTCGCGGCCGAGTGGGTGTACACGTGGTCGTAGGTGAAGGCGTTGTTGACCCGGAAGAGGAAGTTCCCGGTCGGCCGCACGCCGTCCAGCTCCCCCGTCCAGTTGCCCCGGTTCTCCCGCCGGTTGTTCCAGGTGTAGCGCACGAAGAAGCGGTGGCGGTCGGAGAGCTTGTGGTCGATCCGGGCCGTGACCGAGTTGAAGGTGTCGCCGCGCCCGTTGGGCCCGATGAAGTTGTCGCGGCCCTGCGCGTCGCCGGGCTGGTTCGGCAGCGGGTAGAGGTTCAGGTAGTTGAGCGCGACGGGACTCAGCCGGCCGCGCGGGATGATGTTGCCCGGAAACGGCTGGCGCTGGATGCGCCCGTCGGGCAGGCGCACCGCGGTCAGGGGATCGTAGATCACGATGCCCTGGCGGAGGAGCGCCGAGAAATCGCCCTGTCGCTCGGCTTCCGTGGGCACGGTGAAGGTGCCGGGCTCGGGAAACTCGTCCCGGAGCCCCTCGTAGGTGACCATGAAGAACGTCCGGTCCCGCCCGCTGTAGCCGGGCAGCAGGACCGGACCGCCCAGCGAGCCGCCGTAGCGGTTGTAGCTCAGCGGCGCCCGCGGCTTGGCCGCGCGGTTCAGGAAGAAGTCGTTGGCGGAGATGGAGTCGGACCGGTAGAACTCGTAGGCGGTGCCGTGCCAGTCGTTGGTGCCGCTCTTCAGGACCACGTTGACGGTGGCGCCGGCGGTGTGTCCCTGTTGGGCGTCGTAGGTCGCCGTCTCGACCTTGAACTCCTCGACCGCATCCGACGGGGGGACGTAGGCCACGCGCCGCCCGTGGGCCATGTTGGGCGAGCCGTCGAGCGTGAACTCGTTCCCGCCGTTCGTCCCCGGCGCCCCGTCGGCCACGATGGAAGACGTTCCGGCATTGTCGAAGGGGCGGGAGAACTTCAGGTCGCCGATGTAGGCGGTGCCGGCCGCGAGGCGCGAGAGCACGAACGGGTTGCCGTCGGAGAGAGGCAGCAGGTTGATGCGCTGCGCGTCGATGACCTGGCCGGCCGAGCCGGTCGCGACCTCCAGGAGCGGCGTGCCGGCCCTCACTTCGACCGTCTCCTGCTGGCCGCCGGGCTCCACGGTGAGATCGACGGTGAGGCGATCCGCGACGCGGACGTCGACGTCTCGCACCGCCCTCTTGAAGCCCGGCAGCTCGGTCGACACCGAGTACCGTCCCGGCGTCAGGTACATCAGGGTGTACTGGCCGTTGGCGTTGGTGACCGTGCGGGAGGCCACGTTCGTGGAGAGATGGGTCGCCACCACGCTCGCGCCCGCCACGGCGGCGCCCGAGCTGTCCTTCACCTGGCCGGCGATCGCGCCGCGAGATTCCTGGGCCGTCGCCGCTCCGGCAGAAAAGAGCGCGAGCGCGGCCAGCGTGACCTCGATTCTCGCCTTCATGGAGCCTCTCCTCCCGGTCGGAGGGTCCCATCCCGTCCGAACGCGCAGACAGGAGCCTGCCGAACGCAATTGGAGCTGTGTTCATTTTCTTGTACACGCCGTTCGGCGGGGTGTCAAGGAAAGCGGATCGAAGGCGCTACCAGCCCCAGCCGCCGCTCACCGGGATGTTGGCGCCGGTGACGTAGGCCGCCTCGTCCGAGAGGAGGTAGAGGGCGAGGCCAGAGGTGTCGGCCGTCGATCCGACGTAGCCCGCGGGGATGTTGCGGGACATGGCCTTCAGCTCCTCCTCGCCCATCGAGCCCGAATCGATGAAGCCGGGCGAGATGGCGTTGACCGTGATGCGGTGCCGGGCCAGCGACTTCGACAGCGTGCGGACGAGGCCGAGCACGCCCACCTTCGCCAGGTAGTGGGCGGTGAGCTGAGGCTGGGCGACCAGGCGGTCCGCGTTGGACATGGAGAAGGCGATGATCCGCCCCCACCGCCGCTCGATCATGCCCGGCGCGACGAGCCGCGACAGGTAGAAGAGGCAATCGAGGTTGTTCGCGAACATCTCCCGCCAGCCCTCGGGCGTCTCGGAGAAGAGGTCCACGCGGTGGAAGGGGCCCGCGCAGTTGACGAGGGCGTCGACCCGGCCCTGCCAGTCGACGACGCCTTTCACGAGCCGCTCGCACTCGGCGGGCGCCGACACGTCCGCGGCGACGGCCAGCCCCTTCCCCCCCGCGGCCTCGATCTGCCCCACCGTCTCTTCGGCGGCGTCGCGGCTGGTGCGATAGGCGACCGCCACCGACCAGCCCCGCTGGGCCAGATCGACCCCGATGCGGCGGCCGATGCCTTTTCCCCCCCCGGGGATGAGCGCGACGCGCGTCGTCATACCCACCACCCTACTTCACCGCATAGGTTCGTTTCGTGCTCTTGCCGTGCACCTCCACCGTGTAGCTCGTGGCCTGCGGATCGACACGGAGACGGATCCACTCGCCCTTGCAGGCCTCCTCGTCGTTGGCGGTGAGCTCAGGGGGCGCGTTGTCGGCTTGCTTCGTCGCCACGTTGCGGTGCAGCTGGTAGATGTCCTTCACGCTCGGCGTCTGGCGCAGCACCTTGTAGACGGCGGGCGTGCCCCCCTTCGTCGCGCCGTTGTCGATCACGGCCACCGTCGGCGCCACTGCGGCGACAAGCGCGGGGTTGTTGCTGTTGTCGGCTCCGTGATGCGTCACCTGGTAGACGTCGACGCGGCCGATGAGGTTCTTCGGGCACGCGAGCTTGTGCTCGACGTTCCAGGTCAGGTCGCCCAGGTCGAGGAAGTCGAACCCGCCGAACCTCAAGCGCAGGCCCACGCTGCGGAAGTTGTCGGACGTGTCGTCGGGGATCGCGGCGTGGGCGGGCGGTGCCTTGCAGGGCCGCGTCTGCGCCGAGCCCGGAGGCTCGTCGGGCACGATCCCGTCGGAGCTGACGACGCGAAGGCTCACCGGCGGCGCGCCGGGCGCCTGCCGGAGGCGGATCTCGTCGTCGGGATGGAGAACGGTCGAGCGCCCCTGGGTGACCTGCTGATAGGCCCCTCTGAGAAGGGCGTCCACGTCGGAGGGATTGCCTTCGGGAAAGCCGTGGTCGTAGAAGCGGCCGATGGGCAGGCGCTCGGCGAGCGCGGCGACGCCGCCGACATGGTCCCCGTGCCAATGCGTGGTGACGAGGTGATCGATGCGCGACACGCCCGCTTCCCGGGCCGCCTGCTGGATGCGGTCCGCGTCCCGCGCCCCCGGCCAGCCGGTGTCCACCAGCACCGACTCCCCCGCCGGCGTGACGACGAGCGTGGCCGCCCCGCCCTCCACGTCGATCCAGTAGATCTCGAGGCCCTTCTTCTCGGGCGAAGCCGCGACGAGTCCAACCGCCAGCAGCGCCGCGACGAGGGCCGTCGTCTTTTTCATGTCTCTCCTCCCGGGGCCTGATATCTTATGTCGCGATGCGCCGTCTCGCGGTGTGGGTCTTGCTGGCGGCCGGCTCCGGGGGGGCGATTCCATCCGCTCCCGAGCCGGTGCTCCCCACCGTGCGCCCGTGGACCGCGCGATGGATCTCGGTGCCGGACGCGTCTCCCGCCGGTTACGGCGTCTACCACTTCCGGCGACGGTTCCGCGTCGACCCGGTGCCCGCGGCGTTCGTGGTCCACGTCTCCGCCGACAATCGCTACCAACTCTACGCCAACGGCGCCCGCGTCGCCTCGGGTCCCGCGCGCGGCGACCTCTTCCATTGGCGCTACGAGACGGTGGACCTGGCGCCCTTCCTGCGCTCGGGGGACAACGTCCTCGCCGCGGTCGTCTGGAACTTCGGGCCGGAGACGCCGGAGGCGCAGGTCACGAACCAGACGGGGTTCTTGCTCCAGGGCGACGGGCCCGCGGAGAAGGACGTGGACACCGGAGCCGGATGGAAGTGCCTGCGCAACGAGGCCTACGAGATCCTGCCGCTGAATCGCGAGGAGATCCGCCACCAGTACTACGTGGCCGGTCCGGGCGACAAGGTCGCCGCCGCGCGCTACCCGTGGGGCTGGGAGACGGCGGAGCTCGACGACGCGTCCTGGAAGGTGCCCGCGGTGGGCCCGCCGGGCAGCTCGCGCGACGCCTTCGACGCGCCCAGCCGGTGGATGCTCGTCCCGCGCTCGGTCCCGCCGATGGACGAGCACCCGGAGCGGCTCGACCGCGTGCGGCGCGCGAGCGGGGTGACGGTGCCGGCGGCCTTCCCGCGCGCGCCCGCGCCGTTCACGGTGCCGCCGCGGACCGCGGCCCGGCTCCTCCTCGACCAGGGATCCCTCACCACCGCGTACCCGGAGCTGGTCGTGAGCGGCGGCAAGGACGCCGCGGTCGGCCTGCGCTACGCCGAAAACCTGTGGGTGCCGGGGACCGGCGACAAGGGCCATCGCGACGAGATCGACGGCAAGGAGATGCGCGGGCTGCGCGATCTCTTCGTCACCGACGGCGGCGCCCGCCGGCTCTTCCGTCCTCTGTGGTGGCGCACCTACCGCTACCTCGAGCTGAGCGTGGACACGCGCGAGGAGCCGCTCACGGTGGAGGACCTGCGCGGCGTGTTCACCGCCTACCCCTTCACGCGGAAGGCGCGCTTCGATGCCGGGGAGCCGGAGCTGGACCGCATCCTCGACGTCGGCTGGCGCACCGCCCGGCTGTGCGCGCACGAGACGTACATGGACTGCCCCTACTACGAGCAGCTCCAGTACGTGGGCGACACGAGGATCCAGGCCCTCGTCTCCTATTACGCGAGCGGCGACGACCGGCTCGCGCGCAACGCGATCGAGCAGATCGACGACTCGCGCACGTCCGAGGGCCTGACCATGAGCCGTTTCCCCACCCGCCTCCAGCAGTACATTCCGCCCTTCTCGCTGTGGTGGATCGGCATGGTCCACGATTACTGGTGGTATCGCGACGACCCGGCGTTCGTCCGCGCCCGGCTTCCCGGCGTGCGCACGGTGCTGTCGTTCTTCGCCGCGCGCCAGCGCTCGAGCGGGTCGCTGGGTGCGCTACCCTGGTGGAACTTCCTCGACTGGGCCGACGCGTGGCCTTCGGGCTCGCCGCCGGGATGGAACTTCGTCCGCGACTGGGCGTCGCCGTCATCGGGCCGGATCGATCCCCAGGACCCTTCGGGCGCCTCGGCCGCGATGGACCTCCAACTGCTCCTCGCCTACGACGCGGCCGCCGATCTGGAGGACGACCTCGGCTCGAAGACGCTCGCCGCCGAGTATCGCCAGGCGGCGGGCCGGCTCCGCGCCGAGGTGCCGCGGCTCTATTGGGACGCGAGCCGGCAGTTGTACGCGGACACGCCCGCGAAGAAGGACTTCTCCCAGCACACCAACGTCCTCGCCATCCTCGCCGGCGTGGCCGAGGGCGAGGCGGCGCGGGCGCTCGTCGGCCGCGTCCTGACCGAGCCCGGCCTGGTGCCCTGCTCGATCTATTTCCGCCACTACGTGCACGCGGCCCTCAACCGCACCGGGGAGGGCGACCGCCTCCTCGATCAGCTCGCGCCGTGGCGCCGGATGCTCGCCCTCGGCCTCACGACGTGGGCGGAGAAGGAAGACCCCTCGCGGTCGGAGTGCCACGCGTGGGGGGCGAGCCCGAACTTCGAGCTGCTGCGGACGGTGCTCGGCGTCGACTCCGCCGCGCCGGGCTTCCGGCGCGTCCGGATCCGTCCCTTCCTCGGGCGGCTCACCCGCGTCTCCGGCTCGGTGCCGCACCCGAAAGGAGAGGTCGCCGTGAGCCTGAAGCGCGACGGCGAGGCGCTCGAAGCCGATGTACGGTTGCCGGAAGGGGTCGACGGCGAGATCGTGTGGCAGGGGGCGCGCCGACCGCTGCCGTCGGGTCAGTCGAAGCTGCGGCTCACGCGACCCTGACCGGCCGGCCTTCGCGGGCGGAAGCGAGCAGCGCGACGATCGCGGCCACGGTGCCGCGGCTGTCGGCGAGGCTCACCGCCGGCGGCCGGCCGAGCAGCACCGCATCCGCCAGATCCTCCACCTCGCCCAGGTAGAGGTGCGCGTCCGAGCCCGCGACCTGGATCGTCTGCCGTTCGTCGCCGCGGACGAGATGGACGGGTTCGCTCGGGCCCGGCTTGAACGGGTTCGGGACGAAGAGGCTGGCCTCGCTGCCCACGATCTCCACGTCCCGCCGGAAGGCGGCCCGGAACCCGGTGTCGCACTGCACCACGACGTCCGCGGGGAAGCGGAGCTGGCCCGCGAAGGCGACGTCGACGCCGGTGGGGCCCAGGGTCTGCCAGCCGAACGCCTCCACCGGCTCGGCCCCGATCATCAGGCGCGCGTAGCCGATCGGGTACACGCCGAGGTCCCACAGGCAGCCGCCCCCGAGCGCGGGATCGAGCCGCACGTCGGCCTCGCGCGTGAACGGGAACGTGAAGCAGCCGCGGACGACGCGCAGGTCGCCGAGCGCCCCGCGCTCCACCATCGCCTTGACCTCGCGGGTCAGCGTCTGGTGGCGATACATGAGGCCTTCGGCCACCACCACTCCCGCCGCGCGGGCGGCCTCGGCGATCGCGTCGACCTCGCCCACCGTCACCGCGAGAGGCTTCTCGCACAGGACGTGCTTGCCGGCGCGGGCGGCCCGGATCGTCCACTCCGCGTGGAGGCCGTTGGGCAGCGGGTTGTAGACGACGTCGATCCCGCCGTCCGCGAGCATCTCCTCGTAGCGGCCGAAGCTGCGCGGGATCCCCCACTCGCGGGCGTAGGCAGCGGCGCGGTCGGGATCGCGGCTGGCCACCGCCACCAGCTCGCTCCGCCGCGACTCCCGGATGGCGGGGATGAGCGACCGGTTGATCCGCGCCGCGCCCAGCAGTCCCCAGCGCAGAGGCCGCACGGCCGTCGCTAGACCCTGCCCGCCCGGTACTCCTCGACCAGGTAATCACAGGCCCGGGCGGCGAGGGCCATGAACGTGATGGTCGGGTTCGGGCAGGCGGAGGAGACGTAGCAGGAGCCGTCCATCACGAAGAGGTTTTTCACGTCGTGGGCCTGCTGCCACTTGTTGAGCACGGAGGTCTTCGGGTCGTTGCCCATGCGCGCCGAGCCCACCTCGTGGATCGACAGGCCGGGGGCCGAGATCTCGGCCTGCCGTTGGACGTACTGGGCCCCGACCGCCTCCAGCATCTCCGCGGCCGTGTCGGCCATGTCGTCCACCAGCTTCTTCTCGTTGTCCCCGTAGGCGACGCTGATGTGGAGGACGGGGATGCCCCAGTCGTCCCGCTTCTCCTTGTCGATCTCCACGTAGTTCTCGAACCGGGGCAGGCACTCGCCGAACCCGCCGATGTAGATGAACCACGGCTGCTCCTGGCGCACCGACTTCTTGAAGGAGGCCCCGAACCCGGGCAGGTAGTTCGCATGGCCCCACTTGGACAGCTCGGAGGAGCCCTGGAACCCGTAGCCGCGGATGAAGCCCGGGCTCTTGTCGGTGATGTTCCGGAAGCGCGGGATGTAGATGCCGTTGGGACGGTTGCCGCGGGAATCGGGGACGCCCTTGAGCATGGGCAGGATGCCGGAGGCGCCCCCGCCGGTGACGTGGTCCATCACGTAGTGGCCGAGGACCCCGCTGGAGTTGGCGATGCCGTTGCCGTACCGGGCCGAGCGTGAGTTCAGCATGATGCGCGCCGACTCCAGCGTCGAGGCGCAGAGCACCACCACCTTGCCGAAGGCCTCGCGGTGGTTGCGCGTGAGGCGATCGACGTACTGGACGCTGCGGCACTTGCCGTCGCCGTCCACCTCGATGTGGCTGACGACCGCGTTGGGGATCAGCGTGAGCCGGCCGGTCTTGTCGGCCGCGGGCAGCGTGCTCGCGGGGCTGCTGTAGTACGAGCCGGTGGTGCAGCCGCGCGAGCACGGACCGCAGTAGTGGCACTTGGGCCGGCCGTTCAGGTCCTTCGTGAGGATCGCGCAGCGGCCGATCGTCACCGTGCGTCCGAACTTCTCCTTCACCTTGCCGCGGAGGAGCTGCTCGCCGCAGGTCAGGTTCATGGGAGGCAGGAACCTGCCGTCGGGGAGCTGGGGCAGCCCCTCGGCCTGTCCGCTCACGCCCACGAACTCCTCGACCCGGTCGTAGTAGGGCGCGATGTCGGCATAGCCGATCGGCCAGTCGTCGCCGTAGCCGTCGCGGGAGGCCGCCTTGAAGTCGTAGTCGCTGAGCCGGTAGGTCTGGCGGGCCCACATGATCGACTTGCCGCCCACGTGGCGCCCGCGGATCCAGTAGAACGGCTTGTCCTTGGGGAACGTGTACGGATGCTCGGTGTCCTTGATGAAGAGGTGGTTCGTGTACTCGTCGCACTGGTAGCACCGCGTCTGGATCGGCTGCTCTTCGACCTGCGCGCGGAAGCCGCGCTCGCGGCCGCGCAGCGGCATGTCGTACGGGTGCTTGTGCTCGGTGTAGTCGACCGCGGGGTCGAGCTTGCGCCCCGCCTCGAGCACCGCCACCCGCAGGCCGGCCTCGGTCAGGTGCTTGGCGACCCAGCCGCCGGTGGCGCCGGAGCCGACGACGATCGCGTCGAAGACCTCGGGGGCCACCTCAGGCCTTGTGCTGCGGGTGCGTGCAGCCGGGGTACTCGAGGAAGAAGAGCTGGCCGTCGTCGCCCAGCTCCTGCTTCATCCCGATCTCGGAGGTGTA
>Ga0070699_100003346_pt1 | contig 14185 bp, 8 predicted proteins | sample KBSK1503metaG_FD_65473 | JGI IMG/M metagenome (GOLD analysis project Ga0070699, IMG submission 65473) | Corn, switchgrass and miscanthus rhizosphere microbial communities from Kellogg Biological Station, Michigan, USA - KBS K1-50-3 metaG | ecosystem: Host-associated > Plants > Roots >...
TCGGCGGGCTCTTCGACATCGCCAAGCAGGAGTTCGGGCTGCAGAAGACCCGCGTCGACTTCGGGCAGACGCTCGGCATCTGGGGGATTGGCCCCGGCCCCTTCCTGGTGCTGCCGCTCCTGCCGCCGCTCACCGTGCGTGACGGCATCGGCACCGCGGTCGACGGGGCCATGGACCCGCTCAGCTACGTCCTGCCCTTCATCTGGACCCGGCTCGGGATGAAGATCGGCAACACGATCAACGATCGCTCCCTCAACCTCGACCTCTACCAGGGGTTCGAGGAGACCACCGTCGACCTCTACAGCGCGGTGCGGAACGGCTACCTGCAGCGCCGCGAGAACATGATCAAGGGGCCGCCACCCTACTGACGTTCGGAGGAGGCCGTCGAGGCCCCTCCGAGGCCTCCCCCTTTCGGATTTAGGATTGCGCCGGCGGAGCCGGCGCTCGAACGCGGGCAACCGAGACGCGTCCCCCCTGCGGTAATCCGCCTGGTTGGTGCCTCGCCTGTAGCTGATTTCCTCGTCTAAGACTCGCTGCTGGTGGGCTGACGCGATGCGTGCAAGATGTGCGGGTCTTTTTTAGTTGACAGGGTTCAGCAGAGCGCAATATGTTGGGGTCCGTTTTCGAGACGCCACTACATATATGAACAAGCGTTCATGCCGATCGGTCCCGAGTCAAGACGCGCTCGCGTCGCGCCTACCCGCCTTTCCGGTCTGAAGTCGGTCGCCCCAATGTGTCGAGCAGCGGTCGAGGTTTGGCCCGCGTGTTCTAGGAGGAGCTCATGAAAGTTGCCCGTCGGTTCACCAAGGAAGGCCAGAGTCCCTATGCGGGGATCCAGTTCGAACAGCGAGTCTCGGAGATCAAGAATCCCGACGGCTCGACGGTCTTCCGCCAAGAGGGGATCTCGGTGCCGGCCGGGTGGTCCGGGGTGGCGACTGACATCTTGGCCCAGAAGTACTTCCGCAAGTCGGGGGTACCCCAGTACGCGCTCGACGGCAAGCCCCAGCTGGACCGGGACGGCCGGCCGGTCCTGGGCGGCGAGCGGGACGCCCGGCAGGTCTTCCACCGGCTGGCGGGCTGCTGGATGCACTGGGGCGAGAAGTATGGCTATTTCGACACCCCGTCGGATGCGCGCGCCTTCTACGACGAGCTCTGCGCGATGCTGGCCTCCCAGGTCGCGGCGCCCAACTCCCCCCAGTGGTTCAACACCGGCCTGCACTACGCCTACGGCCTCAGCGGGCCGGCTCAGGGCCACTTTTATGTGGACCCCGATACCGGGATCCTGACCCGGGCCAGCTCCGCTTACGAGCGGCCTCAGCCGCACGCCTGCCAGCCCTACCACGCGCTGGTCTCGACCCCCGAGGGCCCCCTGCCCATCGGGCAGATCGTGAGCAAGCGCCTCATCGGCCTCGAGGTCTACGACGGCCGCGACGAGGGCGCCGGCATCACCCGCGTGGTGGCGGTGCAGGAGAACGGGGAGAAGGCGGTCTTCCGGATCGAGCTCCGGAACGGGGTCACGGTGGAGGCCACCGGCGATCACCTGGTCTGGGCCATCGTCAATGGGGTCGGCGCCTGGCGGCGGGTCGACGAGGTCGAGCCAGGCGCGGCGCTCTGCCTCTCCACGCGGACCGAGGTCCGCGCGGGCTCCCAGGACCTCGAGGTGGACGAGGCCGCGCTGGTCGGGTGGCTGCAGGCCGACGGCTTCGTGGGCCAGGACGCTCTCGACACCGACCACAGCCTGGCCGTCGAGTTCACGACCATCGACAAGGACGAGCTCGATTTCGTCGTGGAGCGGGTGCACCGCGTCTTCGACGGCGTGCACTACCACGTCCGCTCGATGGAGACCCGGACCCCCGGGCTCGACATCCACCGGATCCGCCTGTACGGGGAGCGGCTGCGCCCGTTCGTCGAGAAGTACGGCCTGCTTCGGTCGAGCGCCGACCACACGGTGCCCCCAACGATCCTGCGGGCCGGCCGGGAGGCCCAGGCGGCCTACCTGCGCGCCCTCTTCCAGGCCCAGGGCTCGGTGCGCCTCCGCTCCTACTGGGCGCGGCTGGCCGACGTCACGCTTACCACCACCTCCACGAGCCTCGCCCACGGCGTGCAGGCGCTGCTGCTGAATCTGGGCGTCTACGCTCGGGTCGGGCGCGGGTCGGAGACGCGAGAGAGCCGCCGCACCCCCTTCGTGGTGTCCATCGCCCACGCCGAGTCGCGGGCCCGCTTCCGGAACCTGATCGGCTTCGTCTCGGACGACAAGCGCGAGCGCCTCGAGATCGCCTGCTCCGACCAGTTCGCGGGCAAGCGGGTCGGCGCGCTGCGCGAGGAAATGGTGATGCGGGTGGAGTGCGTGGGGGTCCAGCCGGTCTACGACATCCAGACCGAGAGCGGACAGTACCTCTCCAACAACGTGATCGTCCACAACTGCTTCATCCAGTCGGTGGCCGACGACCTGGTCAACGACGGCGGCATCATGGACCTCTGGACGCGCGAGGCCCGCATCTTCAAGTACGGCTCGGGCAGCGGGACCAACTTCTCGAGCCTGCGGGGCGAGAACGAGCCCCTGTCGGGCGGCGGCAAGTCCTCGGGCCTGATGTCGTTCCTCAAGATCGGCGACCGCGCGGCGGGCGCCATCAAGTCGGGGGGCACCACCCGGCGAGCGGCCAAGATGGTCATCCTCGACCTCGACCACCCGGACATCCTGACCTTCATTCGCTGGAAGGTGGTGGAGGAGCAGAAGGTGGCGGCCCTGGTGACCGGCTCCCGGCTCACCAAGCGCCGGCTCCAGTCGGTGCTGGGCGGGGCCCGCACTCCCGGCGGGCTCGAGGCGGATCCGCGCAAGAACCCGGCGCTGCGCTCGGCGGTGCGCGAGGCGCGCGCGGCCATGGTACCGGAGGGCTATATCCAGCGGGTGCTGCAGCTCGCCGGCCAGGGCGTGCGCGAGCTCGACTTCCCGGAGTACGACACCGACTGGGACAGCGAGGCCTACTACACGGTCTCCGGCCAGAACTCCAACAACAGCGTGCGGGTGCCCAACTCCTTCTACGACGTGCTGGCGCGCCGCGGCCAGTGGGAGCTCAAGCGCCGCACCGACGGCAAGAGCGCCGGGTTCGTCCCCGCCGAGCAGCTCTGGGACGAGATCGCGCACGCCGCGTGGGCCTGCGCCGACCCGGGCGTGCAGTACGACACCACCATCAACGAGTGGCACACCTGCCCCGAGGACGGGCGCATCAACGCGAGCAACCCGTGCGTGACCGGCGACACCCTGGTCGCCACCGCCGAGGGCTGGCGGCGGATCGACGCCCTCGTGGGCGGGAGCGCGCAGGTGATCGGCTCCGACGGGCAGCCCCACCTGGTCACCCGGATCTTCCCCACCGGCGAGAAGCCGATCTTCGACCTGCGGACGCGCCTCGGCTACCGGCTGCGGATCACCGGGGACCATCGGGTCCTCACCGTCGGCCGCGGCGACGTGGCGGTGCAGGACCTCACCGCCGGCAATCGTGTGCTGCTGCGCGGGGCCGGGTTCGGCCGCCGGAGCCTTTCGACCGGGCAGGCGCTCGGCATCGGGGTGGCCGCCGCGGAAGGCTTCCTCTCGCCCGGCGTGATCGGCGGGCGGGCCCAGGAGTCGCTGGTGCTCACCACCGACGCGGACGAGGCGCCGATGCTGGCCGCGGTGGCCGGCGCGGTCAACGCGGGTCGGGCCGCGCTGCAGGCGGTGGGCGCGAGCGGGCGCTCGGAGAGTGGCGGGGTCATCACCCGGACCGCGGCCACCGCCCGGCTGCTGCTGAGCGACGCCGCCACCGTCGACTTCTTCCGGGAGTTCGCGGTCCTCGACGAGGGCGCCGCGAGCATCCGCTTCACCCCCGCGGTCTTCGAGCTGAACCGGCCCGCGGTGGCGTCGGTGCTGCGCGGCCTCTTCACCGCGGACGCGGAGGTCGCCAACTACGGTGAGCAGTCGCGCTACATCTCGCTCGACTCGACCTCGCTCGAGCTGCTGCAGCAGACCCAGCTCCTGCTCCTGGGCTTCGGGATCAAGGCGCGCCTCTATGAGGACACGCGGCTCGCCGAGGCCCAGCCGGCGCGGCCGCACCCGATGCACTCGCTGCGGATCAGCCGGACCTCGCGCGTGCTCTTCGAGCAGGAGATCGGCTTCCACGCGGAGAGCCCCAAGGCGGGCGCCCTCGCCCGGATCAACGGCGAGGAGCCGGCCGGCGGCGAGGACCTGACCGACGAGGTGGCGTCGATCGAGCCGGCCGGCGAGGCGCCGGTGTTCGACCTCACCGAGGAGGTCACCGCCCACTTCGTGGCGGGCGGGCTCGTGGTGCACAACTGCTCGGAGTACATGTTCCTCGACGACACCGCGTGCAACCTGGCCTCGATCAACCTCGTGAAGTTTCTGCGCGAGGACGGCGCCTTCGACGTCGACGGCTTCCGGCACGCGTGCCGGCTGTGGACGACGGTGCTCGAGATCAGCGTGCTGATGGCGGCCTACCCGAGCCCGGCCATCGCTCAGCGGAGCTGGGACTACCGTACCCTCGGGCTCGGCTACGCCAACATGGGCACCGTGCTCATGCGCAAGGGCATCCCGTACGACTCGCCGGAGGCCACCGCGATCTGCGGGGCGATCACCGCGGTGATGTGCGGCGAGGCCTACGCGACCTCCGCGGAGATGGCGCGCGACCTGGGCCCCTTCCCCGGCTACCCGCGCAACCAGGCCGCGATGCTCCGGGTCATGCGCAACCACCGACGCGCCGCCTACCGGCCGCCCGCCGCGGAGTACGAGGGGCTCAGCATCACCCCGCACGGCATCGACCCGGTCCACTGCCCGGCGCCCCTGCTGCAGGCGGCGCGCGAGACGTGGGATCGCGCGGTGGCCCTCGGCGACCAGTTCGGCTATCGCAACGCCCAGGTCACGGTACTGGCCCCCACCGGCACCATCGGCCTGGTCATGGACTGCGACACCACCGGCATCGAGCCGGACTTCGCCCTCGTGAAGTTCAAGAAGCTGGCCGGCGGCGGGTACTTCAAGATCATCAACCAGAGCCTGCCGCTGGCCCTTCAGACGGTCGGCTACCCCGCGGCCCAGATCGAGGACATCGTGGCCCACTGCGTGGGGCGCAAGACCCTGCGGGGCGCGCCCGCGATCAACCACGAGACGCTCCGGGCCAAGGGCTTCGACGACGAGGGGCTCGGGCGCATCGAGACCGCGATCGAGACCGCCTTCGACATCTCGTTCGCGTTCAACGCCTGGACGCTCGGCGAGGGCTACATCGCGGCGCACCTCGGCCTGAACGAGGCGCAGCTCGCGGAGTGGAACGGCAACCTGCTACGGGCCCTCGGCTTCACCGCCGCCGAGATCGAGGCGGCCAACGACTACTGCTGCGGCACCATGACGGTGGAAGGGGCCCCGCACCTCCGCGCCGAGCACCTCGCGATCTTCGACTGCGCCAACCGCTGCGGCAAGCGCGGGGTGCGGTTCATCGCCACCGAGGCCCACATCCAGATGATGGCGGCGGCCCAGCCCTTCATCTCGGGGGCGATCAGCAAGACCATCAACATGCCCCAGGACGCCACCATCGAGGACGTGAAGTGGGCCTACGACCTGGCCTGGCGGGGCATGGTCAAGGCGGTGGCCCTCTACCGCGACGGCTCCAAGCTCTCGCAGCCGCTCAACTCCACCACCGACGAGGACGAGGAGCGCTCGGTGGCCGCCGACGTGGAGGCGGTGGCCGAGAAGATGACCGAGCGGGTGGTCACCCAGTACCTGCGCGAGCGCCACCGGCTCCCCGACCGCCGGAAGGGCTACACCCAGAAGGCGGTGGTGGGCGGCCACAAGGTGTACCTGCGCACCGGCGAGTACGAGGACGGCCAGGTCGGCGAGATCTTCCTCGACATGCACAAGGAAGGGGCGGCCTTCCGCTCCCTGATGAACTGCTTCGCGATCGCCATCTCGCTCGGGCTGCAGCACGGCGTGCCGCTCGAGGAGTTCGTGGACGCCTTCGTCTTCACCCGCTTCGAGCCCAACGGCATGGTGAAAGGCAACGATCGCATCAAGATGTCGACGTCGGTGATCGACTACGTCTTCCGCGAGCTGGCCATCACCTACCTCGGGCGCACCGATCTCTCCCATGTGCCCGACGAGGATCTGCGCGCGGACGCCATCGGCAGCAAGCCGGGCGAGGGCCCGGTGTCGACCCCCACGCCGGCGCCCGCGCCCCCGGCGGCGCGGCCCGCGCCCACTCCGCCGGTCGCCACCGTGCGGGCCGTCGCGCCCATGAGCGGCGGCAGCGGCGGGGCCGCGCCCATGCCGGTGGCCCCGGCGGGCTCGGCGCTCAAGAGCCTCACCGCGTCCGAGATGGCCCGGCTCAAGGGCTACGAGGGCGATCCGTGCGGCGAGTGCGGCCAGTTCACCATGGTCCGCAACGGCACCTGTCTCAAGTGCATCACCTGCGGCACCACGACCGGCTGCTCCTGATCTGACCCTCGGCCGTCATCGCCGCCGCCCTCGTCGGACGCCGCGCTCCGACGAGGGCAGCGCGCGGCTCCGCTAGCCCCGCACCACCAGCTCCGCGTCGCCCTGCCGGTCGAGCACCTCGACCGCCGCGCCCGCGCGACCGCGCGTGACCAGGATGTCGAAGCGCGAGCGCCCGAGGCGTAGGCCGCGCACCTCCACCCACGGCAGCCACTCGGGCAGGACCGGGTGCGTCAGCGTGAGGCGATTGTGGCGGGCCTCCGGCTCGAGGCCGAGCATCTCGGCGAGCAGCTGCGAGACCACGCCCGCCGCCCACGCCTGCGGCGAGCACGCCACCGGATAGGGCGTGGCCCCGTAGCCGGGGACGCGCGGGAACCCGCAGAACAGCTCGGGCAGCCGGCGACCCTCGCAGTGCTGGGCGGCCTGGAAGAGGCCGGTGGCCAGGGTCAGGAACTCGGGGGTGAAGCCGTAGCGGCGCATCCCCGCCGCCGCGATCGCGGTGTCGTGCGGCCACACCGAGCCGTTGTGGTAGCTCATCGGGTTGTAGCGTCGCTCGGGGGTGGCGAGGGTGCGCACGCCCCACCCGGAGAACATCTGGCGGCCGAGCAGCCGCTCGACGATCCGGCCGGCCCGATCTCTCGGCACGATCCCGGTCCAGAGCGCGTGCGCGGGGTTGGAGGAGATGACGCGACACGGCGCGCCGTCGCCGTCGAGGGCGAGCGCGCAGAATCCCTCGTCCTCCATCCAGTAGTCGTCCATGAATCGCGCCCGCAGGCGGCCGGCCGCCTCCCGCCGGGCCCCCGCCGCGTCCGGCCGGCCGCGCGCCTCCTCGACGAGAGCGGCCCCCAGCAGCGCCGCGTACTTGTACCCCTGCACCTCGACGAGCGCGATCGGCCCGGTGGCGGGCTCCCCGTCCGCGTGCATGATCGCGTCGTGCGAGTCCTTCCATCCCTGGTTGACGAGGCCCCGGGCCGAGCGGGCCGCGTAGGTCACGTAGTCCTCGCGGTCGAGCCAGCCGAGGGCGGCCTCGATAGCGGGCGCGAGCTCGTCGAGAAATGCGCGGTCGTCGGTCCAGCGCAGGTACTCCGCCGCGAGCATGACGAACAGAGGCGTGGCGTCGACCGATCCGTAGTACGGGATGAACACGATCTCGCGACACGCGGCCATCTCCCCGCGCCGGTACTCGTGGAGGATCTTGCCCGGGCTCTGATCGGTGAACTCGTCGTCCTCCCGCCCCTGGTAGGCGGCGAGGAAGCGGAGCGTGCCGCGGGCGAGGCCCGGATCGAACGGCAGGTGCTGGAGCGCGGTGATGAGGCTGTCCCGGCCGAAGGGCGCCACGAACCAGGGAATCCCAGCGTAGGCGATGGGCCCGTAGGACGTCGCGGTGGTGAGCATGCGCAGATCGGCCCACGCCCGCGCGATCCAGCCGTCGAAGCCAGCGTTCGCGCTCACCACCCGCGCGGCCGGCTCCGCCGGCGCGGGGGCGGGGGCGCCGGCCCGGGCCGGGCCGTCATCGCCCCCGGCCTCGTCGCCCGCCTCGCTGGTCGTGACGCGAAGGCGCAGCTCGACCGCCTGCCCCGGGAGAATCACCACCCGCTGACGCGCGAAGCCCGCGGTGATCTTCTCCGGACGCGGGGCGAAGGTGAGCGTGGTGACGCGCTCCACGCGGTCGAGCCCGCGGTAGGCGAGACACGCCGCGTCGCCGTCCAAACGGGGCGGGAGGAGCTCGCCCCGCTGCGGGCGGATCATCCCGCGCACCTCGAAGACGTCGGCGAAGTCGCTCGCGTAGCGCCAGGTGATCACGAGCTCGTGCGGATCGGGGTTGAAGCTCTCGACGGTGACGACGTGGTCGAGGCCGGTCGACGTCAGCACCAGTCGGCGGGCCAGGTGGAGCGTGCGGCCGTGCAGGACCACGATCTCCCCGTGGGTGAGATCGGGATTGGTGAGGTCGACCGCCACCTGGCGGCCATCGTCGCCGACCGCCCCGCGCAGGCTGAGCGGCCGTTGCCCGTGCACGGCCAACTCGAGGCTCCGCAGGAATCGGGTGCCGCCCACGTAGAGGCCGAACTCGCTGTCGGCCAGCGTCGGGAAGTCGCCGTGTGGGTCGGCGACGAAGAACGCGTCGTCGCACTTCGCGACCAGGCGGCGCAGATCGCTCCCCGCCGCCGAGGTGCGGATGTAGTACGGGTCGCGCGCGCCCTCCTCGTCGTCGCCGTCCATCGTCAGGCTCACCGCGGGGCTCAGGCGAGCGTCGCCCCGGCCTCGAGGCGCGCGTAGATCGCCTCGTAGTCGTCGGTCATGCGCTCCACGCTGAAGCGCGTCTCCGCCTCCCGCCGGCAGGCCGCGCGATCGATCCCCGCGATGCGGCGCGCCGCCGCGGCCAGCTCCTCCACCGTGTCGGCGATGAGCCCGGTGTGGCCCGGCTCGATGATCTCCCCGACCGAGCCGCACGGCCGCGCGATGACGGGCGTCCCGCAGGCGAGCGCCTCGATCATCACGAGCCCGAACGGCTCCGGCCAGTCGATGGGGAAGAGCAGAGCGAGCGCCTCCCCCAGGAAGGCCGCCTTTTCGGCGTCGCCGATCTCGCCCAGGTACTCGACGAGCGGATCGTTCAGGAGCGGCTCGATCTCCTCCTCGAAGTAGGGTCGGTCGACCGGATCCACCTTGGCCGCGATACGGAGCGGCACGCCGGCCCGACGGGCCGCCCGGATCGCCAGATCCGGGCGCTTCTCCGGCGAGATGCGGCCCAGGAACGCGAGGTAGCCGCCCCGCCCGGTCCCGACCGGGTAGGTCTCGAGCGGCAGCCCGTGGTACACGGTGCCCGCCCAGGTGACCCGGAGGTCCTCGACCGGCCGGCGCTGCGCGTCGCTGATGGAGACCACCGGCACGTCGTCGAAGTGGGCCATCACCGCCCGGGTGTTGGGCAGGTCGAGTCGACCGTGGAGCGTGTGCAGCGTCGGGGTCGCGACCAGGCGGGAGAACGGAAACGCGAGGTAGTCGACGTGGCAGTGGATGACGTCGAAGTCGGCGGCGCGATCGAAGACCTGTGAGAGCTCGATCATGTGGGGCGCGAGCTGATCGGACGCGGTGACGTCGAGACGCAGCGCGCGCGGCACCGCCGCGACGATCGAGGCGCTCGTGCGCGAATCGCCGCTCGCGAACAGCGTCACCTCGTGGCCGCGGGCTACCTGCTCCTCGACCAGATGCGACACCACTCGCTCGGTGCCCCCGTAGAGTCGGGGCGGCACGCGCTCGTAGAGTGGAGCCACGTGAGCGATCCGCATGCCGCAGAACGTGTGCAAGCCGATTGCCAGAGCGCGGTGGCGGATCAACCGCGGCTCTGCTCGCGATCCCGGGTCGGCGCGCGCCGCGCGCCGGAACTTCTTACCGCGCCGTCCCTACCCGGGCGTCCGCTTGCCCCCTGGCACGGATGTTGTACCGTCCTGAGGAGATGCGCTCCGTCAAGATCGTGCTGTCCGTCCTCGGGCTGGCGGTGATCGCGTGGTCGATCCACCGCATCGGCTGGAGCCCCATCGCCGAGGCGCTTGCCCGCCTCACGTGGTGGCAGCTCGTGCTGGTGTGCGTGCCCTACGCCGCGATCATGGCGGTCGACACGCTCGGATGGCGCTTCGCGTTCCCGGGCGAGGCCGCGCCGTTCTGGCGGCTGTTCGGCGCGCGCCTGGCCGGCGAGGCCCTCAACCTGGTGACCGCAGTGGGGTCCGTCGGCGGCGAGGCGGTGAAGGCCTGGCTGATCCGCCGCGACGTGGCCTACGGGGACAGCGTGCCGTCGGTCGTCATCGCCAAGACCACGATGACCATCGCGCAGGCGCTCTTCCTCCTCATCGGCGTCGGGCTCGCCTGGGCCTGGCTCGCCACCGACTCGCGCGTCCTCGCGGCCATGCTCTGGCTGCTCGTGGTCGAGGTGGTCGCGGTCGCCGGGTTCGTGGCGGTGCAGGTCGTGGGCGTGGTCGGGCGCGCCGGCCGCCTGCTCGCGTGGTTCGCCGTCGTGGAGCGCGACGGGTACGCCCACCAGCTCGACTCCGCCCTGCGCGACTACTACCGGCGCGGCTGGTGGCGGCTCTCGCTGTCGACCGGCTTCCACCTCGCGGGCTGGCTCATGGGCGCGGTCGAGGCCTACCTGATCCTCTTCTTCCTCGGCATCTCCGCCGATCTCGTGACCGCGACCGTCATCGAGGCGCTGGGCGCGGGCGTGCGCTTCGCCACCTTCCTGGTGCCCGCGAGCCTCGGCGCGTTCGAGAGCGCGAACGCGGCGGCCTTCGAGGCGATGGGGCTCGGGGCGGGCGCGGGGCTCGCGTTCAGCTTCGTGCGCCGCGCGCGGCAGATCGCGTGGATCGGCGTCGGGCTGCTGGTGCTGGTGTCGATGGGCTGGCTCGCGAAGCGGGCGGAGCTTCAGGCCCCCGTCTCGACCGGGACCTCGTCCTCCACCTCCGCCTGACGCCGCGCGAGGGCGGCCACCGCGCCGGGTGGCAGCAGCAGGGGCAGCGCGCGCCGTACCACCCGCAGCGTCTCGCGCTCGGCCCCGCGGCCGACCACCACCGTGCGGCCTCGGTGCAACGACACCCCGCGCCAGCGGCCGGGCAGGCGCAGCTTGAGACGGCCGAGCCGCCACGCCAGCCCGAGCTTGGAGGTCCGCGGGATCACGAACACGTCGAAGCGCCCGTCGATGGGGGACGCGGCGGGCGTGAGCGGCAGGAAGTCGCGGTAGGTCTCCACGTTCGCCACCGTGACCAGCACCGCCTCGTCCGCGACGCGGACGCCGTCCACGTCCACCGTGATCGGCGCCAGCGGCGTGGTCCACACCGCGCGCACCGCGATCCAGTAGTAGGCCAGGAGCCGGCGCGCCCGGTCGCGCGGCTGGCGGCGATCCTCCTCCACGCGCTCCTGCACCTGGTCGATGAAGCCGTAGCTCTTGTGGGAGAGGAAGAGCCCGTCGTCGGCTAACCCCGCGTCCACCATCCGCACCTCGCCCTCGGCCAGCAGCCGGGCCGCCCGCCGCGCGGAGGACGAATGGCCGAACACGCTCGCGAAGAGGTTGCCGAATCCGGTCGGCACCGGCACGAGCGGGATCCGGTGCCGCCGGGCCAGGGTCGCGGCCGCGCTCTGGGTCGCGTCGCCGCCGATGCAGAAGAGGACCGAGAACTCCGGCCCCGTGGTTTCGGCCCACGCGAGCAGCGCGGGGAGATCGGCGAACGCCTTGATCGCGACCGCGGACTCACGCCGGCTGAGGAGCCGCGCGAGCCGGCGCGCCACGCCGCGGGCCCTCCCGTCGCCGGAGCCCGGCGTCACCACGATGCCGACCGACCGCCAGCGGGTCGCCACGCGGCTCAGCGCCCTTGCGGGCTCTCCTCGAGGCGCGCGCCCCGGTCGATCCGCCGCGCGCGCCGTCCCGCCACCGCGGTCGCCACCATCGCCAGCGCGAGCCCGACGAACCCGGCCAGCTCGGGCGTCGGGTTGGGCTGCAGATGCAGGTGCGAGGTCGCGTGCCAGACCTCGCCGATCACCTGGATCGTCCCGCCGGCGAAGGCGAGCGAGGGCGCGACGCCGGCTGCACCGTGCCGCACCTGGTCGACGAGCGCCCACGCGGTGGCGAGGAACAGCGCCGCGACGCCCACGTAGAGCACCAGGTGCACGCTGGCCAGATGCCGCACCATCTCGACCCGCGTCTGCGGCTCGACCTCCGCGGCCAGGAGTCCGTGCCAGAGCGCGTCGATGGCCAGGCCGATGATCTCGACGGTGACCGCGGCCCAGATGCACATCAGGGCGCGACGACCCATAGGTCTCCTCTCGTGGAAGCGGTAAAAGCGACCGGGTAGATTCGGGCTAGGTCGGCCGCACGTCGACGACCACCCGGTACCAGGTGTGCTGCTCGGGCTCGCTGGTCAGCTGGTCGAGCTCCCGCCGGGTCTCCGTGAACGCGGGATCCTCGTGCCACCGCTGCCAGTCGTCGCGCGTCCGCCAAGTCCCCACGATGGTTCGGCTGGAGCCCGCGTCGGGCTCGAGGAGCTGGCCCCCGATCCAGCCGGGCTGCCTCGCGGCGGCCGCCATCCGCTCCCGCATCACCGCGTCCCAGTCCCGTTCGCGCCCTTCCCGCAGTTGCACGTTGGTCACGATGCTCGCCATGGCTGGCGCCCTCCTTTCGATCGTTCACGTGAGGGAGCAAACGACGTGCCGCCGACTCCGGGTCATCGCCACCCGGGTGGCACGGCTCTTGCCCCTCCTCCGCGGAGGAGAGTCGCTCATGAACGCGGCCGCGATGATCGACCGATGCTTCCGGCATCAGCACCCGGAAGCCTATGGCGGGCTCGAGGTCTCGGAGCCCATCGTCCCGGTTCACCTGCGATACGGTCACGACCATGCCCTCCCTTCGGCGGACGGTCTCGCCGAGGAGCCGTGGCTCGGCGCCGCCGCGTCGGTCGCGACCGGCTAGATCGGCGCGCGCCCCTTCCTTCCCCAGCCGCGCGCGCGTCGCGCGCTTGCGCCGACCGCGCGAGCGGCCATGCTATGGTCGACGCGACCAGCACGACCGACATGCCATGACCGAGACCCGATTCCCCGAGGCGCGCGCCCCCCGCGGCATGGTGGCGACCCCGCACCTGCTCGCGACCCAGTCGGGCGTGGCCACGCTCCGCGCGGGGGGCAACGCCCTCGACGCGGCCATCGCCGCCGCCGCCACCATCGCGGTGGTGTACCCCCACATGAACGGCGTCGGCGGCGACAACGTGTGGCTGATCCACGACAGCACGAGCCGGCGCCTGCGCGCGCTCTGCGGGGTCGGCCGCGCGGCGCGTGCCGCCACCATCGCCTGGTACGCGGCGCGCGGCATCACCGACGCCCTGCCCGCGCGCGGCGGCCCGGCCGCGCTCACGGTGCCCGCGGTGGTGGACGGCTGGTGGCAGGCGCACCGCCACAGCCGCGACGTGATGGCCTCCCCCCTCGACTGGAAGGACCTGCTCGCCGACGCGGTGACCTACGCGCGCGAAGGCTTCCAGGCCTCGGACGGCCAGCGCGTCCCGCCGCCGCGCGAACCCGATCTCTTCACCGACCGTGCGCCCGAGATGATCCGGCGCCGGCTCTGGCCGCTCTATCACCCGGACGCCCTGCGCCGCGGCCCGCTGGTGCAGCGAGACCTCGCCCGCACCCTCGAGGCGGTGCGCGACGGGGGCCCCGAGGCGTTCTATCGGGGCGACGTGGCGCGCCGCCTGGTGGCCGCCGCCGCGGCGGCGGGCAGCCCCCTGGCCCTCGAAGACCTGGCCGAGCACCGGTCCGAGTGGATGGAGCCGCTACGCATCCCGTACTCGGAGGGGCACGCGGTGAGCTTCCCGCCGCCCACCCAGGGGCTCTCCGCGCTCGCGGTGCTCGGCATGCTCGAGGGCTTCGACGTGGCCGGCCTGCCGGAGGCCGACTACGTCCACGTCGTGGTGGAGGCCACCAAGCTCGCGTTCGAGGATCGCGACCGCTACCTCACCGACCCCGCCCACATGCGCGTGGCCGCCGCCGAGCTGCTGGGCGCGGAGCGGCTCGCCGCGCGCGCCCGGCTCATCTCGATCGCGCACGCGCGGCCGACCCAGCCCGCCGCGCCCGCGGGCGGCGACACCATCGCGCTGGTCACCGCGGACCGCGAGGGCAACGCGGTCTCGCTCATCCAGTCGCTCTACTTCACCTTCGGCTCGGGGCTGATGGCGGGCGACACCGGCG
>Ga0070699_100003347_pt1 | contig 14185 bp, 11 predicted proteins | sample KBSK1503metaG_FD_65473 | JGI IMG/M metagenome (GOLD analysis project Ga0070699, IMG submission 65473) | Corn, switchgrass and miscanthus rhizosphere microbial communities from Kellogg Biological Station, Michigan, USA - KBS K1-50-3 metaG | ecosystem: Host-associated > Plants > Roots >...
TCTTTGCTCAACAGCCAGGAGAGATCGCTCGCGGTGCGGAAGGTCCACTTCCCGCCGATCCGCACGAGATGGACGCCGCGCGTGGCGTATTCCTCCTGCAGCCGCAGGAGCGCCGCGCGCACATCGACCCCTTGCGGCAGCCGCTCCGCCAGCGACGCCTCGTCGAGCGGCTCGGCCGAGGCGAACAGCATCGCCTCCAAGAGCCGTAGCTCTTCGGCTCGCACGTCGCACGCATTGTCCGGCTCGTCGTCCGGCATCACCACTTTCAACTTCGGCATCGCTGGGCCTCCTTTATCCCTTGCCGTCCGCCGGCGGCGCCGCCACGCCGCCCGCATCGGCCACCCCATTTTCAGCCGGTTTGCGCTTGCGCACGTAGAGCGGCGCAAATGCCCCCTGCTGGTGCACTTCCATAACCCCCTCGCGCGCCATTTCGAGCGTGGAGGCAAAGCTCGACGCGAACACCGTCGGCGCGAGCGACGGCTCGACCACGTACGAGATCAGAAATTCGTCGAGCCGCGCCCAATCGGCTGATTGGCCGATCAGCCGCTCGAGTACTTCGCGCGCTTCGGCCAGCGACCAGACGGTGCGCTTGACGAGGCGCACATGGGCGAGTGCGGTCTTTTGCCGTTGCTGCGCGTAAGCCGAGAGCAAATCGTAGAGCGTCGCGCTATATTGCGGGTGCTTGATGTGGGCGATCGGCTCGGGCTGGCCGCGCCGGAACACGTCGCGATCGAGCTGCGCGCGGCCAAACAGGCGCTCGGCGACGTCGCGGATGGCCTCCAGACGCTTGAGGCGCAAGGCCAGCGCGATCGCCATATCCTCGGCGCTCTGGCCCTCGGGCGTGTTCGCTTCCGGCAACAACAGGCGCGACTTCAAATAGGCGAGCCACGCCGCCATTACGAGATAGTCGGCCGCCAGCTCGAGTCTGAGCTTGCGCGCCTCCTCGATGAAGACGAGATACTGGTCCGCGAGCGCCAGGATCGAAATTTTGGCGAGGTCGACCTTCTGCTGGCGGGCCAGCGCGAGCAAGAGGTCGAGCGGCCCTTCGAAGCCCTCGACATCGACCACCAATGCCGGCTCGCTCGTCGCCCGCTCCACTGCGAGGTCGGCTTCGAATTGGATCTCGTCGGGGTTCATGAGATTGCCCTCCGGGCACTCGCACCGGCATCCATCAGCGCCGTCCATTCGGCGCGCAGCGCCGCAAAATCATGCTCTAAGACTAGCCCTCGCCGCTTAAGCGCGGCCTCCGCCCGTGCCGCGGCTTCGCCGGCGAGCACGGGCACGGCGGATGCCACCGCCCGCATCTCATCGAGCTCACCATTGCAATGGAGGACGACGTCGCAGCCCGCCGCTATCGCCGCGCGCGAGCGCTCCTCGATCGAGCCGGACAAGGCCCCCATGGAGATGTCGTCGCTCATCAGCAGACCGCGAAATCCCAGCCAGTCCCGAATCACATCCCGGACCAGAGTGACCGAAGTCGTGGCCGGAGCAATAGGATCGATAGCCGTGTATACGATATGGGCGGTCATCCCAAGCGGCAGATCAGAAAGCGGCCGGAATGCGGCAAAATCGGTGGTCCTGAGGGTTTCGCGGTCGGTCTCGACGATGGGAAGCGCGCCGTGGCTGTCCGCCGTGGCACGGCCATGCCCGGGAATATGCTTGAGCACCGGCAGAACCCCACCGGCAAGGAGGCCGTCGGCCACCGCGCGCCCCAGCAAAGCGACCTTCTCCGCGGTTTCCCCATAAGCCCGGTCGCCAATGACGGAGTTGGCGTCGGCGACGGGCACATCGGCGATCGGCAGACAATCCACGTCGACGCCGACCGCCGCGAGATCGGCGGCGATCAGCCGGGCGCCGAGATATGCGGCCCTTATCCCCTCGGCAGCGTTGCGGTCGTAGCAGCAGCCATAGGCGGCACCCGGCGGATAGGTCGGCCAATGCGGCGGTCCGAGGCGCTGGACGCGGCCGCCTTCCTGGTCCACGAACACGGGGGCATCGCGCCCGACCGCGTCGCGAACCGATGCCGTCAGGCGGCGCACCTGCGCCGGCGTGTCGATGTTGCGCTGGAAGATGATAAACCCCCACGGCTCGCGCTCGTGCAGGAACGCGCGCTCGTCGGGCGTCATGGTCGTACCCGCAAGGCCGGTAATGAAAGCGCGTACCGCCATCGGCGCGGATTAACCCGCGCCTGCCGCGAGGGTCAGGCGCAACTCAGTTGTTCGGAACCACGCATTGGCCGCCGGCAGCCTTGTAGCTCGCGCAGAACTGGCTCGCCTCTTGGGCCGACGCAAAAGGCCCAACCAAGGTCCGGTAGAAGACCCCCTTGCTGCCCAGATCCGCGCGGCGAATGATCGGCTGCAGACCGCTAAGCTCGTTAGGGAATTTTGCCTGCAGGCTGCGGAAGGAGGATTGCGCTTCGGCCTCGCTCTTCTGCGAGGAGAGCTGCACCGCGAAACCACTCGCCTCGCTCTCCGTCGCCTCGGGCGCAGCCCGAGCGGAAGCCGGCGGCGCCGCTGCCGTGCGCGTGCGGGCTGCCGGTGCCGCGGCTGGTTCACTCGGCTGCGGCTCGAGCGAGATCGGGCCGCCGTTGCGCGCCGCCGACGCCGTTGCGGCCTTCGGGGCGGCTGGCGCCGCGGCCGGTCGCGGCGCGGCCGCAGGCTGGCTGCTCACGGGCTTGCCGCTCACGTCGGATGCATCCGGACGAATGACCACCGTGCGAACCTTCTTGGGCTCGGTCGCATTCGCGCCCTGGCCCGGCGCGACCGGCGCCGGTAGCACGACGCGTGGCGCGGCCTGGGTTCCAAGGTCCTTGAGCGCGACCGGCTCCTCCTGCTTCGATACGATCTGTTCCTTGTCGGCGCTTGCCGACCGATCCTGCGCGACGTTGATCGATTGCGGATCGCCAGCGCTGGCGGGAACGATCTTTGTCGGCGTGGAGTTGTCAGCCGTGATGACCGGCGCCGGCTGCGTCGAGCTGGGATTGCCGTAATAGCTGCGATAGGCATAGGCACCGGCGGTGCCGAGCATGGCGCAACCGATGAGGGCGAGCGCGGTGGCGAGGCCGCCGCCGCGCCGCGCGCGCGGCGCGTCGTCATACATCGCGTCGTCGTGCGGATCGAGCGGGGCGTCGTCCTCATAATAGTGCTCGGCCGCTTGAGCGTCGTGTTGGCCGTCACCCGTCTGATCGCCGTAATGCTGGGTCTGCTGGTCCGCCCCGAGGTGCAGCTCGTCATAGAAGCGGCTATCGGAGCGCCCGTCCTCGGGCTGCGGAGCCGGCGAATGCGTGTAATCCCGGCTCGCGGCGTGGCTCGACCCTTGGCTCGACTCTTGGCCCCAGCCGCGCTGCGCATCGCCGGCAGCGGCAAACTGCGGCTCACGCGCCGGAGCGCCCTGCCAGTCGTCCGGCGCGGTCGCCGGCGCGTCGTGCGCCTCTTGCTGCCCCTGGCGCGAATGACTTCGCCCGAGGTCGGCGAATGGATCGCTCTGCCCGAGCAGACGGGCAAGCTCGGCCAGCGGATCGCGGGCGCTTGCCTCCTCGCTCGGCCGCGACGGCTCGGCGGCGCGACGATATGGATCACTGGAGCGATAAGGTCGTAGCGTGTTGTCGTCCGCCATACTCATCCCCGTTTCCGGTACACTGGCGCCGCCCCCCGGTCGGTTGTGCGACGGATTCATCGAGCGGGGGTTCCATCTGCCCTACACACCGAGCGAGCTAACGCATCTCCTCGGGGGCCTCGACGCCGAGCAGCCTTAGCGCGGACGCGAGAACGATGACCACGCCCTCCACCAGCGCAAGGCGCGCCATGGTCATTTCTGGATCATTCTGGATAATGAAGCGTAAATATGACGCATCATTTCCGCGATTCCACTGCGTGTGGAAATCACTTGCAAGATCATAGAGATAAAAGGCGATGCGGTGGGGCTCGTGGGCGATCGCGGCTGCTTCGATAAGGCGCGGATAAAGCGCGAGCCGCCGCATCAGCGCGAGTTCCCCGGAATCTTCTAAACGCTCGAGCGGCGCGTTGGCGAGGAGGAACGCCCGCGCCGCCGCCGGCTCGCTCGGCAGCTCGGGGACGACCTCACGCGCGTTGCGGAACACCGATCGGCCGCGGGCATGGCCGTATTGGACATAGAACACCGGGTTGTCGCGCGACTGCTCGATCACCTTGGCCAGGTCGAAATCGAGCGCCGCGTCGTTCTTGCGAAAGAGCATCATGAAGCGGACGGCGTCCTTGCCGACCTCATCCACGACGTCACGCAACGTCACGAACTCCCCAGCCCGTTTCGACATTTTCACCGGCTCGCCGCCGCGCAGGACCTTCACCAATTGCACGATCTTGACATCGAGGTCGGCGATCGCCGCGTTGGTTATGGCCCGCACCGCGTTGACCGCCGCCTGCACGCGTCTGATGTAGCCGCCGTGATCGGCGCCCCACACGTCGATCATGCTGGCGAAGCCGCGATCGACCTTGTTCTTGTGGTAGGCGATGTCGGAGGCGAAATAGGTATAGCTGCCGTCCGATTTCATTAGCGGCCGGTCGACGTCGTCGCCGAAGGCGGTGGCGCGGAACAGCGTCTGCTCGCGATCCTCCCAGTCCTCCATCAGCGCGCCCTTGGGCGGCGGCAGGCGTCCTTCGTACACGTCGCCGGCGCGCCGCAGCGCGGCGATGGTTTCGCCCACCTGATCGCGCGGACCTTCGATGAGCGAACGCTCGGAGAAGAAGACGTCGTGCACGACGTTGAGCGAGAGAAGGTCGTCGCGGATGTCCGCCATCATCATGTCGATGGCACGATCGCGGACCAGCGGCAGCCATTCCGCCTCTGGCTTGTCCCTCAAGCTCGCGCCATAGCGGGCGGCGAGGTCCGCCCCAACCGGCTTGAGGTAGTCGCCGGGATAGAGGCCTTGCGGTATGGCACCGATGTCCTCGCCGAGGGCCTCGCGGTAGCGCAGGAACGCCGAGCGTCCGAGCGCGTCGACCTGGGCGCCGGCGTCGTTGATGTAGTATTCGCGCGTGACCTTGAAGCCGCTGAAGGCGAGCAGGTTCGCGAGCGCATCGCCGAACACCGCGCCGCGGCAATGGCCGACGTGCAGCGGTCCGGTCGGGTTGGCGGACACGTATTCGACGTTGACCGCGGCGCTTTCGCCCACGTCGCCGCGCCCATAGTCCGCACCGGCTGCAAGCACCGCGCGCAAGGCGCCGATCCAGGCCGCGGGCTTTAGCGTCAGGTTGATGAAACCCGGGCCCGCGACCTCGGCCTTCGCCACCAGATCGTCGCCGCGCAGTTTCGCCGCGATCGCTTCGGCCAAGGCGCGCGGCTTCGTGCCGGCATCCTTGGCGAGCACCATGGCCGCATTGGTCGCCATGTCGCCGTGCGCGCTCTCGCGCGGCGGCTCGACCACGATGCGCGACTGGTCGATTCCCGCAGGCAACACGCCGTCTGCGACCAGCGTGTTCGTGGCGGCGCGCACTTTGTCCAGGATCGCGGCAAAAATGTTCTGGTCGCTCATGGTCGGCAGGCTAGTGTCCCGATTCCGAAGTTCGCAAGCCCTTGCGGCACACTCTCGTGCGAACTTCGGAATCAAAGGGACACAAGCAAACTTACGACTCTCGTGTGGTTTTTGGATTTGAAGTTCCTATTCGAAACTCGCTACAAACCCGTAGGAACTTCAAATCCACCACACGAGCGTCGGGTCGCGCCGCCTAACGCAATTCCGGGGTCGAGTCAAAAAGCCGCGCGTGCTCCATCAGCGCGTAGCGGTCGGTCATGCCGGCGATGAAATCGGCGATGTGGCGCGCGCGCGCGGCCGCATCGCCGCGGTCGACGATCTCGGCCCATTCCGCCGGCATGTCGTCGGGCTGTTCCAGGTAGCGCGCGAACAGCGCGCAAAGGAGGCTTTCGGCGTCGCCCATGATGCGCATGATGCGGCTGTGGCGATACATCCGGGGGTAAAGAAAGCCCTTGATGGCGCGGTCGGCCTCGGCCATGGCCGGCGAGAAGGCACCGACCGGATGCTTGGCATGCCGCACGTCATCGGCCGCGCGCGGCGCCAACGCCCGCAGGCGAGCGCCGGTTTCCGCGATGACGTCCTCGATCATCTGCGTGATGAGGCGGCGCACCAGTTCATGCGCCAGCCGCGACGGATCGAGCGCCGGATGTTGGTCGCGGATATCCCTCAGAATGTCGCGGACCAACGGAACATCGGCGAGATCTTCGAGCACAAAAAGCCCGGCCCGCAGCCCGTCGTCGATGTCGTGGGCGTCGTAGGCGATATCGTCCGCGATGGCGGCGATCTGGGCCTCGGCGCTGGCAAAGCTCCATAGCTCCAGGTCTTGGCTCTTGCCATAAAGCGCGATGGCGTGCGGCAGCCCGCGCTCGCGATAAGGCCCGGTGGGAGTGCCGTCGGCAAGCGTGAGCGGGCCGTTGTGCTTGACCAGACCCTCGAGCGTCTCCCAGGAGAGGTTCAATCCGTCGAAAGCGGGATAGCGCCGCTCGAGCGCGGTCACCACCCGCAGCGTCTGCGCATTGTGATCGAAGCCGCCGCAGGCGGCGAGGCAGCGATCGAGCGCGCGCTCGCCGGCATGGCCGAACGGGGGATGGCCGAGGTCGTGGGCGAGCGCCAGCGCCTCGGCCAGATCCTCGTCGAGCCCGAGCGCGCGAGCGAGCGAGCGTGCAATCTGCGCGACCTCCAGCGTATGGGTCAAACGGGTGCGAAAATGATCGCCTTCGTGAAAGACGAAGACCTGGGTCTTGTACGCGAGCCGCCGGAAGGCGCTCGCATGGATGATGCGGTCGCAATCGCGGCGGAAGGCGTTGCGGGTCGCACTCACCGGCTCCGGATGGAACCGCCCGCGGCTCCTGCCCGGAGCGGACGCATAGGGGGCGCGCGCAAGCACCGCTTCAACCGCCATGGCGGACCGCCCGATTGACCAAAGCCCCGCGCGCACTTAACTATCGGTCAGGCCCGCTGGCAATCATTGGTATGCGGATGGACAACATTACGCTCACGGAACGGGCGGCGCGCCGGATTGGCGAGATATTGCGCCGCGAGCCGCCAGGCACCATGCTGCGCGTGAGCGTGGAGGGCGGCGGCTGCTCCGGTTTCCAGTACAAGTTCGACATGGACCGTGCTCAGGCCGCCGACGACGTGATAATTCGGCGCGACGGTGCCACCGTGCTGATCGATCAGATCTCGGTCGGCTATCTGGCCGGTTCCGAGATCGATTTCGTCGACGACCTGATCGGCGCGTCGTTTCGCATCAACAACCCGCAGGCCACGGCCTCCTGCGGCTGCGGGACCAGCTTCTCGCTCTGATGGCTACCGGCGGCGATTTTCGTCCGCCGCGCCCCTTATCCTTCCAAATCTACTCGGCCGCGACGACGGTCGGACGTTCGGCGTGCTCCGGCACCTCTCGCAGCTGCGGCTCGAGCCGGTACTTGAGCATGCGGTCGATACGGTCGAGATAGACATAGACGACCGGCGTGATGAAAAGCGTCAGCAGCTGCGACAGAACGAGTCCGCCGACCACGGCGACGCCGAGCGGCTGACGCAGCTCGGCGCCGGCGCCGGTGCCGAGTGCGATCGGCAGCGTGCCGAAGATCGCCGCAAACGTCGTCATCATGATCGGCCGGAAGCGCAGAAGCGCCGCCTCGCGGATCGCGGCCTGCGCGCCCATGCCCACGCGCCGCCGCTCGATCGCGAAGTCGATCATCATGATGGCGTTCTTCTTCACGATGCCGACCAGCATGACGATGCCGATCATGGCGATGACCGACAGATCCATGTTGAACATCATGAGGACCAGCAGCGCGCCGACGCCGGCGGAGGGCAAGCCGGAAATGATGGTGATCGGATGAATGAAGCTCTCGTAGAGAACTCCGAGCACCACATAGGCGGCGAACACCGCGGCCAGGACCAGCACGCCCTGCCCTTTGAGCGAATCCTGGAACACCTGCGCCGAGCCTTGGAAGCCGGTGCTGACGGTGATCGGCAGGCGGAATTCGCGCTCGATCTCCTTGATGGCGTCGACCGCCTGCCCGAGCGAATAGCCGGGCGCGAGGTTGAACGAGATGGTCACCGCGGGCTGATTGCCCTGGTGATTGACCTGCAATGGGCCGACCGCGGACACCACCCGGGTGACCGTGGAGAGCGGGATCGACGTCCCGGACGGGATGCCATTTCCGCTCACGCCGGCGCCGGGCCCGGTGCCGGTGCCGCCCGCGCCGGACACGTTGGTCTTGACGAAGATGTTCTGCAGCTGCGAGGAGTCGGCTTGAAACCGGGGTTGGCTCTCGAGAATGACCTGATAGTCGTTGGTCGGCGTGTAGATGGTCGCCACTTGGCGCGCGCCGAAGGCGTTGAACAGTTCCTGGCGGATCTGGTCGATGGTGACGCCGTAGAAGGCCGCCTTTTCGCGGTCGATCTCGACCGTCATCTGCGGTGTCTTGATATAGAGATCGGTGGTGACGTCGCGCAACCCCTCGATCTCCGCAATCTTGTCGCGCAATTTCGGCGCGATATCGTACAAGAGCTGGGTGTCGCTGGACTGCAGCGTGTACTGGTACTCGCTCTTGGAAATGCGGCCGGTGATGTTGATGTTCTGGACATTCTGGAAATACACGGCCATGCCAGGAACGACATTGGCGGTGCGGCGCAGGCGCTGGATCACGGCGGTGGAATTTTCCTCGCGCTCCTTCCTCGCCTTGAGCGCGATGAACATGCGCCCGATATTGGCCGTCGGGTTCGGCCCGCCGGCGCCCACCGTGGAATTGACGTAATCAACCGCGGGATCGGAACGGACGATTTCCGCCACCTGCCGCTGCAGAGCGACCATCCCCTGGAACGAAATATCCGACGAGCCTTCGGTCGAGGCGGAAATAAAGCCGGTGTCCTCGGTGGGGAAGAAGCCCTTTGGGATGATGATGTAGAGCCAAACCGAAAGAGCGAGCGTCGCGATCGTCACAACTAGCGTCACGGCTTTGTATCGCAGCACCCGATCGAGCGACCATTCGTAGGCGCGCAGCCCTGCCTTGAACATCGTCTCGAAGCCGCGCAACACGACGTTCTGTTTCTCGCCTTCGTGATGCGTGCGCAAGACGCGTGCGCACAGCATCGGCGTGAGCGTCAGCGATACGAAGCCCGACACCACGATAGCGACCGCGACCGACACCGCGAATTCGCGAAACACCCGGCCGACCATGCCGCCCATCAGCAGCACCGGGATGAACACGGCGATCAGCGAGAACGTGATCGAAATGATGGTGAAGCCGATCTCGCGCGCGCCCTTGAGCGCCGCCTCGAACGGTCGCATCCCGCCCTCGACGTGGCGCACGATATTTTCCAGCATGACGATGGCGTCGTCGACCACGAAACCGACCGACAGCGTCAGCGCCAGCAGCGTCATGTTGTTGATCGAAAATCCGAACACGTACATGGCCGCGCAGGTGCCGATCAGCGACACCGGGACCGCGAGCGAGGGAATGAGGGTGGCGGAGACCGAGCGCAGGAACAGAAAGATCACCAGAATGACCAGGATGATCGCGATGACGAGCGTCTCCTGCACATTGAGCACCGAGGCCCGGATCGAGACCGAGCGGTCCATCAGCACTTGCATGCGGATCGACGGCGGTATCGACGCCTGGTATTGCGGCAAGCGCGCGCGCACCGCATCGACCACCGCCACGGTATTGGCGTCCGGCTGGCGCTGGATTGCCAGCACGATGGCGCGGTCGTTGTTGAACCAGCTCGCGATCTTGTCGTTCTCGACGCTGTCGATGACGCGCGCGACCTGATCGAGGTAAACCGGAGCTCCGTTGCGGTAGGCGACGACGACCTTGCGGTACTCCTCCGCCTTGGTCATCGCGGACGACGCCGTCAGCGTCACGCTCTGCTTGGGACCGTTGAGCGTTCCGACTGGAGTGTTGGAATTGGTCTTTGCGACCACGCTGCGGATGTCGTCGAGCGAAATGTTGCGCGCCGCGGCAGCCACGGGATCGACCTGAACCCGCACGGCAAATTTCTGCGCACCGAAAACCAGCACCTGGGCAACGCCTGGAATCTGCGAAATCTGCTGTGCGAGCGTGATCTCGCCGAATTCGTCGACAACCGACAACGGCAAGGTTGCCGAGACCAAGCTGATATACATGACCGGGAAATCGCCCGGATTGACCTTGCGAAAGCTCGGCGGGATGGTCATCTCCACCGGCAACTTTCGGGCGGCAACGGTCAGCGCCGTCTGCACGTCGAGCGCGGCGCCGTCGATGTTGCGGTTGAGCTCGAACTGGATCGTGATCGAGGTGATGCCGAGCGACGACGAAGAGGTGAGCGAGGTGATGCCGGCGATGGTGGACAGCTGGCGCTCGATGGGCGCCGCCACCGATGCCGCCATGGTTTCCGCGCTTGCGCCCGGCAGTTGTCCCTGGATGCTGATGGTCGGAAAGTCGACGGCCGGAAGCGCCGCGACTGCAAGCAGCCGGTAGGCGAAAATCCCCAACACGATGATCGACGCGGTGACCAGCGTGGTCAGCACCGGACGGCGGATGCAGGTCTCCGAGAGCGTCATGGGTTATGATCCGACCTTCGACGCGCGCACGGCAACCTTTGTCCCGTCGGAAAGCAAGAGCTGGCCGTTGACGACGACCGTCTCACCGCCCTCAAGTCCGCTGGCGAGGACCGATTCGCTGCCCAGGACGCGCGCGACTTGGACCGGCTGGACGATCGCAACCTCGCCCTTGACGACGAACACATAGGACCCGCTCTGGCTGAGCTGGATTGCGGTCGAGGGCACCGTGACCGCCGTTTCCTCACGGAACGTCAACTGCACCGTCACCAACGTGCCCGGCCACAGCAACTCGTCGGTGTTCGGCATGGTGGCACGAACGGGTACGGTGCCTGTCGGTGCGTCCACGCTGTTCTCGATCATCGTGACCTGGCCGCTTGCTCGGCGCGGCTCGCCCGGGATGATTGCCTCGACGGTGGAGCTCTCGTTGGCGAGCGCTTGACGCAGATCCGGCAGAAAGCCCTGGGACAGCGCAAATGTCACGTAGACCGGCGCGGTCTGGATGATGGTTGCGAGCGTGGCGTCCCCGGCGCGCACAAAGTTGCCGACCTTGACCATCGCCATGCTGGCGCGCCCGGTAATCGGCGCCCGGATGTTGCAGTAGCTGAGCTGGACGTTGAGGTTCTCGAGTTGCGCGGTATTCGAATCGACTGAAGCCCGATAGATATTTGTTTGCGTCCGCGCGTTCTGCAGCGTCACCAGCGTGGTCGCGTTCTTGGCGATGAGCTCAGTATATCGCGCGACATCGCGTTCAGCCTGCTCGAGATTGGCCTTGGCGCCGGCGAGCAAGCCTTCCACCTGCCTGACCTGGGCTTCGATCGTGCGGCTATCGAGCGTGAACAGGAGGTCGCCTTCGCGCACCAGCGCACCATCGCGGAAGTGCACGCTGGTGATCTCGCTGTCCACCCGCGACTTGACCGCGACGCTGGCAATCGGGGTGACGGATCCCAGCGCTTCGAGGCGGACGGGAACGACCTTCTTGATCGCGGTCACGACTTCGACCGGGACCGCGCGCGGCCCATTCTGGCGGGTCGCCTGCGCAACCGCGCCGTCCGACCACAGACCGCCGCGTGTCGCTACGACGATCGAGCCCGCCGCGACAAGCACCACCACCGCCCCCGCCACCAACGTCCGCTTCTTCATTACCGTGCCGCGCAGGCCCTCGAGCGGCCCACCCGGGACCTCCCTCTCTTTCCTGGTGCCCTGCTCATAACGATTCTTTTTGTTATGCGGGAAAGACCTTCTAACATATCCCTAGCGACTTACCGTCGTAAAAACGGCGTAACCTTCGCAACAGCCCATTATCCCAGCGCCGCGTCCCGTTTGTCACGCTGAGTTGAAGTTGCACCGCGCCACACCCATCTTGGCCCGTCATGCGCATCGCCACCTGGAACATCAATTCCATCAAGCAAAGGATCGACAACCTGACCGCATGGCTCGCCGAGCGGCGGCCCGACATCGTCTGCCTGCAGGAGACCAAATGCGTGGATGATGCCTTCCCGCGCGAGCCCTTCGAAGCGCTCGGCTACAATGTCGCAGTGCACGGGCAGAAGACCTTCAACGGCGTCGCGCTACTGTCGAAATTTCCCCTCGAGGACGTGACCGCGCGGCTTCCCGGCGACGAGGCCGACAGCCATGCCCGGTTCATGGAAGCGACGGTGTCGACCGGCCAAGGCGCGCTACGCGTCGCATCCGTTTACCTGCCCAATGGCAACCCGCCGGACACAGATAAATATTCTTATAAAATCAGCTGGATGGATCGACTTATTCACTATGCACGCGAACGGCTGCAGCTGGAAGAGCCGCTGGTCCTGGGCGGCGACTTCAATGTCATTCCCACCGAGCTCGATGCCCGTCACCCGGATCGCTGGGTGACGGACGCGCTGTTCCTGCCGCGCACGCGGCAGAAATTCCGTGTTCTCTACCATCTCGGATTGACCGACGCGGTCCGGGCCGGAAGCGATGGGCCCGGCCCTTACACGTTCTGGGACTACCAGGCCGGCGCCTGGCAGAAGAACGACGGCATTCGCATCGACCATCTGCTGCTATCGCCGCAGGCGGCCGACCGGCTGATCGCCGCCGGGGTCGACAAGCACGTGCGCGGCTGGGAGAAGCCGTCGGACCACGTTCCGGTCTGGGCGGATCTCGAACTCAGCGCTTGAAGAAGCTGTCCAAGACATTCCACGGCAGCTTGTAGTTCACCCCGACGCGAACGATGTGGTCGTCGAGGTGGAGGCGCTGATTGCCGGGAAACGCCGGACTCGGCGTCGGGGTGAAATAGGATTTGTCCTGCAATCCGACGTAGAGATATTCAACCTTCGCCGACCAATCCTGTCGCCGCCCGCGGTCCAGCCCCAATGCCACTGCTGATCCGAGATGGTGCCGGCAGGAGCGACGATGCTGTTTGCGACGTTGGCGAGCGCGCCGCCGGCGGTGGCGTAAATGAGCCAGCGTAGCCGACGCGGCCGCGGAAGGTCGAAAGCCACTGTGGCCGGGTTCCAAAGCAGATTTCCGGGAAGTGTCGCGCGAGTGCCACAGATTCTCACTCCCGGCGGTTTTTCAGCCAATCTTCCAAATACTTATGCGCCATTGCCCGCTCGGTCTCATCGGCCTGAGCGAGCGCACTCGTGTACATGTCGGTAATCCAGGCTTCATCCGGCCCGGCGGCGTCTTTGGCAACGATGAGCCAGAACAGCCCGAGCGCGGCTTGGCGCGAAACCTGGTCGCCCTTGAACAACATGCTGCCGAGGAGCGCCTGCGCGCGGTGATCACCCTTGTTGGCAGAGAGCCGCAGCCAGCGCGCCGCCTGGATGGAATCCTTCGGCGCGCCTTTGCCAAGGAGGTAGAGCCGGCCGAGATGGTACTGGGCCTCGGGATCGGCGAAATACGAGGCAGCGTAGCGGAACATTTCGCGCGCGAGATTGGAGTCGGCCTTGAGCGTTCCGGGAATGCCGTCGAGATAGTAGAGCCCCAACGTCACGAAGGCGTTGGCCACGAACCGCGCGTTGGGGGCGCCGACGCTGTCGTCGCCATGCATGGTGGTGAGGCGGCGGAAATATTCGTAGGCGCGCGCCTTGTTCGCCGTGACGCCATCGCCGTCCGCGTACATGCGGCCGAGCTTCCAGATGGCGCCGGGAACGCGCTGCTCGGCGGCGTATTCGAGCTCCATGATTGCCTGCTCGGTCTTGCCTTGGCGCAGCAACTGCGTGCCCGAGCGGAACGCCTCCTGCGGCGTCGGCGGCATGACCGTGCGCGGCGGCAGCGTGAGCGGGGCGATCGGCGGCGCCCCTGGCACTGCGGCGAGCGGCGTTGCGCTGCCGAGCGAAGGGCTCCCTGCCGCCGGGCTCGGGGTCGTATCCGGCAGCGGCACCGTGGTCCCTTCGGGAGCGCGGGTGCCGTCGAAGCTTATGGCCGGCGATAGGCCGACGGCGATGCCGAGCAAGGCCGCGCCGAGCAAAGCAGTGCTAGCGATGACGCTAGATGTCCGCATAGCACGCCCTCTCGGCCGCCGCGCCGGGATGGGTCACCGCGCCATCGCGCGCCGATCCCACCTGCTGGGCGTATTTCCACAAATATCCTGAGGTGAATACGGGTCGTCGCGGCTTCCACGCCTTGGCCCGCGCCTC
>Ga0070699_100003348_pt1 | contig 14182 bp, 23 predicted proteins | sample KBSK1503metaG_FD_65473 | JGI IMG/M metagenome (GOLD analysis project Ga0070699, IMG submission 65473) | Corn, switchgrass and miscanthus rhizosphere microbial communities from Kellogg Biological Station, Michigan, USA - KBS K1-50-3 metaG | ecosystem: Host-associated > Plants > Roots >...
CCTGCCCGGCCGCCGTGGCCCGGATGATCGATGCGACGGAATGCCTTGCCCCATCGCGTGGGGCTGGTCTAAAGTGTCGGCGTGCGAATGAGGTGGGACCGAATCGCGGGGCTCTTCGGCGCGCTGTTCGCGCCGGGCGCACCCTCAAGGGTGCCACCAGCAGCCATCAGCATCAGCCCGTCATGCGGGACTCACGTGCAGATCAACGCAAGACATAGGATGCGGGACGCTTACGATTGGCGCCGCCGCATTGTGGTGACGACGCCAGCAGCGTAACGCATTCTCGAATCCGTCCGCGCTTCGCCGCAGTACCGAGGAGAGAGCATGGGGCGCGGATGAGTTAGCTGGGGTTCGACGAGCCGACCTCCGGCGGGACTGAAAAACCCGCGTGGAGGTTTTTTTATGGCCGCACGGATCGACCCCCGCCGCCTGGTCGACCACCAGGGCGCCGCCGAGATTCTCACCTTCCGCGCCTCGTCCCTCCAGCGCCCAGACTTCCGCGCGCGGCTGCAGATCCCGCACTACAAGATCGGGCGCTACATCAAGTACGACGTCGATGACCTGCAAAAGTGGGCCGCGCGTCAGCGCGTGTCGGTGAAGGTCTAAGGCAGTGCCCAACATGAGGACGCCCCCGAGGTCATTACCCTCGAGGGCGCCAAGGAGACCAGAGCGTGCCAAGCAGGACTCTACTCCGTCGTCGCATCGAACGTCAACTTCGCCCCCGGCGCCGGGTCTCTCGAGCGACACGCCGACGCCATGAACTGCGCACCCTGAAGCGCGTGGCTGAGATTCGTCGGATCATTTCCGCCCTCGGTCCAGCTCATCCCCGCTGGACGGCTTTCGCCGCGCTGGCCGCACAGCTTGAACGCCGGGCGTGGAACCACGAGATGGCGTGATGAATATCACGTGGCCGTCCATCATCACGCGGGCAACGGAAATCGTGCGGTCGTACGACACGGGCGTGACCTTGCGCCAGCTTTTTTATCGGCTCGTCTCCGAAAAGTTGATCCCGAATACTGAAAGCGCGTACAAGCGCCTCTCACATCTCACGGCCCAGGCTCGCCGCGCCGGCACCTTTCCGCGGCTGATCGACAACGGACGCTACATTCACCGGCCGCTCTCGTGGCCGTCTTGGCGTGAGGGCCTTGCAGGAAGCTGCCGATGAGTTCCGCCTTGACCGGACCCAGGGGCAGAAGTTCGCCCTCTACATCGGCGTGGAAAAGAACGCGTTGGTGGCGCTGCTGGAGTCGTGGTTTGAAGACCGGAGCCTTCCGGTGTTGCCGCTGGGCGGCTACGCCTCGGAGGGATTCGAGAGCGTCGTCCGAGACGACGAGATCGACGATGGCCGGCCGGCGGTGTTGATCTATGCCGGGGACTTCGATCCGTCCGGTGAAGACATCTCGCGAGACTTCATCAGGCAGACCGACTGCTGGGCTCACGTCCACCGCATCGCCCTCACTCGCACGCAGGTGACGACCTACGACCTGCCGATCAATCCCGGGAAGGCGACGGACAGTCGCGCTGCTGGCTTTATCGCGCGCCACGGCGAGCTCATGCAGGTGGAGCTGGACGCGCTGCCACCGGACACGCTGCGGACGCTGTACGAGGACGCGATCAACCAGTACTGGGACACGTCCACGTATGAGGCGGTGCTGGCGCACGAAGAGGATGAGCGGGCGTATTTGGCGCGCGTGGCGGCTCGAAACCGAAGAGGTCGCGCATGAGTGCCGATCTTGACCATCTCTTCGCTGCGCTCGAGGCTCATCCCACATGGCGCGTGGTCCTGCTTCGTCCGAACGGAAAGAAACCGCTGGCGGATCAGCGAGGTCACTGGCAAGTCACGCAGGATCGCGACGCCATCGCGGCTTACATCGCCAGTGGCGGGAACGTCGGCTTGAGGGCGGGCGTCCGGGAGAATCTCGCGATCTTCGACGTCGATGATCTCGTCGCCTACGCGGAACTGTGGGATCACCTCGGCCCGCTGGGCGATGCCACCGTCATCACGGCGAGTGGGAAGCAGCACGTCTACACGCAGTGGGCGCCGGGCATTCCGTCGAAGTTGGTCACGCCCGATGGTGTGGTCGTTGGTGAGCCGCGCCGGGGCGAGATGACCGTGACCCAGGTGGATCACAACCAGCAGATGGCCGTCTGCCCGCCGTCCCAGGTCGACGGTCGCTCCTACCGCTTCGTCGACGGTATCGATCTCGCCCAGCCGTTGCCCGAGATCCCCCCGCGATGGGTTGACTACTTCCGCCAGACGTCCGTCAGGCCATCGGCGATGCCACGGCTGATCGACGTGACCGACTTCGAAGACCGCTTTGCCGCTGCGCTGGCCCAGCCAGGGGCGCGGCTCCGTCTGGGTGGTGCCGAAGTGAAATTCCAATGCCCGCGTTGTTGCGAGCTCGGCCGGGACACGTCCATGGACAACGCCCGGTTGTTCCAGAACGGGAGCTGGGGCTGTGCCGTGTATCCGAAAGGCACGCCCGGCTCGCTCGAGCACTGGGAAGCCATCGGCATCGTCCTGGGCGTCCTCCAGGAGAGCCTCCGATGACCGAGACGGCGACCGAGTCCACCAAGGGACAGGACGAGATGGCGCGCGAGGCGCCGATCATGGCGGCTGAGGCGTACTACGGCGTGGCGGGCGCTGCCGTCCGCACCATCGGCCCGCATTCCGAAGCTGATCCCGTGGGCGTGCTTTCGAGCCTCCTCGTGGGGGTCGGCAACGTCATTGGTCGTGGTCCACATCTCCAGGCCGGGTCGACGGCCCACTACGGCAACGAATACGTCTGCCTGGTGGGGCCCTCCGGCCGGGGTCGCAAGGGGGAGTCGTGGAATGCGCCGCGCCCGATTCTGGGCCTGGTCGATGAGGCGTGGCTCACGACACGGGTTCGCAGTGGCCTGTCCTCAGGCGAAGGGCTCATCTATCACGTCCGCGACCAACGCGAAGAGATGCAGCCGATCAGAGAGAAGGGCCGCGTCGTTGACTACCAGAAGGTCGTCGTGGATGAAGGCGAGGACGACAAGCGGCTCCTGTGTATTGAGGCGGAGTTCGCCAGCGTGCTGCGGCGGATGCAGGGCGAGACCAACTCGCTCTCGGCGATCATGCGAGACGCCTACGATAAAGGCTCGCTCTCCACCCTGACGAAGAACAGTCCGCTCCGAGCCACGGGCGCCCACATCTCCTTCATCGCGCACACGACCCGCGAAGAACTTGTCACGAGCCTGACCAACGTGGACCTAGTCAACGGCTATGGGAATCGCATTCTCTTCATGATGGTCGAACGCTCCAAGTGCCTGCCCGACATTCAGCCGATGCCCCCGAACGAGCTGGACGCCATCGCGGAGGCGTTGCGGGCGGTGGTGAAGACGGCTCGTCCCCGGGCGTTCAGCCGGGATGACGACGCGCGGGATCTCTGGCGGAGCGTCTATCCCAGGCTGAGTCACGGCGAGCCGGGCCTCATTGGCGCCGTGCTCGGCCGGGCCGAAGTTCATGTGCTCCGGCTCAGCCTGATCTACGCCGTCCTCGACGGCTCTGCGGTCATCCAGTTCCCGCACCTGCAGGCGGCCTTGGCCGTCTGGGAATACGCCGAAGAGTCTGCCCGCCGGATCTTCGGCCAGTCGCTGGGCCTGACTGTCGCCGACACCATCCTCATGGCTCTGCGTAAGCGGGGTCCGCTGGATCGGACCCAGATCCGTGACCTCTTCAGCCGCAACAAAGACAAGGCCGAGATCGACGCGGCCCTCACGCTGCTCGAGCAGAAGCGCTTGGCCCGGAAGACGACCAAACGCCCGGAGGGCGGCGTGGGGCGGCCCATCGAAGTCTGGGAAGCCGTGGTCGGCACGCCAGCCCCGGAGGACGACGAGGTGGCTCTGTGATCCACCCTGGCTACGATATTAACGATCTAACGACCGAAGTCCCTCGCTGGACAGCAGTTAGGTCGTTTCATCGTCAATGTCGTAGGGAAAGAATCCACGCGCTGGGGAGAGGAGAGCGGTCATGAAGGAGCGGATGAGCTACCTGGAGATGGCCAAGCAGGCTGAGGCGCGCCTGCGCGCTGAAGGCAAGTGGCCGGGCAGCAGCGTCTACGGTGTCGTCTCCAAAGCCGGCGCCGCTCACGTCCCCGATGCTCAGCCCTTCCTGCACATGAAGCTGGACCAGTTCCAGACCGCCGGCGCCTGCCTCGAGGTCCGCGTCCCCTGGCTCTCCACCACCCTCTGGATGGTCCCCACCGACCGGGACGTGTCCACGCTGATCGCCGAGGGCGTCTCCCGCGGCCGCATCTGGACCACCTCCGAACTCCTGGACCTCATGGCCGTCGCTGACCGCTCCTACGACGCCCTCAAGACCATTACGCATACCAAGCTGACCATGGATGGCGATGTCGTGGCGATACGGAGGAGAACGTGACGGAGGACCAGGACGTGTCCCGGAGGGGAGAAAAGGGACGTCAGACCGACGACAGCGCGAAGCCCATAGAAGCTAAGAAGTCGCTTCTATCGTCTTGTAGCTGGGAGGGTTGTAGGGTCCCCCCGAAGTTCATTCGGGCCAGCGGCTTCTGTATCTCGCACGAGCCCGGCGGGGAGGCTCATCACCGGGCCGTCTCCAAGGGCGCCGAGTCCACGATGCGCCGGCGCTTCAAGGGCGTCATGCCGCAAGGCACGGCCGATCCGGACTGGTCGAGCAGGAAGAGCATCCTCGCCTACCTTCAAGATCGTGGTGGCCGTCAGGAGCGTGGCGAACTCAACCCGGCCGTAATCCCGTACAAGCTCGCCGAGCTGGCGCGGTCGCTCCACGCTGACGAAGCGCTGGAGAAGCTGGACGGCATTGAGCAGCTCATCCGGGCGAGGTTGAATGGCTGATCCCCTGCCTCTGGCAGCGGCGGCGCTGCGCCTCCGTGGGCGTCCTGGACGTCCCCGGAAGGCCGTGGCGGAGCCTCTGGCGGGCACAGGTGGGGCACAGTCCTCTCCACGGACCCGCATGAATAGCGGGGCAAACGCTGGCCCCCAGGATCTCCAGTCCGGGTGGCCCAGGCTCCTGACCCTGCCCCTGGCGACCAAGTACACCTCGCTGAGCGCCAGCACGGTGCTCTCCCTCGAGGAAGCAGGCGTGCTCCGGCGGGTCCAGGTTGTTGTTCGTGGCCGGGCTATCAGGAAGCGCCTGTACGACCGAAACGACCTGGATCACCTCATCCTCGGGTGGAAGACATCATGAGTGTCATCGGCTACGGGACGACGTGTGACCGTGCGGGCGGCGTCTGGCGGACCGGCGAGCCGTGTCGGATGGACGCCATCGAAGGCCGGCGGTGTCGGTATCACCAGCCTGGGGTGGACGGCGCCCTGGGGGCGGCCATCATCGGCGAGATGCTGGACCCGGTGACGACGCGAATGCGGCGCGACTACGACGGCAACAGCCGGGCCATCCGCGAGACGCGTGAGCGGCTGGTCGAGATCGGCCTGCTCTTCCGGTCGGCGGACCAGGGGTACTCGCCCGAACTCTCCACGCTATTGACGACGATCCGGTACTACACGCACACGCTGCTGACGCTCTGGGACATCACGAGTCGGCCGTGCCCGGCCGCCAGCCTGGCGCTGGCCGAGCAGCTCCGGCAGCGTCTGGCCGAGTTCGCCGACGACCTGGGGCCGTTCCTGCCTGACGCCATCGCCGAGGGGCTCTACAAGCCGTATCTGGAGACCACGGGCAACCTGAGTCCCTACCCGTCCCAGCGTCACTCCGATGACTGTGAGCAGCCGTATGACGAGCTCACGGGGCAGTGCACGTGTGGCTGTCCCGTGCTCTACGACTGGGAAGTGGCGGAGCGTGAGGCCGCCGACGAGGTGGACGGATGAGCCGGGACGCCGTCCGGCGGATGAACCGGATGCTCGAGCAAGTCCAGGCGATCCCGGTCTCCGTCACGCCGGTGGTGACCTTCGACCTGGGCGACCCCCGGGCCCCGGTGCCGGAGTGGGCGGTGCCAACGTCGCCGGGCCACGGTGCGGTGATTCTGACGGAGGATCTGGAGCGCCACGCCCGGATTCTCAAGGCCTTGGTGGCCGGGGAGGAACAGCCGAAGGGGGCCGTGGTGAACCATCTCAAGCGTGGTCTCTCTCAGTTCGTGATCGCCAGTGTGAGCAGCCGGGCGTTGGAGGTGAGTCCCTTCCAGGTGGCGTGCTGGAGTAGCCGGGGAGAGCGGAAGACCTCGGGGGCGCTGGTGGCCATCATGCTCTTGGCCTGGCTCCACAAGGAGCACGGGGGGGTGTTGCCCTACCGGGTGATCTGCGCGGCGTCGAGTTTTTCGCTCCACGAGAAGAAGACCTTGCGCACCGTGCAGGCCGCGCACTGGGGCGGCGTGTGGACGATCCGCAAAGCCGGCTCGGAAGTGGCCTTGATCGTGAACGGGGAGGAGCTGGCCTGTCTCGACGTTTTTGGAACAGGCGACGCGAGCGGCGCCGATCGCCTGCGGATGGAGAGTCACGCGCTCTTCATCGATGAAATCGCGCCGGCGGCGGCCGACGGGGACGGGGGCGTCTCTCAGGAGGACTTCGCCGTGGGCGTCAGCAGCCTGCGGCTCCCCAGTCGGCGTCGGTGCGTGATGATTGCGAGCAATTACCCGGACGAAGACCACTGGGCGTGGCGCCTGTTCGAGATGGATCCGCAGCCGGGCACGGCGAGTATCCGGATTCCGCCCGGCGAGAGTGCCAGTGCGGAGGAGCGCCAGCAGATGTACGACGCCTTGGCGTCCCGGCCGGATCTGCTGCGCCGGCTCTATTTCGGCGAGCCGGGCAGTGTGAGCCAGGGCCCGCAGGTCGCCCTGGGTTTCAACTCCGACACGCATGTCATGAAGCAGTCGGTGCCGATCGAGCGGGGCGAGATGGTGTGGGGATGGGACTCGGCCGCCAATGCCCACACGCATAGTCTGGTCGTGCTCCAGCGGGTGGTGAAGGACAGTCGGGATCGGATCATCCTGCACGCGGGCTTGTTCATCGAGGACGCGCCGTTGCAATTCTTCGTGGACCGCATCGTGATCCCGTGGGTGGAGTCGTATTGTCCGTGGGTGCTCGGGCGGGGCGGGGGCGAGGAGATCCGGCACGTCTACGACCCGAATCTGCGCACGGATGGGGGCGCCGACTGGTCGGCCAATCCATTTTTGCTTTTGAAGAAGACGTTCGGCGGGACGTGGAAAGAAGGCCCCACGGAATGGATGGCGCGGATGGGCCCGTTGCTCTCGGTCTTGAATGAAGGGGACCGTCGCGGAGGCCAGCGATTTCAAGTGGACCCGGCGCCGGAGAACCGCACGATGATTCAAGCGCTGGTGAGCCGCTGGTACTACAAGGTCGACAAGTCCGGGAGGGTCATGAAGGAATTGCCCTTCAAACCCAACCACCCGTTCGAAGATCTGGGCGACGCCTTACTGTACGCGCTGCATGGGATCGCGCCGGGGCGACCTGAGCGTCCGGGGGTGCGCCCCGACGGTCGACCGTGGAAGGTGAATCGCGCGACGGAATGGAACCCGTTGAACAATGACCATGTGCGGTCGACGGGGGAACGGCGCAACGACTTCCAGCGTGGCTGGCCCTGGTATCGCGCATGATCGCGCTGGAGCTCGAGGAATTGTATCGCGTGATCGGCTGGAATGCGGCGTGGCAGACGACGCTCTCCCGTCGTGCCGTCTCCACGCGTGGGCCCGCGACGGAGTGGACGTGGGCGCGCTGGGACCGACTGCGCGAAGAGGAATCGACGTTCCAGCGCTGGGACCGTCTGCGTCGTGATCGATAAGACAGGAGGCGTGATGAGACACACGGATGACGACGAGCCGGCGATCGCGGAGGGGTGTCTCGGGTCGCGTGGGCACCAGGACCACCTGGAGCCGGGTCGCTTCGTGATGAAGTTGCCCTCCTGCATCCTGGCGATGTGTGGCGCCTGTCGCACCGTGGTGGTGATGCCGCTCACGAGCGTTGCGGATCCTCTCAACCGACTACCCTGACCAAGGAGAACAAGCGATGCCTGTGAAAGTCGACGACCTGGAGATCCCGGACTTCACCGACGCCCAGAAGGAGAAGCTGCCGATTCGGCTGGTCGATACCACGCCCCGACGCTCGAAGCTGTGGACGGACAAAGACGGCCACCCATGGATCATTGGCGTGGGGCTGGACCGGACGAGCAGCGGCGAGGCGGTCTACTGCAAGCAGCGCAAGTTCACGTATGACGATCCCCGCGACTGCGAGGAGTCCGACCTCGGGCACGAGGTGTTCCCGCCGTTCTGGCCCCCCGTCCGGGAAGCGCGCTGGGTCGACAAGGTCAAGGTGGAGACGCCCGGCTCCATGCCGCTCACCTGTGAGCATTGCGGGATCAACGTGATCGTGGACGAGCAGATGCTGGCGCGCATTCAGGACGGCGATCTCCGCGGCTATCGCATCACGTTGCCCACCGGGAAGAAGGAGAAGAAGAGCCATGCTCCCACCAGCGCCGCCTGATCTCACGATCGTCGAGACCCAGGACGGTGAGACCCGCTACGCGCCCACGTCGGTGACGTTCGAGGACGAGCCGGACGCGACGAGTCCCGGTCCGGGCATCATCCCCAGACCGTCACCCACGCCCGTCACGCCGGCGCCCGCGACGGGCCCGATCCGCAGCGTGAGTGATCTCGAAGACCAGCGGGACGCGATCTGGCAACGGATGAAAGCGCGGGGCACGACGCCGGCTCTCCAGGCGCAATACATCCAGGTCAACGAAGCGATCTATCAGGCCAACGCCAAGGGCCTGGCCGAGGTGGCGCTGCCCACGGCGCCGACGCTGGACGAGCGCGACATGGTGGGCAAGACCATCCACGATCTGGAGGTGGCGCCGCCGGTGGCCTTGCCCATGGAGGATCCAGAGTTTCCCCACGGACAGCGCCTGGATCCGGCCCTCACGGGCCCGGTGGAAACCAATCTCTCGCCCTACGCGCTTGCCGATGCGTGGCCGGGGTTCAAGCGCGCGGTGGCCCAGGACTATGTGCAGACGGCGAAGACGTGGACGGGCCGAGAGCTGCACGACGCGAAGACGAAGGAGCTCGGGAGCGAGGCGAAAGCCGACGCGTACTGTGCGCGGCTCGAACAGGTGCTCGCGGTGGCCCTCAAGGGCCTGTCCGATGAGGCGCAGAAGAAAGCGAAGCGGGACATGCGGGTCTACAACCCGAACCCCAGCAAGTTCATTGTTGACAGCGCCAACGTGTGAAAGGAGACCACGATGAGCGAGACGACGCCGACCCTGCCCACGGCCGAGGAGATCGAGACGGCGGTGGAGTTACTGCGCGTGGAGGTGTACCAGCACGAGGCGAAGCTGCGCCTGGCCGCCCACGTGGAGATGATCGCGACGGTGGTGCGTGAGTATCAGAGCTACGAGCAGCTCCGGGACGCAGCACAGGCCAGGCATGAGGCAGCGCTGGCGCAGGAAGCGGCGGAGCAGGCGGCCGCGCGGGCGATGACCGTGTCCGTGCAGGCGGAGGAAGACCCCAAGCAACGGGCGCTGGTGGATCACACCACGCTGCTGACCCGCGACCGGGACGTACTGCTCGGGGAGGTGGGCGAGCTCGAGGCGAAAAAGGCCGCGCTGCTGGCCGACGTCGAGGCGCTGAAAGCCAAGCACCTGTAAGCCATGCCCTGGAACTACGTGCACGTGGCCAGCATTCAGGGCGGCAGCGGTCGCCAGGTGCTGACGGGGCCGGCCCACCTCAACACCGTGCTCGTGAACACCAAGGGCAGTGGCGGCAACACGGTGACGCTGTTCGACTCCGCGGGCAGCGGCACGTGTACCACCATCGGGATCATCGACAGCACGGCCAGCGTGATGGGCGGCTTCGATCTCGCGTATGACATCTTGTTGAAGCGCGGGCTGCTCGTGTACAGCAACACCGGCGTCGGTCCCGATCTCACCGTGGTGTACGGGTAGTGGACGCGCGCGCTCACGTCGTCGGAATGCTCGTTGACCACTACGTCATCGTGGCCACGGCGCTGAAGCTGATGCCGCATGAGACCGCGCACGAAGCCGCCGAGTGGCATCTCGCTGAAGGGCCGGCGTGGGCGATCGTGCTCGAGGGCGACGTGCTCGCCGTGGGGGGCCTGCATCTTCATGGTGACGGCACGGCGGGGGCGTGGGTGTTCGTCGCGCCCCTCGGCCGGCGGTTTCCGCACACGTTGCACCGGCTCGCGCGCGTGGGCCTCGCGGTGACGATGGCGCGCTTTCATCTGCATCACGTTGCGATCGAGATTCCCGCTCGCCACGTCGCGGATCGGCGCATTCTCGCGCGCGCGGGATTCCGAGAACTGGGGTGCCTCGAGGCGCCCGCGTCTGACGTCATCCTGTTGGCAAAGGAGACTTGAATGGCCTTCATCGCAGCGGCCGCGGCGCTGGCCGTGGTGGCCGCCGGCGTGTCGGCGTACACCACGTATCAGCAGCACGAGCAAGAGCAACAGATGGCGCGGTATCAGGAACGGCTGGCCGAACGCAACCGCCAGATCGCCGAGCAGCAGGGCGAGCAGGCGAAGCTCGAAGCGCGCCGGCACGCGGAAAAGTTCCTGCACCAGCAAATCGCTGCCTTCTCCGGGACAGGTGCGGAAATCACGGCGGGGTCACCGCTGGCCTTGTACTCGGAGTCGATTTACCAAGGGGAGTTGGACGCGCAGAAAGCGCTCTACAAGTCCACGCTGCAAGCCTACGGCTACAAGCAGCAGGAGAGCTACTTCGACTTCATCCACGACCGCGCGCGCGATACGCAGTGGTCGGATACCTTGCTCAAAGGCATCTCCACCGGCATCTCGACGTATCTGTCGACGGGCGCCGGATTCGGCAGCAAGGAAGCGCCGACCGGCGACGCGGGCTACAGCACGTCCATGGGCTATCAGGGCTACCGCACCGGCGAGCGACTGGACTACACGGTGCCGCGCTACCGGAGTGCGGCGGGCACCGGCTTGCTCTCTGGCTCGACGGGCTATTAGTCCATGGCGAGCGCGTTCTCGTGGCCAGCGACCAGTCCGGTGATCGTCTCGCGACAGGTCGCGCGCGCCTTGCAGCGCCGGGCCCTGGCGTCACCGAAGCGGCTGGACCCTGCTCTCAAAGCCGGCTGGAAGCTGCTCGCCAGCGCCCCCACGGCGTCCGCCCAGGCTTCGTAGCGGCGTCTTCTTACTACAGTAGTATCTTCTTACTACAGTAGTATGGAACTATAGGGGTTGACAACCACGGCGCCGCGACATACACCAGACTGCATGACGCTCTATCGCTTCCAAGCGCGCTTCGGCTCCTGGCACCGTCCGTTGGATGCCATCGAGGTGTGGACCCCGGACCACGACCTGATCGCCGTCCTCGACACCGAGTTGCTGTCATCGATTCTGGAGAGCTACCTGATGATGACTTCGGTGGTCGGAAAGCTCTCGGCGCATCTGGACGAGCAGGCGGCTCGAGAACGCCATCGCCTGACCGGGCCACCGGTGTTCCGCCCGAAGAGCACGCCCCCCGCACCGGCCCACCGACCCTGAACATCCTGCCGATCCGGCTCGCGCGGACGCACTTCATCCCCGAGCGGGCCGCCCAGCAGGTGTGCCCCTGGTGTCGCCGCCGGCTCCGCGTGCGGGGCGCGCCGCTGCTGTTCTTCACCTGCGAGCGGTGCGGCGTCGGTGTCTGCTGTGCCTGTTACTGGACCTTCACGCCCGCCGCGGAGTTCGCGTTCATCGACCACCTCGACGAGACGGAGGCTGACGCGATCGCCGCCGGCACGGACAAGTACATCTTCCCCTGCGCAGCCTGTCGTTCATGAGGCCCTCGCGAGCGTAGAGGCGAAATGCGGCTATGGCGGCGATCGCGCCTTCAGCTAAGCCCGAAGTCTTCACCCGGGATACCGAGTTGCGCGCACAGACTCCGCACTTCGTTCTCCGTCAAGCGTTGATCGTCCCGAAGGTCTGGCAGCGGCGCAAATAGCCGGTCGAACTTACGCCAGAGGTAGTCGATTCTCGTGACCCCCCGAGGCCCATGAATGTCGAGGCCGGTCTTTCTGAGCTCGAAACCGTAATACTGGGACCGCTGAATGAAGTCTCCCAGCGTTGGCATCCGGGAGAACGAGGGCGACAACGGTGGGTTCTACGCGGCCTGGAGCGATGCGACGCGGATCTCCGGAGGCCCGACAACGACTCCGGCGCGGTCGAGTTCCTTCCCGCTGAATGACACCCGGGTCGCATGAAGCGGAATTCTCGACTGCTCGAACAAGGTCCAGAACTTCTCGGGGGCAGGCTGAAGGCCCTTGAACGGCTCAAGGCCGTGTTCGAGGCTGATGGCGATGTGGCCGACCACCAGACGCTCAAACTCATAGAGGCAATCATCGACCGTCGGGCCCTGGGCGGCGATGTCATACTCCAAGCCCTGGGCGCAGACGACCTCGCCTTCTTGGAAGACCACGACGCGCACGGTGACCTGTCTAGGCGGCATTACGTTGTACCCTTTTCGCACCACCATGGTAGTCCGTCAAGGGGGCTCGAGGGGGCACATTTGGGCAGAGGGGGGCTCACTGTGCCCAGCACTGTGCCCGCCACCACGGTATTCCCGCACGTCACCACATACGTTGCCGGGGCCCAGAAACGGAAAACCCCCCAGGAAGTCTGCGATTTCCTGAGGGGTCTCGGGTGGCCCCGACGATTAAAAGTCAGGTGCTCTTCCGTCTGAGCTAACGGCTCGTGTCCAGGATTCTCCGTAGTTACCGGGACAGGGCCACCACCTTCGCACGCTGACTGTGCCCAAACTGTGCCCGGCGCGCTGCCGCTTCCTTCAGATCCGCGTCGGAGGTGATGTCGTAGCGCAGGAAGACCGCCCGCGTGGCGTGGCCGCTGATCCGCATGGCCACCGAGTCGGGTGTGCCGCTGCGAACCATGGCGCGAATGCCGGATCGCCTGAGGTCGTGAAGCACGAGGTGAGGATACCCCGCTTTCCGGCAGGCGGCCTTCCACGCCTTCTTGAATCCCCGGATCGGCTGTCCTTGGAGCTTGCCCTTGCCGAGATGCACGAACGCCTCGGGGATGATGCGGCCGAGCTGCTTCTGGAGGGTCTCCACCCGGGCACGCTGGGCGGCCAGCATCTCGATGGCGCCGGGCGTCAGATAGGCTGTGCGTGGCCTGCCGTTCTTGCTGTGGGCGCCGTCCAGCCGGATGCACCCCTCAGCGACATCTACACGGTCCCAGGTCAAAGTCAGGATCTCGCTCCGGATTCGCCACGCGGTATCGAAGGCCATGGTGGCGGCCAGGGCGGCATCGGGCTCGAGGTGCTTGACGATGGCCTGGAACTCCGGCTCCTCGACGAAGCCCTGCCGCGGCTGGGCCTCGGGAAGCAGGGTGACCTTCGGCACATGGGCCAGCTTCCGGCGCTCGTAGGCGAGCCGGAGCAGCTTGCGTAGCTGGGCGAGTTCACGGTTGATCGTGGCCGCCGCGACCTTCCGCCCCGTGGTCTCGACTGCCCCCGGCTTGCAGCGCCCACCAGCCGGAACGGTGTCCTGGAGTCGCTTGGCCACGTAGGTCTCGATGGCGGACTCGGTGATGTTGACGGCCCGCCACCCACGGAAGGCCGTATCGAGGTAGCGCATGCGGCGCTGGGCGTCCACCAAGGACCGGATGCCCTTGACCTGGTAGTGGCTGTCCAGATCCTTCCGGAGCTCGTCGTAGAGGACCAGGTCCAGCTTCACGGGCAGCGGGAGGCCCTCGGCGATCTTGCCCGCGTGAATGTCCAGGAAGTCCTTGGCCGCCTTCTTCGACGTTGTGCCCGTGGAGACGCGGATCACCTTGCCACCCTGCCGGAACTTCGCCCACCAGACATCGCCGCGCTGGTACAGGCTGGCCATTAGCGTTTCCCTCCTGGGCGGCTCGCCGCCGGCTTGTACCTCTCGAGGACCAGGTCCACCCCCATGCGGATCAACACGGCCTGGGGGATTCGCGTCTCCTGGTAGATGGCCGCGAGCGCGTCGTGCTGCTTTTGGGTGAGGAACACTGAGGTGCGTATGAGCTGCACGGGCTGGGCGGGGCGCTTGTCTGGCATCGGCCACCCTCCTATGCCGTGGAAGCATACAGCTCCGCTGAGGGGCTGTCAAGGCATACCACGGGGCGGGCGCGCCGCTGGACGGCCGGCCGCCGGCATGTGGGAGTAGAACTTCGGCGTCCTTGTAATCCTGCC
>Ga0070699_100003349_pt1 | contig 14182 bp, 11 predicted proteins | sample KBSK1503metaG_FD_65473 | JGI IMG/M metagenome (GOLD analysis project Ga0070699, IMG submission 65473) | Corn, switchgrass and miscanthus rhizosphere microbial communities from Kellogg Biological Station, Michigan, USA - KBS K1-50-3 metaG | ecosystem: Host-associated > Plants > Roots >...
CCACCGTGTGTAAGAGCGGTAATGAATGTCGCCGGCGAGCGTTTCGTGCTTCAGGTATGAATCGACAACGTGTCGGGTAGTGGCGGCGTCCGAAGAGAGCACCAGGAAGTCTCCGACGAAGGCGTACGCGAAAATGTTTGCGTAAGAAATGAGCTCGGTATTCTCACGTCGTTCAGTTGATGCAAATTGACTCGCGCCTTTAAAGCCGAATGCTTCGATCAACTTCGGCATCAGCGCGCGCAGGCGTTCCCTGTCTTTGACTGAAATAGCGAGAATTGGGGCATGTGTGGCTGCCGGTTGGTCCGGTGCGTTCTCTTTCTTTTCTTCTGGTTTGGGTGCGTTCGGTCCGGGAAGTCCTAAAGCGTTGAGACCCTCCATCGGCAGGCCAATCGCCACTTCGCTTCCAAGCAGAGGCAGCAGATCGTTTTCGATACTGATGTCCAGTTTTTTCTCGATCGGTTTGAATGGCGACTCAATCTCGACGCTGGTGACCTGTGACATCCTGCCTTTCGAGACCGTGTATTCAGACTTGCGTGGCTTCGACATCGCGCCAAAGATCTGCCGCAGGTCGAGCGACATCGTTGCAAACAGTTCGATATCGGATGGGAAAATGTCCGGCGCCTCAGGCACGATTGCCGCGCCCGCGATAACGTTGGGCCAGAATGGCAGCGCATCGCTCGTCTCGCCTGGCGCGTTTACCAGCAAACCTCGCAAGTCAAATGATTCGCCTTCATAAGAGAGCGCCAGCGCGACTGCATCCGGCAGATGTGTCTCGCCGCCGAAAAAAGAGTTACCGACGGTTGATAAAGCAGCCGAGAGTGGATCTGGTGTCGGGGCTTCTTGAGGTGGTCCAGCGGAGAGGACTGCTACCGGGCCGGGAAGTTCTTCTTCCACGACAGCTTTCTCAGCGTCGGTCAACGAGTCAAGAGTCGTCATCTCGTCAGGATTGTGCTTCGCGTTCTGTTTCGCCTGCTCCTCTACTTTTTGGCGTGTTTCTTCCAACTGTCTGTGGCGCTCTTCTTCCTCCTTATTCATTAGCTTGAAATCGATGTAAGCGAAGACTGGTTCGGAGTTGAATCGATTACGAGCGGTGCGGAAGTTGGGATCGTCAGCGAGCGACTTGCTGCCGGCGGGTCGTAGTTGCTTCATGGTCCAGGGTCGCGGCGAGATTACGACCAGTGAACCGAGACGCTCGAGATGAAAGTTGGGTTTCGGCGGCGCATTCTTTGTCGCTGGTTCCGGCGCCTGCGTTGGCAATACTGTCGGTAGAAACTCATTCAACGGAGTCGCAAACTTCGCTGCTTCTTCGGGCGATGCGAATTCGATGACGACGATTGCGTCGGGAACATTCTTGATAACGGGCCACGTGGCGACAAGCATCCGTGAAGACATCACCTGCTCGGCGTGTGCGTTGAGCCACTTAACCACTGACTTAAATTCTTTCGGCGGTCCGGTAAGTTTCAGAACGGGCTGGAGCAGGTCGTTGATAGCGCTGGCGCGGATCAGTTGTCCAGCATCCCTTACCTCGCCATAGATCACGTATGCGTCGGCGGGCACCAGGTTGTCGAACGTGGGTGCTGGAGCCGGCGCGGGCGCCGCCTTCGGTTGCGGCTTGGCCGGCGTCTGCCGCCTTTGGGCCACGGTCGGGGAAGCGAGGAGCGTGAAAACAAGCAGCAGCGCTGCCAGGCGTGTAATGACGTTCATGTGAGTCTAACCTTCTACTGGGTCTTCTACCGGGAAGCTCGGGTTCAGCTCGTTAGCAAGATCAACCAAATCCAGTCCGCTGTCAATTAAATTGAGATACGAGAGGAACGTGGAAAGGTTCTATGGAGTACGTTGGGCCAGGCGTTGCCAGACAGTGGTTTCTCCGTCGGTGCGGATCAACTTCCGGACGAGGGCGTAAGCGTTGGCGTAGGCGGTTCGCATTTCGGTGAGAGAGTTGGGAGAGGTGAGTGAGTGTTCCACAGTTTCAGTGGATGTTGCGTTGTCGGAGCGATAGCGTTCGAGTAGTTTTCCTTCATCGGCTAAATAAACCGCGAGGCCTTCTGCAAGCCAGCGTGGTGTTTGGTGGTTGCTGAGCGTGTCGATCAGTGTGTGGGCGAGTTCGTGGCGCAGAGTTGTTTCGAGGATGTGTCGTTGCTTCAGGAGTGCGAGTGGTTGGAGTTCGATTTTATTTTTACGAGTTGCCGCAGCGGCCCATGACGGCATGCCGGTGCGAGCGACGAAGTCGCCGGTGGTTGCGTTGATGATGAGATCGAGATTGGGGAAGCGGACGTTGATGCCGGCGTTCGAGACGCGCTCGAGGAGTTCGGAGCGATTGTGCTCGAGGAGGTCGAGGATGTAATGGGCGTCGCGCACCGCGACCGTTTGCGGGTGGACCAGGCGGAAGTGCGAGCTTCGCGCCGTCATCGTCTGGCCACTTACGTAAGTAAACCCGAAGATAACGCTTGCAACGATGCCGATTCGAGGAATCAGCGAAAGCAACTTGGAGTGGTCCATGCACATTGTACTTGTAGGGGCGGCACTCCGTGGCCGCCCCAATCGTTCGTATAGCGCATTCTGCGCGCAATTGGGGCGGCCACGGAGTGCCGCCCCTACAATTACGTCTTCGTCGCATTTAATATCGAGAGTGCGCGGACGGTGAGTGCCCAGCCGAGCAACATTAGAAACGCGGTCAGGCTGAGGCGCACGACGAGCTGCGAGAGTTCCAACCAGGGCCGCTGCACGGTTAGTGTTTTGTGCAACAGTAAATAGGGAACGACCGCGAAGATCAGAAACCCGCACGCATAAACAAACATCGACTGCGGCGCGAACGTCCTCACTAATACCTTTCGCAAACTCCTGACACCGCCATTGCTGACAGCAATCCAGAGTTGAACAACCAGGAGCGGAACGATCACCGCCCCGCACAGGTAACGCACGGTAGTCACGATTGTGGGGTGAGTTTGAATTTTGTTGAGGCCATATACAGTGCCGACCGTTAAAGCGATCACTGGCGCGCTGACGATTAGCAGTTTGACACTGCTTTTAAGCAGGTCGCGTGAGGTGGTTGCAGAGTTTACGATAACGGCTTGCAACACAAAGAAAAGCGCGGGAGCGGCGACGACGGTGACGAGCGTCAGCAGCAACTGGGAGACAGTTGCTTCACGGGTGCTGACGAACAAGTAAATAGCTACGATCAGGGTAGCGTAGACAGCAAGCATCAGTACAAGCGAGCGGCGGTTGCGGAATAAGGAACGCGCGGCAGCGATAATGGCGTTGACGGAAGTTGAATACGTCATGGTTATTAATCCTATTTGTTGTCCCTATCGAAAAACGAAAAATGTTGACTCGCCGAGTTCGCATTGGTCGCCGGTTGATACATCAGCTCCGCACGCGCCGGCGCGACGATGAACTCGCCCGGAATCTGTACTCTCAGCGCGTAGCGCACAGTCATATCGCCATCGAAACTATCCATAAAGAACACCGTGCGACGGTCGCGAAACTCGCGCGCGCTGTACCAGTCGGTCCAACTCCGATCCGCGTAGTCGAGATTCAAATTGCCGACGCTGTCCAACTGCTCAGCGCCGGACGGAATCGGATCCTCCAGCATCAAGTGACGCGCCTTCCTGCCGGTGAGGTGCAGCTTCACGACGATCAGATCTCCTGACTTGATCTCGCCGGTAAGTGGAACAGCGGTCCATTTCAACTGGTAACCAACCTGCTCAACGCGCAGCCGCAGGTACTCGCGCGACACGCTGAGATCCGATGAACTTCGCGCCACCACATTCTCGTCGTTGGTGTAGTACTCGACGGAGCTCGACATATAGAGCGCGCCCCGGCCGCGTTTCACAATGCGAATGTGATTCGTCTCGCCAACCGCGGCGCCTTTGCGTCCGATCGCGAGCGTTCCGATGCTGGTCGCATCTGTGATGTGTTGCGTCAAGACGGTCTCGCCATTCACATACACTTCCAGATCGTACGAAGGCGTTAACTCGCGACTCACTTTCACGTAGTCAATGAGACCATAGATCGCAAAGGCAGTGTCTTTAGTGGATTGCCAGTAGTAACCCTGGTCGCGATCGCTGCCGACGAGCCAGTGAGCAGCAAGCGGAAGCAACGGGCTGTCAGGTTTGATGCGCGCGAGTGCTTTGAGCGAAAGCGCGGTCCCTTCGGTTTGATCGTACTCCGCAAAGTCGATCATGGGCGTACGCCTCGATTCCCAGTGTGCAGTGACCTGGTCCACGATCGCAACGCGCTCGATCTCCGTCGCAACTTCCAATGCCCGCCGGTCCTTTATTAATGACAACGTCAACGCCAGCAACGCGCGCCCGTACGGTTGCAGATTCTGACGTTCCGCAAACAGTTTTTCGATGTGACTTGATTCGGCGCCTCCGCTCTCAGCCAACGCGTAAATCATGAACGCGCGCGTGTCTGCGTCTTTAAGCTGCTGGGCGGCCAACATGTTTTCGAGCTTTTCACGACCGCGCGCGATGCGTGCATCGTCGATCTCGTATCCGGCTTGTTTGGCGAGTGTCATTCCATCGATCACATACGCCGTCATAAACGGGTCGCTGTTATCGTCTTTCCACCAGCCCCAGCCTCCGTCTTCATGTTGAAACGCGTAAAGACGATTCCGCCCGCGCTCGACTTTCTTCTTCAACTCGTCAGGATTGCGAATCGACGCAGTCTTAAACTCCTTGACCGTCTGCGAAACGATGATGTTCGGCAGGAAGCTCGACATCGTCTGTTCGGTGCAGCCGTAAGGAAAAGTGGTGAGATAGTCGAGCGCGCCGAACAAGGTGCCGGCCAGGGAAGGTGAAACTTCGACGCGCAACTGCCGCGAGTTCAAGTCGGTATTCGCCGGCAGATCGAGTGAAAACTCCTGTTCGGCATGCTCGTCAGTGGTGGTCCAGCTTTCAGCTTTCGTCTCGCGCAAGCCGCGCGGGACCACACCCAGCGCCAATTCAACCGCGTCTGACTCGGCATTCGTCAGCGCCTTTGCCAGCAGCCGGATCTCGCCGGTTTGCGGCGCCGAGATCTGCCAGTCGATGCGATGCTCGCCCTGTTTAGGAATTGTTACGGTCTGTTGCGCGGGACTGAGCAATTGCGCGCCTGAAACTGAGATCGAGATCTGAGTCGACTTATCCTGCTTCAGGTAGTTGTGAACGATCCCGGAGAGGGTCACGGTGTCGCCCTGTGTCATGAACCGCGGTGTTTCCAGACGCAGAATCACGTCCTTGCGAGCGATCACTTTTTGTCGCGCCACGCCGACTCTCGTATCCGCGGTAACAGCGCGCGCCGTGGCGCGCCACGTCGTCAAGTTGTCCGGCAAGCGAAACTTCACCGTCGCGCGCCCATCTTTGCCGGTGAAGGCACTCGGTTCCCAGTACGCCGTGTCTTTGAACTCCTTGCGGATCATCGGTTGGACCATGTCGCTTTCGTTCTTGAAGTCCGCGAGCTGATAAGCAGGTTTGGTACGAGCCAGATCGATTGGCTTCTCACCGGCGAAACCGGTGAACGAATACGAGATTGAGAGATGCGTCTCGATTTCGTTGTAGAGCATTCCGTAAAACTGCCGTTGAATGTTGCCGGAGAAATCCGGTGACACGCTGTAGATCGCTTCGTCAACTACGCCGAGACTGACCTCCGCATCCGAAACCGGCGCGCCATCAGCGTCGCGCGCGAGTATTGTGTATGACGCGGTTTCGCGTGGTTTGTACTCCTCTTTGTTGGAGATGATCTCGAGATTCAAGAACTTGTCACGAGCCGGCACCACCAGCCGTTGATCGCTCGTGTACATGTCGCCGTCCTGCACGAAGGTTACGCTCAGGTAAACATTCGGCGCATAGTTCGCTGTGATGGGAACGTCGATGATGACTGTCTGTCCGGTAGCTTTGATTTGTCGCGCCGACATAACGCTGCTGCGTTCAGTTGTGACCAGCAGGTTCGCGTGATCTCCGGGAAGGATCGCGAGCACATGTGCAACCTCACCGGCGCGATAAGACTTCTTGTCGGGAACCAATTTTATCGAGCCAAAGCTCTCGCGATAGTAAGCGGAATCGCTCCACGGCTGATTGGAACTGGCAACCCAGATGAACCCGCCGAGCGAGGCAAACTGTTTGCCCTCTTGCTGGACCACCGTCTTGATGGTGATGTTTCCGTTCTGGGTGACGGGAAAGTTGAGAAAGGCATGCCCTTCGCGATCGGTCGCAACTTCAGTCGAGCTCAACTCATGTTCACGGATCTCCCAATCGGGATCGTACTCATTCACTTTCTTTTCAACTTTCACCCAGTCGCGCGACAGGAACTTCAACGATAGCTTCGCCGCTACCGGACGTCCCTCATAGTCGGTGGTTGAGATCGAGATCTTTGCGGTGTCGCCTTTTGTGTAGACGTAGCGATCGGGAGTCGCGTCGGCGATGACGTCGCCGCGCGTCGCGATCAGATTCGCGCTGCCGTTGATACTGCGCCGCGACGAATCAGTAACCTGGGCTTCGAGTCGATATTGAAAGTCCCAAACGTCGTTCTCGTTGCCGGGCGGAATCTCGAATTCAACAGCCAGATGACCGGAAGCGTCCAACTTGCCTTCGCCGTCGAGCGTCAGATCGCTGTAGTAGTTGTCGTATTGCGAGTACTCAGCTTCCTGATCCGGATCTTCTTCCATTTCTTCACCGCCGAACGAGGGAAAGTAGCGTGAGCGGTAGACGTAATATTTAACTTCCGCGTTCGCGAGTGGCGCGCCGAAGAAATAGCGAGCGTCGATGTCGAATCTCGACTTGCTACCGGCGGGCGCAAAGCGTTTGGGTGTCGTGACGTTAACTTTGTATTCGGGCTTCTTGTACTCCGCGACATCGAACGATCCGGTGGCGCTGCCTTCGTCAGTTACAGCATCGATGTTGTAGACGCCGAGCGGCGCTTCTTCGGTGAGCGTGAGTTCGCTATTGAAGGTGCCGTGCTTCGAGAGGTGCAGCTCCTGTTCGAACACTTTGGCATCATTGGCATCTTTGACCGTCACGTGAACCGTGTCGCTTTTCAGTGGATGGTACTGCCCGCGCTCCTCGAACGCGCGCAGAATTCCTTTGAAGCTGACTTTGTGCGCGGGTCGATAAACCGGACGGTCGGTGTAGATGTAACCCTGCACGTTTTCAGGCTGCTCGCCAAAGTTGAAATAGAACGACTCGAGATCGGCGATGGCGAAGTTGTCCCGCTGTGAAGCGAGAATCATCACACCGTCGCTTCCGGTTTGGCCTTCAGCATCGGGGCCTTCGCCGGTCGGAAGTTTCGCGCGAAAAATTCCGTCGTTGTCTGTCCTGCCACTCGCGAGCGTCTGCCGCTCCCGCACCACCTCGACTCGCGCATCAGCACGTGGCTCGCCGTTTTTTCGATCAACGGCATAGATCAGCAAGTCTCCGTTTGCCGAGGCTTTTTCGACGAGGACAAGATCAGTCACAACCACAACTGTGTAAGCACGCAGATCGCCGCCAACAGCCTCCACCAAATACACACCGCTTTCGCGCTTGCCGAGCGGGATCATGCGCCGGTCGAACGCGTCTTCGAGCGGCGGCAGAGACTCGCGCCAGCTGGTTACCAGTTGATTTGGATTTAATACCGGAACGCGCGCGTAGTCGGCGACGTTGAGTGGCACTCGCCTGGTGGTTTCAGGCGCGCGAAACTTTTGGTTGAAACTGTAGCGCGTATCCGGTTTCAACTGCTCGCGAAAATAATTTCTGATGCCGAGGTACGCCCAGAGCTTGATCCCGCGGACGCGTTCGAGTAAAGACGGCCGGCGTGAAAGCCGCGAAGCGAGCTGCGTTTGTTCGTCTTCACCGATCTGATGTGGATCGCTGAGTTGGGTGAAGAATCGCTCGGGATCGTTGATGCGATAGACTCGAAAGTCGAGACTCGCGAGACCGCGATGGTCCAGCCACAGGCGCGGGTTCTCGTTGGCGCCGAACGTTCGCGTAGTTGAAAGCGAGAAGAACGGCTGGGACGCGACTTCAGTGGTGACGCGCGATTCCGGCATCTCTTCGGCGGCGGCTGTTTGCTGTCGCGACCTGGCGATTGAGACCGCGCAAGTGATGATCAAGACGTAGATCAGAACTGGCGACAGGCGACTGGCGATGAGCTTGAGGCGAGACACGTTCACTCCTCCGGTGTGGCTTGCTGGTTAAGAATCTTCAAACGATAGAAGCCCAGAAAATTCGGATTGGTCATGGTCGGCCGCCAGCGCCTGTCCGGATGCTGGTCCAACACCGCCAGGCGCACCTTCTTCACGGTGCCCGCGTCGTCCGCCGAAGCGCCAGTGTGATAGACAACCCAGTCGTTTGTGCCTTCGCTCGCAATGCGCGGCTCACCGAGGAAGATCATCACGTGAAACGGATATTTCTGGACCCAGGGCTGCTGGAAAAAGAGCAGATCGCCGGGCTTCGCCTGTTGGCGATCGCGGCTTACGAAGTCGGCGTTGTAGAGCTTTAGGGTTTGCGCGTCGGCAAAGTCTGAGAACTTACCTTCGGCAATGTCTTTGGGAGTGTAGGCGCCGGGCGCGGTGCGAAAGAGCTTTCCGCCGAGCGGAGCGGCGATGTTTGGAGTCAGATCGGGTGCGACTGGATCGTAGTTCTCGCCCAGCTTCTGAAACCACAGGCGATCATGTGGTCGCAGTGCTTCGCGCCACGCAAAACGAACGAGGCCGGCGCAGTCTCGTTGTTCCACGTTCCACTGATCGCTGAGGTTGTAAAACTGCATTTCCGCCACCCACGTGAACCAGCGGCGAAAATTTTCTCGGTCGTTGAAGGTTCGTAACTCTACGTTGTCGGGAAGTCCATCGTGGTCCAAGTCAGTGTTTGGACCGAGTTCAGATCGTCTTGCAACTGGTTCGAGATTGGCTCGCGAGAGTGGTGGACCACTCGAACGCGATATCGAAACGTATGCGAGCAGCAGAACCAGCGGGAGGAATAAGAGGGCCAACGCGCGCGTCGGTTTGTTGGTGAGCCGTAACATGCGCGCATTATTCAGCGCGGTAGATTTTGAGAGTAGGCGTTTGCTAACAGTGATCAGTCAGGTTAGCCCTGCGTTCTGATCGGTTTCGTACGGTAGGCGCGGATGTGGGGAACCACAGTTTTTGCATTGCCGATTGTTAATTGCCGATTGCCGATTTGAGAATCTGCGACGTCGTGAAGTCCGCAATTGGCAGCCGGCAATTGGCAATCGGCAATACACAAACTTTCGGCATAAAAATGTAACCTTGCGTGGCCCAACGTTCCAGATAAAAGAGTATTGCAAATTCCAGCGCTCGCGGGTAGATTGATTCGGTTGCTTACTAGGTAGAGGTGCTCTCCCGAACGGGGGGATAACCCTGCCTTCACCTATTGCGGGGAGGAAGAAAAAGTGCCGACCGGAACTTGCCCGGAATGCGATGCTGATGTCCACGTTGATCTGGACACGGACAAGGGCGAAATAGTGTCTTGCGAAGAATGTGGGACTGACCTGGAAGTTGTTGGACTCGATCCCGTCGAGTTGGACATCGTGGAAGAGGAGACTTTGGACGAAGACGAGGACGAAGACGAATATTGAAATTGCCAATTTCTGATTGCCTATTGCCAATTGTTTCGTTCGCTCAACACTCAGAACAATAAATTGGCAATTGGTAATCGGTAATTGCTTACCTAGTTGCTGCTCGATACTCAGAGCGGCTTTGTCTCAGAGTTAAGCCACGAGGTCCCTCCACCCTGATCGTGTGTAATTGCCCATCATGTCTCTTTCCGTCGGGCGGATAAAAGGCCAGGACGTAGGCGGAGCTGACTTCTTCGGCCAGAGCACGAAAGAGCGGGGCATAGTCTTTTTCGTTAGCGTAGACATTGCGACCGCCGGTTGATTCCGCCAGACCACTGACGTCGAGCGGAGTCGGCAGCGGAGTTTGCTCTGCCGAGGCGATCACCCGCGAGTATGACGGCAGCGTCACCACGAAGACGCTAACGTCGGCGGCGTTCGCGCGCTCGATGACGGTTTGTGGCGCCACCGTATCGCCCACCGGAAATCCATCAGTCACCACCAGCACCGCGCGCTTCATCAAACGTTTCTCACGCGTGCGCGGCGCATTTCGCACCAGCGATCGGATCGCGTCGTCAACGGCGTCGTACGTGTGAGTTGATAGACCGTTTGGCGCGTCGCGCGCGAGGCGCTCGAGCGATTCGTCCAGTTTATCGGGATCGGAAGTAAACTTTTGGATCGTCTTCACGCGCATGCCGAAAGTCACCACTGAATAGACCACCGGATGCTTCGCGAGATGATTCGAGAACGACTGTAGCGCCCCACGCAATCGCACCAGCTCTTCCGCAGTCATGCTGCCCGACACGTCCAGCGCGAAGACGATTGCGAGCGGTCGTGCTTCACCCTGCCGCTTTTCGATTTGGAAGAAAGAGATCGGTTGTTCGGCGTTGTCGGAATAGACCTTGAAGTCTTCCTGGCGGAGATTGCGAACCGGACGGCCTTCAGTGTCGATCGCGGTTACGTCCACTGACACCAGATCGGTGTCGAAGCGCAACACCTCATCCGGTTCCTGTTCTTTTGGAAAAACTTTGCGCGCCCGTTGGGTCTTGTTTTCGGTGTTCTGATCCTGCGGCACACCGGGAAGCGCAACTGCGATCAGCAGCAGGAGAGGAAGTAAAACTTGCGCTATAAAAGCCGCGGGTCGTTTAGCCATTAATACTCTTTCTAAGGGGCGCCGCTCAGGATTATACGAGCGCGACCTGCGGAAGCAAACGGTGATATGATCCTGAGCGTCTAAAGCCGGTAATACGCGAAGGAGTGACTATGAGATTCAATAAATTTGTGCCGGTGCTGGTGGTAATTCTTGCTGCCGCCGGTATCTCCGTCGCCCAGGATAAAACGCTGGGAGGTATTAAGGGCAAAGTGCGCGTGGAAACGGGCACGCCCGGCGGGGTGACAGTGGTGGTGCGGCGCGGAGAAACGGAAGTCACACGTTCCACGACGGACAAGAATGGAGAGTTTGTCGTTTCGCGTTTGACGCCGGGAATCTATGGTCTGACGTTCCGCAAAACTGGCTTGAGTATCGGTTCGATCGAGGATGTTGAAGTGAAAGCCGGCAAGACCCGCTCGCTCGGAGATCGTTTGATACTCACGATCGACGAGGGGTCGATCGCTTTTCTGAGTGGCAGCGTGTTCAGTGCGGATGGACGCAGCGTGGCGAATGCGAAAGTGGAGTTGTCGCGGATACTGGAAGACGGAACGACTAAGAAGATCGATGGGCGCGTTACGACTGAAACTGGTTCGTTCAAGTTTCGACTCGGGCCGGAGCCGGCGAAGTATCGCGTGAGTGTGAAGACGAATGGTGAGCCGGTGACGAAGGATGTGGAGATCGATGGCGCCGCGGTTTACCGCGTAGCGCTGTCGCTGCCGCCGAAGTCGTGAAGAAGATGTTTTCACGCAAAGGCGCAAAGATTTAGAACAAGGCGCAAAAGATTTTTAACTGTCTCTTTGCGCCTTCGCGTAACCATTGGCGCCTTTGCGTGAAACAAATCCAGCCTTATGGAAGAGCGTGAAGAGTTCTTAACTGCGAAACAGCTTGCCGCGATCCTGCAAGTCAGCGAATCGACTGTGCGTCGCCTGGCTGCGAAGCGTCGCATTCCTTCCGTCAGGTTAACGCCACGAATAATCCGTTTCCATCTTGACGCCGTGCGCGAGTCGCTCGAGGTTCCTCGTTATCGCATTCGTCACGGCGAATACACCGAAAAAGTCGACGACGCTCAGTTGTCCTTCGAGGACCTGCTCCTTACTTAGGGCGTCGCGGCGCGTTGAACTCAACCCACGCTCCATTCTGCTTGACGTAAATTCGTGGTGACCGAACCTTGAATCCTTTACTAAATCCCGGATTGTCAGCCAAAAACTTTTTCACACTCGACTGATCGCCCGTGGCGACGCGCCACTTGCCGCCCTCACGCAGCAAATATTGTTGCGCGACAATCTTTCCTTCCGCTTGAATCGGAGTCACGACTTTCCCGTACAACACAGTGTCGACCACCGCCAGATCGCCCATCACTTTCACGGCGCCGATGTCCATGCGATCGAGTTGATAGAAATCCTGCGCTCGTTGCAGCGCGCTCACGAATCGATCGCGCGACATTCGATTACGCGATGCGCCAGGCAGAAAATCGTAAAGGGCATCGTAGTTGCGCGACTTAAGTTGCTCAAAAACGTTTTGAACTGTGGCGCGAACATCGGATTGATCCGAGGCTCTTACCACCGCGGCCGCGGAAATAACCATAATCGCGACCACGAAATTAAGAACGTACTTCTTCATCTGACTCCTCATCATCTAACTGTCTCTTTTCATCCTCACTCGCCACCGTCGCGCGCACTTGCTGCCGGTAACTCAGAAACCAGCAAACCGCTCCGGCCGCCGCAGCTACGAATGCCTTGTCGTAGTTGTCCCGTAACACCAGGATTAACGCAACGACACCGCCCGCAGCGGCGAGGATCATCCAAAACCTTTTCACTTAATACTTACCGGCACGGTGACGTCGAGCTCACCGGGCGCGTAACAAACCGCTTCGTCACATGCCTGGACGCGTAGTTTGGCGGAAAGGTTGTGCGGTCCGGATTTGGCGGATTTGTCTGCTTTGAGCCTCGCCTTCACAATCGTTTCGCCTTCGTAAACCGCCAGCGGCTTCTCAGCGAACGCGAACTTCTTCGTCAATGCATCGGGATACCTCATGAATTCGACTGAGATACCGTCTGCCGGCTTGATCTCGAGTTCGGTGGCTTTGAGATAACTGAAGGTCGGTGGATTTGCGTTCACGTGATAGCCGTTGCTGATCTGAAGCGCGATCACTGCCTCACCCGATTCGCCGGCGGCGAGCGTGACTGGTTGCGGCGTTACTTTCACTACATCAACCGATCTGATCGGCGGTGGCTCAGTCGTGTTCGTCGCCGGAGCCGGGGCCTTTGCACACGCGAATATCAGGCAGGCCGGAACGAGTAACCATATTTTGTTTTTCATCCGTGTTTCTTTGGCTTATTCGCCGTCTTCAACTTCTTTGCCGTCCGCCTTCTTAATCCCGAACTTTTCGAGGCGATACTGAAGCGTGCGGAAGGTGAGGCCGAGGAGCTTGGCGGCCTTGGTGATGTTGTAATCCGTTTGCTCCATTGCTTGTGTGATGAGACCGCGCTCGACGTCTTCGAAGTTGATTCCCTCAGCCGGCAGTTTGAATGCGCCTTCCGCTGCTGGTCCAACTTCCTGACGTACTTCAGTCGGCAAGTCTTCCGGCATAATCAGATCGCCTTCGCTGAGCAGGATCGCCCGTTCAATCGCCGACTCCAGTTGCCTCACATTTCCAGGCCAACTGTAATCGTTCATCAGCTTTTTGGTTTCCGGAGTCAGACCACGCACGAGACGCGACGTGTTCTTCGTGTGCTTCTTGAGAAAGTAGTCAATCAGAACGGGAATGTCGTCGCGGCGCTCGCGCAAGGGCGGCACATCGATTGAGAGCACGTTGATGCGGTAATAAAGATCATCGCGAAAACGGCCGTCAGACACCATCGCACGCAAGTCACGATTTGTGGCTGCGATCACACGCACGTCAACGCTGAGCTCGTGCGTGCCACCAACGCGACGAATCTTTCGTTCCTGTAATGCGCGCAGGAGCTTCGCTTGAATACCAACATCCAGCTCAGCGATCTCATCGAGAAACAACGTGCCGCGATCCGCAATCTCAAAGAGTCCTTTCTTTTCCGCGTGTGCGCCGGTAAACGAACCCTTTTCATGTCCGAACAACTCCGATTCCAGCAGATTCTCGTTGATTGCAGCGCAGTTCACGGCCTGAAACATCTCGGTCGAACGTGGCGACTGATTGTGGACCGCGCGCGCAATCAGTTCCTTTCCCGTGCCTGACTCGCCGCGCACCAGCACCGTCGAATTCGAGCGCGCGACTTTCAGAATCATCTTCTTGACCGTCTCCATTTTCGGCGACGCAGAGATGATCTCGCTGTCGATCGCATCGAGACGATCGAGTGCGCGGTTGATCGTTTCCAGCAGCGCGGCTTTGTCGTAAGGCTTTTCGAGATAATCAAACGCGCCGCGGCGGAGTGCTTCTTTCGCCGATTCGATCGAACCGTGAGCCGTGAGCAGGATGACGATGATCGACGAGTCGTAGTTGAGCAGGTGTTGCAGCAGCTCGATGCCGTC
>Ga0070699_100003352_pt1 | contig 14175 bp, 11 predicted proteins | sample KBSK1503metaG_FD_65473 | JGI IMG/M metagenome (GOLD analysis project Ga0070699, IMG submission 65473) | Corn, switchgrass and miscanthus rhizosphere microbial communities from Kellogg Biological Station, Michigan, USA - KBS K1-50-3 metaG | ecosystem: Host-associated > Plants > Roots >...
CGGCGTGCCCGAGAAGCGCGAGTAGACGACGAGCGGCCTGAACATGCGGATGACGCGCACGTAGTCGCCGAGCGTGTCGCGTTCGCCCCACTTCGTAGCCGCTTCCGTGCGCGATTTCGAGAAGCCGTAGTCGAAGGTGTGGCCGAAGAACTGTTCCGCGCCGTCCAGGCGTCGCGCCTGCAGCAGTTCCTCCGTGCGGATGACCCCGAGCGCGTCGAAGAGCTCGGGTCCGATGATGTTCTGGCCGCCCTCGCCGCGATTGAGCGCCACGTACGCCACCCGCGCGTGATCGCCGCGCGCCGCCCGCGCGATGAACGCCGAATCCTCGTCGTCCGGGTGCGCGCCAGTGTGGAGGACGCTCGCCGTCGTCTGCAGGCGTTGCAGAATCTGCGTCATCCCCGCCGCGCCCATGTCGTAAATCGGGCGTACCTGGGCGTCGATGACGAGCGCCGACGCGGCCAGGCAGACGGCCGCAACAAATGAGCGTCGCATCTGGAAAGTATAGGCTGGACGGCCCACTGCGAGTCGGAGTCGGATACACCTCATATCCGACTCCGACTCGCCTACGGCCTGTATCCGAGTCGGAGTCGAATACAACCCGTACCTGACTCTGACTCGCGTACGACCCGACTCAAGGTTGCGGCCCGCGCACCACCTGCACGAAATCCTGCGGACGGATCCACTTCGCGAACGCCGCCCGGATTTCGTCGGCCGTCATGTCGTAGTAGCGCTGACCCATCCGCCGCGATTCGTCGAGCGGCAGACCGATTTGCGCCCGAGCGAGGAGCAGGCCGGCAATCGCATCCTCGCTCGACTGCTGCAGCGCCATCTGCCGCAGCAGGAGCGCCTTCGCCTGGTGCAGTTCCTCGGGCGTCACGTTCTCCATCTGCATCGCGCGCAGGTCGCGGACGATCAGGTCGCGTGCCTTCTGGACGTTCGGCGGGTCCGACCCGAACGTCACGGTGTAGACGCTGCGCGTCTTCCCGGCCACGAACTCGTCGTCGACGTTGTAGACGAGGCCAGCGACCTGACGGAGGTCGTGATACAGCCGCGTCGCATAGAACCCGCCGCCCAGCACGCTGTTCCCCAACTGCAGCGCGTAGTAATCCGGATCGAACCGCGTCAGCCCTACTTCCTGCGCAAGCGTCACGGACGCCTGTACCGCTTCGGGATCGGCCACCATGAAATCCTTCGTCATGTTCTTCGGCACGGGCGGCAGCGTCGGATCCGGCGTCGGACCCTCCGTCATCCAGCCGCCGAAGTACTTCTCGATCGCGCTGCGCGCGTCGGCCGGCTCGATGTCGCCGATGATCGTGATGGCCGTCAGGTCCGGACGGAACGTCGCCTGATAGTGCTTCCGCACGTCGTCGAGCGTCAGCGACGATACGGTCTGCGGCATCGGCTCGCGCAGTGCCGGATCGCCGGGCGGCAGCATTCCCGTCTTCAGCGCATGGTCGGCCTGGTAGCCCGGGCTCTTGATCTGCCCCTCCAGGAACTCCGCGGTCTGCTGCTTGACGACGGTGAACGCCTCGGCGGGGAGCGCGGGATGCAGCAGGTTGTCGGCAAGCAATTCGACGCCGCGCGTGAAGTCCGTCTTCGGCACCTTCAGCGTGAAGTCGTAGCCCGCCGACTCGCTGGCGGCGATGTCGTCGAGCGCCTTCTGGAACGCCAGCCGATCGAGTGTCGTGGTGCCGTACGAGAACAGCTCGTCGAGCACGTCGGACACGCCGTCTTTCCCTGACTGTTCCTGCAGCGTTGTCTCGTGACGGATGTTGCCGAGCAGCGTCACCGTCGGACTCGTCTTGTCGGTCTTGACGATGAGCCGAAGCTTGTTGGGCAGCATCGCGTCGGTCGAAGCCGGATTGACGGTCGGCACTCGAATCGCGGACAGCGCGGCTTCCGCCCAGTCGGGCAGCTTCACCGGCTTGGTGGGCGCCGCCGTCAGCGATTCGCCGCCTCCGAATCCCTTGCCCGATGCCGCTTCGCCGGTCGGCTTCGGCAGGAGCGTCGCCGTGATGGAGTTGGGGTCCTTGAGAAACTGAGTCGCGACGCGGGTGACGTCGGCCGGGGTGACGCGCTTGATGGCGTCGACATCATCATCCGGAGAATTGCGGCCTTCCGCCGCAAGCGCCTGCGACCAGACCGCCGCCAGCTCGGAGATCGAATTTCGCCGGAACAACGCGGACGCGACCGCCGACCGCTTCGCGGCCTCCACCAGTTCTGCGGGGAACCCCTGCCGCACGTACGTGGCCACGATCGATCGCATGTCGGCGACGACGCCCGTCGGCGCCGTCGAGGCGGGGAGCGCGGCGATGCTGAACCCGACGCTCGCCTTCGGATACGTTTCGGCGAGCTGGAACCCGGCGTAGAGCGCCTTGCCCGCGGGAACGAGCGCGTAGAGGTCGCCGCGCTGGCTCGCGAGCACATCGGCCATGACGCGCGTCGCGGCGTAATCGGGGCTGTCGGTTCCGGGCAGACGATACGCGACGAACGCGAGCGTATACGGCAGGTTGCTGTCGAGCGTGAAGCTTTCCTGCTTCACCGGCCGCAGCACGGCTGCTGGCCGCCGCCCAATCGGACGACGAGGGATCGATCCGTACAGCCGTTTCACCGTCGCAAGCGTGGCGGTGGGATCCACGTCGCCGGCGATCACGAGTACGGCGTTGTTCGGCGCGTACCAGCGACGGTAGAACGCCTTGAGCATCGCGCCGGTCGTCTTCTCGAACGACTCGCGCGTGCCGAGCGCATCGTGCGCGTACGGCGTGCCGGCAAACATGCCCTGGTTGAGGCGCGTGATGAATTTGTAGGTCGGCTCGGACAGGTCGCGCGCCACCTCCTGCTCGATGGCGCCCTTTTCGAGCTTCCACTCGGCATCGGAGTCCAGGACGTCGCGCATGCACGCGGCGTCGACGCGCAGCGCGACCTCGAGATCGGCGGCGGGCACTGTCGTGAAATACTGCGTGATTGTCTGCTGGGTGTCGGCGTTGTCGAAACCGCCAAGCTGGGCGAAGATCGCGGCGATCTGATCGGCCGTCACGCCCGCGCATCCCCTGAACGCCATGTGCTCCTGCGCGTGAGCCATGCCGGGAAACCCGGGCGGCGTTTCGTTGGCGCCGACGAGATAGTTCTCCTCGACGGTGACGACGGGAGCGAGCGGATCGCGGACAATCACCACGCGCAACCCGTTGTCGAGCGTGGCACGCGTGACGTCGCCGCCGGCGCTGCCGGACGGTGACGCCGGCGCGGCCGTTTGCGCCTGCACCGGCGAGGTCAGACATGTGGCCAGGAGGATGAGTGCGAGCTGTCGGAACATGGCTTTCCCCGCGTGCAGCCGTTGTGCCACTGGCGGCCTGCGCGCTCCTGGCGCCGTCCGCCGCGGCGTCCGCGCAGACTTCTACCACACCTGAACGCTCCATCACCGCCGTGCGCCTGCAGCCAGCCGAACGGTTGGTGCTCGACGGGCGCCTCACCGAAGAGGCGTGGCGGCGGGCGGAGCCGGCAACGGGTTTCCTTCAGCAGGATCCGAACACCGGCGATCCCGCCACCGAACCGACCGAGGTGCGCGTGCTCTACGACGAGCACCGCATCATCATCGGCGTCACCTGCTTCGACTCGGAGCCGGGCCGCATCATGGGGAACCAGATGCAGCGCGACCAGTCGCTCGGGGCGGACGACCGCTTCATGGTCGCCATCGATACCTACTCCGACGACCGATCCGGCTATTACTTCGAGATCAATCCGTCGGGGGCGATGGGGGACGGGCTCGTGCAACCGGGCACCGGGACGGGCAGTTCGACCGGCACCGGCGGCGGCGGGGTCAACCGATCGTGGGACGGCATCTGGAACGCGCGCGTCGATCGCAACGACACCGGCTGGACGGCGGAGATCGAGATCCCGTTTCACACGATCAACTTCAGCCCGAACGCGTCGAGCTGGGGCATCAACTTCCAGCGGACGATCCGCCGCAAGACCGAGGAGACGCTCTGGAGCGGGTGGGCGCGCAACCAGGGCCTGACGTACATGCCCGCCGCGGGCCGGCTCCAGGGACTCGAAGGGCTGCGCCAGGGCGTCGGGCTCGATCTGCTTCCGTACGCGGTCGGCAACTCGTCGGCCGCGCCGGGACGCGGCTCGCCCTCGTCCGTGCATACGGGCGCGCTCGGCGGCGACGTCGCCTACAACCTGACGCCGCGGCTGCGCGCGAACATGTCGATCAACACCGATTTCGCGGAGACCGAAGTCGATCAGCGGCAGGTGAACCTGACGCGCTTCCCGCTGTTCTTTCCGGAGAAGCGCGCGTTCTTTCTCGAAGGCGCGAGCGTGTTCAACTTCTCGCGCGAGCCGGGCACCTCCATCACGCCGTTCTTCAGCCGCCGCATCGGCCTCGACGATGCCGGCGTGCCGCAGCCGATCGACTACGGCGTGAAGCTCACCGGTCAGGCCGGGGCGTTCGATCTCGGCGTCCTGCAGGTGCGGACGCGCGATCGAGGCAAGGTTCCGGGAGAAGACTTCACGGTGCTCCGGTCGCAACACCGCTTCTGGCGGCAGTCGTACATCGGCGGGTTGTTCACCAACCGCAGCGATGCCGGGGCGCCCGCGCGGCAGACCGCCGGCGTGGACGTCGCGCTGGCGACGTCGGAGTTTCTTCGGAAGGAGGTGCTCGAGGTCAGCGGCTTCTACCTGAACACGACGAAGCTGCCCGGGTCGCGCGGCGGGGCGGCGTTCGGCGCGCGTCTGAACATGCCCAATGATCCGATCAACGCGAGGCTGTCGATTCGCGAAGTGCAGGACGGCTACGATCCCGCGGTCGGGTTCGTGGATCGACGCGCGTACCGGCTGATCGATCCGGCGATTCGGTATACCGTGCACACCGAGCGGGGCCGCTACGGACGCTACATCCGCCGGTTCTCCTTCGAAAGCGATCTGAACTACATCTTCAATCTCGACGGACAGCTCGAGTCGCGGAGGCCCGACCTGCAGTTCCTCCGCGTCGATCTGCATTCGAGCGACCTCATCGAGTTCCACCTGCTGCCGCTCTACGAGCGGCTGCCGCGCGACTTCCAGATCTCGCCCGGCATCGTCCTGCCGGCCGGCGGGCAGTACAGCTTCGTGCGGCGGCGCTACCAGGCGCAGACGACGACGAGCCGGCCGGTCTCGCTCAACGCGACGTACGAGGATGGCGCGTTCTATTCAGGGGAGCGGCGTCAGATCACGGGGACGCTGGCCGTCAGGCCGCATCGCGGATGGCTGATCAACGTTGGCGGCGACTTCAACGAGGTGTCGCTGCGCGAGGGGCGGTTCACGACGCGGCTCTGGCTCAACGACGTCAACACGCAGTTCAATCCGTTCATCTCGCTCGTCAACCGGCTGCAGTTCGACACCGTCACGCGGCAGCTTGGCTGGCAGTCGCGCTTCCGGTGGATTACGCGGCCCGGCAACGACATCTTCTTCGTCTACACGCACAACTGGACGGACCGCAGCACGCTGCAGACCCTCGACCACAAGGGGTCGCTCAAGATCGTCCGCACGATCCGGTTCTAACCCGACGGCGAGTCGGAGTCGGATACGGCCCATGCGCGAGTCGGAGTCGCATACAGCCCGTATCCGAGTCAGAGTCGCGTACGGCCTGTATCCCACTCCGACTCGGATACGGGGCGTAGGCGACTCCGACTCGCAAATGGGGCGACTCAAGGTGGCAGGAAATGCGTACTTACGCCGGCTGCAGATGCGCCGCGCCCCGCTCGCAGACGACGCTGCCGCCGGCGACCTCGGCGTCGGAATGGACCCGGACGTCACGCGAGAAGTACCAGTTCGCCTTGACCGCCGAGCGCGTGACGTCCACCACCACGTAGCCGCGGCGGACGCCGTCGAGGTACTTCAGATGCGGCAGCGCGACCCGGACCGCGGCGGCCGCCTCGTTCCCGTCCTGCGCCGCGAACATCGCCGGCGGCGGCGAGCTGATGGCGGGCGCGACGAACTCGACGGCCAGCGAGCCGCCGCCGTTCGAGCGATAGCCGTTCCACGGGTTGCGCGGAATGTCGAAGCCCCACGAGCTGTGCGCGTCGCCCGTCAGGACCACCAGATCGCGCACGCGTTCGCGGTCGATGAAGTCGAGCACGCGGCCGCGCTGCGCGGGATAGCCGTCCCAGGCGTCGGTGTTGGTCGGACGCGCGCCGGGCGGCGTGATGGACGCGAACATGATCTGCTGGCCGAGCAGCCGCCACGGCGTGTTCGCGCGCTGCGACGCGCGCAGCTGATCGAACATCCACGCCTCCTGCGCCGCGCCCATCAGCGTCCGCGACGGGTCGGCGAGCGCCGCGGCGTTGGCGCTGGCGACCTGCCTGTCGCGCAGCGCGCGCGTGTCGAGCATCACCAGGTCGGCCAGGCCGCCGAAATGGAACGTGCGATAGAGATGGATGCCCGGGTCCGTCACTTCGCGAATCGGCATCCACTCGAGATACGCCTTGTATCCCGCCGCCTTGCGTACCGCCCAGTCGCCCTCGCCCTTCTCCGGGTTGTGATTGATCGCGCCGCCGGACCAGGCGTCGTTGGCGAGCTCGTGATCGTCCCACACCGCGACGAACGGAAAGAGCCGATGCGCCTCCTGCAGATCCGGATCCGTCCGGTAGGTCGCGTAGCGCGCGCGGTAGTCGGCCAGCGAGATCGATTCACGAGGCGGCTGGGGGATGCGGTTGATCGCCGCGCCCGCGCCGTACTCGCCCTCGCCGAACTCGTAGATGTAGTCGCCCACATGAACGATGGCGTCGAGGTCGAGCCGCTTCGCGATGCCGGCGTAGACGTTGAAGAACCCGGCCGGGTAGTTCGAGCAGGACACGAGCGCGAAGCGCATGCGCTCCGCGCCGCTCACGGGAAACGTCCTGGTCCGGCCGATTGGCGACTGCTCGCCGTCGACGTCGAACGCGTAGTAGTAGGTCGTGCCCGGCTGAAGGCCCGCGGCATCGACCTTCACGGTGAAATCGCGCGCGGCCGCGGTCTGCGCGGTCCCGCTCGACACGATGCGGCGCAGGTCCGCGTCTGCGCCGATGCGCCAGCGGACGTCGATCGATTGCGCGGCTGATGGATCGCGCGGGGTCACGCGCGTCCAGAGGATGATGCGGTCGCCGAGCGGATCGCCGCTCGCGACGCCATGCTGAAAACGCGAACCGCCGGCCGAAGGCTCGCGCTCCTGCGCGCCGCCGGGGGCACGCCGCAAGGCGAGGGTCGACGCGGCGGTGGTCCAGAGAAACTGGCGGCGTGTCAGCGACACGCGTAGATCAAATCACGGATCGGGATCCGGGATCCGGGCTTCGAATCCCGACTCCCGAATCCGGAATCCCGGAAGGCTACTTCGTGCCGACGATGCCGGTCGCGAGCACCGCAGGCTGCTTCGGCAGCAGCGGCCTGTAGGCGTAGACGTAGCTGCGGAGCACCGGATGGTCCGGAAACCCTTCGAAGCGGTACTGCTTCATCTCGTTGTACGCCTGCTGCGGCGTCCAGCCGTCGATGGTCATCCGGTAGAGCGCCGTCATCGTGCCCGTCCGGTGCCGTCCACCGGCGCAGTGCACGTACACGGGCTGGTTCGCGGGGTTGTTGACGATCTCGAAGAACTGCGCGACCTGCGCATCTGTCGGCGCCTTGGTCGTTGTCATGCCGATCCGGTAGTAGTTCATCCCGGCCGCCTTGACCATGCCCGATTCGTTCGACGGACCGTCGGCCTGCAGGTCGATCACGGTCTTGACGCCGATCGCGGCAAGGTCCTGGTAGTCGGCGCCCCTTGGCTGCGAACCGCGGAAATAGTTGTCGTTGATCTTGCCGAAGTTGCCGATTTGAACCCGGCTGAGCGACGCGATGGCGACCGCGGGAACCGGCTTGGAGGTCTGCGCGATGGCCGGTGCGGCAATCGCGACTGCAGAAACGAACGCGGCAAAGACACGGACTCGAATGTTCTGTGCACCCATGATGTTGGCCTTCTGCTGGATTCCCGGTTTCGCGGGTAAGGCAATTGTAAGGGGTCCTCTGTGTGAAAAGCGACCTCAGCACATGTGACAAAACGGTAACAGATCAGTCAGGTTTTGATGCACAGCCTCTGCACATCCGCGGGCGGAGGCGCCTCGAGCCTCAGCGGCTCGCGGGTCGACGGGTGAGGAAGCTCGATTTTCCACGCGTGGAGCGCCTGTCGATCGATGAACGGATCGGCCACGCCATACGTGCGGTCGCCGGCGACTGGCCAACCGCGCGCGGCCAGATGCACCCGGATTTGATGCGTGCGCCCGGTGACGAGCTCGCACTCCACGAGCGAGTGCGCATCGCTGCTTGAGACGACGCGATAGCGCGTTTGGCTTGGGGCCCCGTCCTCGGCAACGACGATGCGGCGCCGGTCTTCGGGGTCGTGCCGCAGCGGCAGGGCAATAAGCCCCTCGGATGGACGCGGGATCCCTCGAACGACGGCCAGGTACCGCTTGGTGACGCGGCCGGCTCGCGCGTCGCGCTGGATGCGCGCGTGCGCGCCCGGCGACAGTGCGACCAGGACAATGCCCGAGGTGTCCTTGTCGAGCCGGCTGACGAGACCCGGCCGCACCTCCGTGCGATCGCGCAGCCGCCACAAGACGCCGTTGAGCAGCGTGCCCGTCGCGTTGCGGAACGACGGGTGGACGACCATGCCGGCCGGCTTGTTGACCGCAATCAGGTCGGCGTCCTCGAAGAGCACGTCGAGCGGCACCGGTTCGGGCTGCGGCGCTTCGCGCAACCTCGAGGAGGCTGGCAGCGTCACTTCAACGGTGGCGCCTTCGCGGACGCGAATCGACGCGCGGGCGGCCGGCGCGCCGTCGACGGTGACCAGACCGTCGGCGATCCATCGCTGCGCGCGGGCGCGCGACATCCCCGACACCTCCGTGACGCGCCTCACCAGCACCTGATCCAGGCGCTGGCGCGCATCACCCCGATCGGCAGTAAAGTGGATGGTCAACTTATGAAACTGAGAATGCCACAGCAGGACCAGGCTCTTCCCGGGCGCGCGGAGGCGATGCCCGTGCCCGACGCTCATTTCGTCAACGGCCACCGGATTGCGCCGCCGTTTCCCGCCGGCCTCGAGCAGGCCATGTTCGGCATGGGCTGTTTCTGGGGCGCCGAGCGGAAGTTCTGGCAGGCGCCGGGCGTCTATTCGACGGCGGTCGGCTACGCCGGCGGCTACACGCCGAATGCGGACTATCGCGAGGTCTGCAGCGGCATGACCGGCCACGCCGAGGTCGTGCTCGTCGTCTTCGATCCGAAGGTCACGTCGTACGACGCGATGCTGAAGATCTTCTGGGAGAACCACGACCCGACGCAGGGGATGCGCCAGGGGAACGACACCGGGACGCAGTACCGCTCGGCGATCTACGCGTTCTCTCCCGAACAGAAGCGCGCCGCCGAAGCCTCGCGCGTCGCGTTCCAGGATCGCCTAAACGATGCGGGCTTCGGGCGCATCACGACCGAGATTGCCGACGCGCCGCCCTTCTACTACGCGGAGGACTATCACCAGCAGTACCTCGCGAAGAATCCGGGCGGCTACTGCGGCATCGGCGGCACCGGCGTGACGTGCCCCGTCGGCGTGACCGCGTGAACAGCTGGCAGTCGGCAGTCGATATAATCGCGTTCCATGAGTAGAGTCACGTACGCGAACACCCCGGCCACGCTCGATCAGGAGGCGCTGCGCGTGGCGCACAACGTGCGCGTTGTGTCGCCGGCGGAAGAAGGAACGGGCGTGAACTCGCTGCCCGGCGGCGTGTACGGCTTCACGTACTCACCAGCGCTTCCGAACGCGCCGCTGTTTGCCGAGCGCCGCTTCAGGTCCTACGAGACGCACAAGCTGGCCAGCGGCGAGATCTTCGTCATCGGATTCGCTGACGTCGAAGCGGCCGCCGCGCTCGAGGCGAAGAGCGGCGAGCAGACGCTCGTCATCCAGCCCGAACCCGACGCGACCGCGAACATGTTGGTGAAGGTGCCGTACTCGCGCATGCGGCACCACCGGCAGTACGCCGCGCCGAACCAGCACGGTTTTACCGTGACCGTCGTCTGAAGTTCGAAATGCGACGCGTGAAGTAGTTCGAACTTACTTCGAGCCTCGACCTTCAAACTTCGAACTTCGGGCCACGGGCCGCCCCGGATCGGCCTCCCACTCGGACCACGATCCTGCGAACAGCTTCGCGCCCTTCAGCCCTGCATGCTCCATCGCCAGCAGGTTGTAGCAGGCGGTGATGCCCGACCCGCAATACATCACGGCCTCGTCCGGCGGTCGACCGCCGAGCACGCGCTCGAACTCCGCTTTCAGTTCGCCGGCCGGCCGCATGGTTCCGTCCCCGGCGACATTGTCACGATAGTGCCGGTTGCGCGCCCCCGGGATGTGACCGTAGACGATGTCGAGCGGATCCGGCTGCCCGGCGAAACGCTCGGCCGATCGCGCATCGATCAGCAGCATCGACGGGTCGTCGAGTTGCGCCACGACCTGTTCGACGGTCACCCTCATGTCTCGGCGCAGGTGCGGCGTGAACGTCGCGGCCGGGCGCGTGTCCTCACCACCGCGGACCGGTCGTCCTTCGCGTATCCATCTGGCGAACCCGCCGTCGAGCACCGCGACGGCATCGTGTCCAAGGTAGCGCAGCATCCACCACAGCCGGCTGGCGAACGCGCCGGCGTCCTGGTCGTACGCGATCACTTGCGTGGAGCCGCTGATGCCGAGGCGGGAGAACGTCGCCGCGATGGTCTCTGGGGCCGGCAGCGGATGGCGTCCGTTGGCACCCGTCCGCCTGGTGGCGAGATCGTGCGCGAGACCCACGAAGACTGCGCCCGGGATGTGGCCCGCGAGGTACTGGGTTCGTCCCCATTCCTCATCCTTGAGGTTGTAGCGGCAATCGGCGATAAGCCATGAGCTGTCGCTGAGGTGAGCCTCGAGCAATTCGGGAGATATCAGGGTCGTATGCATGGCGTTGCCATTGCACGGATCGGTGCGGAGATCTTATATGACCCTACGAACCGCAGCGGCAATGGCTGTGCTGTTGATGCTGAGCAGCGGGTGCGCGGCGCGGCACGGCCGTCCCATCGTCGGCGGCAGCGTCGTGGCGAACCCGACGGGCACCGTCTCCGGCACCGTGAGGACGACGACCGGAACGCCGCTCGAGGGGCGCCGTGTGAGCGCGATCGACATGGCGACCGAGGCCCACTTCGACGCGATGACGTCGAACAATGGCGGGTACACGATCAAGGTGCCGCCCGGACGGTATCGCCTGGAAGTGGAGCTGCGCGGAGGCGATCAGCTCGCGCAGCAGCCCGGGCAGACCAACGTCAACGTCGGCGACGTCGACGAGCAGCTGAATTTCGTAGTCCGATAACGCTACGCGGCGCGTTCGAGCGCCGCGATCCGCACCTCGAGCGGCGGGTGCGTGGAGAAGAACACCATCCAGCCGCGCGTGCCGTTGATCTTCAGCGTGGCGAGCGCCTGCTGCTGCGTGTCCACCAGTTCGTGGTTCGCCTGCAGGCGCCGCAGCGCGCCAATCATCCGCTCCCGGCCTGCGAGCATCGCCCCGCCGCTGTCCGCGCGGAACTCGCGCTGGCGTGAGAACCAGGCCGTAATCAGCGAGCCGAGGATGCCCAGCACGATCTGCAGCACCATCACGATCAGGAACGACCCGCCGCTGTAGCCGCCGCGGTCGCGCGAGTCGCCGCGGTTGGCGATGACGTACGCGATCAGCCGCGCGAAGAACATCACGAACGCGTTGATGACGCCCTGCAGCAGCGTCATCGTCACCATGTCGCCGTTGGAGATGTGCGTGACCTCGTGCGCCAGCACGCCCTCGACTTCATCGTCGTTCATCGACCCGAGCAGTCCGGTCGAGACGGCGACGAGCGAGCGGCTCTTGCTCGGGCCAGTGGCGAAGGCGTTCACCTCGGGCGAGTCGTAGATGCCCACTTCCGGCATCGGCAGGCCGGCCTTCTGCGTCAGGCCCGCGATCATCGCGTAGACGCGGTCGGCGCGCGGGTTGCCGGTGTGGCCGTCGACGAGCTTCATGCCGGTCGCCCGCTTGGCGATCCAGCGCGACATCTGCAGCGAGATGAAGGCGCCGCCCATGCCCCAGACGAAGCAGAAGGTGGCCAGCGCGCCGATGTTCAGCCCGCCCGGACCGACATACCGCCCGACGCCGAGGATGCTCAGCACGATCGTCAGCGTCGCGACGACGGCGATGTTGGTCAGGATGAACAGGAAAATTCGCTTGCCCATAGGTTCAGGATACTACCTCCGCCCATTTAGACGCCCCGGGCGGCCTGCAGGCTTCAGGCGTGCGCCGCGCGACATTCCCCACACGAGTGGCAGCACTAAAGCCTGAGTGCGCTTGCAGATCGCACGTCGAGCGCACGTGAAAGACCCGGTAGTCGCTTCCGGGCGCCACGCGACTGATTCCCGGACGTGTCTGGGCACGCGGCGAGGGTGCAGTCGTAAACGACGCGTTGGACGCGGCGGCCAGATTCGCCTGCAACATCTGAAGAAAGGATTCGACAACAGTGCGCCTAAATCGTCCGGGCATCACGTAGACCGGCCCGCGCACCAATGTATGACAATCAATCCGGGCTGACTTGCATTGTCCGGTCGGTCAATATCAGAATTGCGCCATGACAATGTGGCTGCCGAATCTCGAGGGGCGGCGGGGACCGGTCTACCGCCGCATTGCTGACGCCATCGACGAGGACGTGCAGAAGGGGAGCCTGCGCGCGGGCGCCCGGCTGCCGCCGCATCGCGACATGGCCGACCACCTCGGCGTCACGGTGACCACCGTCACGCGTGCCTACACCGAGGCGGCGCGGCGCGGGCTGATCTCCGGCCACGTCGGACGCGGCACGTTCATCCGCGGCCAGGAGATCGACGACGCCTCCGCGGGCGGGCCGATCGATCTCAGCATCAACATCCTGATGCCCGACAAGGAGGTCGCCGCGCTCGAGCCGCGCATGTTCCAGCGGCGCGTGCTCCCGTGGACCGACCTGCTCGGCTACGTTCCGACGCCGGGACACTGGAGGCATCGCCAGGCGATGGCGGAGTGGCTCGCCGCGACGGGCACCCCGGCGTCGCCCGATCGGATCATCCTCACGATCGGCGCGCAGCACTCGCTGCTGATCGCGCTCATCGTGACGACGAGGCCGGGCGACACCGTGCTGGCCGAGGAGCTCACCTACTCGGGGATGAAGGACATCGCCAAGCAGTGGCACCTGAAGCTGCGCGGCGTCCCGATGGACGCGGAGGGGCTGCGGCCAGACGCGCTCGAGACGGCGTGCCGCTCGACGAAGGCGCGGGTCCTGTACTGCATGCCCCGGCTGCACAACCCGACGTCGGCGGTGATGCCGGAGCGGCGGCGGCGTCAGGTCGCCGCCATCGCCGAGAAGTACCGCCTGACGGTGATCGAAGACGACGTCTACGGATTCCTGTCGCCGGAACGCGCGTCGATGTCGGCGTTGGTTCCGGATCGGACGATCTTCGTTACGAGCGTGTCGAAGAGCCTTTTTCCCGGGATGCGCCTCGGCTGCGTCGTCGCGCCGCCATCGCTGGTGGAGAAGCTGAGCGCCGCGGTCTGGACGACCACCATCTGCGTGCCGCCGATCAGCGCCGACCTGCTGTGCGGCTGGATGGAGGATGGAACCGCGCTGCGCATCCTCGAATGGAAGCGGCACGAAGTGGCCGCGCGGCAGTCGATGGCGAAGCGGCTGCTCGACGGGCATCGCGTCCAGACGCATCCGTCGAGCCCGCACGCGTGGCTGCACCTGCCGGCGCGGTGGGACGCGGAGACGTTTGCCGCGGAGATGCGCTCGCGCGGCGTGCTCGTCAACGCGTCAACGGCGTTCTCGGTTGGCGATCAACCGACGCCGCGCGCGATTCGCCTGTGTCTCGGCACCCCGCGGACGCGAGCCGGGTTGGAGCAAGCGCTGACGCGCCTTGTTGCGGCACTGTCCGAGCGCGCGCCCGCCACGCGCGCGGTCGTGTGACCACGAAGGCCGCTGCGCGACGAACACGGAGCACACGAAGACCGGTCAGCGAAGCGCTTCGGCGAGCCGGTGCAGGAACAGGCCGACGTCGGTCACCACGCCGACGGTCTGCATCGATCCGCGATCGCCCAGCTTCGTCACCACCGCGGGATTGATGTCGACGCACACGACGCG
>Ga0070699_100003353_pt1 | contig 14169 bp, 10 predicted proteins | sample KBSK1503metaG_FD_65473 | JGI IMG/M metagenome (GOLD analysis project Ga0070699, IMG submission 65473) | Corn, switchgrass and miscanthus rhizosphere microbial communities from Kellogg Biological Station, Michigan, USA - KBS K1-50-3 metaG | ecosystem: Host-associated > Plants > Roots >...
GAGGCATCGGTCGGGAGCGCTCGTCAACGCCGGCGCGCCGATCACTCTCGATCTGTCACAGGACTGGACGTATCTCGTTCTCGTGCCGCTGAGCCGCTCAGGGATCGCGATCGTCGGCGATGCCGGCAAGTTCGTGCCGCGCGGCCGCGCGCGGATCGCAGCGCTCACCGATCGCGGAGAGGCGGTCGATGTCGAAGTTGCATTCGCTGCCGGCGAGAACAGCGTCACGTTGACGGGCTACTCGCCCAATCCACCGCTCGTGTCGGCGAACGCGGGAAAGATTGTGAAAGTGTCGTGGAACTCTTCGACCGGCATGTTCGAGCTCGTCGTCGCGCCGGGCGCGAATGCCACCGCGCGATTGACCATCAGCTGCCCTGCTCCGCGGCGCCGGCCGGCGTGATCGGGATCGACCCGTCGGCCTCCTGAGTGCGATTCAGGCGTTTGTCTCGAGACATCTGCGGACACCTCCAGATTCAATATTTTACCGCCGTCTGGACTTGTCTCGATTCGTCCGGCGAGATCGAACTAGACGCGGAACTAGACACTTGAAACGCCATCGAACATGCGATGCGGCGTTGGCGAAGTAAGATGTCAGCACGCCCAAACACTTTCGAGGACCTGCGGATATGAGTGACGACCGCAACGACGAATACGCCCGGAATATGCGGAGATTCGCAGAGACCGGTGATTCGTCCGATCTCGATCCCGGCATTGGCTTCGCCCGCCGGCGCGATCGTCTGATCGCTGAGATTCTCGGTATGTTTCGCATGTCTCTTCAGGACAGCGTGATCTCAGAAGGCGAGGCGAAGGCTATGCTCAACTGGATCGCTGCTAATCCAGACACGGCTTTTGTCTACCCCGTGAAACAGCTAAAGGAACGACTTGACCGTGCGTTCGCCAATGGACGGCTTGAGCCTGAAGAGCAGGAAGATCTGCATCGCTTCGCGGAGCGATTTCAACCAGACGTCGAATCACATCATCCCTTGCCGGCAGCGACCAAGTTGCCCCTCGATGATCCACCTCCACCTCTGGCGTTCGCGGGCCAGCAGTATGTCTTCACCGGCACCTTTCTCAGCGGAACCAGAAAGTGGTGCGAGGAGCAGGTACGGTCGCGGGGAGGCATATGCAAAGGGAAAATCGTACAGACGATGAATGTGCTCGTGATCGGCGAATTGGCCAGTCATCACTGGACACAAAGCACCCACGGTCGGAAAATCGAGGAGGTCATGCGCCTGAAAACGTCGGGCTTCCCTATTTTCGTCGTGGATGAAGCGCACTTCGTGTCCAGCCTCTGAGATTCTCGTCGCGATGATCAAAGATGCGTATCGAGATCTGGCGTAGGCGCTACCGCCATCTGTACACGCAGCAGCACAGCCAGATAAGTGCGCGAGTGTACAAAAAGCTCGCAGAAGCCCGTTAGTTGTGTTGGCCAGCATGTTATGACGATCGCCCGCAGCACTTCTTGTATTTCCGGCCGCTATTGCAAGGGCATAGATCGTTCCGCCCGATCTTCACGCCACTCGAGATCGCGGTTCGGAGCTTGTCTTGCTGGAAAGCCGCGACGCGCTTCTCCATCACATCATTCTGCTTCCAAGGCGACGTATCCACGAAGACGCGCATCCTCTCCGCTCCATCACTTCCCTCGACGAACGCGAGCTGCACCCAGCGATCTTTCCTCCATTGGTATTTCTTCATCTCAGAGTACGAGCGTAGCCGGTGGAGGCTGGCGTCCGCGTTCGGTTCGGGGACGATGCAGATGTGATAGCCGGTCGCTCCCGCGGAGAACGTCAACGAGTGATCTTCTCCGTCAACCGCACGCTTCGTGCGCAAATCGCGAACACTATCGATGACCATCTTCCGGGTCTCTGCGTCGAGCGCTAGAAACGAGGACGCCGCACACGTCCGGTGATCCTCTCCGGTTTCTTCGATACGCCGGACGAATGCTCGCATCTCGTCAGAAACGTTAAAGCGCGGCTTCTCTCCGGTCGATCGCCGGCCGCCCTTCCATGAATAGTACCGATCAAGGTCCACCGTGTAGCCGGCCAACACCATTCCTTGCTTCCCGTTCGGCCCTGCTTCATTTCCAAAGAACATTCCGTGACACAGGAAGTACATGAGGTAGTCGAGTTCGTCCGTCGTCGCGATGTCGACTGTCTCATTCGCGAGTAGACGCCGTTCGAGATATAGGACAAACTCCGCCGGCGACTCGACGATCTCCGAGATTATCCGTAGATCGTTCAGGAATACGGACCACGGCCAGGCACCGTTAGGCAGCGAGGCGAGCTGCCGAATCACCGCGAGTCGGGCGGCGAAATGAGCAAGCGGCGTCAGGGTCGGAGTGATGACGAAGCAACCGTCAAAGGAATCGAGGTTCGGGACTTCGACGTCTCGGCCGCTCGAATCGCGGAATCGCGCCGGCGAATGCTCAGCGATGTAATCGCGCGTGCGGAAGCCTTGCTTTGCTGCGTCCGCTATGAGGTTCTCCAAATGCTCCTTGATTCTCGCGATCGCCCCGCGATGAGCGGCCCGCGTAACTCCGCCGGCTTTATCTTCGATGATGAACAAGTATCGATCGAAGATCAGGATCGCGTCCGTCTCAAACAGCTTTGTCTTTCCGTCGTCGATCGCCTCGTATTTCAGGTTGCGGTAGACCTTTGCGCCGGGGAGAAGTCGCACGAGATGTTCGAGCACGCTTTCTTCCAGTAAAGCCGAGCGTTTCGGCAAGTAGACGTCGCGGAAATACGCGGCGTCCGCTTCACGAACCGCCGTCTCGAACATGTCGATCAAAACTCGCGAAAGAAGCAACGGGTTGAAGAGGTAATACCGCCCATCGCGCCTCACGGCTGGTTTTCTGCGGATAATGGACTCGCCGATCGGCCAGCCGCGTCCGTTTCCATCGAGAAACTCAAGATTCGAGCCCGCGTCGGCGGAGAGAAAATCGAGAATCTTTTCCTTTATCGTTGAATCGGGTGCAATGTCGAACATTGACGAAATGCTTTCGCGAGTTCGTCGCTTTTCCGCGTTCAATTGTTCAGTTGCCGGTAACGCGAAGAACTCCTCATTGATCTGATCGTTCCCCGGTACTGGGCCTTCGCTGATACGGCGTGCGACAAAACGGTCGAATTGTTTCTGGAGTTCCTCGAGCAACCGAGACCTCGTTTCTTCGTAATCTCCGACGCGCTCGACAAGCGTCTCGTCGATGGCGTGCATCGCGCTTACGAATTCTGATGCGCTGAAGCCAAAACGAGCACGGAGAAACGTTTTGTGCGGCTCGAACAACGCGAGAAACAACTCATCGTGATGCTCCTGCACGGAATCGCCGCGCATCTTCAATGTTCGCATCACGGTCATGAAGCGGACCTCTGCCTCCACGCCTGGATAACGCTCTCCGTAGCCATCCTGCGTGAATTCAGTTGAGAAATAGAGCTCTGTCGCTTCCAGCGCTTCCTCGATGAGCGCGCAGCACTCGTCGATCACTTCCACGGAGGGCGCATCCTTTCCGGGCTTCGCGATCGCGAGGGCCAGGCTCTGGGCATACTCGGCGAGCGCCTCAACCTGCTCCGATTCGGGTTCGTTGTAGGTTTCCGGATCGACGAAGCAGTTTCGGATCGATAGCTCCGCGATCACCGGAAATGGATCGAACCGGCGGAACCTTTCGATGATCGCGCCGATCGCTTCGTCGACCCTGACCCTCGCTACTCGATGTTGCTCTCGCAAAGCGTTCCTGAACTCCTCATGAGTAGCAGCGTCGTTAGCGCCTGCTCCTGGGGGAATAGGAAATCTTGACCGAGATTTCGACATGTAGGACGAAACAATGCAGACGGCTCTGCGCTTTCATCGATCATCGGCGATACTCTGAGGTCCCATGGACGACACAAAGTGGGTGTCGCGCCTCGGTGACCTTTCAGGGGTCGACTACGTGAGTCCGCCGGGCATGAATCGGCGGAAGCTGCCACAGCACGACGCGAAGCCGCGAGTCGAAACGTTCTCGTGTTCCAAGAAAAATGAGACAACCTTGACGTGGAAAACAGCCGAAGGTGAAACATCGCAGTCGCCTGCATCAGCGTGGTTCATCGCTGACGATCCTCGCAAGGTTTCGACTGCCGATCTGCTCCAGCGCCTATTTGAAGCGCTCGAACTTCCGGGCGTGGCGAGTGACTACCACTTCGCGCTACTGCGGGCTTACGACATCCTTTGGAGTCGACGTCGGCGAGAGCCGGAAGTCCTTCCCGAGCTGGAGCGGCTTTGCCTTCTCGACATTCACCTCGTGGAGCAACGGCCGGACATCATTCATATGACCGTGCAGGATGAAGAGTTAACGGCTCGTGTGCCGGCGTTTCATTACCTCGTGTTTCTCTACGAACAGGAAGGAGCAACCAGTGACGCGCTCGACATCGCACGACGCGCCGCGGCTGCCGGCCAGGGCTCCAGTGAGCTCGATCGTCTGCAGCTGCGGGTTGCAGCATTGGAGGAAGAGGACCGACCTTGACTTCGGTACTCGGCCTCGACGCTTCGTCGTACCTCGAACGCGCCTTCGTTCGATGGGTGCTCTCGCCGGCTGTGACTTCCGGGATTGTTCTCCACATCACGCCACAGGCTGAGGTTCAATGCGGTACCAAGACATATCGCCTCGATTACGAGATCGCCGGCGCTACCACACGTGTGGCGGTGGAGCTCGACGGCTACGAGTTTCACGGCGCACGGGATGCGTTCACGTACGACCGGATGCGTCAGAACGATTTGGCCGCAACGTCCCGACTGATCCTGCGCTTTTCATATGAAGCAGTTCGGCTCGATACCGCTCGCTGTGTTCAACAGTTGCAGGCGGTGCTTCGCCTCGATTCGCTGCTTCAACAATTCATCGTCGAACACCCCGCAATTGAGAAACCGGAAATGGATCCAAATCCTCTTCACGCCCTAGAATCGCCGTCACCTCGCGCTGGACCGATGACTTACTTCGACTCAGTACGCGACAAGATTAATCGACGAACGCTGCGCCGATGTCAGGGCCAGGCATTCGCTGCGCTCGCTAACTACTTCCGATCTGGAGGCAGAAACGCTGCGTGCGTCATGTCGGTTGGCGCTGGGAAGACCGCCCTCGGAGTCGCGGCGATTCTCGCATTCACGCGACGGCGGGCGCTAGTCGTCACTCCCGGAAGCGTGATCCGAGGAACGTTCGACCGCGCATTCGATCATCAGGCAATTGGCAACGCGCTTTATGGATTGCCGAATGGCCCGTTGATTCCCGGATGCCGCCCGCCGGCAGTTCTCACACTCGACCGCGACGAAGGCGCAATCCGGAGCGTCACCCGCGAGCAGCTGAAGAACGCAGACGTAATCATCACAAACTTCCATTCGCTCGGTACGGCGGAGGATCCCGACGACCTGCTCGCGAAACTGGAACCAGCGGACATGGATCTGATCGTCGTCGACGAAGCGCACATCGCCGCCTCCGAATCGTATCAACGTCTGTTCCGCCATTTCTCAGGGGCTCGCATGATTCTGATGTCCGCGTGCTTTCAGCGACTCGACGGTAAGCCGATCGATGCCGACGTCGTCTACCGCTATCGCCTCATCGATTCGATCGCCGATGGGAACGCTAAGAACTTGCGCGTGCTTCGTTTCGCCCCCGACTCCGATCAAACGATCTACGAGATGGTGTGGCCTGAAGGAGCTCGTGAAGAAATCCGCGGTCGAGACGCGATCCTCGCTCTTTTGAACGACGAGCGAAAGCTCGCAAGCATCACGGCGAGATCCTTCGAACCGATCCGGCAGATCATGCGCGCTGTTCGCATTGCTCTCGACCGACAGGCCGAGGTTCTCTATCCGGTGAAACCGCGCGTTCTGTTCTCTGCGCTTGGCGAGCGTCACGCGGAGCAGATCGCACGGATTGCCGAGGAACACGGCATTCCATGCGCTCACGTTCAGCACTCTATGAGTGAGAGCCGCATCAAGGCCATTCGGGCACGCTATGAAAACGACTCCGGCGATCTGCAGGGCATCGTGCAACTGAAGATGCTTGGTCAAGGCTACGACTTTCCGCCGATCACAATCGTGGTGCCGATGCGACCCTATGGCAGCTTCAGCGAGTTCTACCAGTTTGTCGGCCGTGGCATCCGGGTGCTCACGCATCCTGCGCTTGTGGGCCGAGTCGGTCCTGAGCAGCAATTCCTTGACATCATCTATCACGCGGAGCTTGGCCTCGATGCTCACATCGACACGATTTACCGCGAAAACGATATGGATCCCATCACCGCGCACGTGCTTCCGCCTGATTGGGATCGCGCGAGCCGTGAAGACGTTCCTATGGCTCGTGGTACGGACACAGCGGAACGTCCTGAAACCTTCGTCATGTTTCAGCCGGGTACGATCGAACAGCGCATCGTGCACGACGAAGCGCGCGTAGAGCAGCGTCGGGAAGAGCGCGAGCGCGAAGCGCTGGCTCAACGCTACGCGGCGTATGTTCAGAGCACGACGTCTCCAGTCACGTTTGAGCAGTATGTCGAGATCATGCGAGACGTGCGTGAGTGAAACGTTCGGTGCACAAATCGCCAGCGCGAGCCCCAGTCAAGTTCTTCAGGCCGAACGCGACTCAGGCGTCGCACCGCCAGCCGCCGCATCCATCGATCCGTTGGTAACCGACATTGCGTCCAGATCGCTCTCCGGCATTCGCATCGCCGATTTACGAAACGGCTTGCCGGAGAGCACACTCGATCTGCTGTCGGTCACCGACGCACAGCGCGACCTCATCCGGCAGTCCTTCGACCTTGGCGCACAGCAGGCGCGCGGCGCGTGGTTCCTGCCTGAAGCGGCCAGCGTAAACATAGGCTGGGCAAACCTTCCTTATCACTTTCATCACCAAGAGCGTTTCGCAAGCGGTATCGCGCACACCGAAGGGGGCAAGATCGCGCTGAACGGTTCAGCGGACGGTCTCTTCTACTGGACGGTTCTAGAGCCACTTTTCAGCTGGTTGTACCGCCCAATCGAATTGCGAGGACCGGCGCCGCCAACCGGCGATCGTGAGGAACAAAGGGCTGCATGGAATGAAGTCGAAACTTTCTACTCCGCGCTGAGCGTGACCGTCTCGGATGTTCTTGAACACATGCGGTATGGCAGCGGTTGGAGCAAGCTTCATACGGCTGATCAACTTGCAACAAAGAAAGCCCTTCTCGATGCACTTCGCGAACGGTTGCCGATTGATGTCGGCGGCCGCTATCGAGCATGGGCAAGTCAGGCACTGATCTCAAAGTATTACGAGAAAGCAAGACGCGCTAAGCCGGGAATGCGACAGGTGCTCACAAGGCCTCTGCAGCGCGTACTCGCCGGTTTCTTCGGCGGTGATTGGCTCGCGTTTCTACGCTACCTCGGTGAAGAACCGAGCTTGGACGAGCAGATCTCCACAGCCTTGCCTGAGCCGCGCTTGTATGTGAATGCGTCGAAGCGCGCGAAAGCCGCCGCCGTCCGGCACGGGATCGCAGTTGAAGAGATCGAGCGCATGCTCGGGACGTTCTGGTCGAGCGACGCAGCCGAATCACCGGTTCACCAACGAATTTCTGTTCTACGCGAGTATTGGAGGTTTTTTGACACGATTCACACCCGCCAAGCGCCCGGCATGCGCCCGCTCTGGGGCTTTGTAGAAGAAGGAGAGGGCGTGTCGTTGCAGGGCGTCGACCACAGCGAAACCGGTCCGCCGTGGTATCACCCAGGGCAGTGGCATGCCCTGCTGCCGGCCCAGTTAATCGATCGCATTCGCACTTTGTGGGAAGGCCTTTTTCTGCCGGCTTATCCCGAACGCATCGTCACGGCAATCTCTCCATGCGCGCGGATGTCCGACGCGCTGGGTCCCGCGCTAAGGTTCTGGAATGGATCTGCGCTCACCGCATGGTTCGTGTCAGAAGGACCGTCGTCGAGGACCGATATGGAGGGCCTTGCCGACTATCACGCACGCGACCTGAAAGAACTCGCCGCACTCGGTTGTCCGGTGGATTCAGGACTGTTCGTCGAACTCATCGCCGCTGAGAAGAAACTCGGAAGACCTGAACCGCTGAAAGATCCGGAACACGAGAGCAGCATCTCGGTTGCCGGCGTTACGCTGAGCCTCAGCATGACGATCGGCTCACGTCGTGCTGGATTTGAGCGGCTGCGCGATATCCTTAATCGCTCCCGCCAGCAATGGACCGAACGTCTTTTCGATACGTACCTAAAAACACTTTGGGAAACCGAGATCCGTGCGACAGCCCGCGAGTACAACCGGCTTCTTGAAGTGAAACGGAAAGCGCCGACGCCAAAGCAGTTCGCGAAATACGCAGAACCGGCGACTAATCACTGGTTCGGAGGCGACGTGAGCCTTCTCTACGCCGCCTTCGGCGAGAAGTCACCCGTGACACCGACTCGGGTTCGTCTGCTGCCAAGCGACATCCAACAATTCATGCTCAGCGTGTTCCGCGCGCTCGGCGGCGAGGTCACGGATATCAAGATGGACGACGCAATCGACCAACGCGAACGCGAACGACGGCAGGCGGTCTGGAACGCTCACTGGAAGCGAAAGCAACTCGCCGAACTCAGCGTCCGGTACACGCAGCTCCGCGAGGCCCTGTGCAGAAGACCCGAGATGGCGCAACTCGGAACGCGCAACTTTGAATACATTGGTGTTGTGCTGAACGACGACATCGCCACGGCATGGGAGCAATTCGCGTCGGCGGTCGATTCTGTGCTCGGAATCGCTCGTTGACTGGCGATGCCGCTGTCCGGCGCGTGATCGCGATCTCGACTGATCAGACCAGTGATTGCGAGCGCGAGGAAGCCAGCGACCGCGCAAGCCACTCGACTGACGAAGTCACACTGTGAGCCGCTGAATCGCGTTCACATTGCTCGCCTTCGCCCCCAACTTCGCATGAGAGATGTGTCAGGCAAAGTGGTTCGCAAGTGTGGGGGATCTCCCATTCTGGCGGGCGACCTCGGTATGCGCTCGTGCAGCGGTCGGCGACCTCGTGGTTGACAATCGCTTTTGCAGTGAGCTGCGGTGGCGCAGAACGCGATGTGCCGGCAGGCCGTCGCGTCTTCGTCGCCAGAACTGTGTTCATCGTCGCTGGTATTGAAATCGTAAGCGCGTACGAAGCATTCGCTCTTGCCACAGCTATTTCGGGGTACGACGACTAGATGCCGACGCTCTTCGGCATCGGCGTGCTTCTTCTCATCCAGTGGATAACGATCCCACGGCCGAGGTGATGTTGTTTCGGCAGATCTTTCGCGATAAGTCACCCGGTTTAGTGTCGCGATCGACTCGAGCCGTTTCGGGATTCATAGACCGCGCCAGCTTGGTGCTCCAAGAAATCGCCGACACCCAGGTGATGCTTCACTCGGTATAGCAAACTAATCTCCGACGTCAGGCACGGTTCGACTTGCGAACGTTTCGGACGATACGCGTGTTTGTGAACGACGTCGTTCCGAAGCGTCCCAACCGAAAGATTCGCCAACCCATCTGCGAGACCGCGAGTATCGTCCGCCAGGAGTGAGACTGTCTTTCGCGATGGCTTGTTGCCGAAACCGGCAAGCTCCTTGATCGCCGCATCCGCCTCCGCCACCGTCAACGGTCTCGGATCACGAATCAGCATATTCATCGCGAGATTTCGCATCGGAAACCATGTGAACTTCGCCGTCGCCGCGCGTACCGCGCGATACAACCGATTCAGGTCATCGACGTCTTGATCGACAGGCGGTGAAGCGAAGAAAGGACGGTAGACGAAGGTCGACAGCGCACACGTTGCGAAGAAGACCTCCCACGCCTGGGCAACACTCGCGATCGCCGGCATGTAGCGTTTCAATGCGAAGTGCTCGCGTGCATCGTCGATCAGAAACTGGTACGCCGTGTTGACGGTGTCGCCTTTGATCCAGAACTGGCCGCCGCAGTCAAAGCACGACACACGCTTCCCCGATATCGGCATGACGTTGCCGATGTCGTCAATTCGACTGAAGATGCAGGGCGCTGCGCAAAGATCGCAAGTGGCTGCCACCGTCTCATAGTTCGCGTCCGCTATATCTGCCATGAGAAAAGTCTAGCGATACCGTTACGATCTGACATAAATGACCGTGCTACAGCTACGGACGAAGCCGCAGAGCCGGTAACCAAGGAAGGGTGTCAACACGTCCTGAGACGTCGTCGCGACAGCTGGAACGGCAGCGTAACGTCGAAAGACCGACAGTGAGCTGCTGATCAACGAGATCCCGTCTCCGCCGAGTAGAGAGCGCGAAAGACTCACTGACGTGAAGGTTCAGCGTCAGGAGACGAAAAATAGCCCCCGCACGATTGCGAGGGCTGTCCGCTCGGAACATGCGGGAGGGACTTTCGCATAGTCGTTTCTCCTTTCACTTGAAGATGAATCGATGCCCCGAGGCGGCACTTTGATGAACTACTTTTGAGGATGCAGCCGACGAACAACTTCGCAAGCGCCCTTCTTGTAAAGCGTGACGCAGACGAGAACTTCGCCTTCGTAGACTGCCCAGTACCGCCTGCGCCGCTCGACAAGCGGTGCGCCACTAGCAGAGATTTTTCCCTTTTCCGGTCTGACTGCTTTTTCCGTCTCACTTGATTGCGGGCCATCGATACATGCTCACGCTCGCGAACGATTTCAAAACCGAGCTTCTGCATAGCGCGAATGACTCGAGTTTTCGGCGCGTCGGCCGGAAACCTTCAGCGTGCCTCGAGAACCGAGTCGGTTCCGACGGAGTCAGGCCCGAACGTCTCGATGTGGAAACGAATCGCCGATTTCACATCGTTGAGCGCTTCGTCATAGCTTTCCCCTTCGCCGACAATTACACCTTTGTGGCCGAGGGGATAAGCAATGTAGCCGTCTGTATGTTTTTCTACGATGATCTTGATAGAGCTCATCGCCAGCAATGTAGCACTTACGCCACAGAAAGTTTTTGAAAGTTTGGTGGAGCTGATCGGGATCGAACCGAGGACCTCCTGAGTGCGACTTCCGGATGGCCAACTGCCCGGAAGTATTATCGGTCCAGGAGTAGGGAGCCATGACTACCCGTCGACACAAGGTTCACACTCAACTCGGCCGATCGGCAGTCCAGATCTTCGCCGCCAGTGATCGCATGAACCAGATTCTCATCGAACATCTCGACCCGACCGTCTGGACAGCCAAACCGCCGGGCAAGGTCCGCACCATTGCGGCCATCTTCACGCACATGCACAACGTCCGCACCAAGTGGGTCAGGCTTACAGCTCCGCACCTGAAGGTTCCACGACAGCTCGACCGTGCGCACTGCACGCCGCGGCAGGCGCGTGCGGCATTGGCCGAGAGCGCCGCCCGCTGCACGGAGATGCTCGCTGAAGCGCTCGACGGTGGGGGCCGCGTCGAGAAGTTCCTCAGAGATGGCTGGGCTCGGCCTTGGCCGGTTGGCGTGGAGATGCTGTGCTACATGCTTTCTCACGAAGCTCACCACCGCGGGCAAGTGTGTATGCTCGCGCATCAGCTCGGATCCCCGTTGAAAACCGCGGTTGCATCCGGAATCTGGAATTGGGAAAAGCTGTGGAGAGAATGCGGGTCGCCCGGCGGCCCCGGCTACGATTCGTAGCTGTCGAGAGTCGCTTGCCATCCTGCTGCGCCGCGCGATAGTCTCGCGTCCTCGAGGATCGTCCATGAATCGTGTCGCCTTCGCAGTGCTTGCGCTCTGCTGCGCCCTCATTCCATTCAGTTCGGCCGCCGCCGCGCCCCATCCCGTCAGCGTCGACGACCTGATGAAGCTTCGCTGGATCGCCGACGTTCAAATCTCCCCCGATGGAGAACGCGTGGCGTACGTCGTGTCCCAGCCGAACGTCGAGACCAACACCCACGACGCGCAGCTTTACGTCGTCCCCACCGCAGGCGGCACACCAGTGCGCATGACCTACGGCACGCGCATCTTCAACGTTCCAAGGCCCGCGCCGCACCTGCGCTGGTCGCCTGACGGATCGTCGCTCGCCTACGTGGCGCTGGTGAATGATCTTCCCCAGGTGGTCAGCATGAACGCCACCGGCGGCGAGGCCCGAACTCTGACGACGGCCAAAGAGGGAACCGGATTTTTCGAGTGGTCGCCGGATGGCCGGCGCATCGCCTACATCGCTCCCGATCCGGCGCCCGCCGACGAAGAGCGCCGCAAGAAAGAGAAGACCTATGTCAACGAGGTGGACCGCAACGAGCGACCGTCGCGGGTGTGGATCCAGGACGTGGCGGGCGGCAACGCCCGAGCGATCACGCCCGCTGATCAGTACGCGCTGGGTCTAACGTGGTCGCCCGACGGAAGCACGGTCGCCTATGCGGCCTCCAACGTCGGCGGCTTCAACGCCCAGTACCACAGCAAGATCTACTCTGTGCCCACCGCGGGCGGCGCGCCCAGGGCGATCGTTGACCGCCCCGGGATGAACCGCTCTCCGTCGTACTCGCCCGACGGACGCTGGATCGGCTTCGTGTCGACGGGCGGAACGTCGGAGATGATGTCGGTCTGGGGCCTTCACGTCGTGCCTGCGACCGGCGGCCCGCCCCGCGACCTCAGCACCGAAACGCGGGCCTGGATCGGCGAGTTCGTGTGGTTGCCGGACAGCCTATCCATTATCTATGTGCCGAACGAAGGCACGTCGCTGCGCGGAGCCGGCATGTTCGAGCAGCCGATCTTCCGCACGTGGATCGACAACGGCCGCAACGAGCGCGTGACGGTTGGACCGACGGTCAACTACTCCCCCACTCTGAGCCGCGACGGCAAACGCCTCGCCTATCGCTCGGTCGAGGCCCTGACCATGGGCGACGTCTTCGTCCAGGACCTCGCGGCCGGCGGCAAGGCGCGGAAGCTGACGGACACGAACCCGGAGCTGGCAGACCTCACGCTCGGCGCGATCAAGCCGATCCACTGGCGTTCGTTCGACGGGATGGAAATCTGGGGGCTGCTGCTCACGCCGCCCGGTTACGACGGCAGCAAGAGGATCCCCCTTCTCACGTATTGTCACGGCGGTCCGATCGGCGGCTTCACCTGGGGCCTTTTTCCGCAGTTCATGCACACGGTGCCGCAGGTCGACATCTACGGAACGCAGGCCATGGCCAGCGCGGGTTTCGCGGTGCTCTTTCCGATGCCGCGCGGCGGCTCCGGCTACGGCGTGGACGGCTTCAAGATGATCAGGAACAGTTGGGGCGAAGGCGACTACAAAGACATCATGGCCGGCGTCGATTACGTGATCAGCCTCGGCATCGCGGACCCCGATCGCCTGGGCGTGATGGGCGGGTCGTACGGCGGCTTCATGACCGATTGGATCGTGACCCAGACCGGCCGATTCAAGGCCGCGGCTACCATGTGTAGCGTCAGCGATCTTTCGGACCTGTACTACCTGTCAGACGGCGGCGACTTCATGGTCGAGTACTTCGGCGATCCAATCAAGGACGCCGCCAGATACGCCGCGCACTCGCCGATCACCTTCGTGAGCAACGTGACTACTCCGCTCCTCATCCAACATGGTGAAAACGATCGGCGCGTCCCGCTGATGCAAGCACAGAAGTTCTACAAGTCTCTGAAAGCCCTCGGCAAGACTGTGGAGTTCGAGATCTTCCCTCGCGGCGGGCACGTGCTCTCCGAGCCCGCGCAGCAGCGAGAAATCATGAGGCGGAACCTGGCCTGGTTCCAGAGGTGGTTAAAACCTTAACGCGACCTTGGAGGTCGTCATGAAAAAAACGATTCTGACCCTCACCTTTGCGCTCGCCTTTGTGTGGACGGCAAACGCGCAAACCACAACTGCGATTCTGGAGGGCAGAGTCGTCGACGCCTCCGGCGGCGGAATCGCCGGCGCCACGGTCACCGTGAAGGGTCCGACGGTGCAGCGCGCGGTGACCACCGATGCGAAGGGCTACTACCGCGCCATTGCGCTGCCCGCCGGCATCTACTCGCTCTCAGCGTCGAGCCCCGGCTTCAGCACCAAGGTGCTCGACGGGATCGAATTGTTCCTCGACCGGACAGTGACCATCGACGTCCCGATGCAAGTCGCAGCGCAGTCAGAAACGATGACGGTGCAGGTCGCCGCTCCGCTTGTCGATCACACCAGCTCGTCCAGCCGCCAGGTCATCGACTCGCGCACGATCGAAGCCATTCCGCTGAATGGCCGTAACTACCTCGATCTGATCCTGCTCACGCCCGGAG
>Ga0070699_100003354_pt1 | contig 14166 bp, 14 predicted proteins | sample KBSK1503metaG_FD_65473 | JGI IMG/M metagenome (GOLD analysis project Ga0070699, IMG submission 65473) | Corn, switchgrass and miscanthus rhizosphere microbial communities from Kellogg Biological Station, Michigan, USA - KBS K1-50-3 metaG | ecosystem: Host-associated > Plants > Roots >...
ACCAAGGCTTACGTCACCGGCCGGATGGGCTGATCCGGGCGACGGCCAGGCGGGAGAGCCCTGCGGATACGGTCAGAGGGCTCACGGGCGGGCCTGGCGATCCCCGTAACGCTTCCCCTTACCGTGCTCCTGGCCCCGCCGGGTGCACATCGGGCTACGCTCCCGGAGGCTGCGAGCCAGCGGACGCTCTGACGACACAGCCTCCTGGAATGTCAGGTGACGCGCCGGCCTCACATTCCGGCGGGGTATCTCGTCGGAGGGGTGAGAGCAGTTTCCACCATGGAAGGGCGGCGGCGTGATGAGCACCCCGTCAGGGCAAGGAGATGGCCGGCCCGACCCGGGCCTGAACGCGATCATGAGTGAGCGGCGGCAGCTGATCAACCTGGCCTACCGGCTGCTGGGGTCCCTGGCCGAGGCCGAGGACGCCGTCCAGGAGACCTACGCCCGCTGGTATGTCCTGACCGCCGAGCAGCAGCGCGCCATCGACAACCCCGGCGCCTGGCTGACCACGGTCGCCTCCCGGATCTGCCTGGACCTGCTCGGCTCGGCCCGCGCCCGCCGCGAACGTTACGTCGGCGAATGGATCCCCGAGCCGATCCCCGACCCCGCCGAGTGGACCAGCACCCCCGCAGGCGGCGGCCCGGCCGACCCCGCCGACCGGGTCACCCTGGACGAGTCGGTCACCATGGCGTTCCTGGTCGCGCTCGAGTCGATGACCCCCGCCGAGCGGGTCGCGCTCATCTTGCACGACGTGTTCGGCTATCCCTTCACCGACATCGCCCAGATCACCGGCCGCACCCCGGCCGCCTGCCGCCAGCTGGCCTCCGTCGCCCGCCGCCGCGCCCGCGACTCGCAGGCTCCCGCGGCCCCCGCAGCCCGGCAGGCCGCGGTCATCAGGGACTTCAAGCATGCCTGGGAAGCCCAGGACATCCAAGCGCTCATCGGCCTGCTCGACCCCGACGCCACGGTGATCGCCGACGGCGGCGGGCTGGTCGCCGCCGCCCTGGAGCCCATCGAAGGGGCCGCCCAGATCGCGCGCTACATGGCCGACCTCGCCGGCCGGGCGTTCAGCGTGACGCTCCTGGAGCGCACGGTCAACGGCCAGCCCGGCCTGGTGGCCCAGCAAGACGGCGTCACGGCGACGGTGTTCGCGTTCGACATCGCAGGCGACCGGATCAAGCGCGTCTGGGCCATACGCAACCCCGACAAGCTCCGGCCCTGGACGACAGGCTGAGAGCGGCGGCCGCGCGGCGGCGGCCGACGCGTTCTTCCCCATTTTCCGGCATCGTTGGCCACCAGGATCGGGCACCGGCACACCCCAGTACCGCTAGTCCTGGCCAGCCAGCACAAAGTCCATGTCGGCCACGTAGCTGACGTCGGCGGGGTCATGTGGCCCGGCCCGCCGGAACTGTCTGACCAGCGAGTCCTTCACCCCGAAGACGGTGTCGCTGTCGAGGTAGGGATTGTCTGCGTCAAAGATGTGCGTGGTGACCGACCGGTGCCCGGGTGCTGTGACGATGGCATGGATATGGGCCGCTCGCCAGTGATGCCGTCCAGCGCTGGCCAGGAGACCGCCGACCGGGCCGTCGGTCGGGATTGGGTAGCTGACCGGGCGCACGGTGCGGAACTCGTATGCGCCGTCAGGCCCGGTTACGAACACGCCGCGAAGATTGAACGGCGGCTGCTTCGGGTCCTGAGTGTCATAGAGCCCGTTGCTAGCGCTCTGCCAGATGTCCAGGGTGGCGTCATTGAGCGGCTTACCCTCGCGGTCGGTTACGTGGCCGCGGACCAGGGTGGCTTCACCATCCTCCGGTCGGCCAATCTGCCCACCCATCTGCCGGACCGGTGCCCCCGGGACGTGGAAGGGACCCAGGACGGTTGACTCGGTGGCGCCATCGGCGGCATGGACCAGGTCAACCAGGGACGACAGACCGAGAACGTCGGAGAGCAGAATGAACTCCTGCCGCTCGTCGTCACATTTCTGGCCGGTTGCGGTGAGGAACTCGATGCCCGCCAGCCACTCCTGCGGCGTCAGCCGGGTCTCTACCGCGAACGCGTGCAGGTGCCGGATCAGAGCGGCAAATAGCTCGCGCTGGCGCGGCTCAGGCGCTCCTGCGTAAGCGGAGAGCACCTGCTGCGTGAGCTGGTCCGGCGTCATCGCGGTCATGGTGACTTCTCCTTGCCCGGCGAGCTGACCAGGTCGAGTTCGGCGCTTGCGTGTTCGATGTCGCGATGGTTCTTGATCAGTACCGCGAGCGTGCGGCTGATGACACTTGAGTCAAGATCAGCCACACCGAGCAGCATGAGGCTGCGGGCCCAGTCCACGGATTCCGAGATGCTCGGTGGCTTCTGCAGGTCGAGTGAGCGCAGGGCATGCACGATCCTGGCCGCCTGCAGGGCTAGAGCGGGCATGATGCCAGGGACACGCAGTTCGATGATCTGCCGTTCCCGGTCTGGGTCGGGATAGTCCAGGTGGAGGTACAGGCAGCGGCGCTTAAGCGCGTCGGACAGATCTCGGGTGGCGTTGGAGGTCAGGAACACGAGCGGCTCCTGCCGCGCCCTTACGGTGCCGAGCTCAGGTATCGAGACCTGGAAGTCCGACAGCACCTCCAGGAGCAGCGCCTCGGTTTCGACCTCTACCCGGTCGACCTCGTCGATGAGGAGTATGACCGGGTCGGTCGCGCGGATCGCGGCCAGCAGCGGCCGCTCCAGGAGGAATCCCTCGGTGAAGACGTTCGATTCGGTCTCGTCCCAGGCATGCCGGTCGTCGGCCTGGATGCGCAGCAGCTGTTTTTTGTAATTCCACTCATACAGTGCCTTGGCCTCGTCCAGCCCTTCGTAGCACTGCAGCCTGAGCAGCCGTGCGCCGGTGAGGGTGGCGGCAGCCTTGGCCAGCTCGGTCTTGCCCACTCCGGCTGGCCCCTCGATCAGCAGCGGCTTCCGTAGGCCGTCGGCGAAGAAGAGCGCGTCCGCGATCATGTCGTCGGCGAGGTAGCCGACCTCGCGGAGCTGGTCCTTGATGGGCCCCGGGCTGCGGAAGCGCTCGCTCACCGCTGCCTCCGTTTGCGTGGGCTCAATGGGGCGCTGGAGCGGGGGGATCCAGGTCGTCCACTCGCTGCCTTGCTGGCCGCGCCCGGCGGGGCCGGAGCGCCCGCCGTCGCGGTCAGTTCCACGCGGCGGCCGACGGGGAACAGGCGCAGCGCTTCCGCCACGGATGCCAGGACCGAGGCATCCGCCGGGTTGACCACATCCAGCGTCCGCCCGGCCAGCCCATCGACGAACTCACCGTCGATGTAGAGCCTGGTCTGCACCGGTCAGAACTCGACAGGCTGAGTCGGGAACCGGCCGCTGCTGATCAGCTCGGGGATCTTGAGGCTGGCGTTCTCCCAGACCAGCAGCATCGAGCGCTTGGGTGCATATCCCTGGTGGCGGATGTCGGACGGCATGGCCGCCACGTCACCGGGCTTCATGACCACCTTGGCGCGCTTGCGCCCGGTGTCCCGGTCCTCGACGTCCCAGATGATCTCGTCGGAGAGCTGGACGAACCACTCGGCCCGGTCATTGCCGTGGATGATCGGCAGGATGTACTCCTCGGTGGTGGGGCAGTACAGCGACTCGCGGCAGACGCTCACCACGCTCGGGTTCCAGGTCACCGGTGAGCGCGACAGGTAGGCGAACAGGTTGAAGGAGCCGACTTCGTTCTCGAATCCCGGCTCGGCGTGGACTTCCGGCTCGTCCTGTGTCACATCGGCGAACATGCGGTTGACCGGATGGCCGTCGTCGTCGCTGCGCAGCGGTTCGTCGCCGGGCAGGGACACCATGCGCTGGGCGGTGACCCGGTGCCGGGTGATCGCGGCGATGTTGTCCCCGTGCTTGGGGCCGAACGCGGAACCTGTCTCCTCGGGGCTGGCGAACGGGTCGAACCCCTCGTTCGTCCAGTCGGCCAGCATGGCCGCGAACGTGTCGCGGATGATCGGCGTGTCGATGGTCTCCACATGGTCCAGTTCTGCCTTGCGATACGCGTCGTTGTACCGGCCGGCGAATAGGTCCACCGTCCCGTAGTGGTTCATGGTGCCGAGCACGCCGTCGAAGTTGACGATCCCGTAGAAGAAGTCCCAGGCAACGTCGCGCTGCAGGGCGCGCAGGAAGGCATCGACGCTCATCACGTGGCGGCCGGTCGGCCAGTTGAGGTAGGCGAAGTACTCATCCCGGCTGAAGTGGAACTCGCCGAGCTCGTAGCTGCGGTAGCCGAACTCGTTCGGTTCGTGCGCCTTGCTGGCGACGTGGGTGTCCGAGGTGGTCATCGGTGTTTCCTCCAGTACGGGACGGCCTATGCCGTCTGGCAGATCTCAGCCCAGCGGTACTGCGTATCCACGCCTTCGACGGTCTGGATGAGGAGCACGGCAGGCCGCCGTGAACTGAAGCGGTAAGCCCGGCCCGCCGGCAGCAGCGTGAGGTGGCCTCGCCGGGCGATCACCCGGCCCATGAGTGCCTCCGCCGCGTCATCCGGGACGCCAGCCGAACCGCTGCTGGGCAGCTCGAGCCCACCGCGCAGCGTCCAGAGGGTTATCTCCACCTCGCCATCCATGACCAAGACGCTTTGATCATGCGCGCACGAACGCCAAGTTGACACGCCCTCGGCCCGGACAGCTTCGAGCACGTATTCGAAATTCTTCGCCACCGCGATCTGCTCGAAGGGCTTCGCCCGGGATGCAACCTCGAAGATATTGGAGAAGGCGTAGTTCTTCGGGTCGTCGTCGATGACCTCAACGAGACCCTTTTCGTAGTGGTCCAGCGATGCCAGACGTGTCACGTAGGCCACAGGCACTCCTTGTTCGTTATACGAACTCTTGTTCGTAACTCGTCTAGCCTAGTCTTGCCCTGATTGCTCTGTTACGTCAAGGATGCCGACTGTGCAACCGAGTGAATGACGCTGGCTAGGGGTGCGACGGGCTCGGAAAGAAGAGTTCCTGCCGCTGCTTCTCCAGGCGGCGCAGGCGGCCGAGGCCGACATCCGCGTACGGGCGGAAAGCGGATAGCGGGCGGAGCTGACGTGGCTGGGAGCCGGTGAGCTTCCAGCGGTCCTAGGTCGTTGGCCGGCGCCCGCCCCACCCGGCCGGCGGTGGCGGCGAGGCGGAAGGTGGCTCACCGGGCCGCAGCACCCTGGCCCCCACCGCAATGGCGCGCAGCTGCGCCAGGACATCGGGAACGTCACTGGAGCGGGGCAGATAGCAGATCAGCTCGGTCGCCCCCGCATGTGCCAGTCGGGCGGCGCCCGCCTGGCATTCCTCCAGGGTGCCGAACAGCCCCTCCCGCTCAGGATGGCCGACCGCGGCGAAAAGGTCCTCGGCATCAGCCCGGGCGCGAGCCTCGGCGGTGGTCCGTCCCACCGAGACGGCCACCTCCACCCAGACCGCGCGGCCGACGGCCGACGCTGCCGCCCCGGTCACCGCCGTGTCCAGGTCGCGGCCAGCGGCGAACGGCACGAACACCGCCCGGCCGGGCGCCGGTGGCGTGTGTGCCGGCTGAGCTGTCTCGCCGGTCTCCGCCACGGCCAGGCCGATCTCGGCCGCGGACACCGATGGCCGTGCCACTATCCAGCGCTGCCATCTGGCCACAGCCATGGCTGTCCCGGCCAGGGCCAGCCGCAGATTGCTCACGGGCGTAACTGCCGACTGCCCGGCGCTTGCCGAGGCGCCCATCTGGGTGAGCGCTCGCAGGATGCCGACGTCAGCCGCGTCCGTGTCCGCCACGAGGCCTACCGGGCAGGCAGCCATCTCGGCGCACAGCCGTGCGAGCAACGCGGCGGTGCTCGCCGCCGGCGTGACAGGCCCGGCTGGCCATGGCTGCCGCACCCAGACCCCGGCCAGGCCGAGCCGGGCGACTAGCCCGGCGACCTGGCGGGAGTGCGCGTCGTCGAGTCGCCCGTCGAGCACGACGCTCAGTGCCAGCCGAGGTCCGGCCTGGGCACCCGCCGCTCGCTGGCCGACAAGAGGGCGCCCACTGGCCTCTCTTATGCTGTCGCCCATGGTCGAGCATGCTAACCGCGCCCCACCAGAGCAGGCGACCCTGCTTGCCGGCGGGTTGCTCGATGCCGTCGTGGAATTCGCACGCAAGCTGCGCTGGCTCGGGATGGACGTGTCCATTGTCGAGCTGACCGATGCCCTGCGCGCGATCCGTGGTGCTGACCTGCTCGACCGGGAGCATCTGCGGCGCCTACTGATGATCACGATGGTCAAGCGTGCGGCTGACATCGCTACCTTCAACGCCGCTTTCGACCTGCTGTTGCCGGCCGGCCTTCCGGGCTCCCCTGGCAGCGGCGAAGGGTGGGCAGCGCCGGGGGAGAGCGGATCACCGGCGCCGGCCGCGGGCACGATCGCCAGGCCCGATCTGCTGGAGCGTCTCGTCGCCGCGCTGCGGGGTGATCCGGGAGCCGGCATGGGGAGCCTGGCCGGCGAGGCTGTCGCTGCCTTCGCAGGTCTGCAGTCCGGCCAGGTAGCCGGCTCGGAACGCTACTACCAGTACCGGATCATGCGCCAGCTCGATGTGAGCTCGCTGCTGCAGCGGGCCATGCGGCTCGATGACGTCGCAGTGGAGGGCGCGCTCAGCAGAAGGCTGGCCAGCGTGGAGCGGCAGGAGCGGCTGGAGGATCTGCTCGGGCAAATCGCGGCTCAGCTGCGCACGCGACTGACCGACCTGGCTGGCCTGGAGGCGTCGCTGGGCCAGCTGCGTGAGTCGGTGCTAGATGTGGAGTTCCTGCAGGCAGGCCCGGCGGAACTCGCTTCTATGCGGGCCATCGTCCGGCCGCTGGCACGGCGGCTGGCCGCTACAGCACGGCGACGGCGCCGGATCCGCCCTGCCGGGAAACTGGATGTGCGCAAGACCATGCGCCGATCCCTGGCCGCTGGTGGCGTGCCCCTGGACCCGGCCTGGCGCCAGCGCCGCCGCTCCCGTCCCCGGCTGCTGCTGCTCAGCGACGTATCCGGGTCGGTCGCGGAGTTCGCTAAGTTCACCCTGTCGCTGCTGCATGCGCTGCACGCCGAACTGCCCCGGATGCGGTCCTTCGTCTTCACCGACGGACTGGCCGAAGTAACCGATCTGGTGGACTCCAGCCCAGGGGTCATAGACACCAGGCTCCTGCTCTCGAGACCAGGTGTGGTTCGCGGCGATGGCCACAGCGACTACGGCGCGATGCTGAGGCAATTCCTCGACGAGCAGGGCGGTGAGGTGTCGCCCGGGACCGTGCTCATCATCTGCGGCGATGCCCGGACCAACTACCGGCAGCCACGCGCGGAGCTGCTGCGGACCGCCCGCGGCAGGGTACGGTCGATCCACTGGCTTAATCCCGAACCGGCGGAGGACTGGGACACCGGCGATTCCCGGATGGGCGAGTACGCACCCTGGTGCGACAGCGTGACGGAGGTGCGTACCCTCCGCCAGCTCAGCGAGTGGGCTGACAAGCTGCTCTGATCGGCTGAAGGCCATCAGCCACACACAACGCACCCGACGCGATGCCCGAGCCGCCAGATCGGCCGGTCAAGTCCGGCAGTATGCGACGCCTGGAGCGCCGCTCTTCAGGCCGGGCATTCCCAGATTGGCGCTGCAACTGGTCCAGGCGTCGACCGGCAAGCCGATCCGGTACCACATCAGGCAGGGCAGTTAGGATGACGTCTGGGTGAGGGTTTAAAGCTGACCATTGACCAATTAGTGCCAGCACGGCGGCTGCGCGAATCCCACCCCGCACCGGAGCCACGCCGCGATGGCCACGAGGACACGTCCCGCATGCGGCGACGAGCGTGGCCAGGCCGACGGGACAACAGATGCCGGGCGGAACAGGGTCGTGACCGGCCGGTTAGCATAGTACCGAGCAGTTGTCAGACCACGTGATGCGCAAGCTGGCCGCAGGTATGTCAGCGCCGAGCACGGTCGCGACAACGGAACTGACGAACCCAGATCTGTCGGCCGCCGCAGCGGAACGCATCTGGTCCGCGTGAATCACGGTGCCCTGCCCGGCTTGTCGCGTGCGGAGGCCTGCCTCTAGGCCTGGGTCATCTCACCGGCGAACCGCGCAGCACACTCACCATCGCGTTCGAGCCCGGTGACCAGGTGCTGTTCTACACCGATGGGATAGCCGAGGCCCGGAACCGGGCCGGTGAATTCTTCCCCCTCGCCGAGAGCGCCTCACTTCGCGCCCCGCAGCGCCCGGAGACGCTGGTCGACCGGTTGTGCAACGAGATGAACAAGCATGTTGGCCACACCCTCGATGATGACGTTGCGCTGCTGCTCGTCTCCCGCGACGCCGCTCCCTTGACGCATGATTAATGGCCCATTAGTGGCCACGAAGATCAACAGTTGCTCAGAGACGACCAAGTCCCAGGCTCGGGAGCATGGTCCTGACCTGGGCCTTCGTGGTGGAGCGGGTAACGGGAATCGAGCTCGCTCTATCTGCTTGGGAATGAGCGCTGAATGCCAATCGCTCCGGCCCACCGCAGAATTCTCACCGCTGGCGTGCGGCCAAGTGTGGTCTTGTGGCCCTGTCACCCGGGCGGACGAGGCCCGGCTGCACCACACGAGTGTTCATCCCGCGCAGCCGCAGCTTCCGGCCGACGCGGGAGTTGACAAAGCGCATGGCCTCGGCGCCGAACCGCTCGACGAATTTCGCGCAGCCCAGATGTGGGGCGTCGCTGACCTGCAGCACGGCCTGGCCGGCCACGAGCAGGCTGCCCGCCGGGAGATTGTCCACGCTGAGATCCAGGTCGATATAGAGCTGGTCGCCGGCCAGCGGCATCCGGTCCCTCCCGCCCGCGACAAGCTCCGCCACCCGGGCGTTCATCACCGTCACCTGCCGCCACGGATCAGCTGACCCATCCGGCGTTCTCGTGCTGCCGCGGGCCAGCCAGTTGTCCCCCGCAAGCCCGTCCACCGGGTCGAGCATCACCTCCCTCGGCAGCTCCCGCACACCCACCTCCGGGCGGCGCACCACCAGGACGATCTGGCCAGCATCGCGAGGCGACTCACGGATCTGGCCGAGCCCCGCTTCCAGGCGCTGACGCGACAGATGCTCCATGCCCCGATTCTCGCTGGCCCGCAGCCGTCCTGGCCAGCGGATATCCCCTGGAGGCAATCGCGAGCTGGCCACCGCGGCCATGCCGTCAAGCACCTCGAATCGCGCCAGAGCGTCACGCGGCCCGGGTACTGCCGCCGCCGCCCCGTACCGTAGCAGCCGCATCGGCCCGATATCACCCGCATCGCGGACAGCGGCAGATGAGGACGGCGGATTTTTGTTTAGGGAAAGACTCCGCAGCGAAGGCATCATGCCGTGACCATGCCGACCACGACCGCCAACGCGGCGATAGCGGCCAGCTGAGCACCAAACGCATAGGTCAATCGCAGGGCCTTCTTGTCATTCACCAGGTGTGCTTCCTCGAGGGCTATATCGAAGCGCTGTAGAGGTTTGCCTTCAATCGGAGTCGAGCTGATGCCGAGGATATCCCTGAAGTCTGGGTCAGGATAGCTCTTCGGTTGGTTGACGATCAGGGCGATCAGGGCCGAGCTGGCGAAGAGCGCGAGGGATATTACAAGAACTATTCTTTCGGCCGGAGTGAAGTTGCTAAAATGCTGACCTTTCGCCACTGCAGCAGTAAAACCGAACGCCAAAGTAACCAATACGCCTGATGCGGTTATCAGCGTTATGGCCCTCTGCTCAAGCGAGGACTTCGTATCCCAAACACGATCCCACTCGCGATTGACGAATGCGAGGGCATCTCTATAAGCGAAATCCGTGCCATCAGGTGATGGCTTGTTTTCGGGTGGCGTCTGAGTCAATGAACCTGTCACCTCTTCCTCTTGCGACAGCCGGGCGGCGGAGGTTTGTGACAATTCATGGCTCTTATGGCAAGCCAGGTTAAGGGATTCTTCGTAGTGATCTTCGCTGGTGTCTGAGCGACCGGAAGCGCCCGTCCGGCTCCAGCAGTTCCTTGATCAGCCGTCACAGAGGCAAGCCTACTGGTTTAGGGTCGCTCTGGCAGCACGACAGCCATTCTCACCTTTCCAGGCCCGAGGCACCTGGAGCTGCTGCACCGGCTACGGACGCGGGCCTGTCGAAACAGTTCTCACAGACCGCCGCGCCTCGTCGGCCCGGCGAACCTGCCCCACCTCCCCCGTCAGCACGGCAGGTCACGCTCGGCGACCAGTGTCAGTCGCGGGCATCCGCGTCGATAATGTGAACGCCGCGGACGCGGTGCCTGACTGGCGACGTAGGGGCCAGCGCTCGCCCGTAGCCGACCATGGCAGACGCTTTGACGGTTGGGTGAGACGGGTCCGCTGGTGTCACATCGGCGGACACTTGAGCACTGGCCGTGGACCAGGCGGAGTCGCTGGGCGTGATCGGACCATGGATGGACCTGGTGTAACTGCCCGATTGGCAGGCTCGGGCCTGGCCTAGAGGACATCCGTGCCTGTCGTGTGATGGCTCAGGTAGTGAATACGGGCCGGAGAAAGGCTTCGGCCAGGCAGTCCCTGACTTCAAATCTCTTATGCGGCCCTGCCTTGCGGTTCATCAAGACGGCGTGCGCGATCGCATCGCCGAGTTGATGCAAATCACCGCTGAGGACCGGGCGGTCCTCCCGTCGTGCAGCGCCAGTGCGGTGATCTCGACTCTCGACCCATTCTGGCTGGCTCCATCAGCCAACGGCGGGTATGGGAGGCCACTCGACTGCGAACGAATACTCGCGCTGCGTGAGGTAGCTAGACCTTGGCGGAATCGGCAGGCGTGTGCTGGCCTCTGACAAGGTCCCAGTATTAAAGAATGGCAGCCGTTCGGTTAACGTGCGGATTAGGACTGTACGACGACTTCGTCGATATTCACTGCCGGCGCGGCGGTCCCGATTTCCGCTGCTGCTTCGTGGCGAAGCCGGGCCGCCTGGGCTTCGACGGCGCGCGCGTCGTCGTAGCAATCCCAGAGGGAAATCGTGATGAGCTTGCGAGCGGCGCGGTCGGCTAGGAGGTAGAAGCCCCGGAAGCCGGGCTGCTCCGGGCGTCCGGCAGCTGCTCCTGGGAGATCCGGATGGCGCCCTCGACTCCCTCCGGCATGGTCTGGGCTGAGATGACGCGCGCAAACACCAAAACCTCCTCGGGCCGCTGAACCTGCGTGCTCAGTGTGACCATGATCATCGAGCTGAGGCTGGCCGACCATGCCGCGCCCTGCACCAGGCGCGGCATGAGCGGTAACAGGCGCAGTGCTTGAGCGGCTCCATCCCGCCAGGCGGCAGCCCGCTGCGCCGTTCCAGTTCGCCGCGGCGTGACTGATCGCACGGGTCGGCCAGGCCGGAATTTTGACCGTAGGAGAATGGTTGTCCGTTCAACAACCTGCAGAAGCAGGCTGGGCAGGCCCGAAGGGACGGCGCACGATGAAGGCCAGGAACTCGCTCAGGGCGTTGAAGCAGAAGGCCGGATCGGTGGTGGTCCGCCGAGGGCGGAGGGTATTCGTTCTTAACAAGAGAAACCCGCGCTGGAACGCTCGCCAGGGCTGACCGGAACGTCGCCATCCGGGCGCGCGTACCGCGATGTGCCGCTGAGCGCTGCACAGTGCACGGCTCAGGCACCTCACCGACGGCAGCCCGTTCTCGCCGAGCACAAAGCGCTTCGGCATGTCGCTCAGCCTTACGCTCCGCGGCATGACCGGATGTCCTGTCGAGCGCGAACGGCCCTCGAGTGGCCAGTTAGCTTGGTTCTTCCAGAGTGGTCTTGAGCCAGGTGTTGCGCTGCCGGAGCAGGTGCGGCATGTAGTGACCGAGCACCAGGCGGTCGGCTATGTACCCCAGCGGGCCGAGCGGAGACTGGAACTCCACGACGTCGGTCATCTGGGTCTGGCCGTTAGCCAGGGTTGTGAACGTGTGCTCGTGCCACCACCGCCGGAATGGGCCTTGCTGCTGTTCGTCGACGAACCGGCTCGGGGGCTGGCAGTCGGTGATTGCCGAGGTCATCTGGAACACGATGCCGAAATGCCGGGCGCGCCAGGTGACCGAGTCTCCCAGCTTCATGACCCCGCTGGTGACTCCGCCGATCGCTTGCTCGCCCGATGCGTGCATCGAGGCAGCGTGCGCGTCGACCGACAAGGACAGGCGGAAGCACTCGCCGATCGGAGCCGCGATCACGGTGTCCAGGCGGATCGAACGCATCTGACCAGTACAGCAGGCAGAAACAGGGGACCGAATCGTGCCCATGCGATCACCACCTCGCCGGCCGGGAGTCCGCGATGACGTCCGGTGACAGGGAAAAGGTTGCCAGGCACGTGCGGCAACGCGATCTTTCGCACTCCGGCCTGTGGGTCCTCCGCTGTGCCTAGCGGTTAAGGTACTGCGCCGCGAGCCTGGGCGACGCGCAGGCCAGCCAGCCGTCGGTGATCGCCTCGCGCAGTGCCTGCTCGGTGACCCGCCGCAGCTGGATAAGGATGGCCGAGTACCCGTCGAAGTGCGGGATCGTGAAGAACGCCTCCGGATGCGCGGCAAGCACGGCCTGCTTCTCGCCGAGGTCCTCGACGCGCATGGCCAGGATCGGCCCTTCAGGGGGTGTTTGGTCGCCGAACCGCCTGATGTCTGCCTTGCTGAACGGCCGGTCCCACGCGAACGCCTTGCCCGCTACGAACCAGGTGCGGTTGCCGTGCCGCTCACCTTCGGTGACCTCGGGCAGCTCGCAGGCCAGCCGGGTGACGTCGTCAAGAGTTGCCACCCTCAGGACCGTACCGCCCTGGCCAGTACCAGGCCGTTACCCCGGCGCCGCGCTGACACCCCCTTCGATGTTCCGCCGGCTTGGGCAGTTCGGGCGCACTCGCGGCACTCCATACCAACGACTCGACGGACTCGAGTAAAACGTCGCGGGCCTGGCGCTACGGGACCAGCGGAGCCGGTCAGGCGATGGCGCAAACCGTCGGGACAGGAAATGTCTGGCTCGAATCGATCAGCGGAGGACGGCGTCCACTGACAGCCCCTCGGGCAGGGCGATCAGGCCCTTGGTCGCAAAGCTCCGGACAACGACCTCCCAGCTCGGCCGGCCCGCGATCAGCGACCGCAGTTCCGCGACGGCGGCGTCGGTCGCGCCCGAGGCCAGCAGTGCTCCAGCTCGAACGTAGGAGCACTACCCACGCCATCGTCGCCATTCTGGCCGAGGCCCGCTATGTGCGGAGCAGCGGGACAGCTGCTGCAATCGCTATCACAACGGCAGGCTGTCTCCTTGCCACGGGGCTTTCGCGCCTGGCCCACACGACACCACTCACTAGAACCGGCACTTCGGCGCGCAGGGCGCCCGCGGCGCAAACTGGGCCGACCCAGTCATGGTCGGCGGGGTCGACGTGGAGCTGGGCGAGGTCTATTCGGCCCGGGCGGCTCGCCCGGCGGGGGCTGGTTGTGCGCCTGCGCGGCGCCAGCTATCTGCTGCTGAGTCGCGCTCGCGGTCAGGCCGGACAAGGGCTCTGAGCCGTCGATGAAGGCCCGGGCCAGGTCAGACAGGCGCAGGTTGCGGGATCGGGCATGGTCCCGCAGCAGGCTGAAGGCCTGGCCCATGTCCAGGCCCAGGCGCTCGGCGAGCTTGCCCTTGGCCTGCTCGATGACGACCCGGCTGTTCAGCGCTGTCTGCAGCTGCTCGTTCAGAGTGTCGCTGTGGCGCATGCTGCGCTCGTGCAGCAGGCTGATGGTGGCCACGTCGGCCAGCGCCTGGCCGATGCGGATGTCCACCGGGTCGAACGCTCCCGGGCCAGCGCGGAACAGGTTCAGCGCGCCGATGACCTGCTCGCGCAGCCGCATCGGGAGGGCCTGCACGGCGGCGAACCCGGCCTTGCGGGCCGCGGGCGCGAACCGCGGCCAGCGCGCCGCCTCGGCGGCCAGGTCCCCGGCGGCGACGGGCTGGCCGGCCCGGAAGCAGTCCAGGCAGGGACCCTGGTCGTTCTGCAGCTGGAACAGCTCCAGCAGCCGGGCGGCCTCGCTGGAGGCCGCCACCACCCGCAGCTCACCGCGCGGATCAGCCAGCAGCAGCCCGGCCGCGGAGACATCCAGCAGCTGCACGCTGCGGTCGGTCAGCACGTGCATGAAGTCGATCACATCGAAGCCGGCCACCATGGTGTCGGTCAGCTCGACGAACGTCTCCGACAGCAGTTGCCCGTCCATCCCCGCT
>Ga0070699_100003355_pt1 | contig 14163 bp, 19 predicted proteins | sample KBSK1503metaG_FD_65473 | JGI IMG/M metagenome (GOLD analysis project Ga0070699, IMG submission 65473) | Corn, switchgrass and miscanthus rhizosphere microbial communities from Kellogg Biological Station, Michigan, USA - KBS K1-50-3 metaG | ecosystem: Host-associated > Plants > Roots >...
TGCCGTGATGACGCCGAATGACAGTCACTACGACATCTGCTCATTAGCGTTGGATGCTGGATTCCATGTCGTTTGCGACAAGCCGCTGACGACGGACCTGCCCTCAGCCGTAAGCCTTGCGCGCAAGGTTAGGACAACCGGACTCGAGTTCTGCCTTACGCACTCCTACAGTGCATATCCAATGGTGCGCCAAGCTCGAGCTATGGTACGCGCCTGCGCGATAGGCTCCATCCGCCAGCTTCATCTTCAGTACGTTCAGGGATACCTGGCCTCTGAGGATGTGCCCCCCGGATGGCGGCTTGATCCGGTGCGCGTCGGCGGCTCGATGATTCTGATTGACATCGGGACTCATGCTTATCATTTGGGCGCTTACGTAACCGGGCTTGATCTTGAAAGCCTGTGCGCTGACGTAGGGCATGTCGTTCCTGGCCGTAAAGTGGACGACTACGTTTCGATGCTCCTTCGGTATTCGAATGGTGCGCGCGGCTCTATGTGGGTTACGAACGCGGCCAGTGGCGCCGAACACGGGTTAAGCTTTCGTATTTTTGGCGAGACCGGAGGTCTCGAGTGGTATCAAGAGGAGCCAAACCGATTGGTACACCGTAAGAGGGACGGTCTGGAAGAGATTATTACGCGGCGCCAGGATTCACTGGTTAGCGAAGATGCCAGGCGGGTGACGCGCGTACAAATTGGTCATCCCGAAGGCTACATTGAATCCTTCGCTAACCTTTACTCTGATTTTGCGCGCGCCGTAGTTGCAAGGATGCGTGGCGAGCCGTCGCATGCGATCGATCGACTTTTTCCGACAGTCGAAGATGGCGTAAGGGGCTTAGCTTTTGTCCAAGCTGCGATGCAAAGTTCCGCCACGCGAGCATGGAAAGCCGTCGAAGTACCGTCAACCTGATGGCAGGCTCAGCGCGTCGGGACTGCTGTAGAAACCGGTCCTACCTCTTTCGATTTCTATCTAAGGTCAGGGCTTTTTTCTGCGAGCGCGTTCGCAATACTTCCTTAATGGCGGTCGCGTTTTTTGCGTCAGAATTTAGATCTCCTCCCCGAAACAATAATCGTCCTCGTCGTTCACGCCAAAGAAATCTGGAGACAGTCGGCGGTCGGAAGGGAATCTTCCTCAATACCGGTGCCCGGGAATGGCCCAAGACGAGGGACGCTACTGCCCGGACTCAAACTTGGAGCATACAAACTTCGGCCGATTTCGACGATGTGTTCACGAATCTGCATTTCGCTTTTCATGAAAGAGTATTCCAAGCACGGGTGAGGAAATTTGTGGCTCCGAAATTGCCGGATTTGAGTGCGAGAGCTACGGGATGAGATCCGCCTAAACCGAGGGTCCAGGGAATGCCAGGCTCAATTTCTTTGCCAATACGTAGAGCTCGAACCTTCAGCGCATTAACGACCGAGCCAGAGGTCTCTCCACCAGCGACAATGAGTTGGCGCACCCCTTCCTCGACAAGGTGCCAAGCAAGCGTTGATAATGCTTGCTCAACCAATTCGCTGGCGTGCTGTAAGCCGAGTTGGGTCTGGGCTACGGACACTTCCACTGGGTTGCCACTACTGTAAATCAGTATGGTTTCGTTCTGACTCAAATGCTCTCGGGCCCAGCATAAAGCTTTGTTAAGCACCCCAGTGAAGTCATGGTGCAGGTCAAACGGCCGAAGCTGGAATGAGGGGTACTCGGCTTTCGCGTGCTCAATCTGCGCAAGAGTGGCCTTTGAACAACTCCCTGCTAAAATCGCGCGTTTTCCGATTGGAATCGAAAATGCAAGATTAGAAGCTGCGTTGACGGTATCGGGGCGCAGCCCGAGTGCTAAACCTGAACCACCGGTCACTAGCTTGAGATCAGATACGGACTCGCCTAAAGTCAGCAGATCCCGATTCGAAGTAGTGTCCGTGACGGCCATTCGTACATCTAAGTCGCGGAACTCTGCAATTTGCTGCCGAATAGCTTCAATTCCCTGGATGATCGTATCGTATCTGATCAGACCAACGCGGGATTGCGTCTGCGCCGAGAGAACGCGGACGATGTTCGCGTCAGTCATTGGAGTCAGCGGATGGTTTTGCATCCCGCTCTCGCTCAGGAGCTGATCGTGCACAAAAAGATGACCTTGATAAACGGTTCTTCCGTTATCCGGAAAGGCTGGACAAACGACGGTTAGCGGCTCGCCAAGTTCCTCCAAAAGCGCATCGAGGACCGGACCGATATTTCCTGCCGGCGTGGAATCAAAGGTCGAGCAGTATTTAAAGTAGAACTGGCGGCACCCGAGTGCCTGGACGGTTCGGAAGCCGCTCTTGACGAGATTAGTGCTGAGATCTGTGCCGCCGGTGAAATCATCGGCTATGCAACCAAGTGAGGGCGTAGTGATAGTTTCGGGGGAATTCGTTTACTGGTGCTTCAGATGCTGGATTTGGCTATCAACGGACAGGACGAGACCAGGCTGAATAGAATCTTGAAAAGAAAGTCAATCTCGATGCTAGACGAGCGCTCTGGCTGCGAGACCATTTTATCAGTGATCCGGCGTTTAGTCGGTCAGGTCTGGCCAGGTTGTAATTCGGCGACTACTTCGCGAAATTTTTGAGCAATGAGTAACGTAGAAGCCAGGGCTACAAAAGACGCACCCTTAGTAGTCCAAGCTCGTGCGTCCTTGGCATCTCGGGCAAAGGTGCCAAGTTTAACGTTCGGCTTAGAGCTAACAGCATTGCAGATTCGATTGAAAGCTGCAACGACGGTGGGATGGTCGCTTTCGCCAGGATGCCCGAGCCCTAGCGATAGATCCGCTGGACCGATAAAAACACAATCAATGTACGGAACCGAAGCGATTTCTTCTACGTGCTCAATTGCTTCGGGATCTTCGACCTGCACCACGACGAGTGTGTTTTCTTCCGCGGAGCGCAGATGCTCTTTCAGGTTAGAAAACGCGTGTCGTCCTGCGCGCGTCGTTGTCGCAAGGCCGCGCCGGCCAATTGGCGGATAATGTGCGGCTTGCACAACGGCTTCTGCTTCTGCCCTAGTGGTCACATGCGGAACAATGATGCCTTCTGCGCCAATATCCAATGCCCGAAGAATCTCGCCGGGCTGATGGCTTCCTATACGGACGACCGCAGGCATACCAAAGCTTTCGGCTGCGCGTACGTGGTGTTCCAATTCAAGGGTTTCTCCGCTTCCATGCTCTCCATCAATGAACGCGAAATCAAATCCCGCCGCGGCGCACATCTCTACGAGCGCGGGCGCAGGCGCTTTGATGACAAGCCCGTATACGGTTGCGCCGCCGAAAAGCCGGCGGCGCAATGAATGTTCAGCGTCTTTGTGTTTCATATTTGGTTCCAATCGCGACCCCAATCTCCATAAGCTTCCCAGCCGGTTTCAGTGACAACAACGGTATCTTCGAGCTTAATGAAGCCGGCCTCTGGATGTTTGATGCCAGTTTCGATCGAGAGGACCATGCCAGCTTCGAGTGGACGATCGACGTGGGTACCGGGATAGGGAAATTCGCCGCTGCCGGTCAGATGGGGTGACTCGTGTGGGATAAGGCCCATTCCATGAGCTACAAAAACCAGTCCATCTCGGTGGTCGCACGCGGCTACGGCAGCGCGTCCCGCTTCGTAGATTTCACCACCAAGCCGGCCAGCTGCCACCGGCATACGCCCGGCTTGCTGGATAAATTGAATTTCGGCTAAGAGATCGCGCATGAGTTGAGTTGGCGGTCCCATAACCGCCATGCGTGCCATGTCCGCGAGGTAGCCATTGCAATAGCCGGCCGTATCGAGAGATAGCACTTCTCCTGGACACCAGGACCGGTTTGATGGTGCCCTCCCAAAGGTCAATCCAGTCGCGATAAGGGCGTAATCAAAGGTAAGGCTCCGGTGAGTCTGCTCAAGTCGCAAATGCTCTACGAGTTCCGCTTCGCAATGCTTTGAACTAACTTGTTGTTCCCACACGCCAAGAACTGTTCTCGGTGGAATTGAATATTTAGTCGGAAAACCCGACGTAGGTCGTGACGCTCGACCGCCTCTGAATGTTGGCCTTGGATTTTCTTCGTGACATCCACGACCTCCTTAGGAGCAGGGAGAGGAGTCCGCATTGCTGCGGCTACTTCGAGGATTTCACGAACTTCATAGATTTCGATCACCTCTTCGGGAGTTAATTCGCGCACGTAGGCGCCTCGATTAGGAACGCGGACCACCAGTCCGATAGAATCGAGCTCGCTTAGCGCGTCGCGCACGACATGGCGTTTGAGACCAAAGCGCGCCATTAAGTCCTCTTCGGTGAGCCTTTCCTTGGGATGGAAAACGCCAAAGACGATATCTTCCTCAAGGTCACGGACGATCTTTCCATTCACATCCGGGGAAGTTTTCACGGTCATCTGGAACAGGATTATAGCGGGGAATACAGGTCTGGCAACAAGATTATCAAAGAGATTATTAATATTAATGTTGACAATATGAACTGGCCGTTCAAGCTTGAGGGAGTTTCGGGTTCCCCTGTCTGTTCTCCACGAAAAGGACGGCATCGCCAACGTTGCGTGGGAAGGACCGGACTAAAAACTCCGATATGACAAAAGATATTCGTGTTGGGTTGATTGGAGCTGGCTTTATCGGCCAAATGCATTCTCTAAGCCTTGGTGACGTCGGTCGAGCACGTCGGGAGCCGATGATTCACCCTGTTCTAGTAGCAATTGCTGAGCATAATGCGGCTCTTGCTCGCATGATGGTCGAGCGTTATGGGTGGCGCGAAATCGTCACCGATTGGCGTTCGCTCGTAGCGCGGTCAGATATCGACCTCCTAGTAAACGCCGGCCCAAACAAGCTGCACGCTGAGCCATCGATTGTGGCCGCTCAAAACGGCAAGCATGTTTTCTGTGAAAAGCCGCTCGCTCGGAGCGCCGAGGAAGCGTTTTCAATTTACAAGGCCGTTGACGCCGCCGGCGTCAAGCACATGTGCGCTTTCATGTATCGGTTTGTTCCCGCGTTGCGCTTAGCGAAGAAAATGATTGCGGCAGGGGACATTGGCGAAGTGCGACACTATAGGAGCACGTTCCTGTTAAACATGCTGGAGCCTGGTTCAGGGTTGAGCTGGCGGTTTGATCAGGACACCGCCGGAGCCGGCGCGCTTGGAGATTTAGGATCTCACTATATTGATCAAGCAAGGTACCTGGTCGGCGAAGTAACCGAAGTCAGTGCACTGTCCAAAACATGGACCACTGATCCGGCAGGTAAAATTAAAAACGTTAATGATGACTGGTTTGGGGCGGTGGCCTTCCTAGAAAATAATGCGACCGCTGTTTTTGAAGCTTGTCGAGTCGATGCCCCTCACGCGTTAACGAGCCGTATCGAGATAGACGGGACGGAAGGCTCACTTCGGTTCGAAGTAGAGCGCCTAAACGAGCTCGAGCATCGCGTTCCTGGGCGAGGAACTCGCACGTTAATGGCGCTGCGCCCAGACCATCCATTTAGCGATTTCTTTCTCCCGGTCGGCGTACAGGGATCGCATCCTGTTGGCTGGCGAGACTGCTTCGCGTTCCAAACTTACGAGATTGTGTCCGCTATAGTCGGGCGACGAGAGCTTAGTCCCGATGCTGCGACCTTACGAGATGGCTACCGGGTCGCCGAGATCGTCGACACCGTCGCGCGCTCCGCCCAAACAGGAAAAGTCGAACGTGTGAATTTCAAAAAATAAACTCCCCAAACAAAAGAACTCGAAAAATCAGAAAAGAGGTAAATCCAACCTATGAGATCCATCTGCAAAATCATTGTCGGCCTTATCGCAGCCGTCCCTTTAGCTGCTGTCACGCTTCCGATTTCGGCAAGGGCAGAACAGCTTAAGAAAATCGCGATCTTGCCCAAGACCCTGGTTAATGATGTCTTTCAGATCAGGATTGTCCAAGCAGCAGAACGCGAAGCCAGGAAGTACGGGATCGCCACCGAAAGCTTCGCGTCTCGAGGCCATGCGGCTGTCGAGGATCAAATTAATATCATCGAGACTCTGATCGCACGCGGAGATTTTGGAGCTCTCATTATTGCTGCGGCCTGATTGGTATGGCTTCATCGGGAACGGGGAACTCGCGGGAGTACCAGTCCCGATCTGGTTGGTGCTCGTCATGATGTTAATAGCTTATCACCTCTTCAACAATAGGCCGCTTGGCAGGTATGCGTACGGAATTGGCAACAATGAGGAGAGTGTACGGCGAGCAGGAGTGGACGTGCGTTTCATTAAGCTGAAAGTGTACCTTTTTTCCGGGTGCATGGTCGGTTTGGCATCCTTAATCCTTTCCTCAAGAGTCAACTCGGCTCACCCAGGAATCGGTGTGGGGTACGAACTCGATGCGATTGCTGCGGCGGTTATTGGCGGCGCTAGTTTGGCAGGCGGTCGCGGGACGTTTTTCGGTGGTGTCATTGGCGCCGCCATCATGGCGTCTATCCGCTTTGCGTTGAACCTCGGCGGTATAGAACCCTTCCTTCAACAGGTTGTCGTGGGGATTGTGCTGATTGGTGCGGTTTATCTAGATCAAGTGCGCCTACGGCAGGAAGAATACTGGTCGAAGGTACGTGCAAGACTAGAGTAGGCGGTTCAATTGATCAAAAACCAAGGGAGTAATTATGCCGTACAGTACGCTGATCTCAGATTTTCAAAGACGGCTTCGCCTCGGCATGGTTGGCGGTGGCTCTGACTCTGTCATAGGTGGGACACATTTGATTGCTGCCAGGGCAGATGGATTCTACGACTTAGTGGCTGGAGCTCTATCAATAGATCCCGAGGTTGCTCGCGCTTCGGCCCGGGCGGAACTGATTACTCCGGAGCGAGCCTATACGGACTACAGAGTAATGGCGGAACGCGAAGCGGACCGAAGCGATGGCATTGACGTCGTCACGATCGCGACTCCTCCACAACTTCATTTGCCAGTGGCGCGAGAGTTCCTCAGCAGAGGCATCCACGTCATCTGCGAGAAACCTTTTACGAAAGACCTGCACGAGGCCCACGAGCTACGAAAATTGGCAAGTGAATCCGGACGCCTGCTCTGTTTGACTCACTGTTACACGGGATATCCAATGGTGCGACAGGTGAAAGCTCTGATCAGAGAAGGCGCTATTGGGCGTGTTCGCTTGATCGAGGCGGAGTTGAGTGCCGGAGATCCTGGTGTGGTAGCGGAACCCAAAGACCCCACTAAGCGACATTGGCGTTTTCGAAAAAACTCGATGGGGGAGGGTGCCATCCTTGGCGAGGTCGGCTCACATCCGTTCAATATGGCATCTTTTGTGTCCGGCCTTAAAGTCGTTCGATTATCTGCTCGCATGTCGACTGTCGCTGCGAACCGAGAAGTCTACGATAATGCTTATCTCTCGCTCGATTACGAGGATGGTGTTCAGGGAAGACTTTGGGCAAGCTATGTTGCAGCGGGTAACGACCAGGGTTTGTGGTTCCGGATGTTTGGCGAGAAGGGCTCACTAACATGGTACCAGGAGCAACCGGATGCCCTTTGGTTGAAACCGATCGGTGAGCCAGCGGTGCGCTACGCTCCGGGTTTTGATTCCTTGGCACCGGATTCGCTCAAGGCCTCACGTTTTCGAGCAGGTCATCCGGAAGGATATGCTCTGGCCTTTGCGAATCTATATTCAGAATTCGCACAGGCGATCATCGCAGAAAAGCTGTCTCAGCAGTCGGCTCCTTTTCTGAACTGTCTTCCGAATTCCGACGATGGCGTACACGTCATGGAGATGATCGACGCAGCCAACAAGTCGAATAGCCAAGACGGTGCATGGATGCAGCTTGGAAATTAGTGGAAAACTGAAGAATGCCTAGCTGTGAAGCTTGCTCTTAGGCAGCTCTCACTCCGGTGAGATTCGGAATGGTGTCCCCATGTCGAAGAGCGTAAGCCCGAAGGTATGCATCTCGAGAGTCGGGAAGATGGTTGCGAACAATCTCGACCAGTGAGTCGCGATTTTTTCCCTGCATAGCCTTGATGATTTGCCGATGATCGCGCTCCACTTTTTGTAAATGTCCTGGTTCGGAATACTTGATTGCGCGAATCAGGTGAGCTTGTTGTGCGTATTCCATAATGCTTTGGACCAACTTAGTGTTTTGACACGCTGAAAACTGTTGATGGTGAAATTGGATATTCAATCGAAAAACCCGGCGTAGGTCATGGTAGTCGATCGCCTCTGAGTGCTGGTCTTGGATTTTCTTCATAGTCTCCACGACCTCCTTGGGAGCAGGTAGAGGAGTCCGCAATGCTGCGGCTACTTCGAGGATTTCACGCACCTCATAGATTTCGATCACCTCTTCTGGAGTTAATTCGCGCACGTAGGCGCCTCGATTAGGGACGCGGACAACCAGTCCCATCGAGTCGAGCTGACTAAGTGCATCGCGAACGACATGCCGTTTAGCGTGAAAGCGTGCCATCAGATCTTCCTCTGTCAGTTTTTCTTTTGGGTGAAAAGCCCCAAAGACGATATCCTCCTCCAGTTTGCTAACGATGTCTTCGATGCGCAGTAGAGGATTTCCGCGATTAGATGGCATGTGAAAAATAGTAGCAGGCCCAGGGTTGGCAATCAATGTATTGGAAAAAATATTGATAATATCGTTAGCGTATCTGGGTTTCCCACAGTGCACCTCGGAGATATTTATATTACCTGCGGAGTTTCGACTTCTCTTGGGCAGTCAGAAAGAGCGTCGTACTCCGCCGAGCGCCAAAACTGCGCGTGATCGATGCTTCGCTTAAACGATCGTCGAATTGCTCAATTCCGATTTTTAAGGAAGAGGCCTTCGTTATACGCTCTACCAGCGTCCTCGCTCAGGTAAGGGCGGCAGTTCGAAGTGTGAATTCGTAGGAATAGACGATTGCGCATCGTCGTTCGTGGGCGGAATTTGCTGCCACTTACCCCAAGTCATTCTCTATCTCTTTCTCCGCGGCTCAGATTGCCGACCAACTCCATGACGAGGTTGTCGGAGATGGTTCGGTCCAACTAATCGGCTTTGCCTCCGCTGAGCGATCGATCTTCTTCGCAGGGCGTTTCTACGCGGCAAAGCCCCCCCGGAACCATGAAACCCAAGTCACCCCCAGCACAAACACCGCAAGGCATGGTCTTTAATGTGAATTTGCCAAGGGTGATTCTCTATCACCGCTCTGACTCGAAATATGTCTGACATCTACGTCCAATACGAAGCCACCGTCAGCGTGACGCAACGCGTTTGGCTAATTATTGTGAAGGTGCCGAAAGCAAAAATTGACCAATATCGGATAGACCACCGCGACCAAAGCTCCGACGATACCACGATTGCCCGGAAATTATCAGAAGAGCCAGCCAAGGACCCCGTATCTTGCTCAGCTTAGCACCTATTCGCTTGGTGTGTCGTATTCGGACACTTTCCCATCAACACTACGTCCGCCCTTCTTAGAACAAGACGGCATGACGTTCTGGGATGCTTAGGCTATCGGCGGGACGCAAAAACCACCTTCGATTTTTCCCCCCGGAAAAAAATGAAGCCCAAGCCCACCCCCAGCGTTGTCCAGAAACGGGACAAGCCCCGAATCATTGGCACCCTCACCACCCGGAGAAACAAGCCCGGGGGGAGATCGAAAGCCCGGACTTACAATAATTTCGGCCAAACCGAAGCCCACCGAGTCACTATCATTAAGTTGAAACCTGAGGACCGGGTCGCGCTCCAAGCAATAGCCAAGCGTTACCGGGTCAAATCGTCAACGCGATTTTTGGAAGGCTGCTTAGCCGCCGAGGACCGAAAAGGAAGCGAACACGTCTTGTTTCGGATGTGCGAGGACTAAGAGCGCCCATGAGCGAACAAATTTTCTACCAAACCAAGCTCGTGCGGGCACCCATCGGCAATGAACGGGGCCGGTTGACGCTGCATTATATCATTGCGGTTCAAACGCACGATCCTAACGGCAACCCATATGAGGGTCACCCCGAAGATCGAGCCAGAGAGACTTTCAATTTAACGCTCGGTAGAGGCGTCGATGACCCGGTAAATCTTACCAAGATCGAGGAAGAGGATCTGCCAAAAGAGAAGTTGGAACAAGTTCTATTGCGTCACGATGAGGCGGTTTACCTTGTGAAAAACGAGTGAGGCGCATTCATTGACCAGGCCCGAGAACCCGAGCGTCATGATGCAGGCACCCTCATCAAACGCGCTCCTGAGCCGATCTGAGGAGCTTTTTTGGGGGCCGAAATAGGAGTTTCAGCAAATCGCGAGTCAATACGCAAAACGATGTATTCATTGAACCATCGAAGGCTGATATCAAATCTAGCCACCCCCGTGAACTAAGCACTAATCCATCGCGGCAATGTCCTTCATTATCAGCATCGTGACGAGAGAGGGCGTCGTAATGGCGGCAGATAGCAGATTGACGTTAAGTTTTCCCGATCAAAATTTTAGGGACCCGGAAAATCCAAACGCCAAACTTCTGATCGCTGTTCCGCAGTCTGACGCGACACAAAAGCTTTTTCTCGCTCAGAGCGGTATCGGAATCTCAACATGTGGTGATGCTTCGATTCAAAACGTGCCGATTTCTGGCTTCATTGAGTCCTTTATTCTGACTCTGCCAAAAGAGATTTCGGTTGCTGATCCGGCTGAAGCTCTCTTGGAATATTTCAAAAACATCGATCCAAAGCTGAATACTCTCTTCCACGTTTCTGGTTACACCCGGCAGAATAACGAGCTATCAAGTGAACTTTGGATAATCGGAATATCTGGAAATCATAAGGTCCTAAACCTTAAACCAGGCGAACAAGGAGCGAGGTGGAATGGCCAATTAGACATCATCAACAGACTGTTCCTACCGGTTGGCATTCAAGAGTTCGAGCAGGAGGAACCATCCAAACAATTCAAACCGACTGGAAAATTTGAGACTGTTCCACACTACGGAATTGATTTTAACCATCTGACTCTCCAAGACGCCGTTGACCTCGCGGTTTTTGCAGTTCGAACAACGATCGATACAATGAGGTTTCAAGCGAGAATGCGCACGGTTGGCGGACCGATTGACGTACTCGTAATCAAGCCGGATGCCGCACGGTGGTTGAGCAGGAAGCAATTGCATGTGACTGGTTCCGTTTCTTTGCCAGGACCAACAAATACCCCTCAAGAAATTCAAAATTTTCCTATCCTGACAGAGAATCCGGTTAAACAAGAATCACCGAGCGAATGAGAATTTCGCAAAGGTCTAAAGGCGGTAGTTGTCACGTGATTTTTCGGCTACTTGCAGGCTCGGGAGATTTATAAGGGTTGGGAAATCCAACAGCTTAAGGTAGCCCGTCCGGCGTTGAGCAATCACCCACACGTCCTGGAGGCTAGCCTTTGGTAAGCGTTCGGTTAAGCACATGTTGAAGGTAAGCGTCTTGTTAACCCCATCTGGCGGATGAGGCTAGGATTTGCGAAGAGTTGAGGGTGCAAGAGAACGAGGGTATCGAAGCCAGAACTCGGCGGAAACGCGGAGTCCACGGAGGCAGAAACACCGCAAGGAATAGTCGCTACTGCTCGTGCACAAAAGACAACTTGCTCTCGATTGTCTTTCGTTACTGCGTGAGACCGGAAAGGTTGGTCTGATTTTTGTGAAGCCAACGCGATTTTTTTTGCCTAAGGAGCCAGTAGTATACTTTAGGGGTGGCAATCGATGAATTCCCTAGTTATTCTCGTGCATAGTCCCGTCGTTGGTCCATTCACTTGGTCAATGGTCGCCGAGCAGTTACAGCAGCGGAAAGTTGACGTGCTGGTGCCGAAGCTTACGGATCGTGATGATAGCAACCTTCCCTACTGGGATCAACATACAGAGGCTGTCAAACAAGCCCTTGCAGATATTCCGCAAGAGCGCCGCGTTGTGCTGGTGGGCCATAGCGGTGCCGGTCCGCTGCTACCGGCTATTCACCGGGCTATCGCTCAACCGGTTGCAGCTTGCCTCTTTGTGGATGCGGGCCTTCCTCACCCTGGTCAGAGCAGATTTGATGATCTAGCTATCAATGCTCGCGAGCTAGCACAAAAACTCCGTCCCTCCTTGGTCTCAGGTGGATCGTATCCTAACTGGGGCGCGGAGGAACTCCGTAAGATACTCCCCGATACTTTCATGCGTGAGCAATTGCTAGCAGAACTGCACCCTCGGGATCTTCGATTTTTTGAGGAAAAGATGCCGGATGTAGCAACATGGCCTGATGCTCCTTGCGGGTATGTGCTATTTAGCGAGGCATATCTAGTTCAGTTAGAGCAAGCACGGAGGGCTGGATGGCCCTCTCGCCTCTTCCATGCGGGCCACTTTCACATGCTGGTAGATCCCGCCGCCGTAACAGCTAGTATGGTCGAACTGCTCGCTGAAATGGAACAACGACTATGACCTGGAATGCCGCTCATTGCTGGATACAGCCGGCATCTTCGTGTGAACAAATGGTCGATAGTCTCAAACATCGGCGAAAACAAGATCAGGCGGGAACCATCAAATCCCCATCGTCTTCCGGCTCACCTTCATCCTCATCGTCCCAAATTCCGAGGGCCATTTTCGCAAGAAAATCAACGAAATCGGGGTAACCTGCGGCGCCCATCTCATATCCGAATTCATGATCGGCGACGGCCTTACACTCTTAATCACTAAGCGACTTCTACGCGATAACCGCCGAGCGGCGGCTCAGAAACCTGTGGTCATGGCAATCATCGGGCACGCCGATGCGCAGGTCGTTTCGGATCCGTTCAATGATTCTGGTCCTGCATTAGACTCTTCAGGAGTAATCTCAACCGTGGACCAAGTCGGCGAATCTCGGCCCGATGGGCTCCGGAGAGTTGCTCCAGAACTTCCGAACCACGATCTGTCAATTTGATATAAACCTGGCGTCGGTCTTCGACGCCCTGCTCGCGGGCGATCAGATTCTGTTCCACCGATCGATCAACCAGACCTACTGCGCTGTGGTGAGCGATATGTAGCTGTTCAGCCAACTCGCCGATCGTGATGCTTTCGCGGTTCGGAACACCCTTAATGGCAAGCAAGGCTTGATGCTGGCGCGGGGTGAGTGTCAGCGGTCACTTCAAACCAGCCAGCAATAGTCGAAATGACCCAGCCACTCTAATCTGTGTAAGTCGGCATTTTTCTTCCAACCAAACCCGCCGCAACTCGTTGGTATCGGGCTTGTTTGAAAGAAAAATGCCTCTCTTTTCATCACACCTTATGCAGGATTCACTGGCTGGGTCATTTCGACCATCCGTGGCTGGTTTAATTTCGACCGATGACAGGGTGAGTCCGGCGTTGTGGGCGGCTTGCTCGCTGAAATGCAGAAATTGGCGCAGTTGATAGCGAAATGCCGCAAGCATCTCGTATTGGGTTTTGCTGAGCCGAGCTCCAAGCCGCTGGCAGCTTGATCTCGCAGCGTCTCATCTAAGCCCGGATCGTCGTTCTTTTCCACCGCTCAGGTCCTAGCTTACACCTGTCCGCAAGATCGAAGACACCCCATCCCCAGTCTTGCCGCCGTCTATTCCTGGCCGCGCCCAATAAGTCCAGGCGTTCGGGCAACAGACCGTCGTGTGCGGACCCCTTTATGATCATTAGAGACCAGGAATTCGTCGATATCCCAATGCCAGCCGGACCAATGCGGACCTACGTTTTGTATCCGGTCGCGGAAGGCCGTTATCCTGGGATCGTCTTGTTCTCCGAAATCTTTCAAGTGACCGGACCGATCCGGCGCAGTGCTGCTTTGCTGGCCGGACATGGATTCGTGGTTGCTGTCCCGGAAATATTTCATGAGCTCGAAGAACCGGGCACGGTCCTTCCGTACGACCAGGCGGGGGCCGATCGGGGCAACGCGGATAAAATCAACAAAGAACTCTCCAGCTATGACGCCGACGCCAAGGCGGCAATAGGCTATTTGAAATCGCATCCTAAATGTACCGGCACGATCGGCAGTATGGGTTTCTGCATTGGCGGACACCTGGCCTTCCGATCAGCAACAACCCCGAAATTCTCGCAGCGACCTGCTGTTTCCCGACCGACATCCACAAGCGGAGTTTGGGCAAAGGTTTGAACGACGACACACTCGATCGAATCCCCGAGATCAAGGGCGAACTTTTCATCGTGTTTGGCCGGCAAGACCCACATATTCCCCGCGAAGGACGGGCAACGATTTACAATGCATTGGCCGACGCGGGAACAAATTTTAGCTGGC
>Ga0070699_100003356_pt1 | contig 14162 bp, 11 predicted proteins | sample KBSK1503metaG_FD_65473 | JGI IMG/M metagenome (GOLD analysis project Ga0070699, IMG submission 65473) | Corn, switchgrass and miscanthus rhizosphere microbial communities from Kellogg Biological Station, Michigan, USA - KBS K1-50-3 metaG | ecosystem: Host-associated > Plants > Roots >...
AGGGCCGGGTACTACGCGCTCCAGGCCGCGATTGCCGCGCTGCACTCGCGAGCCGCGTCCCCGGCGGCGACCGACTGGCCCCAGATCGCTGCGCTCTACGGATTACTGCTCCGCATCTATCCCTCGCCGGTGATCGAGCTGAACCACGCGGTGGCCGTGGCGATGGTCGACGGACCGGAGCAGGGACTGCGCCGGCTGCAGGCGTTGGAGGCGCGGGGAGTCCTGCGGGGCTATCACCTGCTGCCCGCCGCAAAGGCGGACCTGTTGCGCCGGTCAGGCCGGCCGGCTGAGGCGGCCGAGTGTTACACCCAGGCGCTGGGTTGGGTCACCCACGAGGCGGAGCGGAGGTTTCTGGAGAAGCGACTGGCGGAGGCATTGAGCGCGACGTCCCGATGACCACGGTGACGTTGTCCGACCCGCCCCGCTCCAGCGCCAGGTTCACCAGGTTCTCGCACATTTCCTTGGCGCCTACCGGCCGCATGAGGTGCTCGCGGATTTCGGTGTCGGTGACGTGCTTGGTGAGGCCGTCGGAGCAGAGCAGCATGACGTCTTCCAACTGGGTGTCCTCGGTGACTACCTCGAGGTTCGCCTCCTTGGCGCCCAGCGCGCTGTAGAGCACGTGGCTCAAGCCGGAAGCCTCCGCGGTGTGAGGCGTCATGGCACCGGCGTCCAACAATACCTGCGCCATCGTCTGGTCCTTGGTCATCCGGTCAAGCCGGCCTTCCCGGAGCCGGTAACAGCGGCTGTCACCGACGTGGACCAGGTACGCCTTGGGCCACCGCACGGCCACCATGGTGAGCGTGGTTGCCATCCCGCGATTTTCTTTCGAGTCGCCGCCGCTGGCCCGGATCCGCTCATGGCTCCGTTCCACCGACCGGCGGAGTTGATGCAGGAACCTCTCTTCCGCCGTTTCGTCCAGCTGAATGTTCAGGTCCATCGCGTGGATCACGTAGTCTACGATACCCTGCAGCGCGGTGCCGCTCGCCATCTGTCCGCCGGGCCCCCCGCCGACGCCGTCCGCCACCAGGAACACAAAGCCCCGTGAATCGCTGGTCAGCCGGCCCAGGTGATCCGGGGTCAGGCTGGAGTAATGCACCATCATCGATTTGTGGAGGCTGGCGATCAGGAACTGGTCCTGGTTCTCCGACCGGACCTTGCCCGGGTGGGTCAGGCCATAGACGTCGATCTGCTCGGGTCTGAGCTTGTTTACTTCGGTGGAGCCAGTGATGGGCCCGGTCATACTATGAAGATTCGTGCTGGGACCGGATTTCGCTAGGGCGGCAGGTCGGCAAGGCGGCAAGAAAGAGGGGTCCCTAAAAGACGGGACCCGTACACCTGCCGTCCTGCCGCCCTGCCGTCCTGCCGTCCTGCCGTCCTGCCGTCCTGCCGCCCTGCCGCCCTGCCGCCTATTTCGCTCTCTCGAGGTAAACCCCCTCCACCGGGTTCACCCGTACCCGCTCCCCCTCCTGGATGAACTCGGGGACCTGGATCGTCACGCCATTGCTGAGCTTAGCCGGCTTGGTGCTGGCCGTCTTGGTGGCGGTTTTCATGACCGGCGAGGTCTCTACGACGTCGAGCTCCACCACGGTCGGCAGGTCAATGGCGATAGGACGCCCGTCCAGCCACTCGGCGGTGAACTTCATTTCGGGAGTGAGCCATTCGCCCTGGTCGCCCACGGTCTCGTCGTCCAGGGTGAACTGGTCATAGGTCTCGGAATCCATCACGTGCACCCCGTTGGCGTCGCGATAGAGCACCTGCAGGTCGCGGGTGTCGAGCCGGGCGGTGTCGATGAAATCGGTGGCGCTGAAGCGGTGGTCGAAGGTGTTCCCGCTGACCAGGTTCCGCATCCGGGCCTGAACGAAGGCCCGCAGGTTTCCGGGGGTACGGTGGGTGAACTCCATGACCCGGCAGGGCTGCCCTTCGAAGATCACCACATGACCCTTGCGGATGTCGGTCGCTTTCATCTCTAAATCCAATCCTGACTTATGGTTATGCAAATAGCCCAAGCCCCGGGAGGTGCCGGGGCGGGAAAGATAACACCGGGTCTGGCTAGAGGCCTGAGGTTTCTTGCGGCAGGTCGCTGCCCAGGGCGCTGTCGGCCTCGGCTTCCCAGTCGGGCAGCGTTGCGGCGTCGCGATAGGCGTTGGCGAGCTGCCGTCCTACCAGGGCGGCCTGGGCTCGCTGCAGCACCGCCAGGGCGGCGGCATGAGGGAGAGCAAAAACGAAGACGTAGTGGTTCAGCGCTCGTTCCACCGGCACCCAGCCATCCAGCAACCGGGCAAACTCGATCGCATGGCTTACGTGGGTTGCCGTCACCGCTTCGGCGGCCCGGGATCCCACCATCCGGGCGAGCTGGAGCGTGGTCTCCATGTAATCCCGCTTGTGACGGATCATGCGGATCAACAGGTCGAGCCGGAGCAGGCGCCAGCCCGACAGGGTGGGCATCGGGTGCCGGGGAGGGAGGCAATCGAGGTCCAGCTCCACCAGGGCACGGGTGCGTACCGATTCCTGCATCGGCTCCGGTACCGCAACCACCCTGAAGTAGAGAGCCAGGGCCTCCAGCGGAGGAATTCGGCTGGCGAACTCCTGGATGAACTCGAGCGCCTGGGCGCTATGGGTGGTGACCACCCCTTCCCAGGCCGCCGAGTAGGCGATCCGGATTCGAGGTTCCAGCGCCTTGGGGAACGGGCGCACCGACATGCGGCTGGGTACGGACATGTGCTTCGTCTGGTTCTGGGCGTAGTGTGGGGCGGTGAGTCCAGCCGGTTCCCCGCAATTTTCGAGCAGGACTCCGGAGGCCTTCCGAATGGAGCCTCCCGGCCTGCTGGAATCCGCCGACCAGCATGCTATCTCGTTACCGGATAAGAGAATAGGCCGCCGCGGCGCTCCGCCGCGACGGCCCAGTCCGATTCAGGACTTATACCACTGTTCCGGCTTACTGCTCGACGATGATCAGGTATTTGCTCGGGCCCCAGAACAATTCAGGATTCGAGATCTGGATGCTGCCCCGGAACTCACCCTTGTCGCTCGGCTGCGCACCCAACCCGGCCAGGTTCTGGCGCGAGATGATCTTGTACTTCTTGGTCGAATCGGGCAGCGTGACGACCGAGAGGTTCCGCATGTCGCCCATGGTGAAGCCGTTGTTATCCAGCTGCCGGGCTGGCTGAAGCGACTTGCCGCCGAAGAAGAGGAACTTGCTTCCCTCCTCGACCGCGATGCCCCGGCCCACCAGGTCGTGCTTGTTCCCGATGGTGTAGTAAACGGTGTTCCGCACCGTGGTCAGCGTGTCGACCTGCCCGGTCAGCTCTTCCTTCTGGGCCACCAGCTTCACGTTGTCGGATTGGAGCTGGTTGATCTGGTCGGTCATCGCGAGGATGGCCACCTTCTGGGTGTCGATAATGGCCTGGAACTGATTGATCGTATTCTGGAACGCGGTGACCTGGGCCTTGAGGGTGTCACCCGCGCGGCTCAGGTTCCGAACCCGGCGCTGACTCGCGGCCAGCTGGGTTTCGGCCGCGTTGATCCGCTCGGTTACTTCCCTCACCTTGCCGAGCAGGTAGTCCTGGACCCTCACCGTATCCATGGCGCCGGATTCCGCGCTGGAAACCGGGAGCACGCCGGTGCGCAGGTCCTTGACCTTGTTCAGCTCGCTGTTAATGTCGTTCATCAGCTGGGTATTGTCGACGACCATCTTGAGCAGGCTGTCCTTCTCCGCTCCGATCGTCTGCATCTGCGCGACTTGCTGCCGCAGGGCAACGTTCTCCTGCTTCGCCTTGTTGTCGCAGCCTGACAAGGCCAGCACTGTCAGGACACCTGCGACCGCCGCATGGTAAGCTCTCATGCCCTTGCCTTCCTTCATCTGGGTTGTGGTGGGAATGCGCCCCAATACTATCGGTCTCACTCGCATTTAGGGGTGATACTGGTCACAGTGCGGTGATTCAACTCACACAGGTATCAATAGGCGGTAACGACGGTGGAAGGCGGTAAGGCACAGGAGTTTTCCCGCCATCACCGCCTATTACCGTCTTCTACCGCCGGTGTTTGTCCCAGAATCGCTCTCAGTTTCAAAGCCATCTGCGGCCCCAGCCCTCCGTCCTCCTCGTGCTTCAGGAAGGTGTACGCCCGGTCCCAGGGCTGGCTCCGGATCCGGTCGGCCCAGGCCCCGAGCTGACTCTCGCCGTAGGCCTCGCTCCGGAGCCGGAGGTAACCCCAGCTCGCGGTGGGGACGAACGGGGTCTCCCCGGTGTCGCTGTCCACCACGCACAGCGCGACGTCGTGACTCTTGAGGGCCTGGTACACATCGTCGCTGAACCAGCTCTCGTGCCGGAACTCCATGGCGGCCGGGCAGCGGCGGGGAATCTGCGCCAGGAAATCCTGGAGCAGGGGAAGGTCCTTCTTGAAGTTGGGAGGGAGTTGAAAGAAGCTGGGACCCTGCCGGGCTTCCAGGGCGGCCCCGGTCTGGAAGAAGTACTGCAGGTGTTCGGCCACTTCCTTGAGCCGGTTCATGTGAGTGATCCGGCGTGAGGCCTTGAGCACAAATGTGAAATCGGCCGGCACCTGGCCGGCCCATTGGAGCAGCAGCTTCTCGGTCGGCATCCGGTAGAAGGTGTTGTTGATCTCGACCGCCTGAAACCGCTCGGCATAGAACGGTAGCATGGCTTCGGCCGCCAGATCCTCCGGGTAGAAGCCTCCTTTCCACTCCTTGTAGGAGTAACCCGACATGCCCACGAACACATTCATCAAGAACCCTCTACAGCGTGAAGGGTGAAGGGTGAAGGGTAAAGGGTCACAGGTGATGTTTCCTACGGCTTTTCCCCTTCACCCTTGACCCTTCACCCTTCACGCCTTTTTTGCTGCTGAGCTCACGGTAGGACTTGAGGTGCCGCCTGGCCGCGACGGGCTGGCCGGTCTTCTGGTACAGCTGCGCCAGGTTGTAGTGGGCCTCGGGGAAGTAGGGATCCGACTCGACCGCCCGGCGGTACGCGACGATCGCATCGTTGGTCTCGCCCAGGTCTTCCAGTGCGATCCCCAGGTTGAATGCCGCCGTCGCGTGGTTGCGCTTGAGGCCCAGCGCCTTCCGGTAATGCTCGATCGCCTCGACCACCTCGTTCTGTTCGTAGAGCAGGCGGCCCAGATTCACCTGGGCATCGGCATTGCGCGGGTCACCCCGGAGCGCCAGCTCGTACGCCTTGCTCGGCTTGGGCCGGGCCGGCCTCGGCTTGTCGGTTCGCCGCCGAGCCGCCCGGAAGTCCAGCTGGAGCTGCCCCGACTCCGGGTTCCAGGCCCGGGTGCCGTCCCGCGCTACGATGCGCCCGCCCTCCGCCGAAATCCGGACCTCGCCCAGCGCGTAACCTTCCGGCAGCTCGCGGATGAGCTTCCGGAACGCGCGACGCACCCGTTGCGCGGAGATCTTCGCGTCCGCCAGCGCCCGGGCGGCCCGAAGCAGAACCAGGTCTTGAAAGGAGAAACGGTAGGCCCGGCGCGAGCCGCGCCCGGGTTTGAGGAATCCAGCCCGCGCGTGGCCGTACACCTGGCGCAGGGAAATGCCCAGGAGTTTGGCCACGTCGCGGGAAGAATAGACCTTCATAGTTTTGGCGTATGGCTTATGCCAGATGACATAACGCTTGTCGTCTCTTGCAACGCCCTGGAATCTCCACGCTCAGCTATGCCGCACCGATAGTCGGATCAGCATCGGTGTTGCCATATGCCATAAGCCATGTGCTGTCTTGTCAACCAGCTTTGCGCTTCTTCTTGGTTTCGCTCGCTTTCTTTGCCGGGCGCTTGGCTTCCTTGCGCTCGGCCTCCGCGGCGTCCGCCTTTTTCGACAGGCTGGCTTTCAAGGCCGCCATCAGGTCGATCACCTTGGACTGGGGCGCCTCGGACGGCTCACTGGTGATCTCCTTGCCGCCTTCCACCTTCTTCTCGATCGCTTCCATGATCCGGTCGTGGACCTGGTCGTGGTACCGCTCCGGGTGGAACTCGTCGGTTGACCCCTGCTCGATGAGCTGCTTGGCCAGCGCCAGCTCGGCGGGTTTCACCTGGGTATCGGGAAGCTCGACCTCGGAAGTCTTCCGCACTTCGTTGGCGTAGTGCAGCTGCTCCATGACCAGCACCCCATCCTGGGGCCGGAGCAGCACCAGGTTCTGCTTGCCTCGTGCGGCATATTGGCCCAGGCCGGCGCGGCCGGTTTCCTTCAGGGCCTCGCCCAGTAACCGATAGGCCTTTTCGCCGCCCTTGTCGGGGCCGAGGTAGTAGACCCGGTCCACGTATACCCGGTCCACCAGCTTCAGGGGAACGAACTCGTTCACGTCGATGGAATTGGTCGCCTTTTCGTCCAGCGCCTTGATCTCGTCGGGGGTGAAGAGCACGTACTGGCCCTTGCTGAACTCATAGCCCTTGATCATGTCGTCCTTCTCGACCGAGACTTCGTCCTTGGGACAGACATATTGCTGCTTGAGCCGGGTGCCGCAGCTCTTGTGCAGCCAGTTGAAACTGATGCTGCCCGACGACTCACTGGCGGAGTAGAGTTTGACCGGGACGGAGACCAGGCCAAAGGAGATCGTGGCGGTTGCTATGGGACGCGCGCTCATGTTCGGGGCTCAAACGGAAAGGGACCCCTACAATAGACCAGCCGGGAGGCGAGCGTCAAGGCGATTGAACTTTCAACCAGCTTTCACGAAACCACGAAAAGGCGAAAACACGAATACAATTCAGGCTGCTCGTGCTTTCGCGATTTCGGATTTTCGTGGCTGAAAGAAACCACACCATGGCAGACGACCTCCTCTCATCTTACCGGGCCAAGCGCAGCCTGGACCGGACTCCGGAACCCGCGGGCGGGGAGCCGGCGCCCGGGGGACGGCTTTTTGTGGTCCACAAGCACGCCGCCCGGAACCTGCATTTCGATCTCCGGCTCGAGATGGAAGGCGTGCTGCGTTCCTGGGCGGTCCCCCGGGGCTTTTCGGCTGATCCCAGGGACAAGAAGCTCGCGGTCCGCGTGGAGGACCACCCGATCGAGTACGGCGACTTCGAGGGCCTGATTCCGGAGGGGAACTACGGGGCGGGCGCCGTCATCGTCTGGGACCGGGGGGAGTGGATCGCGCTGGAGGACCCGATGGACGGCCTCGAGAAAGGCAAGCTGCTCTTCGAATTCCGGGGTTACAAACTCAAGGGCAAGTGGACCCTGGTGAAGATCAAGAAGAGTCAGAAGGAGTGGCTGCTCATCAAGGAGCGCGACGGCTACGTGGTTCCCGGCGGCGGAGAGTACCCCGAGGAATCGGTGCTGTCCGGGATCAGGGTCGAGGACCTCAAGGCCGGGGAGGACTTCGCCCGGCCGGTTCGCGAGGCGTTGCTCAAGCTGAAGGCTCCGCGCCGCAAAGTCGCGGCCCCCGATGTCGGCATGATGCTGTCCGAGACCCGGGAAAAGCCGTTCACCCGGGCGGGATGGGTCTTCGAGCTGAAGCTGGATGGATATCGGTTGGTCAGCGGGAGCGAAAAGGGCAGGGCGCAGCTGATCAGCCGGAACGGGATCGACCTCGCCGGCACTTTTCCCGAAGTCACCCGCGCGATGGCCGCGCTCCCCTTCGGCAACATCGTGCTGGATGGGGAAGTGGTCGCCATGACCCCGGACGGTCGCCCCAGTTTTCAGCTGCTGCAGCAGCGGGGCAAGCTGACCCGCGCCCCCGACGTCGCCCGCGCCGCGGTCGAAATCCCCGTCACCTACTTCGCGTTCGATCTGCTCGGCTTCGAGGATTTCGACCTGCGCGGGCTTCCGCTGGTAAAGCGCAAGGAGCTGCTGCAGAAGGTGCTGCCGCCGGTCGGCGCGGTCCGCTACCTCGAGCACTTCGACGCCGACGGGGAATCGCTTTATCAGCAGGTCGTCGAGCTGGGACTCGAAGGCATCATGGCCAAAAAGGCGGACTCCAAGTACCAGGCGGGGCGTTCGCCGCATTGGAACAAGATCAGGGCGGACCGGACCGATGACTTCGTCGTGGTGGGGTTTTCCCAGCCGAAGGGATCCCGCGGAGGGTTCGGTGCGCTCCACCTCGGCCAGTACGTCGATAGCAAGCTGGCCTACTCCGGCCGGGCCGGCAGCGGTTTCAGCAGCAAACAGTTGAAGGAGGTCAAGGCCGAGCTCGACCGGATCACCCGGCCCGATCCTCCCTGCATCGGCCCGATTCCGTCCGGCGCGCGGACCGGTACCATCCCAATCACCGGGGTGCCCGACTATCGCACTGCTAGGTGGGTAGAGCCCAGGCTGGTATGCGAAGTCCGCTTCAAGGAGTGGACCCAGGAAGGGTATCTCCGGCATCCGGTCTTCCTGCGCTTCCGGGATGACAAGCCGGCCGACGAGTGCATCAGGCAGGAGCCGACCGCCGCGGCCGCGGAGTCCGAGCCGAAGAAGCCCCCCCAGATCACTCCGGAGCCGGCCAGAGTCCAACTGTCCAATGTCGACAAGATTTTCTGGCCCGACGACGGCTATACCAAGGGCGACCTGATCGAATACTACCGCAGCATCGCGCCCTGGCTGCTGCCCTACCTGCACGATCGGCCCGTGGTGCTCACCCGGTTTCCGGATGGCATCAATGGGAAATCGTTCTTTCAGAAGGATGCGCCCGGATTTGTGCCGGATTGGCTTCGCACCGTGCGGATGTACAGCGACCAGGCGGCGCGAGACATCGACTACTTCGTCTGCGAGAACGAGGCGGGACTGACCTACCTCGCCAACATGGCGGCTATTCCACTGCACATCTGGGCCAGCCGGGTCGCGACGCTCGAGCACCCGGACTGGTGCAGCCTGGATCTCGATCCCAAGGGCGCGCCCTTCAGTGATGTTATCACCCTGGCCCGGGCCGCGCGCGAGCTTTGCGAGCGGATCGAGCTCCCCTGCTTCATCAAGACCACCGGATCCTCAGGCCTTCACGTGATGATCCCCCTGGGCCGCCAGTTCACCCACGACCAGGCCAGGACCATGGGCGAGGTACTGGCTCACGCGCTGGTGAGGCACCACGCCGGCATCGCCACGACCGCCCGCCAGGTCCAGAAGCGCGAGGGCAAGGTCTACGTAGACTATCTCCAGAACGGCCATGGCAAGTTGCTGGTGGCTCCCTTCAGCGTCCGCCCGCTCCCGGGCGCCCCGGTATCCATGCCACTCAAATGGACCGAAGTGAAACCAGGGCTCGACATCCGGGCCTTTACCATCAAGAACGCGATAGCGCGGATGAAGAAGCTGAAACAGGATCCGCTATTGCCGATCCTGGACATCGCGCCCGATCTCGCGGCCGTGCTGGATTCCCTGCAGAGGGAACTATGAGGCCGCGGAGAACTGCACACCGCGGAGAACTGCACACCGCTGAGAAGCTGAGTTACGCTGAGGTTTCGCTGAGGACTGCAACAGGCACAAACAAGTATTTGCTCGCCTCTGCGACGACCTCAGCGGACCTCTGCTTCTCTGCGGTGTGCCGTTCTCCGCGTGTCTCTGCGTTGCTCCTATCGAATTCCGACTAACCCTCTCACCGAATCGATCAGCTTCACCGAGTCATACCCCAGCCCGTCCTTGAACACCGTCACTACGTTCCGGATCTGCGACGGCGTCGCGATGGGATCTCCCTTGATCACTACCAGGTCTGCCGTCTTGCCCACCGCGATCGAGCCAAGCCGCCCGTCGATACCCAGCACCTTGGCCCCGTTCAGCGTCATGATCTGAATAGCTTGTACCGGCGTGAAGCCCGCTTCAATCAGCAACTCGTAGTTCCGCTGGTCGCCGAAGCCGGGCAAGGCGCCGCCGTTGCCGGTCGGGTCCACTCCGGCAGCCAGCAAGCCCCCGGCCTGGACGAAGGCGTAATCGAATTGCTGCGCCTTCCGGAAGACCTCCGGCGAGATCGAAAAGGCTCCGGGCTCCGCCAGCCGGGCGCGCGCGGTCAGGTACTCGTTCTTCACTTCCGAGCTCATCGCGTCCAGAGTGCGCTGCTCCAGCGGCGGCCGGTTGGCCACGAACAGCTCGAACACCGCCAATGTGGACGTCATGGCAACATGGTGATCTATCATGTCCTTGAAGGTCTGCTGTACCGGCGCGCTCGAGATGTCCAGCGTGGCCAGCTTGGTCATCGCGTCGGGCGGGCACTGGTCGGGCTGCTTGGCGGGATCGTAGTCGGTGTTGACGAACAGCCCATGCTCCAGGTTGTCAATGCCAAGAGCCACCGCCTCCCGGAAACTCACGGAGCAGAGATGGCCGGTCACCTTGAGGCCGCGCTTGTGGGCTTCCTCGATCGCCGCGCCCATCACCTCGCGGCTCGGTGTAGTGTAGAACTTGAGCCAGGTCGCACCCTCCTCGGCCCAGTAATCCACGGTGCGCCTCGCTTCCTCCGTTGTCACCAGCCGTTGCATGCTGCCGTTCCCGGTTTCCCCGGTGAGGTACGGCCCGGTGATGTACATCCGGGGCCCCGACATGTTTCCCGCGTCGATCAGCCGCTTCATGTTCATCTCGCTGTAGGGCGACATGCTCCCCGTGGTCCGGGTCGTAGTGACGCCGCTGGCGAGATAGAGTTTGGGCCCGGTCGAGCTCATCTGCACGCTACGCAGATTAGTGGTGTAGAAAGTGTGGTCGTGGAGGCCGACGATGCCGGGAATCACGGTGTGGCCGGTCAGGTCCATGACCAGGGCGCCGGCCGGGATCCGGACCGATGCCGCCGGGCCGACCGCGGCGATGGTGTCACGGCTGATGATGATGGTCTGGTCCGCCCGGGGCGGAGCCCCGGTGCCGTCCACCAGCTGCACGTGGGTGAGGGCTACGACCGGCGCATCGACGGTGACCCAGTTCTTCTGGGCCGTGGTTGCCCGGGTCGGGGCCTGGGCGGACAGCAGGGAAGGGGCCAGGCCCAGCAGGAGAACAAACGCGGTGCTCCGCATGACGAACCTCGCAACGAAGGATGAAAGGAGTTGGCTATTCGACCGTGACCATCGCGTGCATCCCGCTCTCCAGGTGCTCGGCGATATGGCAGTGCATCATCCAGGTCCCCGGATTGGAGAAATCCACCAGCAGGTCTACCGTCGCGCCGGCCGGCACCAGGACCGTGTCCTTCCAGGCCAGGTTTTCCGCCGGGACCCCATTCTGCGCCAGGACCAGGAATCGTTGCCCGTGGAAGTGGATCGGATGCTGCATCCCGTGGATGGTATGCCGGTCGTTGACCATACGTATATGCGCCAGCGTGCCGCGGCGGAAGTGCCAGTCGATTTCCATGTTCTCCCTCCCGCTGTCGAGATCGCGGAGCACCCACTGCACCTGGTCGCTGGTGGTGAGCCAATCCACCATGGGCATGGTCCCGCTCCACTCGACCGGATTGAGGAACACGGTATCCAGTCGCAGGGCCTGGATTACGCCGTAGGGCAGGCTGTCCCGCATTTTCAGCGTCAGCAAGAGGGTGTGAACCGGCTTCGATGCGAGGGAATCCCGGAGCCGGGGATCCACGTCCCCGGTCCGCCGGGCGACCCGAAAGGACGCGGTGTAGTCCGGCCTGGCCCGGTGGTCCGATATTCGGATGGTTCCCAGGGTGTCCACCTCGGGGATAAACACTCCGGTCAGGTGATCCAGGGCCTGCACCCGATTGAGCAGCCAGGTGGTCCCGGCTCGTTCGAAATCCGCCTCGATGACGTAGCGCTCCGCCGGCGCCAGCACGACGTGATCGACAAACTCCTCCCGCTGGAACCGGCTGGCGTCTCCGGCGATCAGCTTGAGCCTGGCACCTGGGATGGAGAGGTTCCAGGTCCGCACGTTGGAGGCATTGGTCAGGAAAAACCGCACGACCTCTCCCCGCGCCGCAGTGAGCTGATAGTCCGGCTCGCCGTTGACCAGGAGCAGGTTCCCGAACCGTCCCATCAGCGCGTGAGTCGCAGCGCCGGATCCAAAGGGCACCAGGGCCCGGTCGCCCATGAGAAGGTCGCTCAGGATGAGCGTTTCCTCCCGGTTGGCCGCACTGTAGTAGGCGGAATCCGGCGAACCTACCAGCAGGTTGCCGAACAGGCCGAGGTTCTGCTGCATGTCTTCGCGGACATGGGGATGGTACCAGTACAAACCGGGATCGGGAAAATGAATGGTGTAGTCGAAGCTGTCCCCCGGCGGCACGGCGGCCTGGGTCATTCCGGGGACCCCATCGAAGCGATGATCCAGCCGGATGCCGTGCCAGTGAATGCTGCTCGGCTGATCGAGCCGATTGAGAAACCGCACCACGATGGTGCTTCGCTGCCGAACCCGGAGCAGCGGCCCCGGATACTGGCCGTTGAACCCGTAGGCGGTGAAGCTGCGACCGGCGATCACCCGCCGGACTGGTCCGGCCGTGAGCCTGACCGTATCGCCGTCGGCGACCGTGATGGTTTCGCGCGGCCGGGCCGCCTGGACCAGGGAATCTCCCGCGGGTAGCAGCGGTGCCGTTCCCGGGCGCAAACGCTCGAGTCCCGGCACCATCGGTGACGCCGCGGAATACGCCGCCGGCATTTCCCATCCATCCCCGGTGGGGTGATGGTCCATCGGGATCTGCTGCGGGGGCAGGACATTCACGCCATGCGGCTGCATTACCATGCTGGGGGAGCTGCCCCGCAGGACCAGGCGTCCTTCTCGCCGGGTGACGGTAGCCGATCGCTCGGCGCTGATCAGCACCATGAACTTGTTGAGCGCCACCTCGCCCGCGATCGTCTCGCCGTTGGCGACGGGACCCAGCTTGATCAGGGTATCGAACGTCGGCGTGGTAGCCCAGGCGACGCAGGCCACCGGGGGTAACCCATCGAGAAAGAAAGTCAGCCGATAACGCTGGGTCCCATCGGCGGTTACCGAGATGCCGAACGGCGTGGGCGCCGGGTCCAGGCGGATCGTGCCGGTGGCTTCGGGCGCCAGTGCGGTCGGGAAGAGGTGAATGCAGTAGAGGTCCGGACTGGGAAGCCGGTCCGATTCGGGGCAGGGGTTGGCGGGTTCCCGACGTATGCCGGTGGCGAGGAGCAGCGCGAAAGTGGCTGCCCCGAAACCCGCCAGAGTCGCGCCCTGGCGGGTTCGACTACTCATGACTGAACTGCGCACCGCCGAGACGCCGATATCGCCGAGCATTCGCTGAGACGACCTTAACAAGGGTAGAAGAACAGGTTTTTGCGGATTGTGTTGAAGAATATTCTATTCTGAGCCTCAGCGTGACCTCAGCGGATTCAGCGCCTCGGCGGTGCGCTGTTGTCGTGACTTCAGGATTCGGGGTTAGATGACTGGCAAGGAACTCCAATTCGACACCGGGACGCGGGCCGGCATGGTTTCCGGTCTCCTGGTCCTGCCTTCCAACGCCACGGCGCTCTACGTGCTGGCGCATGGAGCCGGCGCCGGCATGCGGCATCGCTTCATGGAAGCCATGGCCTCCGCCCTGGCCGGCCTCGAGATCGGGACTTTCCGCTACCAGTTTCCTTACATGGAAACCGGCGGTAAACGGCCCGATTTTCCCCCCACGCTGCACGCCACGGTTCGGGCGGCGGTGGCGGCCGCCGCGGACCAGGCACCGGGACTCCCGCTCTTCGCCGGGGGCAAGTCCATGGGTGGGAGGATGACCTCCGGCGCGGCAACGGCGGCGCCCCTCTCCGGGGTACGGGGTCTTATTTTTCTTGGGTTCCCGCTGCACCAGCCGGGAAAGCCGTCAGTCACCCGGGCCGAGCACCTGGCCCAGGTCAGCGTCCCGATGCTCTTCCTCCAAGGCACCCGGGACACCCTGGCGGACCAGGATCTGGTCAAATCGGTCTGTGCCGGGCTCCCCCTGGCCACGCTCCATGTTGTGGAGGGGGGAGACCACTCCTTTGCGGTGCTCAAGCGGTCGGGACGGACCGGCGAAGAGGCCATGGCGGAGATGGCCGGCCGGATCCGGGATTGGGTGGGGACCCAGGGGGGTGGCCGGTAACCCGAAATGGTGGCCCCTCATTGACTTCGGGGCATTCTCTGGCTAGCTTGTCGGCGCTCCAGACACGCGACTGATGCTGTGTCAGATTGACTGAGAAGCCGGGGACCTGGCCTCATTGCCCGGTCTCTTTTTATTAGGAATGTTGGGCGCTGTGCATGCGCTCGAAGAATTTCCGTCAACTCGACGGGTGAGCCCAGCGCGGGGGCAGTGACCGCGAACTGTCGGTAGGCACGGGTTACCCGGACT
>Ga0070699_100003357_pt1 | contig 14161 bp, 12 predicted proteins | sample KBSK1503metaG_FD_65473 | JGI IMG/M metagenome (GOLD analysis project Ga0070699, IMG submission 65473) | Corn, switchgrass and miscanthus rhizosphere microbial communities from Kellogg Biological Station, Michigan, USA - KBS K1-50-3 metaG | ecosystem: Host-associated > Plants > Roots >...
GTCGCTTGATACGCGCAACGATCGCCAAACAAAAAGTTCAAGTATTCAAGCCGGCCATTGATATCCGCTACGCGGTGGAAAAAGTTACTTCGCATGCCGGGTCAAACTTCGATGCCATTCCGATTGAGAACGCCGTGGAGATTCGTGACAAACTGGATGAAGACACTACGGTCGTAGGGATTGATGAAGCCCAATTCTTTGACCCTGAAATTATTCCGCTGGCGGAGGAGCTGGCAGCCCGCGGCATTCGCGTCATAGCCGCCGGTCTGGATATGGATTTTCGCGGCGAGCCTTTCGGCCCGATACCGGTCTTGATGTCGATGGCAGAGTCGGTGGACAAACTCCATGCCATCTGCATGGTGTGTGGGGATGATGCTTCGCGTACACAGAGACTGGTTAACGGTAATCCCGCAAAATATAACGATCCGGTTGTCATCGTCGGCGCATCTGAAATGTACGAAGCCCGTTGCCGCGCGCACCATGAAGTTCCACGCTAGTCGATTCGTGATCCAGTTGAATAATTTTATGACAAACTCCTGGCGCGATAACTTTCGAACTCCAAAACCATCAAACTAAAACTAACCGTATGCAAAATTACCAGGACATCCTCGCCGAGATTCTGATCGATGAAGAAACGCTCCAGGCACGTATCAAAGAACTCGGCGTGGAAATTAGCACAGATTACCCGGAGAACAGCCTGCTGCTCATCTGCATCCTGCGTGGCGGAGTCCCCTTCCTTGTTGATCTCAGCCGCTATATCACCTCCCCGCACATGGTGGATTTCATGGCGGTTTCGTCGTATGGGGTGGGCAAACGCGAATCGGGTGGCGCGGTGCGCGTCGCGATGGATTTGCAGATGGACATCCATGACAAGGATGTGCTGCTCGTCGAAGACATTGTGGATAGCGGCCACACGATAGCATCCGTGTTGGAAATACTTCAACTCCGCCAGCCACGCAGCCTCAAAGTCTGCGCGCTGCTCGATAAATCAGAACGACGCGAAGCAGTTGTACCCATCCACTATCGCGGCTTCGATATCCCAAACAAATTTGTCTTCGGCTATGGCCTTGACCTCGATGAATATTATCGCAACCTGCCTTTTATCGGTGTTGTGGATCTGGAAAAATATAAACCACCTTCTTGATTTTTGATTGACGATTGAATATTATGCCGGACGATTCTCAAGCACCCGCTTCTCCATACGCTGGCCGTTGGGTCGCCCGTGTCCGCGGCAAGATTGTTGCGCAAGGAGGCACACCTGAGCAGGCCCTGCATGCTGCGCAAAAAAGCAGGCACAAGGAAAAGCCCGAAATTATTTACATGCCCGCGCATTATTCCTATTCACCTTTGATCGACAAAGTCCGCGATGCCCTCCCAAACCAGGAAGTCCATCTGGTCGGCGGCGCGGTGCGGGATATGCTGTTGAACCGTCTCTCACGCGACCTCGATTTTGCATTGCCTTCGAATGGCATTTCCAGCGCCCGACGCGTTGCCAACGCGCTCAAAGCCGACTTCATGGTGCTGGATGACAAGCGCGATACAGGCCGCATCATCGTGACCGAATCTGATGGCGTACGCACCTTCCTTGATTTTGCTGCGTATCGAGGATCCACTCTGGATGAAGACCTGCGTGCCCGCGACTTCACGATGAATGCGATTGCATATGACCTGCGCTCCAGCACAATTATTGACCCGCTCAATGGCGCATCAGATTTGCGCGCAAAAACAATCCGCGCCTGTTTGCAGACGTCAATTACCGATGACCCCGTGCGCATCCTGCGCGCCGTGCGACAAGCCGCGGCCTTTGATTTCAAGATCGAACGGGAAACGCGGAAATTAATGCAGCAGGGCGCGCCTCTATTGCCAAACACTTCACCGGAACGAAAGCGTGATGAATTATTCAGGATCCTTGAGGGAGCAAAGCCTGCCGCGTCCATGCGGGCGCTGGAAATGCTGGGAGTCTTCCCGCATCTTCTGCCCGAGCTCTCCGTGCTGAAAGGCGTAGGGCAGTCCCTGCCACACATTTACGATGTGTGGGAGCATACGCTCAGCGTTCTGGGATATCTTGAAGATATCCTTGCCGCGTTGGAAGCAGATAGATCATCAGAAGAAATTAGCGATCCTCTAAGGGTTATGCTCGTCAGTAACCTTGGAAGCTTTCGAGAAAGATTCTCGGCGCATTTTGCCGAATCATTGAACACAGATCGTTCTGTGCGGGCTGCTCTGTTTTTCGCGGCGTTGTACCATGATGTTGAGAAGCCCGCTACCAGGTCGGTGGACGAAACAGGTCGTATCCGCTTCTTCGACCATGATATAAGAGGTGCCGAAGTCGCAGCAAAACGCGGACAGGCATTCAACTTAAGTAACGATGAAGTGGAACGCATCCAGAAGATCATCAAAAATCACATGCGCTTTCATTACTTCACGAGCCGCATGGAGGCTGATAAGGAAGAACCCTCACGCAAAGCAATTTATCGCTTCTTTCGCGATTCCGGCGAAGCAGGCATTGACATTGTCTTGTTAGGGCTCGCGGACTTACGCGGCACAGGCGGACCTGAGATTGGGCAAGAGACTTGGATGGCAGCCTTAGAGGTTGCGAAGATCCTACTCGAGAACTATTGGGAAAAGCGCCAGGAAACTGTTGCCCCGCCGCGCCTGCTAGATGGCAACGACCTGATGCGTGAGCTAAATCTTGAGCCGGGCCGTGTTATAGGTCAACTACTCGAAGCGATCCGTGAAGGACAGGCAACTGGTAAAATTAACACCAGGGAAGATGCGATTTCATCCGCGCAAGAATGGCTCGTTGAGCATCAAAAACCATGAACATGAAACTTAAACTATTATGAATATCGTTTATTTCGATCTTGAGAGTCAGAAGCTCTTTGAAGATGTTGGCGGACGTTATCCGGCAAAGCTACTATTGGCATGCGGGGTCACATGGTCCAGTGTTCGCAATGATTTTGCCGTCTACTGGGAACAGGAGGCTACGGCACTGGTCGCCGAACTTAAGTCCGCAGATCACGTAATTGGATTCAACATCCTTAACTTTGATTATGAAGTGCTGAAGCCTTACGCCCCCACTGTAAACTTTCGCGCCATCCGTTCCACAGATATGCTGCAGGATATTTACCGCGTATTAAACTTCCGCTTGAGTTTGGACTCAATCGCAAAGGCAACTCTCGGAGCAACGAAAAGCGCCGACGGTGTGCAATCTGTCACCTGGTATCGCAACGGCGAATTGGACAAAGTGGCTGAATACTGCAAAGCAGATGTTGATATCACGCGTCGCATCCATGAATTTGGACGTGACAATGGATTTGTCTACTACTATTCGAAATTGGGCAGCAAATTAAAAGTAGCGATTAACTGGAAATAACCCCACCCTGCCCTCTCCCAATGGGAGAAGAAAAGAAGATAACATGGAAAAAATAAAGCTTAATGATATTGAACTCGCCTATGCACGCCGCGGAAAAGGCACTCCTCTAGTACTTTTGCACGGATTTCCATTGGACCATCATCTTTGGGATGATGTTTCATCACTGCTGGAAGATACATTCGATCTCATCCTCCCAGACTTGCGCGGGTTCGGTGAGTCCACAACATTGGATACGCCCTATACAATGGACGATTACGCATCCGACATTGCTGGTTTGCTCGATCAACTTGGTATCCAAAGAGCCGCAGTAGCAGGCCATTCGATGGGCGGATATGTAGCTTTGGCATTTGCAAAACTCTATCCGGAGCGCGTGAGTGGGCTTGCACTGATCTCTTCGCAGGTTCTTGCCGATCCTCCCGACCGAAAAGAGGGCCGCTACAAATCCGCCGCGGATGTGGCAGAAAAAGGAATTGGCGGTGTGGTTGAAGCAATGACCTCTAAATTCACGTCCGACCCGCGCTTGCAAGCCGTCGCACGCGCCCTGATGGAAAGGCAACAGCCAGACGCATATATTGGCGCGCTCAAGGCAATGGCGGAACGAATGGATTCAACGTCGCTGCTAAGTACATTTAAGTTTCCTGTGGTGATCGTTCATGGTGATGCAGACGCACTGATACCCATTGCGCGTGCCCGCGAAGTGAAAGCAGCAGTTCCAGATTCGCATTATGTCGAATTGAAAGACACTGGTCATGTGCCAATGCTGGAAGCAGCAAAAGAAACTGCAGAGGCATTGCACCGACTTGCATAAGACAAAGTCCCCATCGCTTCAAGATGGGGACTTTTATTTACTGTATCAGTTTACGGCTTAGAGTGAAGCGGGTTTTTGTTTTCCATCATCAGGATGTCGGCAGAGGAGGCCCCATCAAGCTTGAGTTCATGGATAAGGCCGGCCCTGTGCGGTCAACAAGTCGTTTGATATGCGCTACAAGTATGCGGCTCGGTGTGGGCTTGGTGAGATAATCATCCGCACCGGCATCTAGAACACTGGCCACCATCGAAGGATCGTTGAGGGCCGAAAGCACAATGATGGGCACATTGCTAAATGCACGTACAGCTTTGCAAACCTCCCAACCATCCATCTCGGGCATCATCAAGTCCAGGATGACCAGATCTGGCGTTTTTTCCCGGATCTGAGTGAGCCCTTCTGAACTGCTATTGGTGGCCCACACATTAAAACCTTGCGTATTCAGTAGAACGGAAAGTAGATCAGTAACAGCGCTATCGTCGTCTATGACAAATATTTTTGTGGTCATGGTTTTTCCTATCTGTGCCCATTATCACCTATTAAGAGATGATTTTACTTTGCAATGGACTAACAGATAAATATGAAATTTTAGTGTGCGAAACCTTGCTTTTATACCGTATCGTTCAGTGGTAAACTTCTCAGGAAATTATAACATTACCTTGGAGGTTTCGATGAGCAAGTGGGTCTATCAGTTTGATGAAGTGGCAAAAGCCGAAAAATATGCGGGTTCCTGGGAAGACGTTCGGGCCCTGCTTGGCGGGAAGGGAGCGGGACTTTCGGACATGACACGCGCGGGTGTGCCCGTGCCACCAGGATTTACGGTCACAACGGAAGCTTGCAACTGGTTCCGTAAAACCGGCAAATTCCCCCCTGGAATGTGGGATGAAGTGCTGAAGGCAATGAAGGTCGTTGAAAAACAGGCTGGCAAAAAATTTGGTGATCCGAAGAATCCATTGCTGGTTTCATGTCGTTCGGGCGCCAAGTTTTCAATGCCCGGAATGATGAACACGATCCTGAACATTGGGTTGAACGATAAAGTGGTGGAAGGTTTGGCCGAGCTCACGGGAAATCCGCGCTTTGCATGGGATTCTTATCGCCGCCTGATTGAAATGTTTGGTACCACAGTGTTCAACCTGGACGACGAGATCTTTGAACATCCCATGGCCGCATATAAGGCCAGCAAGGGTTATAAAGTTGATACTGAAATGACGGCTGAAGATTGGCAGGCGTTAGTCGCCACTTTCAAATCTGCCTATAAGCAGCATATCGGCTCTGATTTCCCGCAGGATGTTTACAAACAACTTGAACTGGCGACCAAAGCAGTATTTGAATCATGGACGGGCAAGCGCGCGGTGGATTATCGGAATAAAGAGAAGATCTCACATGAGCTCGGAACTGCAGTCAATATCGTTACCATGGTCTTCGGCAATATGGGTGATGACTCTGGTACAGGCGTGGCATTCACGCGCGATCCGTCCACGGGCGATAAGAAAATGATGGGCGAATATCTGCTCAACGCACAGGGCGAGGATGTGGTGGCGGGAATTCGCAATGCCAACCCAATCGAAAATCTGTCACAGAGTATGCCCAAAGCCTACAAGCAGTTCATGGATATTTCTGGCAAACTCGAAAAACACTACAAGGATGTGCAGGACGTGGAGTTCACGATCGAGCGCGGCAAACTGTGGATGCTTCAGACGCGCAATGCCAAGCGGACAGCCAAGTCTGCCGTGAAGATCGCAGTGGATATGGCTAACGAACGGCTGATCACCAAAGAGCAGGCGGTCCAGCGCATCACGCCAGATACAGTGGATTCTCTTCTGCATCCGCAGTTCGATGAAGCCGCCATGAGCGAGGCGGAAAAGAGTGGGAAGTTTTTTGGCAAAGGCGTGAATGCATCTCCGGGCGCGGCAGTCGGGCAGGTATACTTCGATGCCGATACTGCACAAAAAATGGCACAAGAGCAAAAGCAGGATACCATCATGGTGCGTCCATTCACGAAGCCTGACGATGTACATGGCATGATCGCATCCAAAGGCGTGCTCACCAGCGAAGGCGGAGCGACATCGCACGCGGCGGTGGTGGCGCGACAGTTCGGAATCCCATGTGTAGTTGGCGCTTCGGCGATCAAGATCGATCTTGAAAAACGTCACATGACCGTTGGTGAGACTGTCGTAAAGGAAGGCGAATGGATTTCCGTGGATGGCACAACGGGCAAAGTGTTCCTGGGAAAGATGCCCACAACCTCTCCATCACTTGAACAACAAACTGAATTATTAACTCTGCTCAAATGGGCGGATGAGATCTGTGCCCGCAAAGATGTGCGCGCCGCACCTATCAAAGGATATCCAACGCGTGGTCTGCAGGTGTGGGCAAATGCGGATTATCCACAGGACGCGCGCCGTGCCCGCTCTTACGGCGCGGTGGGCATCGGTCTGTGCCGCACCGAGCACATGTTCTTTGAGCCCGAGCGTCTGCCAATTGTTCAAGACATGATCCTTTCTGAAACCAGCGAGGGACGCACCACTGCTCTTAATAAACTACTCCCCTACCAGCGCAAGGATTTCGATGGTCTCTTTGAAGCCATGGACGGTTACCCGGTCATCATCCGCTTGATCGACCCGCCTCTGCATGAATTCATGCCGGACGAAGAGAAACTCCTTGAAGAAGTGATCACGATGCGCGTCAAAGGTGAAACAGATGGCTTGAAGGAAAAAGAGGACTTACTGGCTGCCATCAAAGGGATGCACGAATCCAACCCGATGATGGGCCTGCGCGGCGTTCGATTGAGTATCTCGATGCCTGAGATCGTGGAAATGCAAGTGCGCGCCATCTTTGAAGCTGCAGCTGATTGCACCAAACGTGGCATCGTCGTCAAGCCCGAAGTGATGATCCCACTGACAGGTACGGTGAAGGAACTTGAATGGATCCAGCCGCGACTGGAACGCATCGCCGCGACCGTGACGGAAGAAAAGAAAGTCAAATTTGAGTATAAGTTCGGCACCATGATCGAGATCCCGCGCGCGGCTGTGACCGCCGAGGAAATTGCAAAGCACGCAGAATTTTTCTCGTTCGGCACCAATGACTTGACGCAAATGACCTATGGCTACTCGCGCGATGACGCCGAACGCAACTTCCTAGTCACTTATGTGGAGCAGGGAATTTTGGAGCAGAATCCGTTCCAAACCCTGGACCGCAACGGCGTCGGCAAGTTGATGGAATGGGCTATTGCCGAAGGTCGCAAGAGCCGCCCCAACCTTGAAGTGGGAATCTGCGGCGAACATGGCGGCGATCCAAGTTCCATTGAGTGGTGTCACATCATCGGCAATAACTATGTGTCATGTTCACCATTCCGAGTGCCGATCGCCCGCCTTTCCGCGGCACATTCTGCCATAAAGCATCGTCCGCAGAAGACGAGCATAGCAAAGAAGAAAAAAACCACCTCAAAGCGTAAAGGTTAGAAGTTGAATTACCACACTGCCAGTCAATAATAAGACGAAAAATCTGCTCCAAAGAAATTTCTTTGGGGCAGGTTATTTTTATAATCCAATTGTTGATATGGGGAACTTAAGTCAACTCAAGTTGCCACCAATCAAAAATTCATGCTTGATATGCCCTCACCCTACCTTTTTCCGCTGGGAGAGGGGAAGGCGTCCCAGCAAAAATTCGTCACCAACAGAGTGATGGATGCCTTTGGGATGCAAGATAGCGACTTAGATTAAGTTGAGGATCAAGTCGCTAATAGCACACTACAGGTGACAGTTATATGCCAGCATCTAAATAATATAGAAAAGCAACAGGGACGCATTTTGAAAATGCGTCCCTGTTATTTAGGTCGTCGAAGCAACCTCATTACCGAACCCGAATGACTTGGCCAACATAGATCAAATTGGCATTCCAAATATTCGGGTTGAGCGCCAGCAGGGCATCCACGGTCGTGCCATAGCGGTTGGCAATGATCCTGAGTGTTTCGCCTTTCTGTACGCTATGCGTCGCCACATCGCCGGGAAGTGTGATGGCTTGCCCGGTATAGATCACGTTCGGATTGGTGATCTGCGGGTTGACCCTCAAGATGGCCTCTACTGTGGTGCTGAATTTCGCAGCGATCTTGCGCAGAGTATCACCACGCTGAACATAGTAGGTCTGCCCACCGGGAGCGGGCGGCGGTGTAGTTGGGGGAACATTTGGGCCAACGTACACGGTCAGGCGCTGACCTTCATAGATCAAGTTGACATTCGTGATGTTCTTGTTGGCAGCCAGCAACACGTCCACAGTTGTGCCAAAACGCAATGCCAAATTCTTTAGAGTGTCGCCGCGCGCAACGATGTAGATGAAGAAGCCGCCATCCGAACCCAGAATTGCACCCGGCAGGATCAGGGCCTGGCCCGGATAGATCAGGTTACCACTTCCTATCTCAGGGTTCGCCAGCCGCAAAGCCGAGACCGTTGTGCCACAGCGATCAGCGATCTTGCGCAGTGTATCGCCACTGACCACGATCACGCCTGTGTCACATGCCGCAGCCGCAAACGCAGGGCCACTGGACGCAAAAGTGGCAACCAATACTGCCATAAGAATAATAGATCTCAAAAACTTTTTTGTGTTCATCGAAACCTCCGTTTCTTGATTTACAAAATCTAACTCGTAGATGAACTTCACTATTAAAAAGTTCCTGAAAATATCACCCCCTTACTAATTTCCTATTCTTTGGATGAAAATCCGCCTGCAGGGCAAGCGGATTTTTCGTTCAGGCGTGACGTGGAGGGGATTCGGGGGAAGCAAGCTTTTATTTAACGGAGGCCGCTCCATTGTCCGCGTGAGGCGTTTTGTCCGTCAGAGAAGGTCAATGAAAGTGGATTATACTTATCTCATAATAAAACCCGGAGAAAAAATGGACACTATCATCGAAAGTATTTACGCACTTGAGATCCTTGATTCGCGTGGTAATCCCACCATCGAAGTGGAAGTGACTCTGGCAGATGGCTCGTGGGGTCGCGCAGCGGTGCCATCGGGCGCATCCACTGGTGAGCATGAAGCGTTGGAAATGCGCGACGGCGATAAGAAAAGATACCTTGGCAAGGGCGTGACGAAGGCAGTGGCGAACGTCAACGGTGTGATCTCGGATGCACTCTTTGGCTGGGACGCGGCGGAACAAAAATCCATCGACACCGAACTGCTGGCCCTGGACGGCACGCCCAACAAATCGAAACTTGGCGCGAATGCCATTTTGGGTGTAAGCCTGGCGGTGGCAAAAGCCGCGGCGAATTCGTTCGGTATGCCACTCTATCGATATCTGGGCGGAGTTTACGCGCATGTGCTGCCGGTGCCGATGATGAATATTTTGAATGGGGGCGCACATACTGCCTGGCAATCCACCGATATGCAGGAATTTATGGTGATGCCATTTGGTGCGTCATCTTTTGCCGAGGGTGTACGCTGGGGTGCGGAAATCTATCACGCTTTGAAATCTGTATTGAAAGATAAAGGTTATGCAACGCTGGTTGGCGATGAAGGCGGATATGCCCCGGCGTTAAAAGCCAACAACGAAGCAATTGAAGTCATTCTGACGGCAATTGAAAAGGCAGGTTTTTCGGCTGGGCGCGGTAAAGAGGTTGCCATCGCGCTTGACCCCGCTGCCTCTGAGCTATATGAGGAAGAATCAAAAACATATAACCTTCGCAAGGAAGGCAAAAAATTGACCGGCGAACAGATGGTTGAATTTTGGGCGAAGTGGGTCAATGACTACCCGATCGTTTCCATCGAAGACGGTCTCGCACAGGACGATTGGGACTCGTGGAAGCTGATGGTTCAAACCATGGGCGACAAGATTCAGCTTGTGGGCGATGACCTGCTGGTGACAAATGCTGAACGCGTCCGCCGAGCCATTAAAGAAAATGCAGCAAATGCGTTGCTCGTGAAAGTGAATCAGATCGGTTCACTAACCGAAACCATAGAGGCCGTGGATGTATGTCAGCGTGCTGGCTGGAGAGCTGTGACAAGTCATCGCTCGGGTGAGACGGAAGATACAACTATCGCTGACCTTGCTGTGGCACTCAATACGGGTCAGATCAAGACAGGCGCACCGGCCCGTTCAGATCGCGTCGCAAAGTATAACCAGCTGATCCGCATCGAAGCAGAACTTGGTGATACCGCCAAGTATGCAGGCTGGGATGCGCTGAAGGCGTAATCACAAATTGAAATAACCTTTTAGCAAGATAAGATGCCCTTTTTCGGAAGGGCGTTTTTATTGCTTTCATCAATTTATCACATGCTATACTTTGCTTGCTAAATTTTAATCTACGTCCATACCATCCATAGTTAGTTCTCTAGCTTACTACTCAATTTTGACAAGGTAGGAATTCCATGCTCAATATGGAAGGAAGAACAAAGCGTCTCATTATTCCATTCATAGTGTTTATCAGTTTATTTTGTTGTCTCCCGCGGTGTATAGTTTGGCTACTGAATGGACAACCCGCGCCAGCTCCCGTCCTGTATCCTGGAGTGGAACCAACGGTGGTATACCAATCACCAGGGTCATGTTGTCAGTCACAAGGACATTTTTACACAGTTGATACTGAACTACCGAAAATTCAATCGTATTACGAAGCACAACTTGTTCTCTTTTGCAAGGATGACTGGGAATTCAAGGCGTTGCCTGAGAAAGGCTATAGGGAGCATGGTTTATATAATCTTTCCTTCTATAAAGCAACGGAGGGATGCCGTTTTGCAAATTGTGAAATTCGTCGACTAAGCCGAGACCAATGGTTTAGTGTAGTGCTCTGTGCGGATGAACCAACACAGACTTTTGTTATTCAATGGAACACGTGGGAAGATTAGCAATATAGAACATTCTTTTCTGTTAAATCCTGTTCGCGTACTTCTCCGCAAACAGTGCAGGCTGTCCGCCTGTGTGCCAGAACAAAACAGTTTCATCCTTCTTGAAAAATCCCTTATGGATCAGATCGATCATCCCTGCCGCCGCACGCCCTGTATAAACTGGATCCAATAATAGACCTTCATACTTTGCAAATAATCGAACCGCTTCGCGCTCCGCGTCGGTCAATACGCCGTAGCCGGCTGTACAGTAATCGGCGTTTGCCAACACGTCTGCATGAGTAAACTCAATACGCTCCCCCAGCTTTTCACTCGCATCCGAAGCCAACTCAGAGACGCGCGCTTTCAACCATTCCTCCGGTTCATCAATGCTGATGCCCAGTACTTTGCCTTTGAATCCAAATATACGTTGACCTAATACAAGTCCCGCGTGCGTCCCGCCAGAGGATGTGCCAAAAACAACCCAGTCCGCCTGAACATTTTGCTCCATCAGCTCTTTCATCGCGAATGCATATCCCAACGCACCCGTCGGACTCGACCCGCCATAGGTAACAGGATAAGGCTTCTTGCCCGCTGCAACGGCTTTATCGTATGTTTCCTGCAGGACCTGGTCACGATCTGCGCGGTCTCGAACATTAACGATCTGTGCGCCGAATAACTGGTCCAGCAACAGATTCGCAGAGGCATATTCTGGCATCTCGCCATTGAGCACAAGGATGCAATCCAGGCCAAAGCGCGCAGCCGCCGCCGCTGTTTGACGACAATGATTGGACTGTAATGCGCCGCCTGTGATCAATGTCTGCGCACCCTGTTCCTGCGCTTCTGCAACAAGAAATTCCAATTTGCGAGTCTTATTGCCGCCGAAAGCGAGGCCGGTTTGATCATCACGTTTGATCAGGATATGCGGTCCGCGCAAAAATCCTGAAAGTCGCGGGAGTTCTTCAATGGGAGTTGGGAGATGGGCGAAGTGCAAACGAGGAATTTCTTTCATACGAATCCTTTCGACATACAGGAGAAGCAATTGGTAAATGGTAATTGGTGTAATTGGTACTTACGCGCCAAGATTCTGCCTCGTCTTCGCTCTGCCACGCGAACGCATTACATCAAGTACACGCGGAATGATCTCTGAATATAGCTTATACCAAAGCGGATTCGGCGCGAAATCCCAGGCGCCGAGCGTGCGAACTACTTTGCCGCCAAGCCCGTCTTTGAAGCGATAGACACCCCACATTGAGTCGCTTTCATCGAATACATCCGGCGCACCCCACAGATCGTAGACACTGCAGTCCCTTGCCTTCGCACGCCTCATTGCTTCCCATTGCAAAAGATAGGTCGGCATCTTTTCACGGTGAATGTCGCGCGACATGCCATAGACATAGTAGGCGCGCCCCGTGAAATAAAAGACAAATATCGCGGCAACAGGCTGGCCTTCTATTTCAGCAATGAGCGATTCGCAAGTCGGCTCGCTGGAACTCATAAATAGATTCCAGACACTTTGATAATACCCCTCATCACGTATGACAAATCCATCGCGCAGAGAAGTTTCGGCGTACATTTTGTAAAGCATGGGCAGGTCATCTTTCGTCCCTACGCGCGTGGTCACGCCTTTTCTCTCAGCCAAACGAATGTTATAACGCGTCTTCTGTTTCATGCGCGCGAGGATTTCTTCTTCAGATGGATTCAAATCAATCTGAACTGTGTTCTTGAACTGGATCTGATCGGACGCATACATCCAACCCCTGCGCTTCAACTCAGACATGACAGCGTGCCCGCCGTTATCAGGTGTATCGTCGTCGCTGTTAGGAATTCCTTTTCCCAGTACGACATCTGGATCCATTTTCAAGAAAATCGCACCTTGTCTTTTCGCCAAGGATTGTAGGTCGTTGAGCACACGGTTCCTCAGGGATTCATTCACCCAATCTAGCAATGGACCTTTCGGAGAGTAGAGGATCGATAAACGCGCGGCGAATCCGTTGCGGAGGATCTGGCGTTTTAGAATTAGGGCGGCGGCGACATAGCTATCAGTGTTCAGTGACCAGTGATCAGTATCTTTGAACACTGAAAGTTTCCCGTCAGCGGTCCACAGCGCGTAGAGAGGACTCCAACCATACTTTGCCTTCACCTGTCCCCATTCGTAGGTTTGGAGAAAATGAGGATCGGGAAGTTTTGAGATCAGTGCATTCCAGGGATTATTCATTAACAAGGGTATATCCTTATTGAAGGTCGTCTCCATCATCGATTCTTTCAAACCAAATATCTCGCTTTCCTTCTGCATGAGCTTTAGCAGGTATAAAAGCAAAGCCCATTACCTTCCATCTACCACCGGTTTCTTTACAAACAAGAATTTGTCTATCATAGACATCACCAGCAACTAACCTTATCAGAGCAGTCTGTTTTTCATTTCTAATTATTGTATGTATAACTTCAATCCTTGTGCTATTATTCTTTTTCATTGCTCTTCTTCCTATTACCTTTTGCTATTCATAATTTAATTTCGCTGAAATTTTTGTTGCTTTCATTGATAAAAAATAATGATGCATTATTCCCTATTTCCGACAAACTTCAAATATGCCCAATACAATAATGGATTGTAGACTCGATCCATGGCCTGTGCGGCGCGTTTGAGTTCGCCACCAAAACCACGTTTGAAGCGATAGACGCCCCATAGGCCATCGTGGCGTGTTTCAAAATTGGCTTCGAGTGTTGCTTCGTCCTCATCGGGGACACCCCAGAGATCATATTCTTCGCATCCACGCGCCCTGGCCCATTTCATGGCTTCCCATTGAAGCAGATAGGTGGGCATGCGATTACGCTCTTCGTCTGTGGAAGCGCCGTAAAGGTAATAAGCACGGTTTCCATTTCTGGCGACAAATAATGCAGCGAGTGGTTTGCCTTCATATTCGGCAATAAGCAGTTCGCACATCCCGGTTGGATGGAATAACTCGTAAGCACGTTTGTAATATTCGAGTGAATGGACTCCAAATCCATCACGCACACCTGTGACGAGCATCATCTTGTGAAAGGATTCGATATCCTCCCACGCTCGGGTGGTTACGCCCTTTTTCTCGGCAAGACGGATGTTGTAGCGCGTCTTTTGTTTCATTCTGACTAAAATTTCTTCTTCACTGGTTTTTATATTAATGGCTATC
>Ga0070699_100003358_pt1 | contig 14160 bp, 18 predicted proteins | sample KBSK1503metaG_FD_65473 | JGI IMG/M metagenome (GOLD analysis project Ga0070699, IMG submission 65473) | Corn, switchgrass and miscanthus rhizosphere microbial communities from Kellogg Biological Station, Michigan, USA - KBS K1-50-3 metaG | ecosystem: Host-associated > Plants > Roots >...
GGGAATGAAGGGGCCGAACGGGCCGGGTAAACAAAGCGGTCCCGGACGGCGACCACGCCCTCGAGGTGTTCGGCCTGGCCGGTGATGCCGGCTCCGAGCACGGCGCTGCCTGGCTCGCCCTCCAGTGTCACGATCCCGTTGTGGACGGTCACGGTGAGCCGCGCCGGGTCGGTGAAGAACCCGTCCGCGATCACGTCCTGGGTGATCTCGCGGCGGATCTCCTCGTCGCTGCGGCGGAAGACGCTGAGCACGTCGGACCGGCTGACGATGCCTTCCAGCCGCCCGTCCCGGTCGACGACGGGGAGCCGCTGGAGCCGGAGCGAGTGCATCACGCGCGCCGCGGTCTGCACCAGGTCGTCCGGGCCTATCGTCACCGCGGGGTGCGTCATCAGGTCGCCCGCGGTGGCCGGACCGGCCGCGCGGTGCCCGCGGTGGTGCCGCCCGGCCGCCAGGGCCAGCAGGTCGGACTCGGACACCACGCCGATCACCTTTCCGTCGTCGGCGGTGACCGGGAAACCGCTGACCCGGTGCTCACGGAACATGGCGGCGATCTCGCGGTACGGGGTGTCCGGACGGACCGTCACCACGCCTGTGGTCATGATGTCCCTGACGTAGGCGTGCATGGTGATCACGCGGCTTCGCGGATCCACGTCGCGACGTCGGACGACGTCCCGGGCAGTTCACGGTAGACGGTGGCGGTGTTCTTCCTGGCCGAAGGATGCAGGTGTCTCGCGTTCATGGCCTCAGCTTCGCCCGCCCGCCGGACGGCCCGGAAGAGACGTACCTCACTTCATCCGGTGCCGAAGGTCCCACACCTTGGACCCTGGCCGGCGCTGTCCGGGATCCCGGTCATCGGACCGCGGATCCTGCTGGTCATCTCCGTCGTCGCGATCCTGGCCATGTGCCTGGGCAACCTGCGCGGCATCCGGGAGGCCGGGCGGATCTTCGCCCTCCCGACCTACCTGTTCGCCGGGTCGCTCGTCGTCATGATCGTTACGGGCGTCATCCGTGAAGTGGTCGGCCGCGTGCCGCATGTGGTACCCGGGTCCGGCACGGTCGGCGCCGGATCGCACTCGGGCCTGATCACCTTCGGCGCCCTGTACATCATGGCGCGGGCCTTCGCCAACGGCGGCTCCTCGCTGACCGGGATCGAGGCCGTGTCCAACGCGGTCAGCGCGCTGCGCCCGCCGGAGGGCCGCAACGCCCGGCAGCTCCTGGCCACCCAGGGCACGATCGTGGCCTTCCTGATCGCGGGGATCTCCTGGCTGGCGCACCTCACCCACGCGATGCCGTATACCGCCGGGTTCCCCACCATCCTGGCCCAGGAGGCCGCCGCGGTGTTCGGGTCCTCCCCGGCCGGGCACGCGATGTTCCTCGTGCTCCAGGCCGCGACGGCCGCGATCTTGTTCACCGGCGGCAACACCAGCTTCACCGGCTTCCCGTTCCTGGCCAGCTTCGTCGCCGAGGACTCCTTCCTGCCCCGCTGGCTGACCCGGCGCGGCCACCGGCTGGCGTTCTCCAACGGGATCATCCTGCTGACCGCGCTGTCGCTGGCGCTGATGCTGGTGGCCGGGGCCACCGTGGACGCGCTCATCGCGTTCTACGCGATCGGGGTGTTCACCGGGTTCGCCATGGCCGGGTTCGGCATGGCCCGGTACCACCTGCGGACGCGGGCGCCGGGCTGGCGGCACCGGCTGGTGATCAACGCTGCGGGCGGAGCCTACACCGCGCTGGTCGTGGTGCTGTTCGCGGTGGTGAAGTTCACCGAGGGCGCGTGGCTGATCGTGATCATCTTCCCGGTGCTGGTGTACACGCTGATCCGCCTCAACCGGCAGTACCGCAAGGAGGCGGCCATCCTGGAGAACCTCGGCGACGACCTGCAGCCGCACACGCCGAACTACTCCCGGCGCGTCGTCCTGCTCCTGGTCGACAGCTACGACCTGGCCACCATCGCCGCGATCCGGTACGCCAAGAGCCTGCACCCGTCCGCGCTGCGCGCGGTGCACTTCAGCCTGGACAGCGCGCGATCGGACAAGCTCAGGCGGCGCTGGCTGGCGGCCGGCCTCACCATCCCGCTGGAGCTGGCGGAATGCCCGGACCGGCGGCTCGGTCACGCCGCGGCCGAGCTGGCCGCGGCCGAGGCGGCCGCGCCCGGCACCCACGTGACCGTGGTCCTGCCGCGGCGAAGCTACCCGCCGCTAACCGGGCGGCTGCTGCACGACCACACCGCGGACCGCATCGCCCGCCGGGTCAGCCGCGTCCGCGGCGCGGCGGCCACCATCATCCCCTTCGACGTCCGGCATAAGGTCGAGACGATCCACGCCAGGCGGACCAGGCTGGCAAGCTACCAGGAGCCGGACCCGCCGGCCGGCGCCGACCCGATCGGGTCGCTGCGCCAGCCGGGCCGGGCCGTCGTCCAGGGCCGGCTGCACGCGGCGGAGGTCCGTCCGGGCAGGCACGCCGGCAACGTGCTGGCGTGCGAGGTCGCCGACTCGACCGGCGAGCTGACCGCCATGTTCTACGGCCGTACGCAGATCGCGGGCCTGGAGCCGGGCTGCCGGATCCGGCTGCGCGGCATGGTCGGCATCGGCGCCGACGGCCGCCCAGCCATGATCAACCCGGCGTACGAACTGCTCGGCTAGCCGGCGCGGCGGTCGGCCGTTATCCTTACGATGCATCGTCACCGGGAGGACCGGGAGCCGCACCGATGCCGAGCTGCAGGGTGGCACCGTCGCGGTCCGGCACCCCGGCCTGCGCGTTCAGCATGAACAGCCGGTACTCCACGATGGCCGCGTCGAGGACCTCCAGCGCCCGCCACGGAGTAGCGAAATTGCCGCCCGCCACCACCCGGGGCCGGCCGGGGACCGCGCCGAGCACCGCGGCCAGCTTGGACTCGGACAGGATCCGCATAGTGTCACCCCGACTGCTGGGCGAGTCACGTGCTGTCGGTGCACAGGCGCCGGCCGTTCAGCATGATCGGCGAGATGCGGATGAAGTGCTCTCGTTCCCCTGGGGCCCACGACCTGAGGCCTATGGTCCGCAGCCGGGCCAGCTCGTCAGAATCGGTCACCTCGCTCGACGGGCCGATGGCGGTGACGCTCCAGCCGGATTGGCCGGCCGGGTCCAGGCGCTCGATCTCGTACTCCTTGGAGAAGCCGTAGCCGCCGTGGATGCGGAAGGAGTCCTCCACGACCTCCTTGGCGTACTCGGACGCGAGGTACTTGGCCATGCCGGCCTCCAGGTCGTTGCGGCGGCCTGAGTCCTTCCTGCGGGCCGCCATGACCATCATCTGGTGCGCCGCCTCCACCTTGGTGGCCATCTCGGCCAGCTTGAAGGCGATGGCCTGGTGCTGAGCGATCGGCCGACCGAAGGCGTGCCACTGCTGCGCGTAGGCGACGGCCAGCTCGAAGGCGCGCAGCGCCACCCCGCATCCCCGGGCGGCAACGTTGACCCGGCCGACCTCGACGCTGTCCATCATCTGGTAGAAGCCCTGGCCGGTGCGGCCGCCGAGCACCCGGGCGGCGGGCACGCGGACGCCGGAGAGGACCAGTTCTGTGGTGTCGACGCCCTTGTAGCCCATCCTGTCGATCTTCCCCGGCACGGTCAGGCTCGGCACCGCCGGGTTGGGCCCGAAGCCGGGCTCCTTCTCGATCAGGAAGGTGGTCATGTTCCGGTGCGGCGCGTCGTGCCCCTCGCCAGTCCGGCACAGCACCGCCACCAGGTTGGCGGTGCCGCCGTTGGTCAGCCACATCTTCTGCCCGTTGATCACTGCCATCATCAGGCCGGACAAGCTCAACGAACTGATCGAGACGCTGATCGACAGCCAGGCCCACGGACTGACCGTGAGCGAGGTCCGCGGTTTCGGCTGCCAGTTCGGCCAGCTGGCCGACGGCTCGCCCGGCCTGGGCCTGCCGGGCGATCGGCGGGTGGCGCTGCTGCCCAAGATCCGGCTGGACGTCGTTGCTCTGGACGACGACGCGGAGACCCTGATCGAGGCCATCGCCAAGCACGCGAGGACGGACACGATCGGCGACGGGAAGATCTGGGTGAGCACGGTCGACAGCGTCCTCGCGTCAGGACCGGTGAGCGGGATCGCGCCGCGGTGTGGCCGCGGGTCACGAGCCGCTCTCACCGCGCATGATCAGGACCGGCAGCGCGTGATGCACGCAGTGCTGGCCCACCGAGCCGAGCAGGGCCGTTCCTGACCTGGCCGCCGGACCAAGGTCCCTGGCAGCCGGACTTGTCCGGCATGACACTGAATGGGGAGAAGAACGGTCTTCACCCCGGGAACCCGGAAGCCGAAGGGATAAGGCCATGTACGACAAGATTCTGGTGCCGGTGGACCACTCGCAGATATCCGACCGGGCCGTGCTCGCGGCTCGCGACCTGGCGCTGCTGTCCAAGGGCGAGGTGTAGGTCCTGCACCTGCGGGAGCGCGAGGTGGCCGTCAGAGGCGGAGCCGCCCTCACGGGCGAGCCCGAGGACGAAGCCAACGCCAAGGTCGCGGCGGCCGTCGACAAACTGACCGAGGCCGGCGTGAAGGCGCATGGTGAGGTCAGGACGACCCTGTTCGGCCACGCCGCGCGCGAGATCGTCGATGACGCCATCGAGCACGATGCCGGCATCATCGTGATGGGCTCACGCGGCCGCAGCGACCTCGCGTGCCTCATCCTCGGCAGCACGGCGCACAAGGTGATCCACCTCACCGACCGTCCCGTCCTGATCGTCAGGTGACCCAGGGGCATTCGCACGGGACCAAGGTCCCGGCAAGCCATGACGGTCATCCCTACGGGCGCCCGGTCACCACCGCGCATCGTCGGGTAGCGGGCAAAGTGCCGCGCGTCAACCCAGAGGGAGACTCTCATGAGAGCAGCAGTCGTGCCCGGCTTCGGCCAGCCGCTGGTCATCGAGGACCGGCCGGTGCCCGAGCCGGGACCCGGCCAGGTCGTCGTCCGGATGGAGGCATCCGGGCTGTGCCACACCGACATCCACGCGGCGAACGGCGACTGGCCGGTCACCCCGACGGTCCCGTTCATCCCAGGGCACGAGGGGGTCGGCATCGTGACCGCGGCCGGCGACGGAGTGAGCAGCCCGCAGGTCGGGCAGCGGGTCGCGGTGCCCTGGCTCGGCTACGCCTGCGGCACCTGCCGGTACTGCCTGACCGGCTGGGAGACGCTGTGCCTGTCGCAGCGGAACACCGGCTATTCGGTGGACGGCGGTTACGCCGAGTACTTCCTGGCCGAGGCGGCGTTCGCCGCGCCAGTACCCGACGGGATCGATCCCCGCGAGGCGGCCCCGCTGACCTGCGCGGGCGTGACCACCTACAAGGCGATCAAGGTCGGCAACGTGCGTCCCGGCGACCTAGTGGCCGTGTCCGGGGTCGGCGGGCTCGGCCACCTGGCCGTGCAGTACGCCAAGATCTTCGGCGGCACGGTCGCCGCGGTCGACATCACCGACGAGAAGCTCGCGCTGGCCCGCGAACTCGGCGCGGACATTGTCATCGACGCCCGCGCCGACGACCCGGCCACGGTACTGCAGGCCCACGGCGGGGCCGACGTGGCGGTGGGCCTGGCCGTTGACGACAAGTCGTTCGCCGCGGCCTACGCCGGGCTGCGCCGGGGCGGCCGGCTCGTGCTGGTGGCGCTGCCCGCGTCCGGCACGCTGAGCATCCCCGTCTTCGACACCGTGCTCAACGGGACCTCGGTCATCGGGTCGATCGTCGGCACCCGCGCCGACCTGAATGAGGTGTTCGGCCTGCACGCGGCCGGGCGGACCAGGGTGAGCTACGAGACCAGGCCGCTCGCCGAGGTCAACGAGGCCATCGCCGAGGTACTGCACCGCAAGGCCAGGGCCCGGCTCGTCCTCGAGCCGTGACCGGGGGAACGAAATGACAGTTCCGCTGCCGGCGCGTCGGCAGCGGAACTCGCTTCATGCGGCGTCAGGCCTCCTCAGCGGACCGGCTGATGACCGTCGGGCTCGCTGATCCGCTGGCGGTAGAACTCCTGGAAAGCCGCGAACGCCCTGGCGCCGTAAACAGTGGCCGGACCTCCGTTCATGACGAAGGTGACGCCGATCATCTCGGCGGCTTCCGCGGGGCTCGCGCCGTGCTGGACCGCCGCGTGGGCGTGCGCGGCGATGCACCCGTCGCATTCCTTGCTGACGGCGATGGCCAGGGCGATGAGCTCCTTGGTCTTGACGTCCAGCGCGCCGGGGGCCAGCGCGGCGTCATGGAGTTCCTTGTAGCCTGCGTACACCTGCGGGATCGCGTGCCGTAGCTCGCGCGTGGGAACCCGCAGCTCGTCGCGAACCGCCTTCCCGCAACTCATCTCGGTGCTCGCCATCGTTGCCTCCTTTGGTCCGACGAGAGTCAAGAGCGCAGCTCGCCAGGGTGATCCCCATGGCGGCGAAGGCGATGTCGGGAACGCTCGCCGCCGCGGCCCGTTCCGCATCGGGCAGTCCGGAGGCGGCCGCGACCAGGACGACGCCGATCATCAGCAAGACACCTGTCCATCTGGGCATCACCCTGATCACGCTGAACCCGAACGCGATACCCCCGGCCACCATGATGGCCCCGTGCACGGTCATCCACGGTCCGAAGGCCTTCGTCAGGGCCGGCCAGTCCGCGGTCTTGGCGATGAGGGCATAGATCACGGTGCTGGTGAAGAACACGTACGAATACGCGTAAGCGACCGCTCCGAACAGGCCGGCGCGTCCCAGCTTCTCGAACTGCGTGGCGTAGATGCCGATCACGAAGAGCGGGAACCCGGCCTCGCCGATATAGGTCAGGATCAGCCGGAACGTCGAGAAGCCGCCCTGTGCGACCTCGATCAGGTCGGAGACGAAGTACACCGCCGGGAAAACGATGGCGGCGACACCGACGAGCAGGTAAAGCCGGATGGCACGCGCCGAGTGGGGCGGAACGACGCGTCCGGACATCGTCGGACGGGGCAGTAGCACCGACGCTCTGGCGGCGGCAGCAGCGTTCGATACCCGGTTCATGGTAAGACCTCCACCCAGCGAGCTGATGCCTCGACCCTTGCGCTCCCGTCGCGATGAGAACAGGGACATCCAGCCTCCGAGCCGGGGACCTTCGTACCTGCTTCAGCCGGCGCCGAGCTGGATCGCTTTGACGAGCAGGAGCACCGCCGCGATGACAAGGTAGCCGCGCAGGACGAGCATGCCGATCTTGAGCGCGGGTGACCAGGTGACCGGCTTGAGCAACGCCAGGGACGGCATCCGCCAGTCGGTGCGCTCCCCGGGCGGCGGCCCGGATTCCTTGATGCGTCGCCGGGTCCGTGTGACGCGCAGCGCGATCCCGGTCGCGGCGAGCCCGACGGCGAGCGCGCCCGACAGCCAGAGCGCCGTACGCGTGGCATCTATGTGCGGGAAGAGCGTCGTGGCCATGAGCGTGCCGGACAACATCAGCAGCGTGGCGATGATGACGGTGGCCACGATGTTCCTCTACGTGATCACCCTCCTGGCGCTGCTGTCCGCGCTCGTGCTGATCTCGAACACGATGACGGCGCTGGTCGCCGAGCAGACATCTGAGATCGGGATCATGAAGGCGGTCGGCGGGCGCCGACGGTAGATCGCCGCGGTGTACCTGAAGACCGCGTTGCTGCTCGGCGGGCTGGGAACCGTGGCCGGGGTCGTCCTGGGGGCCGTTCTCGCCTATGTCCTGGCCCGCTTCTTCGGCTCGACGTTCTTCGCGGTCGGCGTGGGCTTCGGCATCGCCGGCCCATCGTGCTCATCAGCGCGCTGGTGGGGCTGCTCGGGCCGCCGCTGGCCGCGCTGGAAGCGACTGGTTCCGCAGTCGGCGGCCGGAACGCCGGCGAGCGGCTGCTGCGCGCGTCCGCTTCCTGCCCCGCCCGGCGCAGATCGGGCTGCGCAACGTAGGCCGGCGCCGGCGGCGCAGCTTGTCCACGTCGCTGGTGATCGCGCTGGCCATCGGCACCGTACTCGCGGTGCTCGGCCTTGCCACCGCGGTCGCCAACACCAGCCGTGGCTCGTGGGGGACCACGGCGAGGACGTCAAGATCGACGCGGTAGGCCGCCACCCGCTCGACGCCCGCGCCGCGGCCCTGATCCGCGCCACCCCTGGCGTGGCGACCTGCCGCCTGAGGCGCTCGACCGGGGAGAGGGCGGCGCGAGCCAGCCCGTAGGCGCCCAGGCCCGCCACGGCGACGAAGACGGCGCCGCCCACCGCGAGCTCGCGCCTTTCCTGACTCTGGGTGGACTCGTAGGCCACGGCCTCGATGATCTGCGAGCGGGTCAGCACCTGGCCCGGGTGGGCCAGGAGGACCTCCAGCAGGGCGAACTCCTTTGGGGTAAGCCGGAGCTCGGTCCCGGCCCGCCACGCCCGCTTGGTGGCCGGGTCCAGGCGGAGGTCTCCCTCGGCCAGGATCACCGGCCGGGACCGGCCGTCCCGCCGCGCCAGCGCACGCAGCCGCGCGGCCAGCTCGAGCAGGCTGAACGGCTTGACCAGCTAGTCGTCCGCCCCGGCGTCGAGCCCGCGGACCCGGTCGCCGGCGCCGTCTCTGGCCGTCAGCATCAGGATCGGAATCCACGTCCCCGCCTCCCGCAGCCGCCGGCACAGCTGGAATCCGTCCAGGCCGGGCAGCATGACGTCGAGGACGATCGCCCCGTAGGCGTTCTCCGTCGCCAGCCACAGGCCCTCCGGCCCGTCGGCGGCGACGTCCACCGCGTGGCCTTCCTCCTGCAGGGCGCGCTTGAGCAGCCCGGCCATCCGGGCCTCGTCCTTGACCACCAGCATCCGCACGAACGCACGTTATGGGGCGGTTCCTGCGGAGAAGCTGAAGGACGCTGCTGAGCCGACGCAGAGTTGCGCCGCCGCCCGACCGCCATCGCGGCCATGTCATGGATCGGTCAACTCGCCCGCCGGGCGGCGGGCGGTGGGGTAGGTGGTACGAGCGCGGCCGAACTGCAGGATCACTTGCGGATGCTCCGGCAGCGCCAGCCTGTGCTGGATCAAGGCCCGGGTCAGGGAGTTCTCTAGCGGCTGGGTGTACAGGCTCGCGAACACCCGCTCGCTCGCGGCGTGCAGCAGCAGCCGGTGCAGCGCCTGCCCGGCACGCAGCCACTCATACCAGCTTTCGCCCCGCGTCAGCAGCACGGCGGTAGCAGCCGGGGACTCGCCGCCCGCGGGCAGCAGCGCCAGGCGGCGGCCCAGGTCGAAGTCACGCTGCGGCAGCCGCCCGGGCGGGTGCCCTGTCCCGGCGGCAAAGGCCTGCGATGGGACGCCGTCACGAGCCGGGCTGTCCGCAGTCCGGGTCCACCGTCGCGTCTCGTCCCTGGCCCGCGGGTCCAGATCGAGCTTGCCGGCTGCCGCCGCAACGAGGTCGGCCAGCTGCTGGTAAGCCATATCGCCTTCGACCAGCGCCAGCGTGGCCCCCTCGGCCAGCGCGTCATGCTGCAGGCCGGCGAGCAGTCCATCCGGCAGCGGGCCGGGCTCGAACGGGCCACGGTGGGTGTGCCGGTGCGGCACCGCATCGAGCATCCGGCGTTCCTCGCCGGTCATCGGGGCCGACGCGCCTACTCCCACCCGGGCCATCAGCCGTGGCCGGGCCGGGTCAGGCAGCAGCCGGACCTCCGGCAGGTATCCCAGCGACCGTATTCCCAGCCGCAGCCCGAACAGCGCCGCACCACAGCTGATCAGCATCTCCCGGCCCAGGAGATCGGTTCTCAGCATGCGCTGCCTATCGCAGCACAGCTCGATCGCGGAGGGCCCGACCCGGAACCGCCACGGCTGGCTGTTGTGCACCGACGGAGCGCGGGCCGCTGTGTCGATCAGGAACTGAGCGTGCTCGGCCAGGACCGGCGCCTCGGGGGCAGTCTTCTCTGCCATGTTGCCCACCTGCCCTTTGTCGCGGCCATCATGCGGCCGTTCCAGCCTGGTGCTCCAGGGTCCTTGGTAGGCCCGGCCCGGTGACAAAGGTCCCGGCACTGAAGCCACGTGAGCGCGCTTCCACCGGCACGGTCACCCGCGGTCAGCTCTTCTTGCTCTTGCTCTTGCTCTTGCTGCTGCGGGCGATCGCGCCGATGGCCGGGGCCAGGGTCAGCCACAGCCCGATTGTCACGATCATGGACGTGACGTAGCCTAACGGCCGCACCCCGACGTCGGCGCCGGTGATGCCCGCGAAGATCATCAGCAGCCAGGCGCTGACGAAGAAGGCTGGGCCGGCCGCCACGATCTTGAAGAAGTCGTCCACCAGACTCACCTCACCTCTGCGTTACTCAGGCGTGCACGTGCATGTGGGTCTTGCTCGCCGCGCCGACCGTCATGCCCCACCGGCGGGCCCGCGAGGACTCGCCGTGGAGCCTAGGGCCCTGATCGCCGGGACCAAGGTCGGATGCAGGGGCGTGACACCAGGCCCGTTCGGTTCGTCACGACTTTTCTACGGTGAGATCATGGCCGCCTGGTTCTGGGAGGTCGGCGACACGATCCGGGCCAGCGGGATCATGATCACCCCCGCCCGCTGAACGCAGGAGTTCGATCACGAGAATCCCGGTCAGGTCTCGCGAGTACGACCCGCATGCCCGGCCGTGCCCGCAGGGTGGACGACCAAGCGCGCCACGCGGCCCAAGAAGGTGCCGATCGCGGTCGCCGCGCAGCCGCGTATGATCTCCCGGTCCAGCCCGGCGCCGCCCGGGCCAGGCTGTGGCCGGTACGCTCCGGCCAGGGCCAGCGCGGTGACCTGGTCCCCGGCCGGGGCCAGCATCAGGTCGGCGTCCAGGGCCGTGAACAGCTTGCCGTCAGCCGCGATCGCCTCCCACCGCAACGCGATATGCGCGTGGTCACACGTTTCCGCGAGGTCCCCCAGGCGGACCGTCGCGAGTCGGGTCAGGCCCGCCTCCCGGCCAGCCAGCGTCACCAGGCCGGTGATGCTCTCGCCGTAGGCCAGTTCGGAGGCCCACTGCAGCATCCCGTCCCTGGCCACGATCCTCAGCCGGGCCCGGGCGGCATCGAAGCCGACCTCGAGCACCACGCGGTCGCCTACGGCAATCTGATCCGTCATAGCGATCAGTCCACAGGAGCGGTACCGGCCGGACAGGGGCCATAGGTCCTGTCCGGCCGGTGCCGAAGGTAAGCACCTCAGCTCGGGTGCTGGCGAGGATCTCCTTAAGGCCGGCGGCACCCGCCGAACGGCCCTTGAGATGACGCCGGCCGTGCCGGACGGCTCGGCATGGTACGGACTTAGGCCCCTGGTCGCGCCTAGGCCCCTGGTCGCGCGGTTGCGGGCACCGTGCGCTGGACATGGTTCGCCCCCGACGACCAAACGGGTATGAGCAACGGTGAAGGAGCCGGACGGCCAGTCATGATTGTGGTTTGGACGGCGGCCCGGGACCGCGTGCTGCTTGTCGCCTGCTGGCCCCGGTCGCGTTCGAGTGACCGGGCGTTTCCCTCATCGCGCCGTGGCCGGTAGCGGCGGGTGGCTGCGGGGCCGGTCCTGCGGGGTTCGCAGAGCGGGGTCTTTGTACCTGCCCGTGAGGGACCAGCGGATCTGCCACCGTGGGGTTTTGATGGCGCAGCCTGACTATAGGTGCCTGACTCAAGAGCCAGGCGGCCCGGCGAGCCAGCTCGCCCGGGTGATGCCGCGTAGCAGGGAGTTCACGATGAGCAGTGCCCAGATCCGCAGGAACCTACTGACCCCGACCGCCCGCACCGCCCATAGGGCGGCGGTCGCAGCGGCGATCGGCTTCGCTGGCATCGCCGTCTTCGAGATCGCGCTGGCCGCCGGCGCACCTTTGGGTTACGCCGCCTGGGGCGGCGCCCACGCCCACCTGTCCACGGCCCAGCGGATCGGCAGTGCAGTAGCAGTCGTCGTGTGGGTGGCGGCGGCTCTGGTCGTGCTTGGCCGCGCTGGCTGGTGGTCCGCCGGCAGGCGAACGCGGCTGTTCCGCTGGGGAACCTGGTTCCTCGCTGGTGTGAGCGGGGTCGCCGCACTGATGAACTTTGCCTCGCACAGCCGTTGGGAGAACCTGACATTCGGACCAGCAGCGCTTATCCTCATGGCCCTGTGCATCGTTGTGGCGCGTAGCGCCCCCGGCGACGGGCGGTCGGGTGCAGGCAATGCCGCTGGCGGCGCGGCAAGCGAGGCCGAGGTGGCAGCCGCCAGGTTCGAGGAGGAGAAGGCAGGCCAAACGTTTGCGCGCTGAGGAGAACTGCCGGGTGTCTCAAGAGGATTCGGGGCATCCTGTGGTGTCCCGCTCGAAACTAGGATTCGACCGGTGACCTGCAGGTCTTCAGTGCGCTAGGGCGTGACCAGCGTCGCTCTTCACGCGCCCGTCATCGACACCCTTACCGGTCTGGTCCTGGCCCTCACCATCCTCAAGAGCTGCGCCGACCTGACCCGTGACCTGATGCGCTCCCGCCGCGGCGGCCAGCAACCCGAACTGTCCCGGTACTCGCCGTGGATCGCCGACCGCCTCGAGCAGATGATCAGAACCCGCATCGAGACCTGGCTGCTGTACCTCATCGGCACGCAGAATGTCACCGCCCGGGCCGACCTGCTCCGCCGCGCCGCCGCGGCCGCCGATCCCGACGCTAACCCCCTCCTGCGCGAGTACGGCATGCAAGCCGGTGCCCGCGCCATGATCGAACCCGCCATTGACCAGCTCACCCAGCGCGGCCTCCTGCTCGGCGCCGAACCGCTCGCCATCACCGCAGCCGGGCGCCGCCAGCTCCAGCACACGCTCCGGCGGCGCTTCTAGAGCCACGCGGCAAACCACCACCCACAGTCAGGGGGAGATGCCACGTAGGTTCTTACCGGTACCCAAACAGGGCATCGTGGTGGTGCGCGACCGCCTCACCTACCCTGTTTTGCCAGGAGGTGGGCGCGATGAGATGGTCCCGCCGGACCATCGTGATCGGAGCGTCGGCGGCCGCGGTAGCCACTGGGCTGGCGGTGGCGCTGGTCATCGTGCTGCCCGGCCGGGGTACGCCGCTCGGGCCGGCGCGCCCCGGGCCGTCCCGCTCGTCGGCGCTGACGGCCAGGCTTACCCCATCCGATGGTCACGGCCCGGCGCGGACGGCGGCACCACGTTCACCACCCCGTCCGGCCAGGTGATGACCTTCGCCCGCGGACAGGTCTGGGTGGTGCTCACCGCCGCGCAGGCGGCAGCCTGCGGCCTTGGTCGCGTACACGAAGCAGCCGCGCATGGTCAGCATGATCGGCAGGTCTAGCGTGCTGGCCGTGGCGGTCGCCTCGGCGTCACTCAGGCCGAGAACCCGGAGGAAGGCGGCAGCGTGAGGAATAGACGACAGGGTGTTCTGGTAGCCATCCCATCGCTTCACCTCCACTGCGTCACCCGGCGCGCCGAAGACCGACGCCACGATGGCCCCCGCGTCCTCGCCGTCGAATGTCGAGCGCTTTCCCCAGCCCGGTAGCAGCGGCGCCAGCTCGGGGTGGCTGTCGCTGTTGGCCGCGCACGCGGCGAACAGCCCGCCAGGGCGCAGCACACGCCGTGCCTCGCGGATGGGCACGCGGGGATCAGCGTAGTGATAGAGGGTATACATCGCGGCCACGGCGTCGACCGACGCATCGGCGACCGGCAGCCGGGCACCATCGGCCCGCACCGCGGGACGGGGCGCAAGAGCCAGCATGGCGGGCGAGATGTCAATGAGCAGGCAGTTCATCGCCAGGGCGGCCGGCAAGCGCGCCAAGCGCCCGTTGCCCCCGCCCACGTCCAGGACGCGGCGCGCACCCGCCGCGGCGAAGCGAGCCGCGACGTACGGATGAACATCATCATGCGGGTATCTGTCGGCCGACAGGAACCGTTCCGGGTCGCGGTCGTAGTCACTCGGCATGACACTCATCACGCCCAGCGTGTAAGGACGACCCGCCGCGGGTCAACCAATTTCCCGGCCTGTCCCTGCCTGGCTGGGTCTGCCTCACCCCGGTAGAAGTGACCTGCATGGGTCAGGCCGGCTCCGGGCTCGGATAGGCGGGCACGGTCGAGGGCACGATGACGACGGGGCAGGCCGGCGGGTAGGGTCCGGGGCTAAAGTCCCGGGTCGGAAGGGAATGAAGGGGCCGAACGGGCCGGGTAAACAAAGCGGTCCCGGACGGCGACCACGCCCTCGAGGTGTTCGGCCTGGCCGGTGATGCCGGCTCCGAGCACGGCGCTGCCTGGCTCGCCC
>Ga0070699_100003359_pt1 | contig 14157 bp, 13 predicted proteins | sample KBSK1503metaG_FD_65473 | JGI IMG/M metagenome (GOLD analysis project Ga0070699, IMG submission 65473) | Corn, switchgrass and miscanthus rhizosphere microbial communities from Kellogg Biological Station, Michigan, USA - KBS K1-50-3 metaG | ecosystem: Host-associated > Plants > Roots >...
CCTTTCGCGACCCGGTCGAATTGCAGAAAGAGGTCGAAGCCGGAGGGCGGCGGAAGGGGCCGCCCCACGACGGCAAGCGCCCACGCGGCCATGCCGCCTCGAAGGGAGGAGGCTTGAAAGCCCAACTCGTTCAGGATCAGCGCGACCTGCCGGCTCGCGTTCCCGCGCCCGCAGACCACGGCCACGGGGCCGTCCGGCGCGATCACGTTCCGAACCTGCTCCCCCATCGCCATGATCTCGGAGCCGCGGATGTTGATGAAGCGGTCCGCGGGGACGATGTCGATCCGTCCTTCCGACAGGGCGTTGGGCGCGCGGACGTCGAGAACCCTGAGGGGCACGCCGGATTCGACGCACTGGACCAACTCTTCCGCGGTCAATTCCGGGACGGCGTTTCCGAGGACCATAGGTCCGTGAGTTTGGCCGGGGCCGACCCGGAGGTCAAGGCTCGAGACGCCCCTTGTGACGCCGCGCAGGACCCGGCAAGATGCGCCGGTGGGGAACCCCTCGACTCCCGCCGCGCGCGGCTCCTGGACCGACGTCCTTCCCGGCCTCGCGCTCTGCGTTCTGACGGCCGTCCTCGCGCGCGCGGTGCACCAGGCGGTTCCGTCCCGCGTGGGAGCGATCGTCGGCGAGGTCGTGTTCGCCGTCGCCATCGGGCTCCTTCTCGGCAACACGGCGAAGCTGCCGCCGCTCTTCACGCCCGGCTTTCGCTTCTCGTTCCAGACGGTCCTCCGGACGGCCATCGTGCTCCTCGGTGCCACCTTCTCGGCCCAGCAGGTCGCGGCCATCGGCGGGAAGGCGGTCGCGATGATCGTTGCGCTGATGACGATCGCGCTCCTCGCGGCGCATGCGTTGGGGCGGCTCGCGGGGGTTCCGGGGCGGCTCGCCACGCTGATCGGGGTCGGGACCGCGGTCTGTGGGAATTCGGCGATCGTGGCGGTCGCGCCGGTGATCCAGGCGCGCGACGAGGACGTATCCTTCGCGATCGCGACGAACACGCTCTTCGGAACGCTCTGCGTCTTCTTCTACCCGCTGATCGCGCGCGCCTTCGGAATGTCCGACGCCGCCTTCGGCACCTGGGCGGGGGCGGCGGTGAACGACACGTCGCAGGTGGTGGCGGCGGGCTTTGCCTACAGCGACGCGGCGGGCCGGCTCGCCACGGCCGTCAAGCTCACGCGGAACGCGCTCATGGGCCCGGTGATCGTGCTGATGGGAATCCTCCACGCCCGGGCGGCGGACCACGCTGCCGCGGCCGGCGACAGTGGGCGCGCCCGGAATCGCGCCGGATTCTGGGTGCGCGCCGGGCAATCGGTGCCGCTCTTCGTCCTCGGCTTCTTGGCCATGGCGACGCTCAACTCCCTCGGCGTCTTCCGCGAGCTTTCGATTCGCGCGAATCGGGATCTCGTCCAGGATGCGCAGTGGATCGCGCGCGTCCTCATTCTCGTGGCGCTGGCCGGCGTCGGGTTCTCGACGCGCCTCGACGCGATGCGGAAGGCCGGCCTGCGGCCGCTCTACGTCGGACTGATCGTGGCGGCGGCGACGTCGGGCGCCTGCCTCCTCTGGATCCGGCTCCTGGGACCGGCGACCGAATGACCCCGCTCGGAAGGACGCGATGACCAAGCACGAAAAAATGATCGAGCTGCCGCGCGGCTTCCTCGTTCGCCGCCCGACGATGGAGGACGCGCCGAACGTGGTCGCGCTGATGGTCGCGCACGACATCGCAGAGACGGGCGAGGCGGATTCATCGTTGGAGGATTTGACCGCCGACTGGGCCCTTCCGCGATTCGAGCTCACGCGCGACGCCTGGCTCGTGATCGCCCCCGATCATCGCGTGGCGGCGTACTCGTGGTGCTGGGACAAGAAGCAGCACGTCGAGATCCAGGGCGACTACTACATCCACCCGGATTTCCACGACGCCGGGCTCGACGACCCGATCCTGGACCGCCTCGACGCGCGCGCGCTCGAGCACCGCGGCTCGGCGCCCAAGGACGCGACGGTCGTGCTTCGGCTCTTCAATCACGCGAAGGACCGCGCGCGCGCGGCGCTGCTTCGGGCCCGCAAGTTCGAGCGCGTGCGGACGTTCTTCCGCATGGCGATCGACCTCACGGGCAAGCTCTCGGGACCGCGCTGGCCCGCCGGGATCGTCGCGCGCCGCTATCGTCCCGGTGTCGACGATCAGGTGCTGGAGGAGACGATCCAGGAATCGTTCGCCGATCACTACGGGTTCTCGCACGAGCCCCACGGCGACTGGGTGGACCGCCGGCTCAAGCATCCGGAATTCACGCCCGACGTCTGCATGCTCGCGTGGGACGGAGACGAGGTGGCCGGCGCGCTCCTCCCGTTCCGATTCGAAGAGTCCGGGTGGGTCCGAGAACTCGGCGTGCGGTCCCGCTGGCGGGGACGCGGCGTGGGACGGGCGCTCCTCCTCGACGTCTTCGCGCGATTCGCTTCGATGGGGCTGAAGCGCGCGGCCCTCGGTGTGGACGCCGCCAACGAAACGGGGGCCACCCAACTCTATGAGTCGGTGGGCATGAGCGTCGTTCAGCGCTACGATCTCTTCGAGAAGCCCTTCGGAGAGGGGACCGCCTCCTGACGAGGAGCGGCCCTCGAACGGGCGCTGGTGCAAGGGCTTAGAAACATCTTTTGAAATCCGGTCGATTTCCGTTGACGCTCGTTCCGGGGGTACTTAATTTCCCGACGCGGTTTTTTGTGGTCCCCCGCGTGCTGGCCGCCGTGAACAGGTATCTGAGGAGTCCGCGATGATGTGGCAGAACATCGAGGGTAACGATCCGTACGAATTCTCTTCCCGACGCAATCCCGAGGTGTGGGGCGATCGCGATCCATTCGACGACGACGAGGACGAGGAAGAAGAGCTCGAGGACGAAGACGACGAATTGGATGATGACGACGACGACGATGAGGACGATGATGACGACTACGAGGACGAAGAGGAAGAGGACGACTTCTAGCCGCGTCCCCTCATAAGCGTCCGCATTCCGCTCCGCGCGGCCGACCGCCGCGCGGAGTGCCTTTTACGAGGGAGTTTCCGGTGTCCCGACCCGCTCGTCCGCGTCTCGCATCGCCCGATCCCCTCCTGTTCCTGGGCGTCTCGCCGGACGAATCACGCCTCGCCAAGGCGCGCGTCGCGATCATCCCGGCCCCCTTCGACCAGACGACCTCCTACCTCCCCGGCACCCGCTTCGGCCCCCGGGCCATCCTCGAGGCGTCCCGTCAGGTCGAGTTCTACGACGAAGAGCTGGACCGGGAGCCGTTCGAGATCGGCGTCGCGACGCTCTCGGAGATCGAGATCGAGCCGGCGGACTCCGAGGCCGGCCTCCGGCGCCTGGAGCAGACCGTGGCCGAAGTGGCGGCGAAGGGGATCGTGCCGCTCACCCTGGGCGGCGAGCACTCGCTGACCCTCGCTCCGGTCGCCGCCCTCCGCGAGCGATATCCCGGGCTCTGCGTGCTCCAGCTCGACGCGCACCTGGACCTCCGCGACTCCTACCAGGGAACGAAGTTGAGCCACGCCTCGGTCATGCGTCGAATCCGCGATCTCGGGGTCCCGACCGTAGCGGTCGGCATCCGGAGCGTTTCCCGCGAGGAGGCGGACTACGTGCACGCCGAGAAGGCTCCGGTCTTTCTCGCCCGGGAGATTCGGGCGAAGGGCCTCTCCGTGGACGCGATCCTGGCCGAACTGGGGAACCCGGTCTACGTCACGATCGACCTCGACGCGTACGATCCCGCGTTCGTGCCCGGGGTCGGCACGCCGGAGCCGGGCGGGCTCACGTGGGACGAGGGGCTTCGCCTTCTTCGCGCGGTATTCGAGCGCCGCCAGGTCGTGGGGATGGACGTCGTGGAACTCTGCCCCATTCCGGGGCAGATCGTCTCCGACTTCTTCGCCGCGAAGCTGGTGCACAAGCTGATCGGCTACCTCGGGCTCTCGCCCGCGCCGAAGTCCGCGCTCAAGGCGCGCGCATGAGCGTTCTCCCGGCAGTGGTGGTCGTCCGCCTCGCCAAGAATCAAGAGCGCCGGATCCGCTCCGGGCATCCCTGGATCTTCAGCAACGAGATCGAGGCCGTCGAGGGCACTCCCGAGTCGGGAGGCGAAGTCGTGGTGCACGACCACCGCGGCGGCATCGTCGGCACGGGCCTCTACAATCCCCACTCGCTGATCGCCGTCCGGCTCTTTGCGCGGCGCGAACGCGCGGTGGACGCCGACCTGTTCCGCGACCGAATCCGCTCGGCGCTCCTCCTCCGCGAGCGGATCCACCCGGTCGCGACGACCTACCGCCTCGTCTACAGCGAGGGGGATTTCATCCCCGGCCTCATCGTGGACCGATACGGCGACTACCTCGGCGTCCAGAGCCTGACCGCGGGAATCGAAGCGCGGATCGAGCCGATCCTCGACGTGCTCCAGGAGGTGCTCCAGCCGACGGGGATCGTCTGCCGCCGCGACTCGCCTTCCCGCGACTACGAAGGGCTCCCGCTCCTCGAGCCCTTGATCCGGGGGGACGTGCCGGCCACGATCGATGCTCCGATCGAGGGATTCGTCGTCACGGTGGACCTCCTCACCGGACAGAAGACGGGCGAGTTCCTGGACCAGCGGGAGAATCGAAAGCGTGTGGCGCGGGAGTCCGTCGGCCGTCGGGTCCTCGACCTGTACTGCTACACGGGTCTCTTCTCGCTCCACTGCATCGCCGCCGGCGCCGCGGAGGTGATCGGTGTCGACCGATCGGCCGCCGCGATCGAGCGCGCGCGGGAGAACGCGCGCCGGAACGCGCCGAACCGGGCCATCGAGTTCCGCGCCGAAGAGGTGGAGGCGGTGCTGCCGGCCCTGGAGCGGGCGGGAGAGCGCTTTGATATGATCATTCTCGATCCTCCGGCGCTCGTGAAGAGCCGGAAGACGCTGAGCGACGGCGCGCGCAAGTACGCCGGCCTGAACACCGCGGCGCTCAAGCTCCTGACGCCCGGCGGGATCCTGGCGACGGCGACCTGTTCGCACCACGTCGACGCGCCCGCCTTCCTCGAGATCCTGCGTCACGCGGCGAAGCAGGCGGGGCAGCCGCTTCGCGTGGTCGAGGTGCTGGGGCAGAGTCGCGACCACCCGGTGCTCCTCGCGGCGCGCGAGACGTCCTATCTCACGATGGTGATCGCCGAGCGGATCCACTGACCGGCGCCGGCGAGTACGAGACCGGAAGGAACGCGATGAACGACACGCCCGACGCAACGATGAGCAAGAAGGACCTCTTCCTGGGGTTGATCCACTCGTTCCAGGCGGCGGCCATGCAGCAGATGGGAAAGACGATGAATCCCTTCACCGAGAAGATCGAGCGGGACTTGATGCAGGCGCGTCTCTCGATCGACATGCTGGAGATGCTCCAGGAGCGGACGAGCGGGAACCTGACCGGCGAGGAGTCGCGCTTCCTGACCCACGTCTTGACGGAGCTTCGGCTGAACTACGTGGCCGAGGTCGACGAAGACAAGAAGGCGGGCGGCGAAAGCGCGCCGAGCGCCTAGCGCCCGCCGCTCGCTCGTTCCTCGCGCTTCGCGGCCTCCCAGAGACGGTCGAGTTCCGGGAGCCCCGCCTCGGCCGGGGAGCGTCCCTCCGCGCGAAGCATCGCCGTCACGCGATCGAAGCGCCGGCGGAATTTCTCGGTGGCCAGACGCAGCCGCGCCTCGGGATCCGCCTTCACGAAACGCGAGAGATTCACGACCGCGAAGAGGAGATCGCCGATCTCCTCCGCGAGCCGTTCCTCGTTCCGCGCCCCGATCTCCCGCTCGACCTCGTCCAGCTCCTCCCGGAGCTTCGCGATGACGCCCTGCACGTTCTCCCAATCGAAGCCGACGGACGCGGCCTTCTCCTGGATTCGATACGCCTGGAGGAGCGCGGGGAGACCCTTCGGCCGCTCTCCCAGGAGAGACTCGGATCCGGTCTCGCGCCGTTTCCCCTCTTCCCACTGCCGGAGCACGCCGTGCGAGTCGAGGTCCGTTCGCTCGCCTCCCTTGCCAAAGACGTGCGGGTGACGCGCGATCATCTTCCGGATGTTGCCCCGTAGGACTTCGGCGGGCGGCGCGCCTCCTTCCCGCTCCAGCGTCACGGCGAGAAAGCAGGCGAGAAAGAGAAGGTCGCCCAACTCCTCGGTCGAGGCGGCGCGATCCGAGGCGCCGATGGCATCGCCGACTTCGTGCGCCTCCTCGACCACGTAGGGGGTGAGCGAGCGGGGCGTCTGCTCCTTGTCCCACGGGCATCCCTCCGGTCCCGAGAGATGGCGCACGAGGTCGAGGAGTTCGGCGGCGGCGGCGGCGAAATCCGCTCGGTCGGGTGCCGCCGGCGAGAGCGATCGCGGCTCGTTCATCGCGCCAGTCTAGGGGCCGACCTCCGCGAAGTCCAGGCGGCGCGCTTGCTTCGGAGGAGGGCGTGTGATACTCGTCCTAGGCCGGACTTCCGGCCACCATTATGGAATTTCCCACCTGGGTTGAAGTCGATCTCGATCGCTTTCGCCGGAACCTCGCCGCCATCCAGGCCGCGATCGGTTCCCGGCGCCGGATCTTGCTGGTCGTGAAGGCCGATGCCTACGGCCACGGGGCGGTGGAGATCGCGCGGTGCGCCGTCGAGGAGGGCGTGGCGCTGCTCGGCGTGGCCACCCTGCACGAAGGGATCGAGCTCCGGGCTTCGGGCGTCGAAGCCCCGATCGTGATCCTGAGCCCCGGGCTTCGCTCCGAGATCGACGAGATTCTCGAGCATCGGCTGACCCCCTGCGTCAGCAGTCTCGATCTCGCGAAGTTGTTCTCCGACCACGCCGTCCAGCGGCAGATCCGCACCCGCGTCCACGTGGAGGTGGACACCGGGATGGGACGAAGCGGCGTATCCGCCGAGGACGCCATCGGGTTCATCGAGCGGATCGTCGGTCTCCCCAACCTCATGCTCGAGGGCGTGTTCACCCACTTCCCGGACGCGGATTCGGGCCGCGTGGACGTCACCGAAGAGCAGCTTCGTCGCTTCGACGAGGTGCTCCACGGGCTCGCGCTCCGGAAGATCGACGTGCCCGTCCGCCATGCCGCGAACAGCGCCGGGATCCTGAGCGTCCGGGACTCGCACCTCGACCTGGTCCGCCCCGGAATCCTGGCGTACGGTTTCTACCCGACGCGGGACGTTCCGCGCTCGGTCCCAGTCGAGGGAATCATGACGTTCAAGACCCGCGTCGTTCAGATCCGCGACATCGCCGCGGGCCAGTTCCTCTCCTATGGCCGCACGTACCGAACGTCCAAGCCCTCTCGGATCGGAGTCCTCGCGGTGGGGTACGGCCACGGCTATCCGTGGGCGCTCGGGAACCACGGTGAAGTGCTGATTCGCGGGCGGCGCGCTCCGATCGTCGGACGCGTCACGATGGATCTCACGATGGTCGACCTGTCGGGCATTCCCGACGTGGAGCGCGAGGACGAGGTCGTGCTCTGGGGCGAGCAGCGGGGCGCCGCGATCGAGCTGAACGAGGTGGCCGAGTGGGCCCGGACGATTCCCTACGACCTTCTCTGCAACATGGGGAAGCGGGTCGTCCGGGTCTTCATGAGCGGGGGAGAACCGACCAAGGTGCTGACCCTGATCGGCGAGCGGCAGGAAACCGAGACCGTCGAGGGGGGCGGCTCGAGCGGCGCGCCACGGCGCCGGCGCCGAAGCGTGCGCTACCGAAACGCGCGGAGCGGATCGTGAGCGAGGAGCGCCGCACCTACGATTCGAATCGTCACGAGGAGGAGGACCGCGCCCTCCTCGAAGCGGCCCGCGCGCTCCTCTCCCAGGCACACGCGCCGCACTCGAAATTCCGGGTCGCGGCCGCGCTGGAGGACGAGCGCGGCGGGATCCATCCGGGCGTGAACGTGGAGAGCGTCAGCCTGGGCCTCACGATCTGCGCGGAGCGAAACGCGGTCTTCGGCGCCATCGCCCGGGGCGCGACGCGGTTTCGGCGGCTCGCGATCGTCGCGGAGACGCGCCGTCCCTGCGTGCCGTGCGGCGCCTGCCGCCAAGTTCTGATGGAACACGCGCCCGATCTGACGCTGATCCTCGAAGGACCCGACGGCCGGCCCGAGGCCGTGCCCCTCGGCTCGCTTCTGCCGCGCCCCTTCACCGAGTACTGACCCCGCCGCCCGTGACCCAAGCCCACTCGATCCAGGCGTCGATCGCCCGAAAGCGCGACGGTGGCGCGCTCGATCGAGGCGAGATCGACGCCTGGATCCGAGGCGTGACCGACCGGACCATTCCCGACTACCAGAGCGCCGCCCTCCTGATGGCGATCTTTCTGCGCGGCATGTCGCGGGAGGAGACCGTCGCGCTGACGGAGGCGATGCTGGCTTCCGGACGCAGACTCGAGTGGAAGGGCGTGGGCCACCCCACGGTCGACAAGCACTCGACCGGCGGCGTCGGCGACAAGGTGTCGATCGCGCTCGCGCCCTGGGTCGCGTCGTGCGGCGCGGTCGTCCCGATGCTCGCGGGGCGGGGCCTCGGTCACACCGGCGGCACGCTCGACAAGCTGGAGGCGATTCCCGGCTTTCGCGCGCGGCTCTCCGCCGCGGAGTTCGAGGGGCAGGTGCGCCGCATCGGCGTGGCGATCTCGGGCCAGAGCGACGACCTGGCGCCCGCGGACGGCGCCCTCTACGCGCTCCGGGACGCGACGGGGACGGTCGAATCGATCCCGCTCATCGTGTCGAGCGTCGTTTCGAAGAAGACGGCGTCCGGCGCAGCCGCCGTCGTCTTCGACGTGAAGTGCGGCGCCGGAGCGTTCATGCGGACGCGCGAGGAAGCCCGTTCGCTGGCCCGCGAGCTCATGGACGTGACGCGGGCGATGGGGCGAAACGCGCGCGCGTTCGTGACGTCGATGGATCAGCCGCTCGGGTCCGCGATCGGGAACGCGAACGAGACGGCCGAGGCGATCGAGGTTCTCCACCAGCGCGCGCCGGCCGATCTCACGTTGCTGACGCGAACGCTCGGCGCCGCGATGCTCGTGGCCGCGGGCGTCGCGCGCGAGCGCCACGAGGCGGAGGCGCGGCTCGATCGCGCGCTCGAGCTGGGGGAGGCGATGAAGTGCGCCGAGCGGTTCATCCAGGCTCAGGGCGGGGATCCTCGGGTCGTGACGGATCCGTCTCGGATGGCCCGCGCCAAGACCGAGACCAAGGTCCTCGCACCGCGATCCGGGTTCGTGGGCGCGCTCGACGGTGGCGCGCTCGGGCGCCTTCTCGTCTCGATGGGAGGCGGACGCCGGACGAAGGAGGATTCCGTGGACGCGTCGGTCGGCATTCGATTGCTGCGGAAGGTCGGTGACCCCGTGACGGCGGGTGAGCCCGTGGCCCTGATCGAAGCGCATCGCGACGCCCCGGATTGGGCCGCCGCCGCGGCATCGGCCTATGCCTTCGGCGAAGCGCGGGTCGAGCCGCCCGCGCTCGTGCTGGACGACCTGACGAAGTGAGCGCGGCCCGTGGTGGCGCTCCGGCGTCCCGCGGCAGCGGGCCGGCGCGGCGCCTCCGCGTCGAACCGGCCACGCGCGAGCGCTGGGAGGACCTCGCCCGCCTCTTCGGCCCGAGGGGCGCCTGCGCGGGCTGCTGGTGCATGTGGTGGCGGCGGACGGCCGCCGCGTGGCGAGCCGGGAAGGGGGAGGGGAATCGTCGCGCGCTCCGCCGTCTGGTCGACTCGGGCACCCCGCCCGGGGTGATCGCCTATGACGGGCCGGATCCGGTGGGCTGGTGCGCCGTGGCCCCGCGGGAAGAATTCGTCCGGCTCGCCGCGGCGCGGACGCTCAAGCCGATCGACGAGACGCCGGTCTGGTCGGTCACCTGCTTCTTCGTCGCGCGGAGCCACCGGCGCCGCGGCGTGACCGTGGCCCTGCTCCAGGGAGCCGCCGCGTTCGCGGCCCGAGGTGGGGCCAAGATGCTCGAGGGATATCCGGTGGAGCCCCGGAAGGGGTCCATGCCCGACGCGTTCGCCTGGACCGGACTTCCCGGCGCGTTTCGTAAGGCGGGCTTCGCGGAAGCCGCGCGCCCTTCGCCGTCGCGGCCGATCATGCGCCGCGCGCTCCGCGCCCCGCGGCGCTAGAGGCGGAGTCGCTCCTCGGGAGGAGCCTCGCTGTCGTGCCGCTCGAAGTCATGCGTGTCGGGAGTGGCCGGCGGCTCGGTCCCCGTGTGCACGTTGCAGGTGCCCGTGGGATCGCTGCCCTCGCGGAATAGCTCGGTCTCCGTCTCCGGACAGGACGGGTTCGCGAGCAGGCCGGTCTGGCTGCAGATGATCCGGCTCACGACGCCGCTCGGAACGGGGAAGTCCTGGACCGGCTTGTCCTTCGTGGCGGCGCCGATCACGTCGACCCAGATCGGGAGGGCGGCGGCGGCGCCGGTCATCCCGGGCCCGATCTTCTGCTTCCGGTCGAAGCCGACCCACACGCCGGCGGTCAGCCCGGGCGTGTACCCGACGAACCAGGCGTCGGTATAGTCGTCGGTCGTGCCCGTCTTGCCCGCCGCGGGGACGGCCAGGCCGAGCGCGCGCGCGGCGGCGGCGGTTCCGCTCTCGAGGACGGTCTGCAGCATGTTGGTCATCGTGAGTGCGGTCTCGGGGCTCAGCACCTCCTCCGCGCTGGGACGCGACTGCTCGAGCACCTTCCCGTTCTTGTCCTCGACCCGGAGCACGTAGACCGGCGCGGCCCGAACGCCTTGATTCGCGAAGACGCCGTAGGCCGACGTCAGCTCGAGGAGGTTCACCTCCGACGTTCCGAGGGCCAGCGACAGGTCGCCCACGAGCCGGCTACGGATCCCGAGGCGCTTCGCGTACGACGTGACCACGGGCGTGCCGAGCTTCTGGAGGAGCTTGGCCGCGGGCACGTTCAGGGACTTGGCCAGCGCCGCGCGCAGGGTCACCGGTCCGTGGAATTTCATGTCGTAGTTCTGCGGCGACCACTCCTCGCCGTTTCCGGCCCGGAAGGACACGGGCGCGTCGAGGATCATCTCGTTCGGCGTGTAGCCGTTGTCCATCGCGGCCGCGTAGATGAAGGGCTTGAAGGCGGACCCCGGCTGGCGCGCCGCCTGCACGGCGCGATTGAAATTCGATTCGTTGAAGTCGCGCCCGCCGACCAGGGCGCGGATCTGGCCCGTCGTGGGATCGATGCAGACGACGGCCCCCTGGAGGTAATCCGTCTGGGCGCGTTCCTTCGTCGGCGCCTCCTTCGCCTTGGCGGCGAGGCTCGCGCGGGTCCGCTTGTACCCGTTTCGTGTCTCGAGCGCGGTCAGGCGGCGCTCCAGCGCTTCCTCCGCCGCCTGTTGGAGGTCGATGTCGAGCGTCGTGTAGATCTTGAGCCCGCCCTCATAGATCTGGTTCGAGCCGTAGCGCTCGTCGAGATAGATGCGGACCATCTCCATGAAGTAGGGCGCCTCGCGCGGATTGAAGCGCGTCTTCGTGACGCCGAGCGGGGCCTCGGAGGCGGCCTCGTACTGGGCGCGCGAGATCCGTTTGTTCTGGAGCATCGAGGCGAGCACCAGATTCCGCCGCTTCAGGGCGCGGTCGGGATCGCGGCGCGGCGAGTAGTCGCGCGGGTTCCGGGGTAGGCCCGCGAGGAGCGCGCACTCGGGCAGCGTCAAGGCCGGGACTTCCTTACCGAAGAAGACCTTCGAGGCCGCGTCGATTCCGTACGCGCCCTCCCCGAAGTAGATCTGGTTGAAGTACATCTCTAAGATCTCGTCCTTCGTGTACGTCTGCTCGATCCGGACGGCGAGCACCGCCTCCTTCACCTTCCGCGTCAGGGTCTTCTCGTGCGTCAGGAAGAGATTGCGGGCGAGCTGCTGGGTGATCGTGCTTCCGCCTTGCTCCGCGCGTCGCGCGATGACGTCCTGCACGAGCGCTCCCATGAGCCGGATCGGGTCGATGCCCCAATGCGAGTAGAAGCGCCGGTCCTCGATCGAGAGGATGGCGTCGACCATCGTCCTCGGAATCTGCCGGAGCGGCACGAGCGTTCGGTTTTCCTTGTAGAACTCGTGGACCAGCTTTCCGTTTACGTCGTAGACCATCGTCTTGACGGGAGGCGCGATGGTCTGGAGGCTCGCCGGCGAAGGCAGATCCTTGTGCATCCAGTTGGCGACGCCGGCCCCGACGCCCACGACGCCGGCGATGAGAACGATCCCGATCGCGGCGGTGATCTGAACGATGGCTTTCCAGCGGGTGGTCACGAGGCGTCCTTCCCTGGAGAGACTGCGGCGTTGCTGGCCGCAACGCTAGGGTTCGCTGTGGGCACGGTCAAGCCTGTTTTCCCGGAGGCGGCCTTTCGCGTCCGGCTCAAAGTTGATAGAGTCCGACTCTCATGAATCCCGCCACGCCCAGCCCGCACGCGAAGGAGATCGAGCGTCAGCTCGCGGTCATTCGGTCGGGCATCGAGGAACTCATTCCCGAGCCGGAACTGATCCAGAAGCTCGAGCGCTCGATTCGAACCGGAGTCCCGCTCCGGGTGAAGCAGGGTTTCGACCCGACCGCGCCCGACATCCACCTGGGCCACACGATCGGACTTCGAAAGCTTCGTCAATTCCAAGAGCTGGGGCACCAGGTTGTGCTCATCGTCGGCTCGTACACGGCGCTCGTCGGCGACCCGAGTGGGCGGAACAAGACGCGCCCACGCCTGAGCGAGGAAGAGGTGCGCGCCAACGCGCAGACCTACCTCGACCAGTTCTTCAAGGTCGTCGATCGCGAGCGCACCGAGGTGCGCTGGAACGGCGACTGGTTCTCGACGATGAAATTCACGGAAATCCTGCATCTCACCTCCCGATTCACCGTGGCCCGCATTCTCGAACGCGACGACTTCGACCAGCGCTGGAAAGCGCAAGAGCCGATCGGCGTGCACGAGCTCTTCTACCCGCTCATGCAGGCCTACGACTCGGTCATGATCCGCGCCGACGTCGAGATCGGCGCCACCGAGCAGAAATTCAACCTCCTCACCGGCCGCGACATCCAGATCGCCTACGACCAGGAGCCTCAGGTCATCCTCACGCTGCCGGTGCTCGAAGGCCTAGACGGCGTGCGTCGCATGAGCAAGAGCCTCGGCAACTACATCGGCGTCGCCGATCCACCCGCCGAGATGTTCGGCAAGGTGATGAGCATCCCCGACACGCTCATCGAGCGGTACTTCCGCCTAGCGTCGGACGCGACCGCGGAGGACTGCGCCGAGGTCGCTCGCGCGCTCGCCAAGAGCGACACGAATCCGATGACCTGGAAGAAGGCGCTGGGACACCGCCTCGTGCGCATGTATCACGGCCCCGACGCCGCCGATCACGCGCGCGACGAATTTGAGAAGCAGTTTTCGCGCCGAGAGGCTCCGAGCGAAATGCCCACCGTGTCGCTAAACGCAGGGACCTACCGTGCGCGCGACCTCCTCATGAAGGCCTTCCCTGGTCAGTACACCGGTACCGCGGCAGGCGCCTTGTTCAAGCAGGGGGCGGTTTACCTCAACGGGCACCGGGTAATGGACACTGGCCTGGAAGTGATACTGGGGAAAGCAGATGGGGCCTTTTCGGAGGTCGTCTTCAAAGTGGGGCGGAAATTCGCTCGCGTCGTTTCCATCTAACTCATTTCATTACAGTAGCTTGATGGGCAAGAGGTCGAGGGGCGGGAGTGGCTGGGTTCAGCCTCTAAACTTTCTTTTTGGAAGGGGTTGACAGGGAGTCGATCTGCGACTATCGTCCCTTCTTGCGGTCGGCAGATGAACGACCCTCAGTTCTGCCGATTGACTGCAGGGCTCAGTGACGGGGCTAACCCGCGCAGCAGCCTCCTGATTCAAAGCGATTTTTTGCATTGACAGGTTGCAGTCTTGTGACATAAGTTCAGGGTTCGGCCTAAGAACGGCCAACTCGCGCGAGTCCGCGCGTTTCCGATCTTTGACAAACGAATAGCGTACGCTGTGTCGTGGAGCCCTGGAGGATCTACGCTCGAGCTTCGGCTCGAGACGATCTCCTTGTTAATTCCATGGCGCGTGGAGGTTCACGCGTCATGTATGTATGGTGTGATTTATCACAGCGGAGAGTTTGATCCTGGCTCAGAACGAACGTTGGCGGCGTGGATTAGGCATGCAAGTCGAACGCGAAAGGGTAGCAATACCCGAGTAAAGTGGCGAACGGGTGAGTAACGCGTAGGAAACCTGCCTTCGAG
>Ga0070699_100003362_pt1 | contig 14150 bp, 11 predicted proteins | sample KBSK1503metaG_FD_65473 | JGI IMG/M metagenome (GOLD analysis project Ga0070699, IMG submission 65473) | Corn, switchgrass and miscanthus rhizosphere microbial communities from Kellogg Biological Station, Michigan, USA - KBS K1-50-3 metaG | ecosystem: Host-associated > Plants > Roots >...
GCACGAACTGCTCGTCGTGGAGCTCGGCCACACCGACACGGACCATACGACTTGCTTGTATGTCCCTTCGATTGGGCTTGTTGTCGCTGGCGACGCTGCCTACAACGACGTCCATCTCTATCTCGCCGAGTCGAACGTACAGAACCGACAGGAGTGGATCGCCGCGCTCGACAAGATCGAGTCGCTCAACCCGCGCGCGGTTGTCGCAACACACAAGCGACCGGAGAGTGTCGATAGCCCCAGGATTATCGAGGAGACGCGACAGTACATCCGCGACTTCGACCGCCTCGCTGAAACGTCGAAGACCGCGCAGGAGATCTACGACCAAATGCTCGCGCTCTATCCAAGCCGAGTCAATCCTGGCTGGGCGCTATGGAGTTCGGCGCGCGCGGTCAAACCATAGGTTGGAGGTTCCGATGTCACCGACCAGGACGGCCGGTCACACGACCGCAACCACGCAGTCTCTACAGGCGAATGGTCACTACTTCGCAGTTTTGGCCCGCAGCCTCTCCGCGAGAAACAGGCCGATCGCATCCAACGCCTGTGCGGCCGCCTTCAATCTACCGATGCTTCCGGGAAATCCATGCGGCATCCCCATCCAGACATCCACTCGGGCATCGACGCCGGCGGCAACGGCACGCTCCACGTATCGGAGCGAGTCATCCAGCAGCACCTCGTCGTCACCGACGTGGATGCGGGTGGAAGGCATACCGGAATATCGACCGTAAAGCGGCGAAGCCAAGGGATGTCTCGCGTCGGCGTCCCCCAAGTAGGAGCTCACGAGGTCCGCAACCTGCGGGCGAGTGAAGAGGGGATCGGCTTCCGCACGCGTCTCGTAGGTCGCACCCGAGAGCGTCAGGTCGGTCACCGGCGACAACACCGAAACTCCGACAAGAGTCGCGTCGATGGAGGTGCCCTCGGCGGTAACGCGCGACGCGAGCCCGAGCGCCAGATTGCCTCCAGCGGAGTCGCCCGTAAGAGCGACCCGGTGAACCTCCCTCGCGACAAGTCCTTGGTAACACGCCCACACGTCGTCCGTCGCCGCCGGAAACGGGTGCTCCGGAGCAAGCCGATAGTCCGGGATGAACGCCCTCGCCCCCGCTCTCGCCGCAAGATGCGCGACCAGATGGCGGTAGGCTTTGGCGGAGCCGAAATTGAACCAACCTCCGTGCAGATGGAGGATCGCCTCGCCGGAACGCCCATGCGCTGGCTGGACCCAAAGCCCCGGTACGCCCCCGAGGGTGTCTTCTTCGAAGGTCACCTCCTCGCGTGGCAGCACGCGCTCCATGAGTGCGTCGTACTGTCCACGCGCTTCGACTCCCGGTCGCGCGCCCTTGCTTGGGCGGAGCATGGCGCGCATGGCGGCGGTGATCGCCGCGTCTTCGGGATCGAGCGGGTGGATCTCGGTCATTGGGGCACCTCGACCTTGGCGGCCCAGTCGGGGAGCTTCGTGAGCGTGCGGCCAAACTCGCGTTCCAGGCCGGCGATGTCGGCGCTGTAGCCGACACGCTCGAACCATTCCAGCATCAAGGCCGTGTCCTCGCTGTACTGCCGCACCTGTTCGATCGGCGTCTGTGCGAACGTAATCGGCCGACCCAGCGCCTCGGTGAGGATTTCCGCTGCCTGAGGCATCGTTCGCACGTCACCGGCGAGATCGATCTCGCGGCGGTTCAACGCGGCGGCGTCCGTGAAGGCGCGCGCGCCGAACCACCCGATGTCGTCCACCGCGATCATCTGCAGCTTCGTGCCCGACCCGAGCGCCGCGGTCAGCGTGGAGCCCTGGAGACTGTAAGGCGCCACCAGGTTCTCCATGAAGAACACGGGACGCAGGATCACATGCGAGGGGAAGCGGAGGCCGCGGACGGTCTCCTCGATTCGCCACTTGTTGTCGAAGTGCGGGACGCCCGTCTTCTTGTGCGCTGATCCCACGGATGAATAGACGAGGTGTTCGACGCCACTCTCGCGCGCCAGCGTCGCGAGACGCTTGCCCTGTTCCTCTTCCCGCTCGACGCCGGCCTCCCATGTATTCTGCACGCTGAAGACGCCCCACGCGCCGGACAGGGCACGCCGCAGCGTCCCTTCGTCATCGAGATCGCCCTGGACGACGTCGACGCCCTGGCGCTTCAGCGCCGCCGCCCGCTCGCCGTCCGGCTTGCGCGTCAGGCCGCGCAGGCGGAACCCAGCGCCCTGCAATGCTTGCGCGACCGCACCGCCCTGATGGCCGGTCACTCCGGTGATGAGAATCGTTCGGTCCTTCGTCATGGCTGGCTCCTCATGATTCGTGGTGCGGTCTCACACACCAACTTGATCGGTGAGCTTCGGGACTTCCGTGAAATACCACCCGATGACCTCGCGCGCCTTGTCGGCCAGGGGTGACGTCCAGTCGCGGAACGCCTCGCAGAGGACCGCGAGCGCGGTGTTCGGGACGGCGCCCGCGTGGGTCAGCCGGTCGATCGCCGTTCGGTGCGCTGTTTGAGACCTTCCCCCGACGGCATCCGTGACGAACATCGCGTCGTATCCGGCTTTCAGCGCCTCGATCACGGCGAACGCGAGGCAGATCTCCGTGTGGAGTCCCCCGAAGATCAGCCGCTTGCGTCCGGTCTTCCTCACGGCTTCACGAAACGCCTGATCCTCGAATGCGTTCATCGTCGTCCGGTCGATCACCTGGATGCCGGGCAGCTCGGCGAGGATCGCGGGCTGCGTCGGCCCGTTGATGCCGGCCCGGACGCCCACCGTGGACAGCACGATCGGCATGTTGAACGCCTTGGCGGTCTTGGCCAGGAGGCGCACATGGAGTTCCGCCAGATCGGCCTTCGTTTCCGAGCGAATGGTTTCGAAGATCTCCTTCTGATAGTCGATCAGCACCAGTGCACAGTCTTCGTAGGTCCAAACTCCGAGATCGTTGTTCACCGTTCCACCTCGATGGGTTCAAGTCCTTTGGTTTCTCGGCTCCGCTTCCTTCGCGCCGATACCGGCCGCAAATAGCCCCAGTTTCTTCAAGATCGCGCGTAGCTCCTGTTTCTCGGTCGGATTCAGAACGGTCATGGCGGATTCGAGCTCGGCGGCGTGACGGCCATAAGCCGCTTCGGCGATCCGCCTGCCCGTCGGGGTCAACTTCAAAACCTTGACCCTTCGGTCTCCCGGCCCCGATGTCCGCCTTAGGAGACCCTTCTCCTCCAATCGATCGACCGCCGCGGTCATCGAGCCGCTCGCGAGCAGCACCCGGTTCTGGATCTCGGTGATCGTCTGGGGACCCTTGTGCAAGAGTGCCTCGAGCGCCACGAAATCCGTGAGGCCCAACCCGGTGTCCTCGATGCTGCGCTCCGCGATCTTGCTCAGCGCGTGATGGCACCGCATCAGAACGATCCAGAGACCAGGCGCCTCCACGCGCGCGTTGGCGCTCATGCGCGAGCCAACCTGGGCTGTGCCACCGGCGATGCAGCCGCGATGGCGTGGTCGACCGACAACGCGCCTGCACCGCGAATCATCAGAAACACCGTGATCGCCAGGACCAACAGGTGATACTCAAAGCCCTCGCCCTTCTGCGACCCGGTCCAATTCATGAAGAAGCCGAAGGAGCGATGCACCATCGCGACGGCGACCAGCATGTTGACCGTGATGCCGAAGGCCGCGATTCGAGTCAGGAATCCCAGAATGAGTCCCAGGCCGCCGAAGAACTCGGCCGCGATGGCCAGGAACGCGAAGGGGGCGGGAACATGAAGGTAACCGGTGAACATTTCCATCGATCCCGAGAAGCCGGGGCCTCCAAACCAACCCAGCAACTTCTGCGCGCCATGCGCGAAGAAAACGACTCCGAGCACGAGGCGTAGAAGGAAGGTCGCCGGGTTGTCATCCGTCGTGATCAATTTGCGGAACATCGTGGATCTCCTTCTGGCTCAATGGCTTCTACCTGTGGGCAGGCGCCGTCACCCGCCCGGAACGCACCGACATTCCTATGGATGCAATGCCCTTATACAAAGATTCATTACATCGAGATATAGGCGGGGCGCTTTGGATGGTAACTCGTGGGGGCGCTTTGTATTTGATACAGTTCACGCGCTCGACGCACGGCGCGTGGGCCGTGCTTGGGCATCCAACGCTCGGAGGGGGGATGAAGGCTCTCGCGCTTGGGGTTGCTCTGGCCCTCGTGGGCGACGCAACGGGTTTCGCCACCGAAGCGCCGTCGCCACCGACGCAAACGGTCGTCGCGCAGCCAGAGTTCGAGGCCTCGGGCCTCCATCGCATGTTCTTCGGCGACGACTATCGCGATCTCTGGACGACGCCCGTGACCGTGGAGGTGCTGGACCTCACGCGGGAGGCGGGAGGGCTTGTTCCAGTTCGCCGCGTGGGGGGACGACAGTCGAAGGGGCTCGCGCTGCGGGCACAGGACGGCCGCAGCTACACCTTCCGGGGGCTCAAGAAGGACGCGTCGGACCTCCTCCCTGAAGATCTCCGCGGAACGATCGTGGACGATCTGGTCCAGGACCAGCAGTCCGGGCAACACCCGGGAAGCGAGTTGGTGGCGGGCGGCCTGCTCGAGGCCGCCGACGTTCCGTGCCAGCATTGGCGGCTGGTTATCCTTCCCGATGATCCAGCGTTGGGGGAGTTCCGCGCCGATTTCGCGGGCCAGATCGGAACCTTTGCCGAGTACCCCACGGCCCGGTCCGACTCGACCCCCGGTTTCCGCGGCGCCGTCCAAATAATCAATCACCTGGAGTTGTACCGACGGCTCCAGGAAGGGACGGGAGACCGGGTAAACGCCACCGCCCTCGTCAAGGCCCGCCTGATGGATCTCTTCATGGGAGACTGGGATCGACACCGGCGGCAGTGGCGCTGGGCTCGATTTCCCGACCGCTCCGATTGGACGCCGATCCCGGAGGACCGCGACCAGGCCTTCTCGCGCTACGAAGGACTGATCTACTGGATCGGCCGTGATCGAGACCCTCGATTCCAGAACTTCGGGCCGAGCTACGCTGGCCTCAGCGGCCTGACGTACAACGGACGCGACCAGGACCGCCGCCTCCTCGTGGGACTCGATCGCGCGGCTTTCGAAGCGGCCGCGTCGGAGCTCCAAGCCCGGATCACGGATGTGGTCATCGACAACGCCGTCCAACTCATGCCCGCGGAGTGGCGGTCCATCGACGGGCCTCGGCTCTCCCGGGATCTCAAGGCACGCCGCGATGCCCTGGATGAGATCGCCAGGGCGTACTATCGGTATCTCGCGCACGAGGTCGACGTCCACCTGACGGATCGCGGGGATCAGGTCGATGCAGCCCGGCGGCCGAACGGCGATCTGGAGATTTCCGTCCGGTTCGCCGGCCCGGAATCTCGAACGTCCGAACCCTACTTCCATCGCGTGTTTCATCGGGACGAGACGCAGGAGGTGCGCCTCTACGGATGGGGAGGGGACGATTCCATCGTCGTGAGCGGCGGCAACGGACCGATCCGACTCCGAGCGGTGGGCGGCGCGGGCGACGACAAGCTCGACGACCACGCAGGCGGAGGGACGAAGTTCAGCGACTCCGAAGGGAACAATGTCGTCGTAAAGGGACCGCACTCGAGCGTGGATCGGCGGCGGTACACACCGCCGCCACCGCCGCCCAACGCGCCGTGGATTCCCCCACGCGACTTTGGCCGCGAGACGTGGTCGATCCCCCGGTTGGGCTACGGTTCGGATCCGGGACTTCGCGTGGGCTGGGGCTTCGAGAGTCGGGACTATGGATTCCGCAAGGCGCCGTACGCCAGCCGGCAGGTTTTCGGCGGAGACTATGCGTTCGGTGCGAAAGGCGGGCGTGTCGACTACAACGGCGAATTCCGGCGCGAGAATCGCGGATCCTTCTGGGGGCTGCGGGTGCACCTGTCCAGCGTCGACGTACTCCGCTTCTACGGGTTCGGGAACGAGCTGGAAAAGACCGAGGGTAACGCCTACTACAAGGTTCACGAGAGTCAGGCATTGGTCTTCCCTTCGGTCACCTCCCCCTTGGGCGCAAGGACCCAGCTCGAGGTCGGGCCGGTGCTCCGCTACGCCAAAAGCGACGACGACGATCAGAACCTCCTGAACGCCACTCGCCCCTACGGTGTCGGCGAGTTCGGCCAGGTGGGTCTGCGGGGAACGATGACGCTGGATTCACGGGACAACCGCCAGTACCCCCGGCACGGCGCAGTCCTCACCGTGGGCGGGACGTTCTGGCCGGAGATGTGGGACGTGGCCGGCGCGTACGGCGAGGCGAGCGCGACTGCGAGGGCATACGTTCCCCTCGGGGGCGGCTTGACCGCCGCGGCTCGGGGCGGGGGCAAGAAGGTTTGGGGGGACACACCGTATCGCGACGCGGCCGCCATCGGCGGCGGCGGCGCGGAGACGGGGATATCCCTCGAGCCGGGATACGAAATCCGCGGCTTCCAGACGAGGCGTTTTGCGGGCGAGAGCGCGCTCTACGGAAACTTCGACCTCCGCCTTCGTCTCTTCCGCGCGACGATCCTACTGCCATCCCACGTCGGGGTCTTCGGCCTCGCCGACGCCGGCCGCGTATGGCTCGACGGCGAGGACTCCCAGAGATGGCATGCCGACGGAGGAGGCGGAGTCTGGCTCTCGGCGCTGAATTATCGAGGAACCGTCTCCGCCTACATCGCGCACGGGAACGAAGGAAACATATTCCGCATCGGCACCGGGTTCACGTTCTGATCTCGAAGCTGCCACGGTTCACGGTCTTCGGGATCGCGTTTTCGTTTTTGATTTGCGCCTCGATCCCGGCGGCGAGGGGGGCGAGCACACCGGAAGCGCCAGCGATCTCTCTGATTGCCACGCTCGATCCGCCATTCGTGGCCTCCGACGGCCGCAGGACGGGCGGAGATTTCGTAAAGAATCTCGGCCGCAACTCGGTTGGAATTTACGACCACGACAACCTCGGACCCTTCCTGGTGGGCCTCGGTGCGACGGGGGCCGCAACCGTTCTCGACGACGACTGCAAACGGTTCTTCGGCGGCGCGCGTCGCGCGAAGTGGTTAGGGGAATCGGCGGACCTGATCGGCGGGCATTACGTCATCGTCCCGGCGGCCGCCTGCCTCTACGCAGCGGGGCGATGGAGCGACGGTCACCAGCGATTCCGCGATTGGACCTACGACATCGGGCAGGTCACGCTCATCACGGTCGGGTACACGATGGCCATCAAATACGCGACCCGTCGCCTACGTCCCGACCGGTCGAAAGGCGACTCCTTCCCTTCCGGGCACACCGCGAACGCCTTCGCATGGGCCTATGTCGCGGACCACTACGGCGGCGCGTGGATGGGGGCAGGCGCCTACGCGACGGCGGGCCTTATCGGAATTGGGCGGATGGAGAGAAACGCGCACTACTTGAGCGACGTGGTGGGAGGGGCGGCGCTGGGCTATCTCGTCTCGCGCACCGTCGTTCGGAAGAACGGGGACCTCCCCTCCGGGGCCACGGCCGCGTCATCGAGCGCGCGCGCTGCGAGCCGCGAGCCTCCGATGGTCCGGGTCTTCGTCCGGTTCTGAGGAACTCGGCTCACTTTCCGAGGAACTCTAGAACCAGGGCCATTGTGTCGACCGGATTCTCCTCCATGACCCAATGCCCGGAATGAGGGACAACGGCCCCCTGCACGTTCTCAGCCGCGACTCGGAGTTCGTCGGCCATTCCGGTGCCGAATGACTTCTCCGCCCCGACGGCCAACACGGGCATCGTCAACTTTCCCTTCGCCAGCAGCTCCCTGTTGTCGCTAGCGTCCTGAGTGAACGCGGCGAACTGGCTGAACGCATTGTGAATCGCGTGGGGTCTTGCATAGAGCGCCGCGTAGTGGCGGCGCGTCTGTTCGTCGATGCCTTTGGGATCGGCTGAGAGCTCGTTCCAGAAGCGGTCGAGGTAGACGCGTTCCCGGCCGGCGACCAGGCGCTCCTCGTCGGGACCGTGAAAATTGAAGTGCCATACCTGCGGAGCGCATTTGATGCTCTCCCAGTTGCCGATGCCCGGCAGCGGAGCGTCGATGACTGCCCAACGCGTGACGCGCGCGGGATACTGCGCGGCGAACGCGTAGCCCACCATGTTCCCGATATCGTGGGTGACCAGTTCGCACGTCGCGATCTTCAGATCGTCTAGCACACCCGCGATATCGACCGCCTGATTCTTCTTTTCGTATCCAGTCTCCGGGTGAGCGGAGAGACCCATGCCGCGCAAGTCGGGAACCACGACCGTGTGGTCCTTCATCAGCTTGGTGGCAAGCGGCGCCCACATATCGCCAGTGTCGCCGAACCCGTGGAGCAGGACCACGGCGGGCCCGGCCCCGCCGACTCGAACGTGTAGTGTCGTGCCATTCGTCGCGATCTCACGGACCTGAAAGCCGACGGGGAACGGCTCGACGCGAGCCGTGGCCGGTGACCCGAAAAGAAGCACTGCGAGCACAAGCGGGAAACATCGTGGCGTCATGTCCTTAACTCTCCCACATGTTTGCCAGGACTAGTCCGCGAGCGAGAACGCGAGACCGGCGGTCGCGAACACGTCGTTCTGGGTCTTATCGGAGTAGCCCGGACCGAGATCCAGTGAGGCGCCGTGCTTGTGAAGACGATCGACAATGACCATTTTCAAGCCGAGACGCTCGCTCAACTGGGTCCGCAGATCGACTCCCGCCACGCCGGTCAGCCGTCCAATGAAGTCGCCCTGATCCGTCTCATGCGCCAGATCGAATAGCCCGAGCTTGAAGTCGGTATAACCGACTCCGAGAACGAGACCGAGCGAGGACTGATTCCCACCGAGCATCCGGGCCCGTGCCCGAAGGTCCGCGAAGAACATCGTCGTGGGAAACGCGAACGAGGAGCCGCTGCCTTGGAGCTCCATTTTCCCGCTCCCGGCCCCGAGAACCACTTCGGCCCCGATCCGATCCGTGACCGACGTACCTAGACCAAGCCCGTATACCGTGTGAGTCTGCATGCGGAGATACGCTGAGCCGTCTCCGGCCAAGAGCATGGAGTTGGCCGGGAGCATGGCGCCGACAAAGGGGCTCGCCTCGACGGCAAGCGCCTGCTTGAGCGGAGCCAGAAGGAGAGCCGCGAGTAAGGCGAGGGCGACGTGACGGCGGGTCATTCGATCCTCCTCGGTTCGTTCGGTTCATAGAGTGGCCCACTGGGACGACGGGCAATGTACGTGATTTGGACGCGAAGTGCGAGGCGAGTCGAGAGCCCCGTAGGCTAGAGCAACATTCCGCCCGCCAGTATGTAGGATTCGAACCTTCCGACCGGCTTGGCCGACATCCAGGCTCCAAAGAATGGGATCTTGAGGCCGGCCTCGAAAAATACGTCAAGCGCCCCGGCATTCACCCCGGGCACGACCATGACCATGTTCTCCGCCCCTATCTCCCGAGCCTTCTCCTTGATCGCCCACGCGAGGCCGGCGCTGTATCGCGGATCCGCAACACCGGCGGGACCCACGCGTCCCTTCTCGTTGATTATGGCGTACCCGATTGTGGACCGGCGGGCCCGCACGAGGAAGAAACGCGCCCCCGGAAGGCTCATCACGAAGCGAATGTCGCGGTCGCGTCGGGCCGCTCGAAAGGTGCGGTCGAAGCGCGCCGCGACGGCGAGCATTTCACGCGATGTCTCGCCGACTTCTCCGATCGGTACCAGCTCCACGGTCCGCTTCGGACGCGGAGAGCGTTTCGGCGGTCCCTTGAGGATGAAGAACATGCCGCGCGGGAGCATCCCGAACTTGAGGTAGAGCGCCTGAGCACGCGAGTCGAGTGTTGCGTACACGCATCGAACCGCGGACTTCGGTGGCTTTGGGCTCTCGAAGGCTCGGGTCAGCAGCCGACGCCCCACTCCCTTGCTCTGCAGGGAAGGCAACGCCCAGAACATTGAAAGGAAATGCGTCTTGCCGCGCACAATCGTCGAGGCGAACGCGACGACCCGCCCGCCTCGTACCGCGACGTGGAAGCCTCTGGGGTCGGTGCTCTGGATGTGGGCGAGCGAGGGAACCATGTCCCCGACTCGAAGCGTTGGCGTCGCGGTTCCCTGCCGTCGCGAAAGGTCGGTCGCAGAGCGGACGAAGACGCGCGCGCAACCCACCATGTCATCCGGGCGAGCCTGACGGAAGACCATCCGGGCCATCTTCATCGGGGGAATCTACACGAAATTGGTCTCTTCGTCAGGTGAGCGACTCAATCTGGTAGGGTCGGAGCATGCGCTTGACCTTCGCTGTCGTGACCTTGCTCGTGCTCGCGCTCGCCACCGCGACGGCCGAAGCGGCCACTCCTGCCCCGCCGACCGCCACGACGCCATTCGCTGCACCGCTTCCCGCTGCTCCCCTCGCCAAACCGCTCGTCTTCAATGGTGGCTTTGGCGATTATCGAATCGGCCACTTTCACGCCGGGTTCGACCTCGGCACGGGACGAAAGGTGGGACGCCCGGTGCTCGCCCCAGAGGCGGGCCAGATCGAACGGGTTCGCTGCTCGGGAGTCGGGTATGGGCGATCCATCTACCTGCGCACGCCCGACGGGCGCACCCTTCAGCTGGGCCACCTCGATGCGTTTGCCGGCAAACTTGCCGGGTACGTGCGACACGCGCAGGATTCCACGGGGCAGTACGAGCAGGATCTCTTCCCTGCTCCCGGTCGGTTCCAGGTGCGCGCAGGGGAGATCATTGCCTGGTCCGGTGAGAGCGGTGCGGGAGGTCCGCATCTGCACTTCGAGATCCGACGCGGGGATGTGGCCTACCACCCGCAGCGCGCGGGACTCGTTGTCGGAGACGACGTCCCCCCGACGCTCGCGACCCTCACCCTCGAGCCGCTGGACGATGCCTCGATGGCGGGCGGGCGGACAGGACCCTTCACGATCGCGCTCGCGGGCAGAGACACCGTAGTGGCGATCGGACGGCTCCGCGCGATCGTCCGTGCGAGCGATCGACTGCCGAACGGGACCGAGGACACGGTGCCCTGGTCCGTGGGCATCGAATGGGATGGCCACGACACGGAGTGCCGTTTCGACAGCGTTTCCTGGGCCACGGACATGCCCGAGGAGGATTACGTCTACGACTCGGGCCGGGTCACCGGAGATAAAGGTGTCGTCCTCTGGTCCCCTCCGAAATTCCGACCTCGGGTTCTCCGCGCCGATGCCTCCCGAGGGGAGGAAACCGGCACGATCACGATTCGACCCGGCGATCCGCCGCGAGCGCTCGAGGTCTGGGCGCGCGATCTGGGGGGCGGTGTCGCCGCGCGGCGCGTGGTGCTGCGGCCTGCTGAGTCGGCGCCGCACGCGTTTCCAGGGTGGTGGCGCGGCAACGAGCCCTGGAGTGGAGCGTCGGTGTCGTTCGCGTCGCTTCCGGGAGGATTCCTGCGCCTGACGGTTCCCGGCTCCAGCGCAAAGCGCGCGATCGACCTCCAGCTTGGCGCCGAGGCGCGGCATGCAACGCCGGTTCGAGGCGGTTGGAGCGCCACATTCGCCGTTCCGGAGAGCGCCGCCGGGAGGACCGTCCGCCTGCCGCTCGCCTTGCGCGAGGTCGGCTTCGCCAAGGCCCCTGGAGCGCGCGCAGGGTTCGTCTGGGCACGGCGCGAGCGCGCAGGCGCCGGGTTCGAGCTGGCGGACGCGAAGAGTAGCCTGCGTGTCGGATTCGCGCCGGGAGCGCTCTTCGAGGACGCGATCGTGTTGGCCTACGCTCAGCCCCGCGGGAATGCGAGCGGCCTCGTCGCGATCGGCGAACCGTGGCAGGTGGAGCCCTCACGGCATCCGCTCCGCGTTCACGCGCGGGTCCGGCTCGCCGCGCCAACGGGTGCGTCGCTCGACCGGGTCGGCGTCTACCGGCTCGACAGCGGCGGTTGGACGTGGATCGGTGCGGACCGAGATTCGATCGCTGGGGCTGTTGCCGGGAATTCATGGAGGCTCGGCCGCTTCGCCCTGTTCCGCGATACGGTCGGGCCTCGGGTGACGCTCCTGAAGCCACCGGCGCGCACCGCACGTGTACGCCCCTACAGCCGCTGGGCGGTCGAGGCCGCGGTGAAGGAAACTGGAAGCGGGATCGACGCGCGAGCTTCGTGGTTCGAGGTGAATGGACGACGCGTGCCCACCGAATGGGATCCCGAGGTGGGGCGGCTCCGATGGCGCCCCGCACGGCCTCCGGAACGCGGGAAGCACACGGTCCTCATCGTGGCGACAGACCGCAGCGGGAACCGGACCCGGACCCGCGCCTCGTTCTGAGTAAGGCTCGACGATGCTGCCCTAGAAGCTACGCCGAACCATCAACCCGACCGTGTGGGCTTTGTAGTCGAGAATGGAATCCCCCAGGAAGATCGCGTTCGCGGTGCCGGTCGTCGGGAAGATGAGCGGCACGTTCTCGGTCGCAAAGTCGGTTACGTCGTACTGCTCCCATCCCCAACGAGCGCCGAGCGCAAATCCCGGATCAACGCGATACCAGGCTTCGGCGCCCACGCCCTGGCGCCGGTACTTGGAGGTCGGCAGATCGACGGCGGTCGCGAGGAAGTTGGTGAGCCGATAGACGCTGGGAGCGCGCTGCAGTTCGTAGGTTCCGGTGATCGTGAGACGATCGACGATGGGATGCCACGTCACTTGTCCGTTCAGGTAGATGAACCAATCTTTGATCCGCGCGCTCCAATTGGCGCTGTCGGTCAACGCAAGGGTTCCGGTAGATGATTGGCGGGAACGTTGGTTCGTGCAAACCTGCCCCCACCCGTAGGCGGCGCTCAGCTCGGTACGATCGCTCACGTCGAACGAGGCCTCGAGGCTCGCGGTGCGGCGCGCGTCGTCGAGCAAACCGAGCTGGGTCGCGCTGCTGTCCTCCAGATCCTCGTCCTCGTAGTGATTGCGAAGGTACTCATAGACCGCGGAGAGTCGGATGCGTCCGCTGGGAGCCCATCCGATCTCGCCGAGCGCCTGCTCCTGTTTGCGATCGCCGACATCGAATCGCCGTAGCGTTGGCTGCTCGATGAATTGCCCCGCATCGTTCTGATAGTGCCCTTCCTCGAAGTGCTCGAGCTCGCGGTCGCCATGGCGATAGCGCCCCATCAGCTCGAGGCCAGCGCCGGGGCGGATCCGCGCGCGTCCGATGAAGACCATCTCCGCGTCCTCAGCGACCTCGCGGAAGGTGCGCTCCCGCCGGTTGTGCTCGACCGTTCCGCTCAGAGTAACCCGCGACATCGGCGTGAAATCGGCGTCGGCGCCCAGCGTCGTGTGCGTGAAGCCGATCGGATCGGTCTCGACGTCCGCCGGCTGCCACGTGTTGTCATACGCGACTTGACCCCCGAGCAGGTGCTGCTTGGTCTTGTTGTCATAGTCGTGGCGGCGGAAGCGAAGGGTGCCCGCGACGCGCGCGAACGGCGATCCGGTCAGGCGAAGATCGGTCGTGAGCACGTTCACCTTGCCTTCCGTGTTCGTCCCGGGAAGCGCGAAGGTATCGGGCTGTAGGATGGCCGTGTTGATGGTGAACGGAAGCCACCGGTCGTCCTGAACGATCTGGCTGGCCTGGAGGAAGATCGTCAGTGCGGTGCGCCGCGGGAGCTGAAGCCCCGCCTTGAGGCTCCCGCGGAGCGTCCGATTATCCGGATAGAGGTCGAGCCGTCCCCGCGACGGACCGGCGGTCGGGCTGTCGGTCAGACGCCTGGGATTGTCGACGATTAGCGCGTCGACGTCGTTCTGGAACGACTCGACAACGCCCGCCACCTCGAGCGCGACCCTCTTGGTGAGGTAGGAGAGGCGCGCTTCTCCCTGCACCATGGTCTGATCGATCGGCTCGGTGACTTCGAGGGCGTTGTTGAACCCGAATGAGAACCCGTACGCCTTGGTCCCCTGACGCTGCCGCCGGTTTCCGATGACGTCGAGCTGAACGCCGTGCCCCAGCCGGGATTTGACCCGGGCCCGGCTGTGATCGGTCCGGAACCCGAGGGCAAATTGAGGCGAGCTGCGCAGGAGATCGCTCAACGTCGCGGTGGCCGCGTTCGGATTCTCCTGGATCGTTCGCTGGAGGGAGTCCGGCACGACCAGCACTCCCGGGTCGATCTCGGCGAAGGGCGTCCGCGTGATGAAGCTGAAGTTATGGGGAGTCCGGTCATATTCGATGCCGGCCGTCCAACGCGAGCGCCGGTAGAGAAGCGTGGTCGCCTGATCGTTCTGCAGGGCGTCCTGTCCGAATAGCGCGAAGCG
>Ga0070699_100003363_pt1 | contig 14147 bp, 12 predicted proteins | sample KBSK1503metaG_FD_65473 | JGI IMG/M metagenome (GOLD analysis project Ga0070699, IMG submission 65473) | Corn, switchgrass and miscanthus rhizosphere microbial communities from Kellogg Biological Station, Michigan, USA - KBS K1-50-3 metaG | ecosystem: Host-associated > Plants > Roots >...
GCCGAGCTGTTCTCGATGCCGGTGCTGCTGATCCTGCTGCTGGTGATCTTCGGCAGCCTGGCCGCGGCGGCGCTGCCAGTGGCGATCGGCGGAATCGCCATCCTCGGCTCGTTCACGGTGCTGCGGCTGCTCACCATGGCCACGACCGTGTCCGTCTACTCGGTGAACATCACCACGATCCTCGGCCTCGGCCTGGGCATCGACTACGGGCTGTTCATGGTCACCAGGTTCCGCGAGGAACTGCACCGGCAGCCGACCGTCGAGCAGGCGGTGGCGCGCACGGTGGCCACCGCGGGCCGGACGGTCGCGGTCTCGGGCATCACCGTCGCGCTGGCGCTGACCAGCCTGATGCTGTTCCCGGAGGACTTCCTGCGCTCGATGGGCTTCGGCGGGGTGGCCACGGTCGCGGTGGACATGCTGGCCGCGCTGACCGTGCTGCCCGCGCTGCTCGCCGTCCTCGGCCCCAAGGTGAACGCGCTGCGCATCCGCCGCTCCGTTCACCGTCCGGTCCGGGACGAGACCAGCGGGGCCTGGTACCGGCTGGCACACAGCGTCATGCGCAGGCCCGCCGTCTACGCCACCGTGATCGTGATCGGGCTGCTGGCCCTGGGCGCGCCGTTCCTGCGTATCTCCTGGGGCGGCACGGACGCCAGGACGCTGCCCGCCGCCTCGACGGTCCGGCAGGTATCGGAGGCACTGGACAGCCAGTTCCCGGTCAACTCCACCACCCCGATCGAGGCGCTCGTCACCGAGGCACGAGCGCCCGCCCAGCTCACCGCCTACCTGCACCGCATCGATGCCATCCCGGGCGTGACCGGCGCCCAGGTCACCGGGGTGAAAGGCGACACCGCCCGGGTCGACATCGGCTACCAGCCGGCCGCGGTGTCCTCGGCGGCCCGGCACATCGTCACCCAGATCCGCGACCTCCCCGCTCCGGCCGGCGCCACCGTGCTGGTCGGCGGGACCACCGCGGGCCTGGTGGACGAACTGGCCAGCCTCGGCGCCACGCTGCCCTGGATGGCTCTGCTGACCGGCGTGACCACGTTCGTGCTGCTGTTCCTGGCGTTCGGCTCGGTGGTACTGCCGCTGAAGGCGATCGTGATGAACGTGCTGTCGCTGTCGGCCACGTTCGGCGTCGTGGTGTGGATCTTCCAGTGGGGACACCTGTCCGGGCTGCTGCGGTTCACCCCGACCGGCTCGATCGACCCGACCATGCCGATCCTGATGCTGGCCGTCATCTTCGGCCTGTCCATGGACTACGAGGTGTTCCTGCTGTCCCGGATCCGGGAACGGTACGACCAGACCGGCGACAACACCGCCTCGGTGGCCAGCGGCCTGCAGCGCACCGGCGGCCTGATCACCAGCCTGGCCCTGCTGCTGATCATCGTGGTCGGCGCGTTCTCGGCCTCCGGCATCACGTTCATCAAGCTGATGGGGGTCGGCATGATCGTGGCGCTGCTGGTGGACGCGACCATCATCCGGGTGCTGCTGGTGCCGGCCACCATGCGCCTGCTCGGCCGGGCCAACTGGTGGGCGCCGCGGCCGCTGCGCCGGCTCTACGGCAGGTACGGGATCAAGGAAGAGATTGAGGCCGAACGGGCCGGGGTTCGCGTCTGACCGCATCCTCATCGCCCGGGCGGGCGGTGGCGCTGGCCACGGCCTGCCCGGGCTCTTCGCGGCAGGTACAGTAGCCTCCGCGGCCCGACCGGGGGCCGCTGTCAGCCCGCATGAGGAGTGACCGAGATGAATCAGCCCGTCACCGTGCCCGAAGTGATGTCGGCAGACCTGCCGGTCGGGGTGTTCCTGCTCGACGTGCGCGAGGACGACGAGTGGACGGCCGGGCACGCGCCCGAGGCGGTGCACGTGCGGCTCGGTGAGCTCGGCGCCAGGCTCGGCGAGCTGCCGCAGGACCGTGAGCTGTACGTGATCTGCCGCAGCGGCAATCGGTCGTCCTACGCGGCCCAGGCCCTGGCTGCCCGCGGGCTGAACACCATCAACGTGTCCGACGGCATGACCGGCTGGGCCGTCGCCGGCCGCCCGATGGTCAGCGAGGACGGCACCGAACCCCACGTCGCCTAGTCCTGCCTACCCGCCGTCACCGCCCAGCCTCCCCGCCTACCCCGCCGTCACCGCCAGCGCGAAGGGCAGCGTGGCGGGCGCGCCCGCCTGGCGGAGCAGCCGGGCCGCGACCGTCATCGTCCATCCGGTCTCGATGCGGTCGTCCACGACGAGCACCGGGCCGTCCAGGTCGCGGAGCGCTTCCCGGACGTCACCGGGCACCTCGAAGGCGTGCCACAGCGAGCCGAGGCGCTGTGCGCTGTTGTGCCGCCGCGGACCCGGGCCGTCCTCGCCGGTATAGGCGAGCGCGCCGAGGTAGGACAGCCGGCCGACGCTGGCGAGCTGGCGGCCGAGGCTGGTGATCAGCCGGGGCCTAGTGCGTGACGGCAGGGTGAGCACGCCGGCCGGGCGCTGCGCCCAGTCCCAGGCGGCCAGCACCTTGATCGTGGCGGCCACCACCGGCTCGGTGACTGCCTCGTCCGGAGCCCCCTCGGCCAGCAGGGTCCTGAGCATGTTGCCCCAGCCGATGTCGGCGAGCCGGCCTAGGGCGCGGCCCGGCTCGGCGGTCAGCTCGGCCGGGATCTTCCCGGCCGCGTCCACGCCGAGGGCCTTCATCCCGGTCGGCCACATCCGCCGCGGCTCCACCGTGACGCCCGGCCTGAGCAGCCGCTCGCGGGCTGCGGCGGCGCTACCTTCGGGCACCTCGGCCGTTTCCTGCCTGCCGGTGCAGTTGTCGCAGCGTCCGCACGGCGCGGCGGCCGGATCGTCCAGCTGCCGGCGCAGGTACTCCATCCGGCACCCGTCCGTGGCCTGGTAGGCCAGCATGGCCTGCTGCTCGCGGTCGCGCTCGGCGGCGACCCTTGCGTAGCGTTCGGTGTCGTAGTGCCACGGCTGGCCGGTCGCCGTCCACCCCCCGCCGACCCGGCGCACCGCGCCGTCCACGTCAAGCACCTTGAGCATGGACTCGAGCCGGCCGCGGGACAGGTCCACGTGCGTCTCGAGCACCCCGGCCGACAGCGGACGGCCCGCCTCGGCCAGCGCGGCCAGGGTCGCGTGGACCTGCCGCTCGGGCGGAAAGGCCAGCGAGGCGAAGTAGGCCCAGATGTCCCGGTCCTCCCGGCCCGGCAGCAGGATCACCTCGGCCCGCTTCACGCCACGCCCGGCCCGGCCGATCTGCTGGTAGTACGCGACCGGCGACTGCGGCGCGCCTAGGTGCACGACGAAGCCGAGGTCCGGCTTGTCGAAGCCCATGCCGAGCGCGCTGGTGGCGACCAGCGCCTTGACCCGGTTGGCGAGCAGGTCCTCCTCGGCCCGGGCCCGCTCCTCCGGCTCGTCCCGGCCGGTGTAGGAGGCCACCGTCAGCCCCTGCTCACGCAGGAAGGCCGCGGTTTCCTGGGCCGCCGCGACGGTCAGCGCGTAGACGATGCCGGACCCGGGCAGCTCACCCAGCCGGGCCGCCAGCCAGCCGAGCCGCTGGTGCGCGGTCGGCAGCGTGACCACGGCCAGCCGCAGCGAGTCCCGGTCCAGCGGCCCGCGCAGCACCAGCGTCTCGCCGGGCGTGCCGAGCTGCTCGGCCACGTCGGCGGTCACCCGCGCATTCGCGGTGGCGGTGGTGGCCAGGACCGGGATCCCGGCGGGCAGGCCGTCCAGCAGGGTGCGCAGCCTGCGGTAGTCGGGCCGGAAGTCGTGCCCCCAGTCGGAGATGCAGTGCGCCTCGTCGATCACCACCAGGCCGGCCGACCGGCTCAGCTCCGGCAGCACCTGGTCGCGGAACGACGGGTTGTTCAGCCGCTCCGGGCTGACCAGCAGCACGTCCGCCTCGCCCGCGGCCACCTCGGCGTACAGCGCGTCCCACTCCGTGGTGTTGGCCGAGTTGATGGTGCGCGCCCGGATGCCCGCTCCCTTCGCCGCCTCGACCTGGTTGCGCATGAGCGCGAGCAGCGGGGACACGATCACGGTCGGCCCGGCGCCGCGGGCGCGCAGCAGCGCGGTGGCGATAAAGTACACCGCGGACTTGCCCCAGCCGGTCCGCTGCACCACCAGCGCCCGCCGCCGCTCCGCGACCAGGGCGCGGATCGCGGTCCACTGATCCTCGCGCAGCCGCGCCTGCTCGCCCGCCAGGGCCCGTAGGCACGTCTCTGCCTCGTCCCGCAGTTCCGCCTCGTCCTCGGTCATACCTCTATTGCTACCAGGCGCCGCCGTCAGCCAGCCCGGGTCCGGTATGTCATACTCGGGGCAAACATCGGATCTCTCCGGGCGGAAACCGGGCGGCGGAGGCACGGCTTGGCGGTAACCGACGAGGCCATCGAGAAGATCAAGGCCATGATCACGTCCGGCGCGCTGCGCGCGGGCGACCGACTGCCGCGCGAGGCCGACCTGGCCGCCGATCTCGGGCTGTCCCGCAGTTCGCTGCGCGAGGCGGTGCGCGCGCTGTCCCTGGTCAACATCCTGGACGTGCGGCGCGGCGACGGCACGTACGTGACCAGCCTGGAGCCGCGGCTGCTGCTGGAGGCGCTGAGCTTCATCGTCGACTTCCACCGCGACGACACGCTGCTGGAGTTCCTCCGGGTCCGGCGCATCCTGGAGCCCGCCGCCACCGCGATGGCGGCCGAACGGATCACCGCCGAGGAGAGCGACGGCCTGCGTGCCCTGCTGGACAGCATCGGGCCCGACCCGGCGGCCGAGGAACTGGTGGCCAACGACCTGGAGTTCCACCGGCGGATCGTGGCCTGCTCGGGGAACTCGGTGCTCTCCTCGCTGCTCGAGTCGATGTCCGGGCCGACCACCAGGGCCCGGGTCTGGCGCGGCCTCACCCAGACCGGCGCGCGGGCGCGGACGCTGGCCGAGCACCGCGCCATCCTGGACGCGCTCGCCGCGCACGAGCCCGAGGTGGCCAGGTCCTGGGCCACCGTGCACATCGCCGGCGTCGAGCAGTGGCTGGCTTCGGTACCATGACCGACCTCGTATCGGTCAGGAACCTCGCCGTCGCCGCGGTCATCGGCGTGCACCCATGGGAACGTGAGATCGAGCAGACGCTCGTGGTCAGCGTGGAGATGGCCGCCGACGTGCGGAAGGCCGCATCGAGCGACGACCTGGCGGACGCCCTGGACTACTCCGCCGTGGCGGAGACCATCGCGGCCGTGCTGCGCGAGGGCAAGTTCCGGCTGATCGAGACCGCCGCCGAACGCGTCGCCGGACGCCTGCTCGCGGACTTCCCGCTGAGCTGGCTGCGCCTAGAGCTGCGCAAGCCCATCACCAGCGCCCCCGCCCCGGCCGCCACCTCCGTCACTACTGCCCCCGCCCCGGACGCCTCCCCGGCCTATACCGCCGTGATCACCATCGAACGTACCCGCGAAATTTCATGATCACGAAGGATCTTTAGTCTCGCCGGACTCAAAATCCTTCGCGATCATGGAAGAGCGCTTCCAGCTCGGCCCACAGCGCGTCAGGGATGGGGGTGGAGAGGTAGGAGGTGTCTGCCGTGATTTCTTCCGCGCTGCGCGCGCCGACGACGGCGGCCGTCACGGCCGGGTGGCGCAGGGTGAACTGGAGCGCCGCGGCGGGGAGCGGGACGCCGTGGCTGGCGCAGGCGTCGCGCATCCGGCGCACCCGGGCCAGCAGGCCGGGCGGGGCCGGGGCGTAGTCGTAGGTCGCGCCGTCGCCGGGCCCGGCCAGGATGCCGCTGTTGAACACGCCGCCGGCCAGGATCGTGACGCCGCGTCGCTGGCACAGCGGGAACAAGCTAGCCGCCGCCGAGTCGTCGAGCAGGGTGTACCGGCCAGCCACCAGCACGCAGTCCAGGTCGCAGCGCTCGACGAGCCAGGCCAGCGGGACGGGCGAGTTCATGCCGGCGCCGACGGCGCGGACCGTGCCCTGGGCGCGGAGTTCGGCCAGCGCGGGGTATGCCTCGTCCGCTGCCTGCTTGATGAAGTCGTCGGGGTCGTGGATGAGCGCGATGTCCACCCGGTCGAGCCCCAGCCGGCCCAGGCTCTCCTCCAGGCTGCGGCGCACCCCGTCCCGGCTGTAGTCGCGGACCCGGGTCAGCGGCGGAGTGTCGTAGAAGCCCTCGGCGCCCTGCACGTCGCCGTCGGCGGGCACCAGCCGCCGGCCGACCTTGGTGCACACGGTGAACTCATCTCGCGGGCGCCCGGCCAGGAACGAGCCGAGCCGCCGCTCGGACACGCCGACGCCGTAGTGCGGCGCGGTGTCGAAGGCCCGGATCCCGGCGTCCCAGGCCGCGGCCAGCGTCCCGGCCGCCGCCTCGTCGCTGACCGGCGCGTAGAGCCCGCCGATGGGCGCGCCTCCGAACACGAGAGGGGAGGGGCCGAGGTCCATGGTCAGGGCATCCCGCCGCCGCGCCACGCGGGGCCGGACGGGTAGCTGTACTCCGCCAGCGACTCCGGCAGGATCTCGGTGGACGCCCCCGGCACCCGCGGCGCGCGGTAGCGGCCGCCCGTCACCGTGGCGGGCGCGGCGAAGTGCTCGTGCAGGTGGTCGATCCACTCCAGCTGGCGCCCCTCGGTCGTGCCGGACAGCGCGACGTAGTCGAACATCGACAGGTGCTGGACGATCTCGCACAGGCCGACGCCGCCGGCGTGCGGGCAGACCGGCACGCCGAACTTCGCGGCCAGCAGCAGGTTGGCGATGTTCTCGTTCACTCCGGCCACGCGGCAGGCGTCGATCTGCATGATGTCGATGGCGTCGGCCTGCACCAGCTGCTTGAACATGACCGGGTTGGCGACGTGCTCGCCGGTGGCCACCCGGACCGGCCGCACCGCCTGGCGGATGGCCGCGAGGCCGAGGATGTCCTCCGGCGCCGTCGGCTCCTCCACCCAGGCGGGCCGGAACGGCGCGAGTTCGGTGATCCAGGCGATGGCGGTCGGCACGTCCCAGACCTGGTTCGCGTCGATGGCGATGCCGATGTCCTCGCCCACCGCCGCCCGGGCGATCGCGCACCTGCGCTTGTCGTCCGCCAGCGCCGCACCGACCTTGATCTTCACCTGGCCGAAGCCCTCGGCGACGGCCTGTTCGCACAGCGCGGCCAGCCGCTCGTCGGAGTAGCCGAGCCAGCCGGGCCCGGTCGAGTAGGCGGGGTAGCCGACCCGGCGGAGCGTGGCGATCCGCTCGTCCCGGCCCGCCGCGCCGCGCTCGAGCAGCGCCAGCGCCTCGTCAGGGGTGAGCGCGTCGGACAGGTAGCGGAAGTCGACCAGGGCGGTGAGCTCCCGCGGGCTCATCTCGGCCAGCAGCAGCCACAGTGGCTTGGCCGCGCGGCGGGCGGCCAGGTCCCAGCACGCGTTGAGGACCGCGCCGGTGGCCATGTGCACGACGCCGCAGGACGGGCCGAGCCAGTGCAGCGGGCTGTCGCTGACCAGGCGCCGGCCGAGACCGCCAAGGTCGGCCAGGACCTCGTCCATGTCCTGCCCGGCCAGGAACGGCTCGAGCAGGCGGATCGCCGCGAGCTGGACGTCGTTGCCGCGGCCGATGGTGAACGCGAACCCGTGCCCGGCCAGCGCGGGATCGGCCGCGTCGGTCCTGATGACCAGGTAGGCGGCCGAGTAGTCGGGCGCCGGGTTCATCGCGTCGGACCCGGCCAGCGTCCGCGAGGTGGGAAAGCGCACGTCGAAGGTGTCGAAGCCGGTTATCTTCGTCATCGGCGGTCCCCGGGGGGGTACAGGGGGGCGGGCAGCCCCCCCGTGAGCAGGGGGGGTCTGGGGGGGATCGTCCCCCCGGGGCAATACAGCGATACTTTCATTCGGCGCTCGCCTCGCCGCCGATGACGCGGGCCAGGATCAGCGCGACCAGGATGACGGCGCCGTCGATCGCGTCGATCCAGTAGTTCGGCGCGTTCTCCAGGTCCAGGATGTTCTGCACCACGCCGAGCAGGATCACGCCGGACGCGGCGCCGACCATGTTGCCCCGGCCGCCCTGCAGCGAGACGCCGCCGATGACCGCGGCGGCGAACACCGCGAAGATGATGCCCTCGCCATAGCCCTGCGTGCTGGCCACCGACGACACCCGGCCCGCCTCCATCAGGCCGCCGATCGCGGCCAGCACGCTGCCGGCCACGTAGACGCCGATCCGCACCCGGTTTACCTTGATCCCGGCGGCCCGGGCCGCCTCCCGGTTCCCGCCGATGGCGTAGATGGCCCGGCCGAGCCGGTGATAGCGCAGGAAAAGCCCGGCCACCACGAAGATCAGCGCCGCCACGATGAGCGAGACCGGGATGGCCCCGACGTCGGCCGAGCCGAGGTAGCCGAACGGGCCGGGCAGGCCGAACGGGGACTGGCCCTTCACGATGCCGTCCTGGATGCCAGCCAGCAGGATGGTCATGCCGAGGGTGACGATGAAGCCGTTCAGCCGTCCCTTGACGATCAGCAGTCCGTTGGCGAACCCGACCGCCACCCCCACCGCCAGCAGGATCAGGATTCCCAGGTACGGGTTGAGCATGGTCCCGGCGCCGAACGATGCGGCCGGCACGATCAGCCACGCGGCGACCATCGGCGCCAGCCCGTAGGTGGCCTCGAGCGACAGGTCCATGCCGCCGATGAGCAGGATCAGCGACTCGCCCACGACCACCACGCCCAGCGCGGAGATCTGCTGGCCGATCCCGGTGAGGTTCGAGACCGTCAGGAAATGGCTGTTCAGGACCGCGCCGACGACGATGAGCACGACGAGCACCGGCAGCAGGGCCGCCTCGCGCAACCAGGAAATCGCCGCCGCGCTCCGGCTACGCCGCCGGGTCAGCGCCGATTCGACGTCCGCGGTCAGCGCGGCCAGGTTGTCCTTGATCTCGCTCATCTCACTCCCAGCCCCTCGGTGGCCGCGATCAGGGCCTCGCGGTCGAAGGGCGGCTTGGTGAACTCGGTGAATATCTCACCGCGGACCAGCACCAGCACGCGGTCGCAGATGACCAGGTCGTCCAGCTCGTCGCTGGCCAGCAGCAGGCTCGCGCCGGTCTGCCGGGTGATCCGGTCCAGCTCGGCGAGCAGCAGCTCCTTGGACGCCACGTCCACGCCGCGGGTCGGGGTAATGGCCACGATCAGCGCCGGATCGCTGGCCAGGGCGCGGGCCACCGTCACCTTCTGCTGGTTTCCGCCGGACAGCTCGCGGACCGGCTGGCCGAGCCCGGCCGACACCAGCGAGAGCCGCCGGGCCAGCGGCGCGGCGCGCTGCTCGCGGCGCTTCGGGCCGACCAGGCCGGCCCGCGAGATCCGCTCGGTGATCGTCATCGTGATGTTCTCGGCCGCGCCGAGCAGCGGCACGAACCCTTCGGCCTGCCGGTCCTCGGGGATGTAGCCGATGCCGGCCCGTAGCGCCGCGGCCCGGTCGCCGGGCCGGATCAGACGATCGTCCAGGCGGACCTCGCCCGCGTCCGGCGCGGCCGCCCCGGCCACGATCCTGGCCAGCGTGGTCGCCCCTGAGCCGCGCAGCCCGGTGAGCCCGACCGGCTCCCCGCCGCGCACGGTCAGCGAGACGCCGGATAGCAGTGTGCCGGCCGTCGCGGCGGTGACCTCGTTGACCACCAGATCGGGTGCCTCGGGGGGGTTCGGGGGGGTCGTCTCTCCCCGAAGGGGGTCCGGGGGGATGGGTCCCCCCGGAAGAAAAGCCAGCAGAGCAGGAGGAGGCGCCGGGGCGGCTGGCCCGGCCCGTTCGGGACTTCCGACCATCGCGGTGACCAGGTCCTCCTTCCCCACCTCGGTCATTGGCGCCGCGAGCACCAGCTCGCCGTCCCGCAGTACGGCGACGTCGGTGCAGATCTCGAAGACCTCCTCCAGGTGGTGGGAGATGTACAGGATCGCCACGCCGGCCTCGCGCAGCTGGCGGACGCGGTCGAACAGGCGCCGCACGCCGCCGCGCTCCAGGGCCGCGGTGGGCTCGTCGAGCAGCAGGCAGCGGGTGCCCGCGGCCAGCGCCCGGGTGATCTCGACCACCTGCCGCTGCTCGACGGTGAGGCTGCCGCACGGGGTGTCGGCGGCCACGTCGAAGCCCCAGTCGGCCATGATCGTCCTGGCCTGCGCGCGCATCCGGCGCCAATCGACCAGGCCCAGGGGGCCGGGGCCGCGGCGCGGCTGGCGGCCGAGGAAGACGTTCTCCGCCACGGTGAGGCCGGGCACGACCATCGAGTGCTGGAATACGGTCGCGATGCGCGCCCGCCAGGCGGCGACGTCGCCAAGCGAGGGCGCGGGCTGGCCGTCGAAACGCACCGCTCCCGCGTCCGGCGGGACGATCCCGCTGAGGATGGATACCAGCGTGGACTTGCCGGCCCCGTTGCGGCCGACCAGGCCGAGGCACCGGCCTGGGAGCAGGTTCAGCTCCACGCCGCGTAGCGCGTGCGTGGAGCCGAACCGCTTGTGGATCCCCGCCGCGCTGACGGCGGGGATCACGGGCTCGCTCACCGGCTCATGCGGCTGACGAGCTGCATACGCCGCCGTGCGCCTGGCCGTAGACGTTGCCCCAGAGCTGGCCGTTGCCGACCGGGGTGGTGGTCACCGTGCCGGGCAGGCCGAGGACCGGGTTGACGGTCAGGGTCTGCGCGGCCTTGGTCACGAACGGGGCCACGATCGGGTCGCCGAGGTTGCTGTCGCCGGCGTAGCTGACCATCTGCAGCTGGGGCGCGCCGCCGCCGGGCTGACCCGGGTTGTGCGTGACGCCCTTGGCCGCGTCCAGCGCGTACTTCAGCGCCCAGTACGCGTACAGGTTGGCCGGCTGGGACTGGGAGGCGTCGAGCGAGCCGTTGCCGACATCGCACATCTCGAACGGCACCCCGTCGTCGCTGACCACCATCACCTTCCCGGTGAGGTGCTTGGACTTCAGCAGCGGGATGATGCCAGTGTCCGGGCTCGACCACTGCGAGTAGATCGCCTTGAGCTGGCTGCCGTAGGCGTTCACCGCGTTCTGCGCGTCGGTGACCGCGGTCGCCTCGGTCCACACCGTCGGGTCCTTGAGGATGTGCACGCCCGGGGCGTTCTTCGCCATGCACTGGTTGAAGGCGTTGGTCCGGTCGGCGCCGTTGGAAGAGGTCAGGTCGCCTTCCAGGTCGAGCACGTAACCGGATTTGACCTTCGAGCTGATGTAGGCACAGGCGTCCAGGCCGTAGATGGTGTTGGACGCGCGGACCACCATGTACACCTTGCCCACGCCGACGATGGTGTCCACCGACACCAGCTGCACGTGGTGCGCGGACGCGTAGGCGATCGCCGGGCCCAGGCTGGTCGCGGTCTCCGGGTTCACGATGATCGCCTTGGCGCCCTCGTTGACCAGGTTCTCGATCTGGGTGTTCTGCAGGCTGGCGTTGGCCGCGGCGAGCAGCGGGCCGAGCAGCTTGATGTGCAGCTGCTTGGCGTACTGGGTTTCGTAGTTGATGTAGGCGGCCCAGAAGGCCGTGCTGTTGTAGGTAAGGTCCACGCCGATGGCGGTCTGGGCGGTAGTGCTGGCCGAGCCGGTCGACGTGGCGCCGGAACCCGAACTGCCCGAGCTGCCCGAGCTGCAGGCGGCGATCAGCGTGACGGCGGCCACCGCGGCCAGCCCGGCGGTGATGGCGCGGGAGGGACCCTGAGGGGCCACGCCCGGGCGTCTGCGAAATCTCATGGGAACCTCCTGGTGGCGCTCTCCGGGCCCGCGGCGCGCGCCGGTGCGGGCCGCGTGGGGGGCACCCGGAGTACCGTGTGCCAGGAAAATAGATCGGATGTATCCGTGCTGTCAATGGGGTATAACCCGGCTCTGATGGGGTGATACCAAACAGATACGTCGAGATCATCCGATCTCTTCGGCTTCCGGCCGTCGCCTCAGGCCGGTTTTGGCCGGATCCGCAGGCCCTCCATGCCGCCGTCCACGGCCAGCGCCGTGCCCGTGGTGGCCCCGGCCAGCGGGCCGGCCAGGTAGGCGATGGCCGCGGCGACCTCGTCCGCGCTGACCAGCCGGCCCATCGGCTGGCGGGCGTTGAGCGCGGCGCGTTCGGCGGCCGGGTCGGGCGCGGCGTCCAGCAGGCGCCCCACCCACGGGGTGTCGGCCGTGCCCGGGGTCACGCAGTTCACCCTGATGCCCTCGGCCACGTGGTCGGCCGCCATGGCCAGCGTGAGCGAGTAGACCGCGCCCTTGGTCGCGCTGTACAGCGCGCGCTGCTGCAGACCCGCGATGGCCGCGACCGAGCAGGTGTTGACGATCGCGGCCTGGCCGCGCTCCCGTGCCGCCTGGCGGAGCAGCGGCAGCGCCGCCCGGGTGGTGCGGACGATGCCCAGCACGTTCACGTCGAGCACCCGGTGCCATTCGGCGTCGTCGTTGTCCTCGACCGTCCCGGCCGCGCCGATGCCCGCGTTGTTCACGACGATGTCGAGGCGGCCCAGGGCCCGCCCGGCCTCGGCGACGGCGGCACGGACCGCGGCGTCGTCGGTAACGTCGGCCAGGACCGGGTAGAGGTCGGCACTTTCGCCGCCCGGCTCGATCCCTAGGTCTAGGTCCAGCACGGCCACGCGAGCGCCGCGGGCGGCCAGCAACCGGGCCGTGGCCAGGCCGATCCCGGAGGCACCCCCGGTGACCAGCGCCGCCAGCCCGGCGAATTCGTTCGATTGCACCGTCATAGATCCGATGTATAACGCATGATGCGGGCGCCGGTCCAGACTTGCCCCGGACCGGCGCCCGGGCCCGCGTCTCCGCCCTAGCCGAGGACCTTGCGTCGGTACTGGCGGACCGCCAGCGGCGCGAAGACCAGCAGCATCAGCACTGACCAGCCGACCACCGCGAGTTCCGGGTGCTGCATCGGCCAGGCGTCCACCGCGGCGGCCGGGTTCGGGTTGCCGAACAGCTCCCGGGACGCGGCGGCCAGCGCGGACATGGGGTTCCAGATCGCGATCGGCTGCAGCCAGCCCGGCATGCCCTGGATCGGCACGAACGCGCTGGATATGAACGTCAGCGGCAGGAAGATGATGAACCCGGTCTGCTGCGCCGCCTCCGGGCTGCGCAGCACCATGCCCAGGCAGACCCCGGCCCAGGTGAACGCGTAACCGAACAGCAGCGACAGCGCGAGCGCCTCGGCCACGTCGGCGGCGCCGGTGTGCACCCGCCAGCCGATGGCCAGCCCGACGCAGACCACCACGGCCGCGCCGATGAGCTGGGTGAGCAGTTCGGCGATCGAGCGCGCCACCAGCACCGCCCAGCGCGACATGGGCAGCGCCCTGAACCTGTCCATCAGCCCGGTGGACATGTCGGTGACCAGCGCGACGGCCACGCCGGGCGCGGTCTGGGCCAGGCCCATCCCGAGCATCCCGCCGATCAGGTACTCGTGGTAGCTGCCGTGGCCGGGCAGGAGGATCGCGCCGCCGAACACGTAGGCGAACATCAGGATGAAGATGACCGGCATGAACGTGACGTCGGCCAGCGTCTCCGGCTCCCGCCTGATCCTGGCGATGCTGCGCTTGGTCAGCACCCACACGTCGGTGGCGAAGTGCGATATCGGGCTGCGCCCGTACGTGACGTCCCGGTCCGGTGCGAGCTCGGCCGTGATGGCGGTCATGCTGCCTCACTCCCTTCCTCGTCGTCGCTGCTGTCTTCGGCGGTGCCTTCCGCGGTGTCTTCCGCTGGGGCGCTGACGTGGCCGGTGAGGGACAGGAACACGTCGTCGAGCGACGCGCGCTGCATGGTCACGTCGTTGACCTGGACCCCGGCCTGGTCGAGGGCGCGCACCACCCGCGTGGTCAGGCCCTCGGCCGCCGCGACCGGCACGGACAGCCGCCGCCCGTCTTCGTCCGGCTGGACGCTGCCGGTGGCGTACGGCTTGACCGCGACGATCGCCGCCTCGACGTCCGTGCCCTCGGCCAGCACCACTTCGAGGTACTCGCCGCCTAGAGAGGACTTGAGCTGGTCGGGCGTGCCCTCGGCGATCACCGCGCCGCCGTCGATCACCGCCACCCGGCGGGCCAGCTGGTCGGCCTCCTCCAGGTACTGCGTGGTGAGCAGGAGCGTCGTCCCCGAGTCCGCGAGGTCTCGCACGATCTCCCAGGTCATGGCGCGGGCGTTCGGATCCAGGCCGGTGGTCGGCTCGTCCAGGAACAGCACCGACGGATAGCCGATCAGGCTGGCGGCCAGGTCCAGCC
>Ga0070699_100003364_pt1 | contig 14144 bp, 13 predicted proteins | sample KBSK1503metaG_FD_65473 | JGI IMG/M metagenome (GOLD analysis project Ga0070699, IMG submission 65473) | Corn, switchgrass and miscanthus rhizosphere microbial communities from Kellogg Biological Station, Michigan, USA - KBS K1-50-3 metaG | ecosystem: Host-associated > Plants > Roots >...
TCGCGCAGCGGACCGAGGCTCCGCGGCTCTTGCGCCGCTGCCGCGGCGAAGCGAGCCAGGAGGAGACCCGTCGGCGCCGACTCCCCCGTCCAGCCGGCCACCAGGTGGACGCCGCGCGGCAGCGTGCGGGGCTGGACGCGCAGCGCCGCGTCCTTTCGTCGCACCTCGACGACGCCACCGTGCACCGCTGCGGCCAGGTCCGCGCCACTGCCCCGGCCGTCCTGGAAGAGCGCGTTGGCGGCGACCGCGCGCTCGAGGATGCCCTCACGGGTAGGCCGGCCCCCGGTCGTGAGGAAGGCTGCCACGGCCGCGACCAGCGTCGCGCTGCTGCGGCCGAGCCCGAGCTTCCGCTCGCCCACCAGAAAAGGGCGCGTGTCGACGGTGACGTCGGCGCTGACGTGCGCCGGCACGCCGCCCCGCTCGGCGACCGCGTGCAGCGCGGCCAGCACCGCGCCCGCGTCGCCGCCGGGCATCTCGTTGCGCGCGACGGGCGCTTCCCACCGGGTGCCCTCGGCAAGCGAGTGGACGACGAGCGGTCCCGGCTTCACGCCCAGCGTCACCCGCACCTCGGCATGGCGGTCGACCGCGGCGAGCACCGCCGGCGCCCCCATGAGGACCACGTACTCGCCGCTCAGGAAGAGCTTCCCGGGGGCACGAGCGACGGTCTCGCTCATCGGTATCCTTCGCTCGCGCTCATGCAATCAGCTCCGCGCCGCGGCCGGGGCGGCAGGTGACGATCCGCTCCACGCCCGGCACGGCCTCGAGCGCGGCGGCCACGCGGGGAGCGTCGGCCGGGGCGCAGAGCACCTTCACCTGCGGCCCCGCGTCGATGGTGAAGAAGGCGGGCACCCCTTCGGCGCGGAGCGCCCAGACGCGATGGATGCAGTCGACCGTGGCGGGGCGCCAGTAGACGAGCGGAGGCCGCGCCGCCAGCGCCGCCGCGTGCATCTTGAGGGCGCTGTGCTCGGCGACGAGTCCGAGTGCCTCGAGATCGCGGGCGCGGATCGCGGCCCGCGTCTCGGCGAGATCGCCTTCGGCGCCGGCGACCCACGCGGGATAGAACGGCGACGCGGCCGTGCGCAGCATGCCGTCGCGCGACGACACCGCCTTCGGCGCCGTGCTGGTGACGGCGACGACCGTGCGGACGTCCCAGTGATCCACCGGGGCGAGCGGCTCGGCGAACGAATCGACGCCGTCGGCACGCTCGCCGCGGTGCCACTCGACGAAACCACCGAAGATCGAGCGCGCCGCCGAGCCCGAGCCGCGTCTCGCGAGGGCCGAGAGCTCGGGCGGGTCGAGCGCCAGGCCGGCCGCGCGGCTCGCCGCGAGGGCGAGCGCGGCGAAGGCCGCCGCCGACGACGCGAGTCCGATGCCGCGCGGCACGGTGCTGCGCATCGCGACGCTGGCTCGCTCGCGCCGGCGCGCCCTCGCCCGGACGAGGTCGAGGAAGCGGGCGACGCGGCTCGCCTCCTCGCCGGCGGCGTCCACGCCGTCGATCACGACCCGGTCGGCCTCGCTGCCCACACAGAAAGCCACCGCCGCCTCCGTCCCGAGCCCGTCGAGGGCGAGGGAGATGCTCCCGGTGGCGGGCAGGTTCAGCGCCGTGTCGCGCTTGCCCCAGTACTTGACCAGGGCGACGTTCACGTTGGCGCGAGCGGTCGAGTCGGCGCCGACCATCCGAGTGGTGGGCCCTTGTAACGCGTTAAGTCCGTCCACGCACGTGCACACCGCCTGACCGCTCGCTCTAAACCGATCGGTCAGGCGCCTTCCCAAAAAAATCCCGTGGGCCAGGATGAGGGTCTCCCGCCAACGGGCGAGTTCAAAATTGTCGAATCAAGGCGCGTATAGAGGCTCGCTCAGGAGCTGTCAACGTCCCCCGCCCCGAGCGCGTGAAAAAGACTCGACTCGCGCTGGTAGAAGCCCTGGGTGTGCAACGAGTCACGCAGGTGGAGGTAGGTGTAGTCGAGGTGATGGCAGATCTCGTGGAGGAGCGTGCGCAAGAACGTCCGGTAGGCGACCACCTGACCGCGCTGGGCGGTGATCATCCACACGCGGATGGTGTCGCGGCCCCGGCCGTTGGCTGGCGTGTAGAGGCCATGCAGCTCGCCCCGGCGCGTCGGCGGACGGCGGAGCTCCACCCGGACCAGGACCGCCGGCACCCGGAGCGAGGTGCAGATGCCGTTACCGATACGCTGGGCGACCGCCTGGACGTCAGCTGGCCGCCCCGTCGCGAGCGCCGCGGGCAACCCCGTGACCGCCTCCCGCAGGGCCGAGCCAGCCCCGAGCGGGAGCGACGTCACCCGGTCACTCGCCGCCGCGATGCGTTGCAGGGCGGGGGGAAGCCGTCGATACCAGGTGGGACGCGGAGGCGGGCGAAACCCGACGGCCATCGTCGCGGTCACTGTACCGGAGTCGCTCAGGCCATCCAAATCTGTTCTACCGGCTTTTCGTGATCCCCGTCCGTCTTCTGCTCGATCTCGTGCGCGGTCTCACGGTGTCGGCGCCCCCGCCGCGCGGCCTCCCGTACCTCGGCCTCGAGCATCCGAGCGGCACCGGCTTTCATCTGCTCGACGCGCTCAGCGCCCGCGGCATCTTTCGCAAGTACGAGCTCGTGCTCGAGGTGGGCGCGGGTCTCGGGGGACGGGCGCGCTGGCTCGCGACGCGCTTCGGCTGCGAGGTCGTGGGCGCGACGTTCACGGTCGAGGAGGCGGCAGCCGGGACGGAGCTCGGACGCCGGAGCCGGCTGCACGGCACGGTGCGGCTCGTGCCGGCTGCGCCCGGCGCGCTGCCGTTCCGCACGGCTCGCTTCACCCACGTCTGGCTCGTGGAGAGCCTCTCATGCCTGCCCGACGTGCCGGCCGCCCTCGCCGAGGCTCACCGCGTCGTGCGCCCGGGGGGATCGCTCGCGGTGCAGGACCTCTTCCGTGCCGAGCACGCTCCGTCGGTCCCGGGCCGGCGCGCGACGGATCCCGAGGTCTACGTCACCGCGATCGCCGCCGCCGGCTTCGTCGACCTCGAGGTCCGCGACCGTAGCACGGAGGCCGCCGAGCGCGCGCCCCGCGCGGTCGCTGCCCGGGAGCTGCTGCACGCGAGGCTGCGCGGCGATCCCCGGCTCGCCGCGCTCGCCGCGGAGCGCGAGGCGCTCGGCCGTGCGCTGGCCGACGGCGCGCTCCGGGTCGTGCAGATCGTCGCGAGACGGCGGGCCTGAACGCTCAGTCCCGGTCGACCGGGTAGCGGAGCTCCGTCCAGCGTCGCCAGCCGCCGTCCATCGAGAGCACGCGCCGGTACCCCATGGTCTGGAGCGCGTCGGCCGCGAGCGCCGAGCGGAAGCCGCCGCCGCAGTAGAGGACGATCTCGGCGTCCCGATCGGGGATCGTCCTCTCGATGTCCCGCTCGATGATGCCCTTCGCGAGGTGGACCGCACCGCGAGCGCGACCCGGCGCCCACTCGTGATCCTCGCGCACGTCGACCAGGTGGAATCGCTCGCCCGCCTGCTGCCGGCGGTAGACCTCCTCCGGCGTCGTTTCACGGACGCGCGTCTTCGCGTCGGCGACGAGCCTCAAAAACCCCGGCGAGTGCTCCATCGGCGTGAGCCTTACCACGAGCGTCCGGCTGCGACACTCCCGCCCGCCGCTACGGCGCCATCACGCCTGAGCGTCTGCCTGCGCGTCCGCCCGGGTAACCGGCGCCGCCACGAAGAAGCTTCGAAGCGCGCGCCGAGGCCGTAGCTGGCACACGGTGCCACGGCCGGCGTGCCATCGCTGGCGGCCGCGTCGGGAAAGCACCTCGTTTCCCAGCGGCGCACGAAGCCGGAAGACGGGCACTCTCGTTGCTCATGGGCCTCGTGCACCGAGGGGGTGGCGGAGGAATCTCCATGTACGAGCTCTTGGCGTTTGCGTTCTCGCTGCTGCTGCTGAGCGCGGCGCCGGCTTTCGGCTGCAACAAGCACACCGACTGCAGCGACAACGATCCCTGCACGATCGACACCTGCGACCCGGTCTCCCGGACCTGCCGCCACAGCGCGGCCATAGACGGAACGAAGTGCGACGACGGGAACGCGTGCACGCAGAGCGACACGTGCGCGGGCGGCCGTTGCGTCGGCGGCAATCCGATCGTCTGTGCGGCGGGAGACCAGTGTCACGCCGGGCGCTGCGACCCGACGACGGGCCGGTGCTCGAACGTGGCGTTGCCCGACGGCACCGCTTGCGACGACGGTGACGGCTGCACGCGAACCGACACCTGTCAGGCGGGAAGCTGCATCGGATCGAACCCGGTCGCGTGCGTCGCCGTCGACGGCTGCCACGTCGCCGGTACCTGCGATCCGGCGACGGGGATCTGCTCCAACCCACCGAAGGACCCGGTGGTGTGCTCGGCCGTCGACCAGTGCGCGATGGCGGGAACGTGCAACCCGGCGACCGGCGTCTGCGTGACGCCGCCGAAGCCAGATGGCAGCCCCTGTGACACGGGGAGCCTCGTGGTGTGCTCGGTTCCGGACACCTGCCAGGGCGGGACGTGCGTCGCGGGCGGTGGCGGCGACCGGGACGGTGATCACATCTGCGATGCGGACGACAACTGCCCCGACTACGCGAACCCCGATCAGAGCGATCTCGATCACGACGGAGTCGGGGACGTCTGCGACGCAAACGACGCGAAGCTGGTCATCACGTCGCTCTCCGTCCGAGGCAGTCGCCGCGCGGGGAAGAACGGCCGCCTCAGCGCGAAGGGAAAATTCCTGATCGACCCGTCGTCGGGTATGCTGTCGTTCGACACGCTCGGCGGGATCAGCGCTCGGGTGACCGATGATCTGGCCCTCGATCAGACGGCAACCTGGGGAGACTCCGAATGCCACTCGTTCGGTCCCTCCATCACCTGCGCGAAAGGCGGGCAGCCATCCCAGGCGAAGTTCAGCTCGCTGCCGTCGAATTCCGCCGTGTTCAAATTCAGCTTGCATTTCCCGCTCGTCGTCGATGCGGCCGCCCTTCATCCGCCCATCAGCCTGACGTTCACCACGCGGGGGTTCATCGACCGGGTGGGGAGGATCGGCGCCTGCCGAGGCTCCGCGAGCGCGATGCGGTGCCGACAGTCCTAGGGAGCCGACCCGAGACTGCGTCTCGGTTCGGGATCGGAAGCGAGCGTGCGGCATTACGTGGACAAGGCGAGCCGGCTTCGCCGCGGCTTCGCCGGCCGCGGCATGACGTCGGCCCCTTTCCACCGGGCGGCATTCTCGCCGTCCGTCCCCGACCCGAGACGCGGTCTCGGGTCGGCTTCTAGGCGGGCTCGGCGAGCGGTGGACGATGCTCGTGCCAGCGCGTCGCGCGCTGGTAGCCGTGCCCGGCGGCCAGCACCCGCTCCTCGGCAAAGGCTGGCCCCACCAGCTGGAGGCTCACCGGCAAGCCCGCCGTCGTGAGCCCGCAGGGGAGCGCGAGCGCCGGGAGCCCGGTCAGGTTGAAGGGGGCGGTGAGGCGCGTGATCGCCTGGGCGACGTCGAGCTCGTGGCCGCCGAGGCGCACGAGCAGCTCGTCGGGGCGCGGGGCGACGACGGGGGTGGTCGGCAGCACGAGCAGGTCGACGTGCGCGAAGGCGGTGCGCGCCTCCTCGTAGAGGCGGGACCGCAGGCGCTGCGCGGCGAGGTAGTGATGCGGCTCGGCCATCTTCCCGAGCGCCAGGTAGACGCGGAGCTCGAGGCCCGCCTGCGCCCGGCGCGATCCCAGCAACGATCCGAGAGCCCGCTCCGCCTCCACCAGGATGGTGGCCCCGAGCGCCGCGTTCGCGTGCGCGAGGGACGGCAACGCGATGTCGGTGGTGGCGGCCCCCGCCGAGCGGAGGTCGCCGAGCGCCGTCTCGAACACGGCGGCGACCTCGGGCTCGATCAGCTCGAAGACGAAGGCGCGCGGGACGCCGAGGCGTAGGCCGCGAAGCGGGCGGTCGAGCCGCGCGGCGTAATCGGGGACCGGCAGGCGCGCGCTCGAGCCGTCGGCGGGATCGTGGCCGGCGATCGCCTGGAGGACCAGCGCCACGTCCTCCACGGTGCGGGCGAGCGGTCCCACGTGGTCGAGCGTCGAGGCGAGCGGCGTGACGCCCGCGCGGCTCACCCGGCCGTAGGTCGGCTTGAGTCCGGTCACGCCGCAGAAGCTCGACGGGATGCGGACCGACCCTCCCGTGTCGGTCCCGAGCGTCGCCGGCACGAGCCGCGCCGCGACCGCCGCCCCGGAGCCGCTACTCGAGCCGCCCGGGACGCGGTCCGCCGCCCACGGGTTCTGCGGCGTCCCGAGAGCCGCGTTCACCCCCGTCGGGCCGAAGGCGAGCTCGTGCATGTGGGTGGTCCCGAGCACGACCGCGCCGGCCTCCCGCAGCCTGGCGACGACAGTCGCATCGGCCGTTGCCGGCGGGTCGCCCGCGCAGGCGGGGCTGCCGTTGCCGCGCACCAGGCCGCGCACGGCGAACAGGTCCTTCACCGCGACGGGAACCCCCGCGAGGGCCCCTCCGGTCCCACGCCCGAGCGCCCGGTCGGCGGCCGCCGCCGCCGCGAGCGCCTCGTCCCGCGCCACCGCGACGAATGCGTGCACGTGGCCGTCGCGCGCCTCGAGACGCGCGAGATGCGCCTCCACGACCGCCGTGGCCGTGGTCTCGCGCGCGCGGAGCAGTCGCCGGAGCTCCGCCGCGCCGAGCTCGGTGAACGAGGCGCTCATGCGGTGGCGTCGTCCACGAGGCGCGCCGGAACGAAGGGCTCGGCGTCGCCGAGATCGAGCGCCGCGAGCGCGTCGAGCGAGGCGAGCACCGGCGCCAGGCGCTGCTCGATGACCGGCACGAGCTCGGCCGGCAGATCCAGCCCGGCCGCCGCGAGCCGGTCGCCGAGCGATCGAGAGCCGGCCGCCATGCCTACCGGAAGCCGCCCGACTCGATCACCTGCATGCCCGGGAGAATCGACTCGGGGAGGTCCTGCACGAAGCGTGACGGCTGACCGAGGACCATGCCCGCCGCCCGGTCGTAGATGTCGATCGCGTACGACAGGTAGAGGTTGTCCTTGGCACGCGTCACCGCGACGTAGAGCAGCCGCCGCTCCTCCTCCACCTCGTCGCCGTCGTGCAGGTTCATGTACGACGGAAAGCGGCCGTCGACGAGCCAGATGACGAACACGGTATGCCACTCGAGGCCCTTGGCGGAGTGGATGGTCGACAGCGTCAGCAGGCCTTCCTCGACGTTGGCGGCGAGCACGTCGCCCACGCTGTCGTTCGGCGGCTCGAGCGCCATGTCGGAGAGGAGCGAGGCGAGGCTCCGGTAGCGGCCCGCAATCGTGACGAAGTGCTCCAGGTCTTTCTCCCGCTTCGGGAAGTCCTCGCGGTATATCTGGCGGAGCATCGGCGTGTAGAAGCCGACGACGCGCGCCACCTTCTCCCCCGGCGCCATCTCGTCGGGGGCGATCTCGGCCAGGAGCCCCGCCAGCCGCGCGAGGTCCTTCGTATAGGCGCCCCGGCGCGGATAGGAACCCAGACGCTCGGTCACGGCCTCGACGGTGGAGGCGTCGCCGAGGTGCTTGAAGACGTCGTCCGCGGTCTTCGGGCCGACGCCGTCGAGCAGGAGGAGCACGCGGTGCCAGGAGACGGCGTCGCGCGGGTTGGCGACGATCCGCAGGTGCGCCAGCGCGTCCTTCACGTGCGCGGTCTCGATGAACTTGAAGCCGCCGCGCTTGACGAACGGGAGGTCCGCGCGCCGGAGCTCGAGCTCGAGGTCGAAGGAGTGAAAGCTCGACCGGAAGAGGACGGCGATCTCGTCGAGCGGAACCCCTTCCTCGCGTAGCTCGAGGATGCGCTGGGTGACGAAGCGCGACTGCGCCTGCTCGTCGGCGCACTGGGCCAACGACGGCGGGCGGCCGTCGCCGCGCACGGCCTGCAGGATCTTCGTGTGCTTCTCGGCGGCGCGCTCGATGACGGCGTTGGCGAGGTCGAGGATCGGCTGGGTGGATCGGTAGTTCTCTTCGAGCTTGATGATCCGCGTCCCCGGGAAGAGGTCCGGGAACTCCATGATGTTGCGGAACGTGGCGCCGCGGAAGGAGTAGATGCTCTGGCTGTCGTCGCCCACCGCCATCACGTTGTCGTGTGCGACGGCGAGGCCGCGCACGATCTCGGCCTGGAGGCGGTTCGTATCCTGGTACTCGTCGACCATGAGGTAGCGGTAGGTGCGCGAGAGGTGTGCGGCCGCCTCGGCGTGATCGCGCAGCAGGTCGCGCAGCAGCACGAGCAGGTCGTCGTAGTCGACCAGGTCCTGCTCGCGCTTGTACCGCCGGTACTCCTCCTCCAGGCGCACGAGGTCGTCGAGGTGCTCGTAGAGGTGGGAATAGCCGTCCTCGAGCAGCGCCGGCACCGTGGTGCTCCGGTTCACCGCCATGCTGAAGATCTCGACGATGGCGTTCTTGCGCGGGAAGCGGCGGTCCTTGCGGTCGAGGCCGGCGCGGCTCCGCAGCAGGTTGACCACGTCCTCCGAGTCGCTCCGGTCGAGGATGGTGAAGCCGGGCTTCAGTCCGAGCCGCCGCGCCGTGCGTCGCAGCACCGTATTGGCGAACGAGTGGAACGTCCCGCCCGCCACCTGCTCGCAGCTGCCGCCGACCAGCATCGACGCGCGCCGGAGCATCTCCTCCGCCGCCTTGCGGGTGAAGGTGAGCAGCAGGATCTGGGCCGGGTTGACCCCCGACTCGACGAGCCGGGCGACCCGGTAGACGAGGGTCCGCGTCTTGCCGCTGCCCGCACCGGCGACGACCAGCACCGGTCCCTCGAGGGTCGTCGCCGCCGCGTACTGCGCCGGGTTCAGCTCGCCTTCGTAGTCGATGCGGTAGGTCGGCTCGCGGCGAGCCTCCGACCGCGGACGGAGCGTGTAGGTCTCCATCGGAGGCCAGGGCGGAATGTATCGCGGGCGGTCGGGGCCGGCAAACCACCGCCGGTTTTCCGGTACAATGGCGCGCGTGGCTCTCCTCTCGCCACTGACGCCCGACGAGCGCAGCACTCTCCTCGTGGTCGCGCTCTCCGAGAAGAGCCTCGCGAAGCTCGTCGGCCGCCTCGGCACCGCACCGCCGGGCACGCGGGTCGACCGTCTCGGCACCTGGGACCTCGCCTGGAGCCTGGTCGACTACTACGAGAGCGATCCCGAGGTCGCGGACGCGGTGGACCGCACGCTCCGCAAGGACATCGGCGAGTCGCCGCTCGCCGCCGCGGTCGCGGCCGAGGGCGGTGGGAAGGCGGTGACGGACCTCCTGCTCGAATCCCGCGACCCGGCGCGCGACCTCGCCTGGGCGCTGCTCGGCTCCGGCGTCGAGGGCGCAGGGGAGCTGGCGTCGACGCTCGTCAAGACGATCATCGCCGAGTTCGACGAGGCCGACACGCGCGCGCGGGAATCGGAGGAGGGGCAGGCGGAGAAGGTCCCCGCCGAGCCGCCCCCTCCCGAGGCGAAGCTCGCCGACGACGCGGCCAAGGAGGCCGCGCGCGCGCAACGGGCGCGGGACCGCACGTTGAAGCGCCTCGGGGGTCTGAAGGAGCGTCTCGTCGAGCTCGAGCGCAGCGTGGCGGCCGCGCGTCGCGAGCTCAAGCAGTCCGAAGACGAACGCGCCCGGCTCGAGACCGAGCGCGACCGGCTGCGCGAGGAGCGGGAGGCGCTGCGGGCGCGTCTCCAGTCCGGCACGGCCGGGGAGGTGGCACGCCTCGGCGAGGAGCTCGAGGCGACCAGGCGGCGAGCCCGGGCCCTCGACGCCGAGCTCGAGGAGGCGCGCGAGACGGAATCCACGCTCGCGGCCCGCCTGCGCGCGGTCGAGGCGGAGCGAACGACGCGGCCGGTGGAGAGCGCGGAGGAGCGCCCGGCATCGAGCGGTGCGGGGTGGAGCCTCCCCTTGTTCACGGACGAGTTCTACGAGTCCATCCGTCGCTGGGATCGCAAGATCGTCCGCAACACCTTCGAGAAGATCTACCGCCTGGCGGAGGACTGGCGGCACCCGAGCCTGCGCGCCATCCCGCTCGAAGGGCTGCCCGACTACTACCGCATCCGGGTGGCCACCGACGTGCGCCTGATCTACCGCCCCGTCGACGGCGGACGCGTCGAGATCCTCTCGCTCATCGACCGCGAGGACCTGCAGCGCTACATCCGCCAGGCGAAGAACCGCTGAGAGCGTCTCAGGCGCGCTCGAGCTCGGCGAGGAGCCGCGCCCAGGCCCGGCGCTCCGCCCGAGGCGCCGCCAGCGGCGCGCGACGGCGGCACGCCCGGGCGAGCCGCGCGTAGAACGCGGAGTCCCGTTCCGCGCGCGCGAGGAGGCGGGCGAGGACGCGCGTGGCACCGACCGCGAAGTAGCCCGGGTAGTCGCGGCCGAGCAGGCCGACCGAGCCCGGGATGCGGCTCGCCAGCACGGGAACGGCGCTGGCGAGGGCCTCCGAGATGACGTTGGCCCCGCCCTCGATCCGCGACGACAGGACCATGAGACGGCTGCGCGCGAGGATCGCGCGCGCCTGCGGATGCGGCCGGTCGCCGAGCCAGTGGTAGCGCGGGTTGCGCGCCATCTCGTCGCGGGCTCGGCGGCGCATGGCCGGCGTCATCGCGCTGCCCAGCTGGAGGACCCGGATGCGGGAGTCCCCCGGCAGCCCGCGGACGGCGAGCGCGGTCCGGAAAGGATCCTTCTCGCGGCGCAGATGACCGGGGACGCAGACGTCGAAGAAGCGCGCCGCACGCCGCCCCGGGCGCACCGGGAGCGCCGATTGATGGATGACGCGCGCCTTCGCGCGGAGGGCACCGCGGAGCTCGCGGAGCGCGAGCGGCTGCAGCGTGACGATCCGGGTCGCCGCCTGGAGGGCACGTCTCGCGGCACGGCTCCGGTGGATGTCCCGGTAGACGTCGGTGCCCGTCAGGGCGACGATCAGCGGCGTCTCCGGGGCACGCGCCCGGAAGCGCAGCACCGCGGCGGCACTCTTCCGGGCATGTAGCGCGACCAGCAGATCGGGGCGGTCGTCCTGCAAGGTCTCGTGCACGGCCACCCGGTGTCCGAGACTCCGCAGGATGCGCGCCCAGCGGAGCGCCGTCACGCGGTTGCCGTGCCGCGTACCGGCACGCGCGGGACACAGGACGAGAATCCGGCGCATCAGTGTGCTACGGCTCCCGGGAGTGGAACCGGAGGAAGACGGCCAGTCCGACCGACCCGCCGCGCGGCTCGCGGCCTGGCACCGCGACGCGCGCGCGCGCACGATCGCGCTCGTCGACGGCCTCGACGCCGAGCAGCTCATGGGCCCGCGGCTGCCGATCGTCAATCCGCTGCGCTGGGAGGTCGGCCACGTCGGGTGGTTCCAGGAGTTCTGGGCCCTCCGGCAAGCGCGCGACGAGACGCCGCTCCGGGCCGACGGCGACCGGCTCTACGACTCGGCGCGGGTGGCGCACGACACCCGGTGGGACCTCCCGCTTCCGTCCATGGCAGAGACGCTGGGCTACCTGGAGGCGGTCCTCGCCCGCGCCCAGGAGCGGCTCGCGGCGCGCGAGCCGTCGCCCAGGGAACGCTACTTCCACCTGCTCACGATCTTCCACGAGGACATGCACGACGAGGCGTTCACCTACACCCGGCAGACGCTGGCTTACCCGCCCCCGCCGCTTCCGGCCGTCGCGACGCGGGGCGGCGAAGGCGCGCTCGCGGGCGACGCGCGCGTGCCCGGCGGCACCCTCGCCCTCGGGGCGAGCCGCGAGGTGTTTTTCGTCTTCGACAACGAGAAATGGGCGCACCCGGTCGAGATCGCGCCGTTCGCGATCGCGCGCGCGCCGGTCACCAACGCCGAATTCGCGAGCTTCGTCGCGGACGGCGGCTACCGGCGTCGCGAGCTCTGGTCGGCAGCCGGCTGGAGGTGGCGCGACGCGGTCCGGGCCGAGCATCCGATCTACTGGAGAGACGCCGGAGGTGGCGGCTGGGAGCGCCGGCACTTCGACCGCTGGGTCGCGCTCGAGCCGCATCATCCCGTCATCTTCGTCAGCTGGTACGAGGCCGACGCGTACTGCCGCTGGGCGGGCCGGCGACTCCCGACCGAAGCGGAATGGGAAGCGGCCGCCGCCGGCGAGCCGACCGCCGACGGCCGGGCGCTCTCCGACCGCAAGCGGCTCTACCCCTGGGGGGACTCGCCGCCGACGCCCGAGCGGGCGAACCTCGACGCCCACCACCTCGGCTGTGCCGACGTCGCCGCGCTGCCGGCGGGCGACAGTGCGTTCGGCTGCCGGCAGATGCTCGGCAACGTGTGGGAATGGACCGCCACGGACTTCCTCCCCTATCCCGGCTTCGTCCTCGATCCCTACGAGGAGTACTCGGCGCCATGGTTCGGCACCCACAAGGTCCTGCGTGGCGGCTGCTGGGCGACCCGCGCGCGCCTGCTGCGCAACACGTGGCGGAACTTCTATACCGCGGACCGGCGCGACGTGTTCGCGGGCTTCCGCACCTGCGCGTGGTAGCGCCGCACCCCCGGCATCGGCAGCCGCGGCCGGGTTACTTCGCGGCGCCGAGCGCGGCGACGAAAGCGCGGATGCGCGCCGCATTGACGCCGAAGTCCCCCTTGCCGTCGCGCGACTTCGAGCGCATGTCGACGCGGCTCCCGCCGCCGTCCGGCCGGACGCGGATCGCGACGTCGTCCTTGAAGTGGAAGAGGGCGCTCTCCGAGACCGCTTCGATGGTCCCCAGCTGGGGATCGGCACTCGTCACCGTCCACGACGGCATGTGCTCGGCGACGCGGCGGGCCCGCACGAACGCGTCGCCGGGCGGGACAGCGAGCTTCACCGGAGCCAGGTCGGCGCAGCACTGACGCTGATCGGCGACGAAGGCCGACGGGTAGCTGAGATCACGGCCCACGTTCGCCGGAAGGGTCGCGGCGTGCGTGAAGACGGGCGGGTCGGCGACGTCAGTCGTGTAGTCGTTGATGCGCGGCACCCCCGCACCTCGTGCGGCCGCGAACACGAAGACGGCGGCGATCGCGAGCGACACGGCGGCGCCGGGCGTGAAGCCGCGGCCGCGAACCGCCCGGACGATCCCCGCGAGCGCCGAGACGAGCGCAAGCAGGCCGCCGAGCGCGAACACGCCGAAGCCGGCGAGCGGCGGCACGAGGCGCAGCCAGGCGATCGCGGGACCGAGGAGGAAGGCGACGGCCGCGAGGAAACCGAGCGTCGATCCCCGCATGGCGCGTACGGCTACCCGAGGTGCCGGCGCGCCGTCAAGCGGTGTGCGGGTTCACCCACGGCCAATCGGGCTGCTCGTGACGCGTGGGTAGCCGCACCACTCGTTTGTTCTCCCTACCCGTGCGGCCCGTCGCCGCGGGCTCTTCTACACGATTGCATGTCGCGTCGTCGCAACGGCGCGGCGACCGGCGCACGCGGCACACGACGACAGCGGCACGGAACCCGCTTTTCTGTCACGTCGAAGGAGCACGGTATGGCAACGAGAGTCGACGTCGACATCGTGCAGGTTCCGGTCGGCGAGAGCCTGCCCGTCTGCTGGCCAGTTTCCTGGAGCGTGGTCTGGGTGCGCGTCGGTCCCGAGGACCTCGGCCTCCCCGAGCTCGTGGCGAGCATCTGCGTCGCCTTCTTCTCCTTCGTCATCGGCGGCTGGGCGGCGGCGCGGATCGCCGGTTTTCGCCGCGCCGAGCCGGCCATGCTCCTAAGGAGGAACTGACCCATGCTTTACATCCTGCTCTGGCTGCTCGGCGTTCCCCTATCCTGCCGCACGCGCCACCGCGGACGCGGAGCTCGGGAGGCTGGTCGACGAGTCGCTTCGCGAGCACGCTCGCGTGAAGGAACACGTGGCGTGGCTCCGCCAGCATCATGACGAGCAGGAGGTCGAGGAGCAGATGGCCGCGCTCGAGCAGGACGTGCAGCATCACGTCAGCGAGGAAGAGAACGAGATGCTGCCGCGGATCGAGCAGGTCATACCGGAGGCCACCCGGGCCGCGCTCGGACGGCGCATGCAGGCCCGGAAGCGGCAACTCGGAGCCACGCGCGCGGCGCCCGCGCGGGCCGCGGCACGCAAGCGGCGCGCGTCGGGAGCGCGACCCAAGACTTCTTGGGTCGCGGAACAGACCCCGAGCGTGTGGCGTTCGATCACGCGCGACGGTCATGCCGCGGCTGGCGAAGCCAGCGCGGCAATCGGGCACGCC
>Ga0070699_100003366_pt1 | contig 14142 bp, 13 predicted proteins | sample KBSK1503metaG_FD_65473 | JGI IMG/M metagenome (GOLD analysis project Ga0070699, IMG submission 65473) | Corn, switchgrass and miscanthus rhizosphere microbial communities from Kellogg Biological Station, Michigan, USA - KBS K1-50-3 metaG | ecosystem: Host-associated > Plants > Roots >...
AACACTGCAACCGTGTTCACTCGCACCGGCAAGTATGTTTGCGCGTCGAAATAGACTCTCTCGACGGCGCCTGTCGCCGGTTGCAAATCGAGCACGTAAACCTCTCGATAACCGATCTTGCTCTTGCCGGCCAGCGAGATTTTCGCGTAGTCGTTCTTCATGGTGAGGTAGCCATAAAAGCCAGCCTCCCGTTGCAGCGCGGCCAACTCCGCACCTTTGAGCGTGCGTACACCGGTTGACGTGCGTGACCAACCGTTGCGGCCATTGAAGCCTGTTTTTGAAACTCCCATTGGCTGCGTATCGATCACGGTGACGATCTTATTCGGAGCCTGCGCGTAGGTCTCGAATGAGCCTCCTCTCATCTTTCCGACGACATCCACTGTTCCTTTGACGACGCGACTCGTTATAGCCCTGATAGTCGTAGCGCCACCGATTGCCTCGACATACTTCGCGAGCAGTTCGTCAACGGCCGGCAACGATCCGGACTTATCGACCGTCTGCCCGTCGTTGATCACCACGCCACTCGCGTCGCCGCCAAGCACGCGCGAGCTGCTCGGCTGCACCGGCTCGGCAATCGCAACACCCTTCACCGGCTCATGCGTCAGGCGCGCTGTGCCGGAACGTACGAGCTTGATCCTCTCCACGAGATCCGAATAGTTCTTGTTGGCCGGTGCAAGCTGCTGTGCCTTTTGGGCCATCTCGATTGCTTCGTCAAGATGATCTTCCTGGATGAAATCTACCAGCGCCAGCAGATAATGTGACGGTGCATGGGTTGGAGCGAGTTTGATTGACTGCAATAGCTGCTCGCGCATGGCAGTGGTGGTCTCGCGCGAGTATTCCGAAACCTCGCCACTCGGAGAGACGCCTTCGCGACTCAAAACATAGGCATAGAGGTAATGGATCATGTAATTCTGCGGAGACGAGGTCGCTTTCTGCAAATACTTTTTCGCTTCCGCATATCGACGCTGATAAACGTAGAGGCGTCCCAAAGCCGCGTAAGCAGGAAGGAAACCCGGATCCAGAGCGATCGCTTGTTTGAAGTAACGCTCTGCGTCGTTGTCACGGCCGGTGTGTTGCAAAAGGTCGCCGAGGTAGTAATTCGTCTCGCCTTCGGTGAGGGAAGTGCGCTGCATCGCGGTGTACGACGCGTACGTTTGCGGATCGTCGACACTGGCGATGCGTTGCGCAGTGAAGTCTCCGCGACGCACGTAGGCGCGCAAGTCTTCTTCGAGCCTGCCGATCGTTATGCCAAACGAATCTTCGATTGCCTTCGCAGTATTCTCACCTCTGCTCACCTGTTGCAGAAATCTCCTGAACTGTTCCGGCCGGCCGCGGTCGCCGAGCATCAGGTAGTGGACCAGGGCCCACGACTGACCGTAAAAGATGCCGCTCTTGTCCTGCTCGTTATAGTGTGGCGAGTTGGTGCCGATCGAAAAGAGCGTTGCGAGTGGCAACAGTTCGTGCTCGCGCAGCAGGTGAATGTAGGGATAGATTGGCGCGCCGAGTAAGGCGTCGTTACCGGAAAATTGCAGCGAGCCGTAGAGCTCCGCGAGTCCTTCGTTCAGCCAAATCGGCGCGCTCGGCACGTTATCTCGGAGATGCAGGTGAACGTACTCGTGAAACGCGGTGCTGTAAGGATCTCTTTCACTCGGGTCGAGCGAGATGGCGATGTAGTTGACGTCGTCGCCGGGTTGAAAGAAACCCGAAATATTAGCCGGCCGTCCCTGGTAGAGTGGTTTGAAAGGCACGAACGAAGCGTCGTCACGGAAAATAACCACCGTGGTGGGAACTGACGAGTTGAGTACGTTACGTGAGATGAGTCGCGCGAAGCTGCTGTGAAAGAATTCGAGCCAGGCGGCGACCTGACGTAGTTTTTCGGCGTCGGCGTTGCCGATAACGAAGAGGTTATTGGTGCGAACACTGCGCCAGTTGTCTCGGGTTTGCGGAGCAGGCTTCGCCTGTGTCACGCCGGTTGGGACAGCACACAGTGCGGCGAGAAACAGTGTGATAAAAATCTTCATTACATCCTTTCCTGTCGGGGGAGCAGTAAAGGTTTGTTGAAAGCGTTATTTAGTTCAGAGATCCATTTTGACCTTCGCCGGTGAGGCGGTCGACTTTGGCAATGAACTTTCGGAGCTCTTCTTCCGTGAGCTTTTGCGATTCGCGAAGTTCTCGGATTTTCTCATCGGTTTCCTTAAAAAGGTTCATCGTGAGGCCAAACCCCTCGTGGATAAACCCTGCAAGGTGACTGATGTTTTGTGCGGCTCGATCGAGGGATTCTTCAGTCCGCGACTGGGCTGCTTCAAGTCGGCGCATCTCTATATCGAACTGGGCCTGCTGGTTGAGCAGAAATTCAGTTTTTCGGTCCCATTCTTCGTTACTCATCATGAGGATCTATTTTCTCCTTTGTAATTGAGGTGAGGGTGCGGCAAGTTTAACACATTCATAGCGCGATGCGGATTACAGTAAACTACTCGCCATGTCTGCTTCTAAAGACCCGGAAAACACCTTCGCAAGGCGTCCGACGTGGGCTGAAATCGATCTCGACAACCTGGCTGCAAACTTCAACCGCATCCGGCAACGCGTGAGTCCCGTGGCTCGGGTGATGGCGGTGATCAAAGCCAACGCATACGGACATGGAGCAGTCGCTTGTGCGCGCCGGCTGGCTAACGAGGGCGCCAACTGGTTCGGCGTCGCACTTCCCGAAGAAGGAATCGAGCTGCGTGCAGCCGGAGTCACACAGCCGGTGCTTTGCCTCGGAGGTTTTTGGCCGGGGCAAGCGGCGGCTTGCATTCAGCACAACTTAACACCCGTCGTCTATCGTCTCGATATGATCGAAGCGTTAAATCAGGTCGCAGCGAACGCCAGCGTCGTTGCCGGTGTTCATGTGAAGGTCGACACAGGGATGGGCCGGCTGGGAGTTCGCTTCGATCAACTCAGTGAATTCGTCAACCCGCTTGCACAGTTTCGCAACGTGCGTATCGACGGAATCATGAGTCATCTCGCGGCCGCGGACGACGCCGCGTGCCAGCCTTTGACTCGCGATCAAATTCAACGTTTCGAAGACGCGGTCGTGGTTTTTCGCGATCACGGTTATCGTCCCACTCATCTGCACCTCGCAAACTCCGCCGGCGTCTTCGGACATCGTGACGCGTGGGGAAACATGGTGCGACCCGGCGGCGTGTTGTATGGCCTGTGGCGCGATGTTCTGTCGCTGGCAATGTCAGCAGATCCCGGACTACGGCCAGTAATGTCGCTGCACTCGCGAATCAGTTTGCTGAAGTGGGTCCCACCCGGCGAAACGATCGGTTATGGCTGTACTTTCGAAGCGTCGCGGCGCAGTTTGATCGCGACCCTTCCCATCGGCTATCACGACGGGTACCTGCGCGGTCTCTCGAATCGGGCTCACGTCGTCGTGCGCGGCGTTTATGCGCCGGTCGTGGGACGAATATCAATGGACCTGACGTTGATCGACGTCACGAACGTCGCGGGAGTGGAGCTCGACGACCAGGTGACCTTGCTGGGCTCGAACCCGGAGCATGCGGAGCTAAACATACCAGCCGAAGATCTGGCGCGAATAGCGGGAACACTCTCGTATGAAGTGACCTGCGGTGTGTCAGACCGCGTGCCGCGAGTTTACGTTTAGCGAAACTAACGTTGACTCCGTGTAGAGCCGTCTAATATTATTCAGTTCCCGCAAGACGTCCTACAGTGACCTGAATTTTGATCGATAACGAAATCGTCCAGTTATTAAGGAGGCCCCCATATAATGACTTACACCATAAAGCCTGGCGACAATCTCTCGCGAATCGCGACGCGTTATGGGGTGACGCTGGCGCAGTTACTCCAGGCTAATCCGCAGGTTAAAGACCCGAATAAGATTAACGTCGGCGATGTGCTAAACCTCCCGAGCGATTACAGCGGCGTGCCCGCTGGTTCCACCGACGACACGAAACCACTTCCGGCCAGCGCCGTACCGGTAACGGCGACGCCTGCGACTACTCCCACAGCACCCACTTCCACGGCCGCAGGCGCATTGGGCCAGGCGCTGGCGGATGAGTTGGGAATACTATCGGCAAAGTACGAAACCGGTGGACGTGGACCAGGCACGGTCTCGTCCGGCGCCGGTGATCCCGGCGGTGTTTCATACGGTTCGTATCAGATGGCAACCAAAACCGGAACTGTGAAAAGCTTTGTTACGCAGAGCAGCTTTCCCTGGCGTCAGGATTTTCAAAATCTCGCGCCCGGAACGGCGGACTTCTCAGCGTGCTGGAAACGGATTGCTACGAACCAGACGGATGCGTTTCAGAAATGCCAGCACGAGTACATCAAGCAGACTCACTACGATCGGCTGGTTGCGAAGATACTCAGTGAAGACTCCCTCGACGTGAACACGAGAAGCAGTGCGTTGCAAAACGCGGTCTGGTCCACTGCCGTGCAACATGGTCCCGGCACGCCGATCGTGCATCGTGCCTGCGGTAATGTGAGTTCCAAGCCCACCGATCCGCAGTATGACGAACAGCTCATTCGCGCGATCTATGCAGAGCGTGGGCGGAAGAAACCGGATGGCAACCTGGCCTACTTCGGAAAGAGTTCGCCTAGTGTCCAGACCGGAGTAGCGAATCGTTTCAAGTATGAGTGCCAGGATGCTCTGGCGATGCTCGCGAAAGAAGGCTAAGGATTTCCTTAAATGCCGGACGAAGCTGAACAACTGACAATCCAGGTCAACGATAAAGAAGCGGTCAGTGCGCTTATTTATCCGGCCGATAAAAAGAACCACGCCGGCATAACCGTCGTGTTGGGCCATGGCGCCGGCGCCAACCAGGTGAGTGGTTTCATGCGCATGTTTGCAAAAGGTCTGGCAGCGCGTGGTCTCGATGTGATGACGTTCAACTTCATCTACATGGAGCAGGGTCGATCGGTTCCTGATCAAAAGCCAAAGCTCGAGGCCTGCTTCCGCGCCGTGATTCATACCGCAGTAAAGCACAGGAAGTTCAAGCAGAATCGTCTGGTCATTGGTGGGAAATCGATGGGTGGCCGGATTGCGTCACAAGTGATGGCTGAGGAAGGGAAAGAGGCGTTTGCGGACGCCGTGGCCGGACTCGTGTTTCTGGGTTACCCGTTGCACCCGCCAGGCAATCCCGAGAGGCTGCGCGTCGAACACCTGGAACGCATTCACAAGCCGATGTTGTTTGTGCAGGGCACGCGCGATGCGCTCGGCACACCTGAAGAGATCCAGCCATTCATCAAGCACCTTCGTCCCGCCGCGAAGATCTACTCGATTGAAGGTGGCGATCATTCTTTCAAGGCTCCAAAGAAATTTGGTCTCCCGCAGGAGCAAATCTTCGAAGCCGCGATGGATGAGATCGACCGCTGGGCGCGAAGCATTTAGCCACAAAAAGGCACATAATAAAGTTAGCCACAAAAGGCACACAAGGCACATAACATTTTTAGTGAGCGTCTCACGCTCAAATAAATTCTTTTTGTGCCTTATGTGCCTTTTTGTGGCCCTTTTCTGTGGCGGGAGAGGTACGGAAGGATCTTCTTCCGTACCTCTTTGCGTGGCAGGATTCTTCAGTTACCAAGTACGAAGTTGTAGGTTATGACTCCCGAGACCTTCACCGGTTGATTGCTCAGCAGGGTTGGCTTAAAGCGCGCCTGCATCGCTGCCTTCTGGGCTTCCACCGTTAGAAACGGACTCCCGCTCAACGCCCTGGCTGAAATCACGCGCCCCGTCTCATCAATCAGCACCTGAACGTTAACCGAACCTTGTGCGCGCGCTCGTTTGGCGATTTCTGTGTACGCCGGCTTGGGCAGGTAAGTGGCCAAACCCGTAATCACTCCCAAACTCTGAATCTTCCGTGGCTTTGGTGGCTCGGGAGGCAGCGGCGGATTGTCATCAACAACTACGATTTGCCGCGACGGAACTACGACCCTGCCACCACCGCCGGCTGGAGATGGTGGACCACCTGCTGGTCCCGGATCGTAGTTACGGCCCGTGATAGCGTAATCACGACCGTCCGGAATCGGTGGGTTTACGTTCGGAGTGATTCCAACAGTTGGGGGTGGTACCTCCGGATGATTGACACTGAGCATCGCGACGGCGCGCTCGGTGACTGCGTTGGGATTGTTTGTCGTCTCTCGTGGACGGTCAGGCTGTGATGCTGGTGCTGGCTCCGGGTCTGGGGCGATATCCTGCGGCGATATCAAGGTCACCATTTCAAGATTTTGCTCCTCGAGTCGCGCATCGTAAGCGTAAATGCTGATGACACCGGTAACAACGAAGAGGACTACGTACGTGGCAGTCGTAAAGAGCAGAAACGATCCACGCCGCTTAAACTCTCTCGTGTGCGAGCTGGATTCAATCAAATTATTAAACATCGAGTTCCTCCGTTTGTTGCCGGTGCCATTCGGGTCGCGGGAGCTTACTCAGCAGATTAGACACCGCCTCTGCGAAACTGGTTCCCGGCCTTGAAACCTAATCGCCGCCGCCTTAGGATTAGCACGCTCTCCGAGTCCCACAACTTTTCCAGGAGCAAGATCATATGGCGACCCAAAAGGCGTTCCAGGAAGAACTCAATCCCTTCGAAATTGCCAAGCAGCAGTTCCATCGCGCCGCCGATTACCTCGATCTCGATCCGTCACTGCGTCATGTTTTGGAAAGTGCGAAACGGCAACTGATCGTTTCCATTCCCGTGAAGATGGATGGCGGCGACGTGCAGGTGTTTGAAGGTTACCGCGTGCAACACAACATTGCGCGTGGACCAGCCAAGGGCGGCATTCGCTATCACCCCAACGTCACGCTCGACGAAGTCAAAGCGCTGGCCTCGTGGATGACCTGGAAGTGCGCCACCGTCGGCATTCCGTATGGTGGCGGCAAGGGCGGCGTGGTTTGCGATCCGAAGAGCCTTTCGAAAAGCGAGCTCGAACGACTTACGCGTCGCTATGCGTTTGAGATCGCGCCGATCATTGGACCAGACCGCGACATCCCGGCGCCCGACGTCTACACCGACGAACAGACGATGGCGTGGATCATGGACACGATCTCGATGGTGCGCGGCCACACGGAGCTCGGCGTCGTCACCGGCAAACCGATCTCGCTCGGCGGCTCGCAGGGACGCGCGGAAGCAACGGCGCGCGGGTGTCTGTACGCGCTGCGCGAGGCTTGTCGCGTTAAGGGAATGAACTTGAAGGACGCACGCGTCGCTGTGCACGGTTTCGGCAACGCCGGCTTGAACATCGCGCGCCTCGTGGCTGAAGACGGCGCGAAAGTCGTCGCGGCGTGTGATTCGAAGGCCGGCGTTTATGCCGCGAGTGGCATCGACATCGCCGCCGCGTTAAAACACAAAGCGGAAACGAAGTCGTTGGCGGGCTTGAAGGGCACGAAAGAGATGGACCCTGAAGATATGGTCAGTTTCGATTGTGACATTCTTTTGCCGTCCGCGCTCGAGAACGCCATCACGCTCAAGAACGTCGGCAACGTGAAGGCGAAGATCATCGCCGAGCTGGCCAATGGTCCAACCACGCCCGGGGCGGATCGAGTGTTGGAGGACGAGGGAGTTTTCCTCGTGCCCGACATTCTCGCGAATGCCGGCGGTGTTACGGTCAGTTATTATGAATGGGTCCAGGACCAGAACTCGTTCTTCTGGTCGGAGCGGCAGATTAACGAAACTCTCGAACAGACGATGAAGACCGCATTCAACTCGGTGCATGAGACCGCGAAACGTTACAACACCGACATGCGGACCGGCGCTTACATCCTGGCGGTCGGACGAGTGGCTGAAGCAACCAGCATGAGGGGGATTTTCCCATAGAACCATGGCAGACAAGATCACGATTTACGAAAAACCGACGTGAACCAAGTGTCGCGAAATGGACAAGCTGCTCCGGGAGAGTGGCGTCTCGTTTGAAAAGGTCAACTATTACGTTCAGCCATTGACGCGCAAGCAGCTCACGGAGCTACTCCGCAAGCTGAAGCTGAAGCCGCGCGAGCTGCTGCGCAAAAGCGAATCCGTTTACAAAGAGTTGGGTTTGGCCGAGGACAAATTCAGTGACAGCGAGTTGATCGGCTTGATGATCGAGCATCCCGACTTGCTGCAACGGCCGATCGTGGAACGCGGCGACCGCGCAGTGCTCGGCCGCCCGACTGAGAATGTGAAGGTCTTACTCTCGTAACAGAGTTTCACGCAAAGGCGCAAAGGAAGACGCAAAGGCGCAAAAGCAACTGTCTCCATGGCGTCTTTGCGCTTTTCTTTGCGCCTTTGCGTGAAATAAACTCCTAACCTTGAAAAAAGAAACTATCTTCATCTGCCAGAACTGTGGTCATAACTCCGGTAAGTGGTTAGGTAAGTGTCCCGAGTGCGGTGAGTGGAACTCACTCGTCGAGGAGAAAGCACAACCAGCCCGCCGCTCCGGTACTCGCAACGGCTTTTCACTGCGCGACGTCTCAGCCATTCCGTTCACAGAGATAGAATCGCAGGACGACGTTCGCATTCCTTCCGGCGTCACTGAATTCGATCGCGTTCTCGGTGGCGGCATCGTGCCCGGCACGCTCGTCCTGATCGGCGGCGATCCCGGCATCGGTAAGAGCACATTGCTGCTGCAAGTCGCGGACAAGCTGAGCGCCGCCGGCGCGCTCGTGCTTTACGTCTCGGGTGAAGAGTCGGAACGGCAGATCAAGTTGCGTGGTGAGCGGCTCGCGATTGACGCAAGGAACGTTTATCTCCTGCCCGAAACCAATCTCGAAAACATCATCAAAGAGATCGAGCGGCTCAAGCCGGGCGCGGTCATTGTCGACTCGATTCAAACTGTCTTTTCGAGTGTGATCGACTCCGCGCCGGGATCGGTTTCGCAGGTAAGGGAAGTCGCGCACCAGTTTCTAATGCTGGCAAAGACACGTGGCGTTCCGATCTTTTTGATCGGTCACATCACGAAGGAAGGCTCAATTGCTGGTCCAAAAATCCTCGAGCACATCGTTGATACGGTGCTGTATTTCGAAGGCGAGCGCCATCACAACCATCGCATAGTTCGCGCGGTTAAGAATCGCTTTGGGGCGGCGAACGAAGTGGGTGTGTTTGAGATGACGGGCGCGGGGCTGATGCCGGTCGCGAATCCGTCGCAGATGTTTTTGCAGGAACGGCCGCAGAACGTCGCCGGTTCGATCGTCACTGCATGTATGGAAGGCACGCGGCCGCTGCTGGTCGAGGTTCAGGCACTCGTGTCGGGAACAAAATACGGCACCGGAAAGAGGATGACGCAGGGCCTTGATCAGAACCGCGTCGCGTTGTTGATTGCGATGCTGGAGAAGCGTGCGGGTTTGCAGCTCACCGGCGACGATGTATTCGTGAACATCGCCGGTGGTCTTGAAGTAGACGAGCCGGCAGCGGATCTCGGCGTAGTGACGGCGATTGTTTCGAGTTTTAAAAACATGACTCTCGATCCGCACACAGCGGTGTTCGGCGAGATCGGATTGACGGGCGAAGTGCGGGGGGCGATGCAGGCCTCGGTACGCGCCCGCGAAGCGCAGGCGCTCGGATTCAAGAAGATCGTAATGCCCGCGTCGAACGTAGCCGGCCTTGAGCGGTTACTGGGTGTGCGAGTTATCGGTGTGAAATCGGTTGATGAGGCGCTCGATACCTTGTTCTAAAAAGATCCGTTTTATCCGTGTAGATAAGAGTTCACGACTAAGTGTTCGCCGATTGATTTTGACTCCACCAGTTGGAACCCATCCAAATATCCCTTCGGCATGAACGCATCCGCACCACTCACCGTCAGCGGCACCTCCGTAATAACCCACTTCTCGATATGCGCCATAAAAGCCTCGTAGATCTGCGCGCCTCCGATGACAAACAAATCCGTCGTCAACGAGTGACTGAACGAGAGCACCGAATCGATATCGCTGAATACCACCAGCGACTCCTGCGGCTCGATACTCGAATCGCGACTGAGCACAATGTTCAATCTGTTCTTCAGCGGCTTCCCGATCGTCAGCCACGTCTTGCGCCCCATCACCACCGCATGTCCGGTCGTCGTCTCCCGAAAAAACTTCATATCGGCAGAGTAGTGCCACGGTAGCTTTCCGCCTTTGCCAATGGCGCCTTTGCGATCGACTGCTGCGATACCGATGATCATGTTCTCTTATACCGCGACCGGCGCGGCGATCTTTCCGTGTGATTGATAGCCAATCAGGTTCAAGTGTTCGTACTTCACCGCGAGCAAACCTTCGAGCCCGCGCAACTCATTCTGCGGATCGTTGATCTGCAACTGCGGCAACGGCAACGGCTCGCGCGACAGGAGTTGATTCACCTGTTCGAAATGATTCTTGTAAATGTGGTAATCCCCAAGCGTGTAGACAAATTCGCCGGCTTCGAGCTCGGTAACGTGCGCGATCAGATGAGTCAGCAGCGCATACGAGCTGATGTTGAACGGCACGCCTAGAAACGCGTCCGCGGAGCGCTGGTAGAGCTGGCAGTGAAGCACACGGCCGTTCTCGACTTTGAACTGAAAGAGCGTGTGACACGGAGGCAGATCGACCTTGTCAGCCTGCCGCGGATCCCAGCCGGTAACGATCAGCCGCCGCGAATCAGGATTCGTGCGAATCTCTTTGACGAGGTTCGCGATCTGGTCCACACCGTTTCTCTCCGGATAGTCTCCGCCAAACGAGCGCCACAGGTAACCGTAGACTGGTCCAAGATCGCCGGCGGGCCGGCCAAACTTTGCAGTGTGTTCCTCGTCGGCCCACTCGGCCCAGATATCGACGCCGCGCGCGCGCAGGTTCGTCTCGCTCGTATTGCCTGACAAAAACCAGAACAACTCCTCGGCGACCCAGCGAAAGGGAACGCGTTTAGTGGTGACGATCGGAAATCCCTGTCGCAGATCGAACCTGGTGTGAAACCCGAAGTGCGAGATCGTTCCGACACCGGTACGATCGCTATGCTCGGTGCCGTGATCCAGGATCGATCGCAGCAAATCGTGGTACTGTTTCATACTTGTTAGAAAATTTAATCTGGTCATATCATACATGAAACGATACAGACTTTGCTTTCTTGGTTTCGGTAACGTCGGGCGTGCGCTCGCGCGGTTGTTTGTGTCCAAAACGGCGGAGCTGCGTGACAACTATGGCATCGAGTGGGAGATCACCGGAGTCGCGACGAGGCGTATGGGTTGGCGCGCGAGTGAGAGCGCTATCGATGTTGCTTCACTGCTGGCAGGCAACGACGAGACACCATCCGAGGTTGGTGTTAACGAGTGGCTGGCGCGCGCGAAACCCGACGTCGTTTTCGAAACGACTTCGCTCAATCCCGAAACAGGCCAACCGGCGATTCAGTATTTAAAGGCGTCGTTGCAATCCGGTGCGCATACGATCACCGCGAACAAGGCGCCGATCGTCTATGCGTATGACGAACTCAACGAGCTCGCGATTGCCAAAGGCAAACGATTCATGTTCGAGGCGACCGTGCTCGACAGCGCGCCGGTGTTCTCGCTTTTTCGCGAAACACTGCCGGCTGCGAAGGTGCGTGCATTCAGCGGTGCGTTCAACTCAACTACTAACATCATTCTCGAAACGATGGAAGAAGGACGCAGTTTTGCGGAAGGCGTGAAGACGGCACAGGACCTCGGCGTCGCGGAAACGGATCCCACTCACGACATCGAAGGCTGGGACTCGATTATGAAAGTTTGTGCGATTGCGCGCGTGATTTTGCGCGCACCGCTGTCGCCGTCAGACGTCAGGCGTGAAGGAATACGACGATTGGATACGGCGACGCTGCAAGCCGCGCGAGCCGAAGGCAAGCCCTACAAACTACTCTCACGCGCTATCGTTAACGCCGATGGTTCAGTCACCGCCTCGGTGCGACCGGAACAAGTTGCGTTGACTGATCCCCTGGGCGGCGTGCGTGGTACTTCGCTCGCCGTTCACTTCGAGCTCGACATGATTCCGGGACTCACGATCGTCTCGCACCGTCCGAACCTGCAGAGCACTGCTTACGGATTATTCGCGGATTTTGTTAACGCGGATAAACGCTGAATTGAAGACCGGATTAACACGGATCAGAGTTGGGCGACGGCGTCGATCAAACGATTGATTTCTTCTTCGGTCGTGTAGCAGGCGCAGCCCGCGCGAATTAATCCTTCGGGTTCGAGGCCGAGACGTTCGATTACAGTCGCGGCGTAGAAATCGCCGTGCGAGAGGAAGAGTCCTTTTTCAGCGAGACGACGAGCGGCGTCGGTCGAAGTCACACCATCGATCGTAAACGCGAGCGTCGGCGTGCGCGCGGCATCGGGTGACGGACCATAAAGTTTGACTCGCGACATAGCGCTCAGCGCATTCCACAGACGCTCAAACAACTGCATATTGCGCACGTGCATTTCGTGAAACACACGGCGCAGACTCTCACGCCGATTCGTTTCTCCACCAAGCGACGCCAGGAAATCGACCGCTGCCGCAGCGCCAACCATACCTTCCTGATTCTGTGTACCAGTCTCCGCATTCTCCGGTGCGTAATCCGGCGACGGCACGAGTTTCGGAAAGTTGATCTGCTCAAACAGCGCGCGCTTCGCGAACATCACGCCGACATGTGGTCCATAAAATTTGTAGGCGGACATGCCGAGAAAGTCGCAGTCGAGTTGCTGCACGTCGATCAAAGCGTGCGGCGCGTAGTGGACTGCATCGACAAACGCCAGCGCGCCCGCGTTGTGCGCCAGCTCGATCGCGCCGGCAAGATCGTTAATCGTGCCCAACGCATTTGACGCCGCGCCAATGGCTACGAGTTTGGTTTTTGGACCGACGAAGCGCTCGAGATCTTTCCAGGTGAGCTGCCCTGTGCCGGTATCGAGACGCACCGTGCGAATCGTTACTCCTCGTTCAAGCGCGAGACGGCGCCATGGATCGATGTTCGCGTGATGGTCCAGCTCGGTGACGACGATCTCGTCTCCCGGTGCGTAGTTGAGACTGAGCGCGCGCGACAAATGAAACGTCAGGGTCGTCATGTTCGCGCCAAAGGCAATCTCCGCCGGCGACGCGTTCAGGAACTCGGCGCAAGCCTCGCGAGCATACTCGAGCGCCGCATCCGTCTCCGCGCTCGTCGGATAAGCCCAATGAGTGTTGGCGTTGTGGTGATAAAGGTAGTCGCTCATCTGTTCGACGACGTAGCGCGGCACCTGCGTGCCGCCTGGTCCATCGAAATAGGCAACCGGGTAACCATTGTGTACGCGCTCGAGGGCAGGGAAGTGCCGGCGAATTTCCGCTACCGGCGCGACCTGCGTTTCAGGCTGACGGGAAGTGGTAGACATTGGCTGCATCATAACAAGAATCTCGAAAATCCTGCCCGGCGTTGTCTACTATCTCAATTAGTCGTTCCGTTTTTCCCTCGTGCGCGTTAGAATCTAGGCGGTAAGTCCGGCACGCTCACCTTGCGCCACCGGAAAGCCAATCGCCTAAATGAAATAGTAAAAAGATCTTCACGGTCTGAAACTGTTTTAACGGACGCGACCCACATGAGCGACCGCAGAAATGAAAAAAGATTGGAAGTTTGTCTCGACGCCGCTTGGGATGGCAAGAGCGGAAATTATAGTGCCCGCATCACGGATCTCTCAGAAGGCGGCTGTTACGTAGATACACTTGGCGAAGCGCAAGTCGGCGAAGTCCTCAGTCTGAAACTGCAATTACAAAATGGCGACTGGCTGGAGTTGACCGGCGAAGTCGCGCATCAAATGCCGCCGCTCGGCTTCGGCATTCGCTTCGTCAATCTTGATGCGGACCAGCTCGAGAGATTGCATTCAGCGCTCGGTGATCTGGAAAATTCTGGCGATAATGTCTCCGCGATTGTGAGTCACTGATCCGCGTTTTAGTAGACTCTTCCCCATTCGGTTCTGAGCCTGTGAAAATTTTGTCACAGCCACAACGATCGATTGACCACGTTTAAACACGCTCCTAATATCGCCGCACACCCCCCAACAATGTGAGATTGCAGTTGCCCCGCAATTCTTGCGACAGAACTCATTGCCGGAGTGTGTGCGCGGCGGAGACTGGGGCGGGTGTGCGTTTTCAAGGTATCAACAAGGAGGAGCGTTTTTCATGTCCCGATATAAAAAACTGGTCTTTTCAATGGTCGCCTTATTTGTGATCGCGAGCGCCGGGCTGAC
>Ga0070699_100003367_pt1 | contig 14140 bp, 9 predicted proteins | sample KBSK1503metaG_FD_65473 | JGI IMG/M metagenome (GOLD analysis project Ga0070699, IMG submission 65473) | Corn, switchgrass and miscanthus rhizosphere microbial communities from Kellogg Biological Station, Michigan, USA - KBS K1-50-3 metaG | ecosystem: Host-associated > Plants > Roots >...
CCGCCCGCCCGCGATAATGACAGCCCCATCATGTAATGGAGTATCGGGATAGAAGATCTGGAGAAGTAACTCAGGTGTGACCTCAGCATGCATTTGTACGCCGGTTTCCATGTATTGCTCAAGATTATCTGAGCGTTGAACGACGATCAGGGCGCCATGTTGCCGGGCAGAGAGACGGGCTGCTGCCTCAACAATGGCATGGATTACTTTTTGCATATCCACCCGGGCTGACGATTGGCCTCTGGAGGTGGTTTTGATATTGAACGTGCCAGCCCGCCCGAGGCGTTCGAGGGCGCGGCGAATCTCAGGGGCGAAGATCACGGGGATGGAAAGGAGCAGGGCCGGCAGGGAATTGCGCACCAACCATGAAAAAGCGGGCAGTTCCACCAGCGTAGTCAACAATACCAGCGCGACAATCAGGAAAATCACGCCGCGCAGGAGCACCATCGCCTGGGTATCGCGCAGGGAATACATCACCGCGAAGAAAATTAACGTCACCAGCAAAATATCAAGGACACTCAACCAGTTGAGTCGTTGAAAAATGAAGAGGACGTTATTAAGGAAATTCGTCATGCGTGGTTGCTTCGAATCAGTGTATGCTGATTTGCTAAATCCAGGCTGAGTAAACGGCCGGATGGGTACTTGCACTTCGCTCCGCCCTATCTATTCGTTTGACTTCGGAAGCCAGCTTGCAAACTTCACGAAATGAATGTGAAAATCGCGAGACTTCCGAAGCCGAATTATATAGGTCGCAGAACGCGGTCTGTGCGGAGTTGTTTAAAGAACAGTGCGCTGCCTTTTGGCATCGATTCAACAGCGGCATCGGTCCAGGCTTGGACGCCCAGCGATTCAGGCGTGCGGCGCTCATAACCGAGTTGCTTCCAGACTGAGTCAAAACCGATCAGTTCCATGGGTGGGAAGATCAGTGAGGCTTCGCATTGGAGGTCACTGGAGGCGCGTTCCATTTCTGTGAGCAGGAGCGGTAAAGCCTTATCGGTCGGTGCTTTAGGGTCAAGATAGAGGTCGAGCGTACGCGCGACCAGGTTTTCCACCTGCCAGCCAGCCAGGCCTACGAGTTCCGTATCCATTTGCAAAAGCAGAAAGGCTTTTTCGCCAAAAGCTTCCATCACTTCATCGGAGGTCATGGAACGTTTGCCCTTGCTTAAGCGTGTGACCAGATCAGCGATCTTTTGTGAATCGCGTGGTTTGCCGCGTTGCAGGCTGAACGCGCCTACAGGCTTGGTTAAGACCTGGGTTGCCTGACCAGCTTCCTGGGAGGGGAAGATGCGTTTCCACGCTTCGTTGACTTGCTTCCACAGCTCGTCATAGGATCCGTTGTTTGAAACGATAACTTTCGCGGAAGCAAGCTTTTCCTTTTGCGCTGATTGTGAGTGGATGCGTTGCACCGCCTCATCCTGACTCAAGCCGCGTTTGCGTACGAGCCTTTCGATCTGGATTGCCTGCGGCGCATCGGTTACCCAGATGGCATCGACATGACTACGCAGGTCTGATTCAAGCAGCTTGATCGCTTCCACCACAATCACATGCTGCGTGGACCGTTTGATTAAGACATCTACAGCCTGCACGACATAGGGATGGATGATATCTTCGAGTTGGGCAAGTGCCTGTCCATCGGCGAAAACAAGACGGCCCAGTTTACCCCGGTCAATTTGCCCGTCTTTATCGAGGAGCCAGGTGCCAAATTTATCGAGAACGGGTTGATAACCCGGCGCGCCTTTTGAAATTACACGGTGCGAGAGCGCATCGGCATCAATGGTATACGCGCCAAGATGTTCAAGCATTTTACGCACCACACTCTTGCCAGTGGCGATATTGCCAGTCAGACCAATCACATATTTACCAGGCCACTTGTTCACAAGGACTCCCTTTATTGAGTAACGAACTATGGTCTTATTTTAATGTCTTTTGGTGAAAACTCCAATACACTTTTGAAATGCCGCCAGTTGACTCTCGCTTCCCTTGCGTGTATGATGAGACCGCCTCAGGTCGGTTGGGCGATCGCGGTTCTGCGTTGTCGGGATCGAGGAAAGTCCGCACTCCATAGAGCACGGCGTCGGATAGCACCCGGGGCGGGGAACCCTCCGTGAGGAGTTAACCTGCCGGATGAGGGCCACAGAAACAGGTCGCGAACTTCACCCCGCAAGGAGTGGAGGCGCAAGAGTGAAAAGGTGGTGTAAAAGACCACCGGCATTTGTAGTAATACAGATGGCCAGGTAACCCCCGCCGGGAGCAAGACCAAGTAGGGACGAAGCCATCTGCGGATGGCGGGAGACTGCTCGTCTTCATACGCACCCTTTCATGCGATGAGAGGGTCAGTCCCGGGTAGGTTGCATTGAGCGGCGCGGCGACGTACCGCCCAGAGAGATGATCGCACAGTGGCGCGCAAGCGCCATGGACAGAATGCGGCTTATAGACTGACCTGAGGCCTTTATAATCCCTGCCTATAGCATATGCCCGACCACGATATAGCCAAAACCTTCCTTCAAAAAATCATTCGTCACATTAATGAAGATTACTCGAAACGTGTAACATCACTTCATATTGTTTTAGGCGAACTCCTCGAACTTAATCCGGCCTCCCTCCAAACTTATTGGAATGAGCTAAGCAAAGATACTCTAGCGGAACAGGCACGACTACACATCCGTCTTATACCTGCCGAAGTGCAGTGCATGGCTTGTTTCAAAAAATATCAGCCCAGAGAGAAGAAAATTCTGTGTCCCTATTGTGGGAGTTTCGGCGCGAAGATTTTGACCGGCGAGGAGCGCTACCTTGAATCCGTTGAGACCGAATAAGATCCAGTTTATTCTGACATTATTTATTTTTGCGTTGACAGTGGGATGCAACAGAGCTGTCTCCACCCAACCCGTAGACCTGTTTGCCACGCTTCAGGCCTCCACGCCCTCGGGTGTTTATGCTCCTCAAGCCACACAATCCATCTCAACTCCAGATTTCAATTTTTCCACGGTCACCCCAGGTGTAGCCTCTACCTCAGTTCCTTCATCTGACGAAGGAACCTCTGTGCCGTCACCCTCCTCATCCGACCAGCCACAAGGACATATTGTTTTCACCTGTCAAGTCTTCAAAGTCCAGGCTATGGACCAGATTTGCATTATGAATGCAGATGGGTCAGGGTTTCGCAAGTTGACTACTCGAGATGGTGTTCGCCACTTTTATCCATCGCTTTCCCCTAATGGACAAAGCGTGCTATATTCCGAGTTTGTCACCGAAAATAATTATGATGTCTTTCAATTGGATATTGACGATGGTAGCTTGAGCCAGCTCACAAACTCGTATGGGGTGGATAACGCTCCCGAATTTTCACCTGATGGAGAATCTCTGGTCTATATGCATAGCTCACCAGCAAGAAACACATATCAAATCTTTGTAGCGAACGGACATGGGAACAATGCTGGCAATATCTCTGGGGTTAACGGCTGGGACCCCACCTGGTCGCCGGATAGCAATACGATTTTATTTGCATCCGATCGGAATGGCTCAGTACAGCTCTATACCGTCAAGACAGATGGCTCAAAATTGACCCGCATCACGAATCTCCCGGCTATTCGCGGCAGAAGTGATTGGTCTCCAGATGGGCAATATATTGTCACTTACTCTGGCGAAGCCTGGAATCGTGAACTTTATATTATGTTCGCGGATGGCTCGAGCGTTCGGCAACTCACACCGAGTGGTGGCAATAGCCAGGGTCCATCCTTTTCTCCAGACGGCAAGTGGGTGGTGTTTACTGCATATTTTGATCACTATGGCGATGACCATGGCTGTGAAATATACATTATCCGCGTAGATGGTACTGATCTGCGTCGACTTACGGACAACGATTATTGTGATTACCAGCCGCGTTGGGGCCCTTAATGACTTGTTATTGTTAATAAATTAACTTGAGAAAGTGTAACGCGACCTGCATGTTGCTTTTTGCCAAATAGTGATATTAATGTTCCAATACCAGTCTGTAACAATTTGACAGCCAAGAAGACTATTCATCAGGAGGCTTCCCATGGACATCAAAAATAAAGTCGTCATTGTTACCGGGGCATCATCCGGAATCGGTGAAGCAACAGCCCGTCAGTTTGGCAGGGAGGGAGCAAAGGTGGTGCTCGCTGCACGTCGCGTGGAAAAACTCGAGGCGCTGGCGCAGGAAATTGCTGCCATGAATACTGGTGCAGAAGCGCTGGTAGTACAGGCCGATCTATCCAAGCTCGAAGATATCCAGGCTTTGATCCAAAAAACGCTGGATAAGTTTGGCCGTATTGACGTGCTGGTTAACAACGCCGGGTTTGGAAGATTGGACTGGCTGGAAAATCTCGACCCAGTCAAGGATATCCAATCACAATTTGACGTCAATGTAATGGGTGTGATTCAAACCACGCGGCAGGCATTGCCGGTGATGATGAAACAACGATCAGGCCATATTATCAACATGTGCTCAATGGCAGGGCTGGTTGCAACGCCTACTTATACAATTTACGCTGCTTGCAAACATGCCGTGCACGGATTCTCTGAAGCTTTGCGTCGCGAAGTCAAACCCTGGGGTGTGGATGTCTCCATGATATACCCCGGTGGCGTAGTAACCGAGTTTGCCTCCCACGCTGGAATCAAACGCAAGACTAAAGCGACAACTCCTAAAGGCCTGCTCTTAACTGCCGAACAAGTAGGGGATGCCGTAGTGCATTTGGTAAGACACCCGCGCCCCATGTGGATTCTGCCCTGGGCCTGGTCTTTCACAGTGTGGATGAATCGCAATCTAAACAAGATGGTGGATTACACGACGATCAATCGTTTTACCATCCCGGAACGGTCAGAAGAATTAATGATGAAATAGATTAAATGCTTCGGCGGGCCAAGCCCGCCGGAGCATTTATAAATTAAGTATGGCTCCCAATTATCTGATCTTTGGCCAACTCACGCGTGAATATTTGCTATCTCCCACGGGGCCAGTGCGGCTCGACGTGGCGGGAGGAAGTCCGCTTTACGTGGCGGCAGGGTTCAGGGTCTGGGAATCAGGTGTTGGCTTGGTGGGACGCGTCGGAAGTGACTATCCGCGTGAGTGGTTGGATAATTGTGCAACGCACGGCCTCGATATGACGGGAATCAAAATCCTTGAGCAGACTGTGGATGTGCGTGAGTTTCTTGCATATACAGAGTCGTTTGAATTAAGCCGCATCAATCCGGTATCACAATTTGCGCGGCGTGAAATGACGTTTCCCAAACCCCTGCTTGGCTATCAACCGGATAAACCGTTTGCCGATGTGCTTAAGCTGCTGATCACAGATATCCCTGGTGGATACCTGAATGCGCGCGCTGCATATCTTTGCCCCATGGAGTTGATGACTCAGGCCCAAATGATCGCGGGACTCAAACGTGGGATAACACACACGTTCATTCTCGACCCGGCACCTGCCACCATGACCCCAACCTCGCGGCGCGAATTGCCTTTGCTGAATGGTATAACAGCATTCCTTACTTCGCAGGAGGAGATGAGAAATCTGTTCCAGGCCGAGACTCATGACTTGTGGGAAATGGCGGAAGCGATATCGTTGTATGGAATGGAATATATCGTCATTAAGTGCGGCGCGCGCGGTCAATTGTTATACATTGCAAGTAACAAAAAACGCTATGAGATTCCTGCATATCCTACAAGGCTGGCAGACCCCACTGGTGCAGGGGATGCGTTTGGCGGCGGGTTTATGGCGGGTTTTTGTAAAAATTATGACCCCATGGAAGGTGTTTTATATGGAAATGTCTCTGCTTCATTGAAGTTGGAGGGCGGTGGCGCGTTCTATCCATTGGATGTAATGCCTGGGCTCGCAGAGGCGCGCTTGAATGTCTTGAGGGATATGGTTAGAGAGATAAAGTGAGGCTAAAAATCGAAGAGTTGAGTTGCATATAGTTGAAATGCTGAAAGATTTTGATTGCATTGTAGAGACAAAGTTTTCCTTTCCAGTTGGTAAAATATTATCATGACCAACACCATCAGCCGCATCATTGACCTTGCCATTCATATTCAACAAATCCCGGCGCCAACGTTTCATGAGCAAAAGCGTGCAGAGTTTGTAAAACGATTATTTGAAAGTGAAGGGTTGCAAGAAGTGGTCATGGATGATGCAGGGAATGTATATGGACTGATATCTAAAAAAGGTAAAAAAACAGATGCAAAACCTCTGATTATTTCAGCCCATTTGGATACAGTGTTTCCCTTTGAAATGGATTTAACGGCTAGACCTGAGAACGATAGAGTGTACGGCATTGGCATTGGCGATAATTCAACGGGTGTGGCCGCGTTGATTGGGTTGATCTGGTTGATGCGTGAGCGGAAAATTGAATTGAACGGTGATGTGTGGCTGGTGGCGAATGTCTGTGAGGAGGGTCTGGGCGATTTACGTGGCATGAAAGCCGTGGTGGATAGATTTGGTGATAGTGTTTTGACGTATCTTGTTTTGGAAGGTATGGCCCTGGGACATGTCTATCATCGTGCTGTGGGAGTGAAACGTTATAAAGTTACAGTGAAGACAAAGGGTGGACATTCCTGGTCAGATTACGGACAGTTTTCAGCAATCCATGAATTATCGAAACTGGTTGTGAAATTGACGTCTCTGGATCTGCCCCGAGAACCGCGCACAACCATGAACGTGGGCAAAATTTCTGGTGGCACTTCGATCAACGTCATTGCGCCGGAGGCTTGGCTGGAATTGGATCTGCGCTCAGAGGGGCAGGCCGAGTTGGAGCAGTTAATTTCAAGTGTGGAAAGAATCATTCGAGAAGCAAACATCCTAACGAATGCAGGCAAGCCTGGGTTGAGAGTGGATGCGGAAGTGATCGGTCAACGTCCCGCTGGCCAGATCGATCCAACTCATCCTTTGATTCAACTGGCGCAGGAATGTGTCCAAGCCCAGGGGTTGGAAGCCAGCCTGACCACGGGCTCAACTGATGCAAATATTCCGTTAAGCAAGGGTTACCCTGCACTGGTGTTAGGAATTACAACAGGCGGTAGCGCGCACACGAAGGATGAGTTCATCAATATTGCGCCGGTGGCGAAGGGGATGGAGCAGTTGATCAAATTTGTTAGTAGGGCCTGGAATTAAAAAAATTATGCAATACAAAATAGACGTATTGCGTAAGTCTCATACTTAAATCATAAATTTGATTATTTCAACCCCAACACCTCATACACTTCCAGGGGAGCAGTCTTGCCTTTGGCTGCAACTGGGGCAATCGGTTTCACTTCGATTTCATCCTTCACGCGTGAATATGCTTCGCGGCTGATGATGATTTGATTCTTCGCTGAATTTTCCTGCAGACGTTTGGCTGTGTTGACACTGTCGCTGATCGCAGTGTATTCCACCCTACGATCGGTACCGATCAAACCTAGAATCGCATCTCCATAATGGATGCCTGCGCCGAAAGAAAGGTGGGCTTCCTTAGGTAGTTCCAAATATAAAGCTTCAAATCTTGCACGGATGGCCAGCGCGGCTTTGACGGCGCGCAATGTATGATCTACTTGTGGTACCGGGGCATTGAACCACGACATAATCGCATCGCCCATGAACTTGTCAATTGTGCCTTCCTGTGAGAGCACAGCGTCTGCCATCGCACCCAGATAACGGTTCAAAATCGAAACGAGTTTTTCTGGTTCTTGTGATTCACTGAAGGATGTAAAACCACGTACATCTGCAAACAACACAGTAATGTCGGTACGTTTACCACCGAGTTGCAAACTGTTCGGGTCGAGTTGATCGATCACAGCAGGAGAGACCATGCGCTCAAAAAGCCGACGTTGCGCCTCAAGGCGTTTCCGCTCTGTGAGGTCATCGAGCACAATTGCCACTCCCTGCGTTTGCTGCCCTGCATCTTTTAGTGGGGAGAGATTCAATCGCCAGTCCACGTTGCCGCGTTGAGGCAGGCTCTGGCTAAGTTCAATGCCAACTACAGGCTTGTCACTGTCACGCACAGAAGTCATATGTGGCTGGATTTCACTTGCGAAAGTGGGGATGACATCGTTCAATTTTCTGCCGACAATCTCCACAGCGGCTAGCCCCAAAATGGACGCGGCGGCTCGATTACACAGGGTAATTTGATCCTGAACATCAGCCGTGATCACCCCTGACACAATGGACGCAAACACATCATCCATTAGATTTTTTAGTTCAGTCACTTCGGCGAGAGTGCGTTTGAGAGAAGAAAACAGCCGCGCGTTCTCAATGGCAACCGCGGCCTGATTCGCAAAGGCAAGGAGGAGGTCGCGTTCCGATTCAGAAAAGATACCTGCGCGAATGCGGTTATCAGTGTAGATAACACCGATGAGGTCAGTCTTGACTGTCAATGGCACGCAAAGGATGGAACGCAAATTAAAGGCGATGATGGATTCCTGCCCGCCAAAACGCGGATCCTCGCGGGCGTTTGTGGTAAGAATGGCCTCGCCGCTTTGAATCACTCGCTGCACAATCGAACGGCTAATCGAGGCTTCATTCTGATTGATGGATTCTTTTTCCCAGTTGCGAGCCGTGCGAATGGACATTTCCCCATGTTCATCGCGCAACATCAGAAAGCCGCGTTCGGCTTCGGTCAATCTTACGATGGTGTCCATTACTCTCTGAAGCACCTCATCGATTTCGAGAGTGGAGTTGACCACCTGGCCAATGCCTGCCAAAGCTCGAAGATGGCTAAATTGTTGTTCAAAGGGAACAAGCGCTTCACTCACATGAGTGAGTGAGTTTTCCAGACTCTTCAATTCCTCCATGCTCTCAGGAGCAATTTTCCCCTCTAGCGCTTTGCGTATGTTTCCGGTTTTTTGGGTGATCGCCACAATTTGATCATTGATGGTGATTTTGAACTTTGCTGTTGCCATGAGAAGTCCTTTGTTATTGCGGCGTCACCCAGCCTATCTACCTACTGGTTATGTGGTGACTTCAGGCTCGTACCGGCCTGTTATAAAACGCCGCAGGAGGGAAAGAATGACCTGGGTTCGGATCTCGCTTGCGGCGCGTCTTGCCTTCTTTTCATCCGCCGCTCTGGAAGTATAAAGGGATGTCTGATGTTCGTCCAGAAGTACTTTTATCTGATTTTTAAGATGAGGCAGAATTTTAGATAAGCTTCGAGCGCGTTCGATGGGGGTGGCATAAATGGGCGCAGGTTGCTTTACCCTGCGCAAACCAAAATTGATGCTCTCAAAGGCCCGTTCGATGGGCGAGAGGAAAGTCCATTTTTCCCAGCGCAGGATCCAGCCGGGGACCTCTAGACCAGTCCGCTCCATGGTGGCATGCATAAATACAGGCATGCGCGCTGTTACGTTGTAACGGCGGCCGAGATAAATTGTCAGTGCCGCGCCGAAAATCGATAATGGGATCAGGTACAAGCTGGGAGGGATGCGAGTGTCTTGTCCGGCATTTGGGTCTGCAACCTGGTTGAGTGGATCTTCGAGGAGCTCTTCTTCACCTTGAGGCAGGTTGCGAATCACAGTGCCCAGGTCGTTTTCATCGAGTTCACGAAGAGAAAGGGGACGATCCAGTGGGACCTGGTTTGCTGTGGGTTCAAATTCCACCCAACCAACGCCTGGAAAGTAAACCTCTGGCCAGGCATGAGCATTTTTCTTGCGTACAGTATAAGTTGAAATAAGGAAACTATCCACCCGGCCATCTTCATTTTCGCCGGCTGAGCCTGTACCTTGTGAAAATCCGGCCACCATACGTGTAGGAATACCCAGAGAACGTAACATCAGGACTTCTGAAGTGGCGTAATACACACAATAGGCTTTTTTGTAATCAAATAGAATCCATTCCAGCGGATCATCAAACCTGGGTGGCTCAGGAACAATGGCTGTATATTCAATGTTGTCGCGCAGGTAGTTTGTGATGGCTGTTGCTTTGTCGTATGGTGTTTCGGCTTGGGCTGTAATTTCCTGAGCCAATGCCTGAATACGCGGGGAAAATTTCTCCGGTAGTTGCAGGTATTTCTCTGTAATCCATTGCGGATATTCAGTGCCTGCAGCTCGCATTCCCTCAATAGTGGGGTTGCTTAAGACCGAGTCTACTTGATAAGTTTCGCCAGGCTGCAGAGTGGGTGTCGCATTCCACGAACTGATATTGAGCAAATCGCCTGCTGGTGAAGAAAGGATGGAGCCGGGCCGACTAATCCAGACGGGTTGTGAAGGCGCGTATAAAAGAGAAAGTTTTGAGGCACCGTTTGTGAAAACAAAGTGAAAGGCTAGGCCATTTTCAACATCTGGCGTTGCGAGTTCAGACTGGTTTGGGGAAAATTCCTTGCGTGTGGTTCCTGTGATATACCATTGACCTTTGGAAAAATAATCATAGGTACGCCCACGCCAGTAATAGCGTGGTGGTTTTTGGCTTGATGCAAGCTCAGGGAGCTCCACTCTAAACATCAATGTATCAGAGAGAGAGAACCCGCGCCCAAGCTCAAGTTCGGTGCCGTAGAATTCAACAGGTGTGCCCGGGCTGGGCGATTCAAGGGCGCTGACTGCATTTTCCATGCGCTTGGTAAAGTCAGTCCAGGGTTTGGTAACCTGTTTCCATGTTTCACGCAGGGTTTCGACCCGTGAAATTGAAAGTGGCACCGTCCAGGCCGTGAGAATAAGCAGCGCAGATGCGATGGCCATGCTGGTGGTCAAGTCAAGGCTGTTTTCAGGGGAGAGAAAGACGCGTTTTTCACGCCATTGTTGCTGATTTTGTAAAAAGGTTAGACGCCCCAGCAGACAGAGCGCAACAAAAATGAAAACGGCCAGAAATATCAGGCGCCCTGTAAACAAATTATCGTAATGCTGGATGACAAGTATGCCGATCGCAGAAGGAAGGACAACCGCGAGAAAATTCTGGCGGCGAATAAGGTTGAATCCAGCTGAAGCACTGATCACCCAAAACGCAACCGACATGATGGCAATAAAGAATAGGGGATCGTCCACAGGACGACGCGCAAAAAATTCGCCGATCGAAAAAATCAACCGTCCCCCCACGCTGAGCAGGCGCTCATCCACTGCAACCTCTTCATCGATCACACGGATCCAGATGATAGGCAGCAAAAACGCCATATAGCCAAATGAAAACCAGCGGGCAGTTCTGGGTATAAAGCGGCTGTATCCCAGCGCAAGGCCAATAATCAACCCAAGCGTAGTACAGGTTTGGGTAAAACTTAAGTAAGGTGTCCAATCTGTAATGAATAATCGTGAGGCAACAATGTACAGAAGGACAAATAATAAGGTAATGGAGGGCCAATCCCACCAATACGGTTGCGTATAGGACTTCTTCATATTAGACATGAGTGTACAATGGAAACCAGCGCATCGTCAAATACTGTAGAGGGGTTTTTATACTCGATCATCTTAAATACATCCTTAGGAGGCTGGTATGGATATTCTAGTTCAAAATGGCATTAATTGGATTATTTCAATTCAAGCGTTGGGTCCATGGCTGCAAGCACCCATGCAATTCTTTTCGTTCCTGGGCACGGAGAATTTCTTTCTGCTCATTTTGCCATTGATTTATTGGTGCCTGGATGCAGGTCTTGGGCTTCGGGTTGCATTTATATTAATTACCAGTAATTACCTCAACGGCATATTCAAATTATTGCTTGCGGGTCCACGCCCCTATTGGATTAGCAATAAGGTGATTCCGTTTGTGGCAGAATCTTCGTTTGGCGCGCCATCTGGCCATGCCCAGAATGCAGTCAGTGTGTGGGGCATCCTTGCTGCCTCCCAAAGGAAGCGCTGGGTCTGGGTCCTTGCGATAGCCTTAATGATTTTAATTGGTTTTTCGCGCTGGTATCTGGGAGTACACTTTGTGCATGATGTCCTTATCGGTTGGTTGATCGGTGGCATTTTGCTGTGGGCGTTTATCTGGTTTTGGAATCCTGTGGCAGCCTGGCTTAAACAAAAACCACTCGGGACACAGATACTGATTGCTTTTCTTGTTTCGATTGTCTTCATTGCCTTGGGCGCTTTCAGTGTGGGACGTTTGGATGGCTATACCTTCCCACTCAAGTGGACGGAGAATGCGCTTCGAATCTCAGACGAGTTGCCTGCTCCAGTTTCGATGGAAGATTCCCTCACTTCAGCTGGGACATTCTTTGGGTTTGCCATGGGGGTAGCGTGGATTATGTCCAAGGGTGGGTATCAGGCCAACGGTCCGATTGGGAAGCGGGCGCTGCGTTTTGTCCTTGGCCTGATTGGAGTGCTCATCCTGTGGCGCGGTTTGGGGCTGGTTTTCCCTGATCAGAATGACTTAATTTCATATGTTTTGCGCTATGTGCGTTACACCTTGGTAGGCTTCTGGATTGCTGCTGGCGCGCCTTGGTTATTTTTTCGTTTCAAATTGGCCGATGCCAAGATGTAGGGCTTCCTTCTGATATAATCCCAAATCTACGGAAAATTTCATGGGAGAGACTCGCTTTCAATGACTCTGGAACGCGGCGCATTACTGCATAAACGATATCGAATCGTCGAGATTTTAGGCCAGGGCGGCATGGGCTCTGTCTATCGGGCTGTCGATGAAAACCTGGGCGTGGATGTGGCGGTTAAGGAAAACCTGTTCACGACCGATGAATATGCGCGCCAATTCAGGCTGGAGGCGGTGATTCTCGCGAATCTTCGGCATCCCAACCTGCCGCGCGTCACGGATCATTTTGTCATTGGAGATCAGGGGCAGTATCTTGTTATGGATTACATTGAAGGGGAGGATTTACGTCAGCGCATGGAGCGCGTGGGCAACATTACTGAAGACGAAGCCATCTTGCTCGGCGCTGCAATCTGTGATGCGCTCATGTACTTGCACACCCGCAAGCCGCCTATTTTGCATCGTGACATCAAACCTGGTAATGTGAAGATCACGCCCGATGGTCATATCTTTCTGGTAGATTTTGGTCTCGCGAAAGTTTTGCATGGCAGTCAGGCTACTACCACAGGTGCCCGGGCCATGACGCCTGGTTATTCACCACCAGAACAATACGGCACGGCTCGTACCGATCCGCGTACTGACGTCTATTCATTGGGCGCAACCCTTTACGCTTCATTGACGGGCATCATCCCTGAAGATGGTCTGGCCCGCGCGATGGACAATACCCAGCTCACGCCATTGCGCAAACGCAACAGCAAAATTTCACGCCGTCTCGCGGCAGCCATTGAAAAAGCGATGGGAATTGATCCTGCCGACCGCTTCCAAACAGCAGATGATTTCAAACGTTCCTTATTAGGTTCGAAGTCAAAGACTCAGCGTTTGCCTGGTGAATATTTGATTCAGCCTGCACCAGTTTCACCAGAAGATTTAGAAAAGCAATCTCCCATTGAACGAGAATCGCAACCGCTGAATAATTTTGGAAAAAAGAATGGCGCCCAACAGGCTGAGCCTCAGGAAGCGCCAGAATTCAAACCGCGTAAGAAAAGAAAAAAGTTTCGTCTCGCTCCAATTCTTTTATGGATATTGTTCCTGCTTGCTGTAGGAATTGTCGGTGTCGTGCGGTTTGCCCCGGATATTATTCCACCAGATTTGATTGGATTTGTGCCTCCAATTCTGCTGGTACCTACTGAACCGCCAGCCGCCACGCAGGTGGTTGTAGAATTTACTTCCACACCAACAGAAGCAATCTTAACAGTTGAAGCTGCTACAAACACCCCGGAATCTGCCACACCAACACTGACACCAGTTCCAACCAAAACATTGCCGCCTGTAGTAGAAGATACAGCTACACCTACCCTCGGCCCTACTCCTATAGGTGGGGGAGCCGGGCAAATCGCTTTTGCATCTGCACGTTCGGGTCTTCCTCAAATTTACTACGTCAACACAGATGGCACTGGATTGAAATTGGTTACCAGCATGGAAAATGGAGCCTGCCAGCCTTCATGGTCACCAGATGGTTCCCAACTGGTCTTCATTTCACCCTGCCGTAGTCGCGGTGAATTCTTTGAAAATACCTATAAAGATGCAAGCTTGTATATGATCAATGTGGATGGTACCGGATTAAAGCAATTGACAACTGCCCCTGGCTCAGACTTTGACCCGGCCTGGTCACCAGATGGCACACGAATTGCCTTTACTTCCTTAAGGGATGGTACAAAAGAAATTTACGTTCTCACGTTATCATCTGGCATCGTAAACCGTTT
>Ga0070699_100003370_pt1 | contig 14137 bp, 15 predicted proteins | sample KBSK1503metaG_FD_65473 | JGI IMG/M metagenome (GOLD analysis project Ga0070699, IMG submission 65473) | Corn, switchgrass and miscanthus rhizosphere microbial communities from Kellogg Biological Station, Michigan, USA - KBS K1-50-3 metaG | ecosystem: Host-associated > Plants > Roots >...
ACACCTGCGAATGCACAATAAAAAAGAGAACCTCCCAGCTATATGGAAGGTCCTCTTCAGGATACCTACATTGGATTGGGTTGCGTCGTTGCCCCCATTTTATCTCCCTAAGCTGTGCTCGTGGCTAGCTTCGTCGTAAGCCCTACCAGACTCTGTAGCCCAGCGAGTCTGGCAAGGCCGGTAAGGGTGAGGTTGGTAAGGAGGAAGGCAAGAAGCAACAATGCACACAAAGAAACCGGCGCATGAGCGCCGATTTCAAAATTCGTAATGCTTACAACATTTACTACAGCGGCTACACTTATGCATACGACGACGTATACTCTGATAACAGATACAGAGAAAGGCACACACTCAACACAAGCCTGACCAGCATGTGTGGTGGTCCGCATTATACCTGGTGTTGCCTGCATTCCTCTTCTCTTTTCTGCTCTGCTATCTCATGAACGCCTGTTAAAAAGCGGCGTTCCCGCTGTTTCACTGCAATCACGACAAAGCCACGCCAGCCACTTTGCTGGGGCCTTGCTTGTATGATCGTTCTTTCTTACTCTTCCGAGGATACATCAACGAGTGAATGTTTGTCAACCTCTATGCGTTCATGGCTTCTAGCAATCTGAAACTCCCTGCCTAAAGGCCCAGATGTGCGTCAAGTACAACCCCATCAGTTTCAAGTTGGCGACGTTGTTCAGGGCTATAGCCAAGCGACTCCAGCAGCGCAAACGTATGCTGCCCTAATACTGGAGCGGGGCGATACATTTGTCCAGGGGTACTGGAATACTTCACAGGAAAGCCGATGGCATGGATACGACCAGCGATGGGATGCTGGACCTCGATATCCATGGCGCGGGCTTTTAGCTGCGGATGCTGATAGACCTCGTCAAGTGTTAACACTGGCCCGCATGGAACACCAGCCTCATCAAACACCTGCAACCATGCTTCCGTGGTGCGCGTCTTCAGGGTCGCTGTGAGTGTCTCCACGAGTTCCGCGAGATGTGCCATACGGTCAGCGTTGGTAGCAAAGCCTGGATTTTGCAGCAGGTCAGAACGATCCAGTGTCCGGGCAAGCTGTTCCCAGGTGCGCTGATTCGCCGCTCCGATAGCAATCCAGCCACTTGCCGTCGCGAATACCTGGTAGGGAGCTGATAAGCGGTGCGCAGTCCCCAGGCGCCGGGGGGCAGTTCCAGTAGCCCAATACTCGTTCGATTCCCAGATGGTATATGCCAGCGCTGCTTCGAGGAGCGAGGTATCGATGTACTGCCCTTCGCCTGTACGGATGCGCGAGAGCAACGCTGCCAGGATTGCATGGCTTGCATACAGTCCTGCATTGAGGTCACTGATAGGTACGCCAACTTTGGCAGGTTCTTCAGGTGAGCCGGTGACTGATAGCACTCCGCTCATCGCTTGCGCCACGAGGTCGAAACCACCGCGCTCTCGATATGGTCCCGTCTGCCCAAAACCAGAGATAGAGCAATACACGAGAGCGGGATACCTGGCATGCACCTCTTCAAACCCAAAGCCAAGGCGTGTCATTGTTCCTGGGCGGAAATTCTCCACCAGGACATCTGCAGTTTCAAGTAAACGCCACAGCACCTGTTTTCCAGGTGGCGTACGAATATCAACGGCCATGCCATACTTGTTGCGATTCATGGCGATGAATGCAGCCGATTCTCCATTATAGTAAGGCGGGGCCATGCGCCGCGAATCATCTCCGCCTCGCGGATTTTCGATTTTGATCACCTCGGCTCCCAGGTCTGCCAGTAACATGGTACAAAATGGCCCTGCCATGATTTGAGTCAAATCTAAAACACGGATTCCTTCGAGTGCGGCTGGCACGGACTTGCTCTCTTTCCTCCTGGAAACGCTGACGTTTGGACTGTCGCATGATGCTCTATTGTATACTCTGAATGAGATACATTGAGGTCTGGTAAAACTATAAAAGGAGGGGTGCTTCAATGTCAACCGAAAACGCTGCTCAGCACCATGATGAAGAAGGTGCGGTGCTGCTTGAACAAAAGGGACCTATTGCAATGATAACGTTAGCTCGTCCTGCTGCTCTCAATGCACTGACATGGACGATGTACCAGCAGATGGAAGCACACCTTGAGCGTTTAGCTGCCGATGAGACAACTCGCGCCATTATTATTCGCGGAGAGGGCAAGGCATTTGCAGCAGGTACCGATATCGAGCAATTTCAGGACTTTTCAGGCGAGGACGGCATTGCTTACGAGCACAAAATGGAAGCGATTGCTGAGCGCCTATACACCATCTCCAAGCCGACAATTGCAGCGATTCATGGATATGCGGTCGGCGCGGGACTCGTTGTCGCGTCCGTATGCGATCTCCGCTACGCAACTCCCGCTTCCCGCTTTGGTGTACCTATAGCTCGAACGCTAGGCAATTGTATAACCCTCAAGAATTACCGGCACCTGGTAGACGCATTCGGCACAATGAGGACGAAGGAAATGCTTTTTACAGGGCGTTTGCTCACAGCAAGCGACGCTTTGCAATGTGGTTTTCTTACAGCGATTGCCGAAGAAGAGAGGCTCATGACGCATGTAACCGGGGTTGCTCAGCAGATTAGTTCTCTTGCTCCCCTCACGATCTGGGCTGTGAAGGAGGCACAGAGGCGTTTGAACGCAGCAGCAGAGGCTATCGATTTCGACGATGTGGTGGCCCGTATCTACAGTAGTTCCGATTTCGCTGAAGGAGTTCAGGCCTATTTGGAGAAGCGCAAACCGAATTGGCGTGGTCAGTGAGAGAGGTTCTCTCCCACGAGACAAACCTCAGCGGACTGACCACGCGCATCATTGGTTAATAGACGAGGACGTGCGTGAAAAGTTTCACGAACCCATACAGCCACGCGGCATTATCCTTTGATATGTTTACACAACCATGCGAGCCATGGCTGGAGTATTGCGAGCCGGTCAGGTCGGGGTGGGGAAAGTTCGTACCGGGGCCGTAGTCACTGCGCCACCAGCTATCGTGCAAGAAGTACCCGTTGCTATGATATTGCATTGCATAGTTAATCGGCGTGGGCGGATACCACTCCGGTGAAGACGGAGGAACATCCGCTTTAAACTCGGTGGGCGATTTTTTCCCCTCGACCCACCAGGTTCCCGGAGGCGATGGCAGGTCTGGTTGCCCGGTGGTCACCTGGAATGCATTGACCAGCTTCCCGTGATCATAGACACGCAGAGCCTGTTCAGTAAGAGAAACAATGACTACCTTCGAGTTCATATAGTGGTAGTGCTGCATCAACTGGATATCGGTTTGATGAACCTGATTGTAGGGCGTTTTGTCCCCAAAGTCTGCCGCCATCGCCTGGAAATTGGTTAAATCTATGTTCAGGTATTCGATGACTTGCTGGTAGTCCGCCACGGTTTTCGCCGTGGAGAGTTCACCCTGCAACCAGTATGGGCCGGTGGCTCCATTGGGCCCATACTCATAGCCAAGTGGGTAGGTGGTATTGTCATACGAGTCATGATAGATATGCTGTTTCCCAAAGTTAACGGCATCCTGTTGAAGTTGCCGGAACAAGAAATTGCTCTCTGTTTTCATCGCCGGAATCTGGATGGCCGCGACGTGAGTATTCAACGTTTGTAGCGCCGTCTTGTAGGCTGCATCGCTGGGGGCAGAGCGAAGTGCCTGCTGGTCGCTGTTATACTGCTGCTGATAGGCGGTGACGCTGCCTTTATACTGCTGCATCAATGCAATCCATTGCTGGTATGCCTGGAGTTGTACGTTTCCCTCGTTTTGCAGCGTGAGATCAACTGCCGGCGCCAGTCCATTGCTTGCTGTTGTGGTTGTGGTGTTTTGGGTCGCTGCTCCGCTACATGCGCTGAGTAAAAAGATACAGAGCAAAAGTCCGCTCAGCGATAGTGTGCGCAAGTGATGCCGAAATGAGGTATATGTTTGTAAATGTGTTTTATTCATAACGTTGATTGGTCCTTCATTAATTCTTCTTATTTCATGATTCTATTTTAGAATCAAAGTCCATGCAAAAACAAGCTAGCGGTTGGTCCATTTTGACAGAGCGCTTTAAAAGTCGTCTTCTGCCCCTCCCCACCCCTAGAAAAGGGGAAAAGGTGGGGACACCCCACACCTCGCCAAGGGGCTGCCGTGCCGAGTCCCCCAGACTCTGTGCCCCTTGGAACCCTGCTTGGCTCGACTTTTAAGATGATCATGGAAAAGTAGGTGATCCATAAAACGCTTCTAATGCATTACCTGACCCGAAGAAACCGGCGCACTCTGCCCCACGATACCAGAACGATGCGGGAAGTTTATAATGAGGATTATTCAATAAGCCTCTCGCTTTTTCTTGGAGGCGCCCCATGACTGCAACTAACGATGAAGCTGTATTGTACCAGACTTCATGATGATTGCCGCTCTCGTCAATCCACGCGATCTCAGGGGTCGTAGGGTCTGTGCGGCCTGGAGAGAGCAAGGAGTGTGTTGCCTCCTGAACACGGACCTGTTGACAGGTCTCGTCGCCAGTTGGATGCCACTTTCCACCTGCATCTTGTTGCCATTCTCTGCCGTATAAGGGGAATTCGAAAATGATTTTGCTCAATGCCTGGGGGACGGTTTGCCACAAGTAATCCAGCTGTTTTTCTACCCAGGGAATCGAGGTAAGCGGACCCGGTTTGCCCAGCGAGAGATCAAAGTCCAGAACCATGTCGACCAGAAAATCCATGTTGCTGAGTAATCTCCAATCCTCAAAAGAGTTCCCTGCAAAAGAAGAATCTTCCTGGGGCCGGTCACTGACTTTGTGGATCAGCGTTATGCCGCACAGCAAGCCTTTTTGATGCAAAGCGTCCTGGAGTTTCTGCATAAACATTGCAAACTTTAGACGAATATTTGGGTAATCTCCTTTAACTGATTCAAAGTCAATGATGACACCTGTGTATCCTCCAGCCATTGCCCAGTTGACGATGTTGCAGATGTAGGTCGTTGCCTGTGCCGTGCAAGGGACCTGCGGCTGGGAGGCTGCCTGGTCAATGTAGCGCGCAAGATCCAAGTCCGACCAGTGACTATCTACCCCTACGGTTAAAAGCGTGGGTAACCCCTGTTGGTTCGCCTGGCGAATGAGCGCAGCAGTATCGCAATCCTGCCATCCCTCAACGAGATGTCCGTCACTTGGGTACAACCAGGCAGATGAATCATACGCGATGGCTGCACGCATCTGGCTACCGTTATACGAATTGATAGCCTGACCACAGGTAATATTAAATACCCAGTCCATGACCGGATATGCTGGATTCAGCAATCCTTTCGGCAAAGGTTGCTGTACGACGGATAAGACGCGCTTAGGAGTAGGAGTTGATGGTCTCAAAGGAGTGCGAGTTGGTGACGAAACTCCATTCGGTCCATTGCTGCACGCTGCCAAGAACACCAGCATGAGTGCACTCAGCAGTTGCCCGAATTGACGGTATTTCATGCGCTCCTTTTTCCTTCAATGTTAGACTTGCACACGACTACAAGTTACCCAAAAACCATCTTTTACCCTTTGCGTAACTTACAAACGAACCAATTAAGGCGTCTGGTCACAACACAATCCTTCTTTTGAGGGAGCAATACCCAGCCTCGACATGCTACAATTCAACTAGACTATATGCACCAGCCGGGATTACAAGGAGCGTATGATGGCAACTCAAGTCGAGACAAAAATAAATCACCCGAAAACGTTTCGCTACATTAGCGGGTACCCACTTGTCGGGAGCTTGCCCGACTTTCACAAAGATCGCCTGGGCCTCTTAGAGCGTATGGCGCGCGAAGGCGACGTTTGCGGCATGCATTTTGGGCCGTTCCCCGGCATCCTGTTCAACAAACCAGAACACGTCCATAGAATTCTGGTCGAACACGCCTATGACTTCGACAAAGGCCTAGCAGTCCATAATATCTTCCGTCCCGTCATCGGTGATGGCATCTTCAGTAGCGAAGGCGATTTCCACCGTCACCAGCGCAAGCTCATGGCGCCATCCTTCCAGCCACGCCATATTGCCAGCTATGCCGATATCATGGGACATTACGGTGAGCAAATCCAGCAGACCTGGCCTGATGGTATCACTATTGACGTCAATCAGCAAATGACCAACCTCACTATGAGTATCATCGGCAAGGTGCTCTTTGATGCAGATGTCTTCACCGAAACCGACGAACTCGGCGCAGCCACGTCCGTCACCACTGAGTATGTGGCGCATGCATCCTCGGTACTCTTCCCTCCGCCATACAGTTGGCCTACGCCGCGCAATCGTCGCACGCACAAAGCCGTGCAGGTGTTGCGCAATCGCATTTCACGTTTCATCGACGAGCGGCGCAACAACGCGACAGAGCGCAATGACTTCCTCTCCATCCTGCTGCAGGCTAGAGACGAAGATGGCAAACCCATGAGCGATGAGCAGTTGATGGCCGAGTGCCTGACCCTCTTCGGCGCAGGTCATGAAACAACCGCAACCGCTCTAAGCTGGACGTGGTATCTGCTCTGCCAGCATCCTGAGAGTTATCAAAAGGTACAACAGGAAGTCGATAGTGTCTTGCAGGGTCGCACGCCCACTTATGACGACCTGGCACGTTTGCCCTACTGCCTGCAAGTCTTTAAGGAAGCGATGCGGCTCTACCCACCTGCGTATATGACGTCCAGGCGCGCATTGTGCGATGTCGAGATTGATGGTTACCGCGTCCCCAAAGGCTGGGTTGTCCTGCTCGCTCCTTACACCCTACACCGCCGAGGGGACTACTTCCCGGAACCGGAGAAATTTGATCCTGAGCGCTTCACACCTGAACGGGAGAAACAGCTTCCCCGTTATGCTTTTGTGCCTTTCGGCGCGGGCCCGCGCATCTGTATCGGCATGTACTTCGCCATGATGGAGGGCCAGCTGTTGCTTGCCACTCTCGCCCAGCGCGTCAGCTTTTCCCTGGTTTCTGGCCAGACCATCGAACCAGATCCAGTCCATCACCTGACACTGCGACCCACAGGTGTGGTCAATGTCGTGGTGAAGAAGAGATAAGACCTCTGGTCGGCACATTTCAACGGCAGTTGCCCCGCGCCACCCCAGGGTGGGGCAAGCCCTACTTTAGACGGGCTGGGCAGGCGCTCGAGCGGAGAGGAGGGACGAGCCTGGTGGTCGCCCCGGCCCTTAAGTCCTCGTCTAGGAGGGGGGCCTCTACATTTCCGCCCATCAGATCAAGCTTGACAGCCTACAAGTGTATTTCCAATGAGGTTTGTCGCACTTGTAACACTTGCAACACTTGTATCATTTGTATCATTTGTATCATTTGTATCCGTTGTATCACAATGTTACCTCTTGCATCAAAGTGGGAGATGTTCTAGGGGCGCTTCCTATGCCCGAAATGGTCTTTTGATGATGCACTTAGCAAAAATGAGTTGCTAGGACCTGACTACTACATTCGCGCCAAAATCCGAGGTCTCTAATGGCGAAAAGGTCGTTGTAGCCGTCGCTGTCAGCCTCTGGACCTGCGGAAACTTGACCTGCTGAAGGGGCAGGGCTCCAGTTGCCACTGCCCTTGGCGGTAACCCTGCCGAGGAAGGTTTTCCCCGCGCCATGGCCTTGATCATCTGCTTCGTTTGTCGCCAGAAAGACCTCGACCAGATGGTAAATTGGGTCAAACTTCGACCGATTTTGAGGTGAAACAGAGGAAATCGGCGCGAAACATAGGAATCGACCATTCAGAGCTTGGGCAAACCGCTTCCCATCTGGTATACTTCTTCTAGAAAGTGTAAATTACGTTCTTTGTCGCGAGACTGATTGACCGTTGGAACGTGCAGCTCACATGTTCCTCTTCCTCATTTTTTTGCACAGAACCTCCACATTCATTGAGAACGCCTCTGTGTACTCTCCGTTCCGTCGTTTCCCTGTTCCCCGTTTGCCAATGTTTTGACCATGCGGACATGGGGACGTTGATAGAGGAAGGTCTGCCGGGTGACAACATAGTGCAGATGGGTATACAGATCCAATGCCTCTTTGTTCCCGGCAGCGACATGCAGAGCGATTTTGGGATAGTGGTGCTGGCGTGCCTGCTGCTCCGCACTTTGCAGCAAGCACGCGCCGATCCCCTTGCGGCCCCAATTTCTGAACACAGCGAGCGCATCGACATACCATTCATCGTCCTGTGCCTCCCGTTCGAGCCAGCTTCCAACGGCGGCGTTGAGCCGTGCCTCATCTCGACCCCCAAAGCTCAAAACCAACCCGACCGCCTCTGAGCTCTGCTCAGCGACCTGGATGTTTTGATAGCTAAAACGATTGCCATCCCGGCGGAAGAAGTGCTCTAAACGCCCGATCAACCCGCTCTCGGGTCCTTCTCGCAGAGGATAGGTGAGGTGTGTATGCATATACGCTGAGTAAAGCAGGACTGCCGCTACCTCAGCGTCGCCTGGCTGTGCAGGTCTGATCTGTATCGAATCTCGCATCGTTTCTCGTGGAGTTAATTGCCATCGGTGTGCTTGATGGCCGGACGGTCTGTACCTGCTCACTATACCACACTGCGCGAGGCCGATGCTGAAGCAATGTCGCCTCCAAACCGGCTCGTGGTGCCTGCATTGACATGACTGCGGTAGCCCGGGAACGCAAGCAGTTCAGTTCCACTCGGAGTGTGTGGGCGCGATCTCAACATCGGCAATGCTCTCATCGAGAGAGGTGATGATCATCTCAATTGTGAATGTACAACCGTTGAGTGCTGCGAACTCGATCTCGACCTGCTTTTGCTTCATCGCAGACGTTGCCCTCCCAAATGCATCTGAACCCGCGACGGAGGCTACTGCGGGTTGGTTTAAGACCCAGGAAAGCATGAAGCAACCAGGACCCTTCTCAGGCTCGTTGCCTCTGGCCGCTACGGAAGCACCATCACTTTGATGGCTTCACGAGTATCCATCGCCGCGTATCCGGCAGGAACCCCATCAAGATCGACCGTCATGTCGAGGACGGGTGACGGATCAAGTTTTCCTGCGATCACATCCTGCAACAATGCTGGCAGGTAGGCGCGCGCAGGTGCCACGCCGCCGCTGATGGTAATATTCTGGAACAATCTGTGAGTCAGATCAGGAGCCTGGCTGACATGGGTAAAACCAACGAGACTGACTGATCTCCCCGGTCGGGTCATGTGAATCGCCATGTTAATGGCTTCAAGCGTGCCGACACACTCAAGGACCGCTTCGGCCCCACCATGCGTCTGCTCAAGCACTTCCTGCACTGCCTGCTCATTTCTCGTCGTGATGACATCGGTGGCCCCAAAGGCTTGCGCCAGTTTCAGCCTCTGTTCCCGGTGTCCGATGAGAAAGATGCGTTCGGCCCCCAGACGTTTGGCGGCGAGGACTCCACAGAGTCCGACTGCTCCATCGCCAATCACTGCAACCGTGCTGCCAGCCCTGACTCTTGCGGTGATGGCAGCATGATGGCCTGTCGCCATGACATCGGTGAGGGGAAGGATGGCCTTGAGCAGGTGCTCGTCGCCTTCAACCGAGTGAGGAAGCACTATCAGGGTGCCGTCAGCGTTTGGGACGCGAACGGCTTCGGCCTGGCCGCCATCATTGGAACCGCCCCAGCGCTCTCCATGCACGCATGAGCTTGGCAAGCCTGCACGACAGAACTCGCAAGTGCCATCCGATATCGTGAAAGGTGAGATCACGCGATCCCCTTTTTTGATGGTGCGCACCTGCGCCCCTACCTCCTCGACAATCCCCATCCACTCGTGCCCCATGCGAGCTCCCGGCTCAAGTTGATCGATGCCGCGATAGCGCCACAGATCCGAGCCACAAATACCCGCATGCGTAATACGGGCAACCACATCGGTTGGGGCCTGAATGATGGGATCGGGGACCTGGTTGATACGCATATCTCTGGGTCCATGATAAACGGTTGCTCGCATATTTTTCTCCTCTTCCTGTTCTCTACTCTCTTTCATTGGAACCGCTTCTTCTCATAGAGCTAGCGGAATGCGATATCTCTAACGCTTGATTTTCAGAGTTTTCTCCTCTTCCGCCAGTCAGCGACCCGTCCTTCGCTCCAACTCTTCTGGGTACCGGGCCCCTTGCACGGTGATCTTTGATGCGGCGCTCTCGATTTCGCGGAGATCGTCGGACGTCAGTTCGACGGCAGTTGATCCGATGTTCTCCTCCAGGCGTTCCAGCTTCGTGGTACCCGGAATCGGCACGATCCACGGCTTCTGGGCAAGCAGCCAGGCGAGCGCTATCTGAGCAGGGGTCGCCTTCTTCTGTTCTGCGATCTCGCCAAGCAGATCGACCAAGGCCTGATTCGCTTTTCGAGCCTCTGGCGTAAAGCGAGGGACGATGTTGCGGAAGTCGGAACGGTCGAACGTCGTGTTTTCGTTGATCTTGCCGGTGAGGAAGCCCTTCCCCAGAGGACTACATGGAACGAAGCCGATTCTGAGCTCCTCGAGCGTCGGTAACACTTCCGCTTCAGGGGCTCTCCACCACAGCGAGTATTCGCTCTGGACGGCGTGTGCGCGACGGATCGTTTGCACTCCTGCTTCGGAAAGGCCGAAGTGTTTCACTTTCCCTTCCCGGATCAGGTCCTGCACTGCCCCGGCCACGTCTTCGATCGGCACGTCCGTGTCAACACGGTGCTGATAGAACAGATCGATGGCCTCGACCTTGAGCCGCTTGAGCGAGGCCTCGGCGACCTGCTTGATATGCTCTGGCCGACTATCCTGGCCCATCTGCTCTCCGTTGGGACCAAATGAAATCCGAATTTGGTGGCGATCACCACTTGTCCACGAAAGGGAGCAAGCGCTTCGCCCACGAGTTCTTCATTGGTGAACGGGCCATACGCTTCTGCGGTATCGAAAAACGTGATGCCGCGTTCAACCGCCGACCGAATCAGTTGGATCATCTCCTGCTTGTCGGGTGCCGGACCGTAGGCAAAGCTCATGCCCATACAGCCGAGCCCGAGAGCCGTAACTTCTAAGTTACTTTTTCCAAGTGTGCGCTTCTGCATATGTCTTGCCTCCTGGTAAATGTCCTGCCAAGTGAGCAGGTTTGGCCCTCCAATATAAGCACTTGCCCTCCAATATGAGCACTGATCACACCTTCTCTGGAAAAACCGCTTCTCATCTGGCTTCTTTCACTGAGATTTTGTAAATTGGAGGGAGAAAAAGGAAGGTACCGATCCCGCGCGTCCCGGATCGGGTTCGCCAGTTCGCCAACCCATCCTTGACAGGATCATCTCTCTCCCTGTATATTAGTGAAGTATTCATTCGTTTTTTTGGGGAGGTTTTGACATCTATGCCAGTGTGCCGCTAACTCCATCCTGTTTCCTGTTCAAACAGTGAAACAGACGTTCCCATTCTTGCTTCCATCTATCGCGTGTCTCTCATCAGGCATGAGCGCTCAGCCGTTCTACGCCTGGAATGCCGCAGGGCATGATTACTGCTCGACGGCCCTTCTGGCTTTGCCAAAGCGAGACGGCGGATAGTGATAACGCAAGCATTTGATGGTGCTCAGAGATCTGGAGAAGCGTGCGGCAAAGAGGTGTCAGGCATGGAACTGCGGCGAACGCATCGCCGATGTTCCCCATCCACTCCACCATTGGCAGATGGATGCCATCTTTTCCCCTGTCGCTCCACACGCATATTCGATCATTGTGCAAGCGATGACCTGCTCTCTCTCCTCTCTCTTTCTGCCCCATCGTTTCCTTGCGCGTGTTGAGACGATCGTGTTGTTTTTTCTCGAAGAAAAAAGCAAGGACTACCTATCATGACAGAACATCAGCTTTCACTCCTCCCCTTCTACGCGGGTTGGGGGATCTACCAGCAGCGTCTTGTCGCGGCCATCGCGCCCCTTACAGGAGAGCAGCTTGCCTTGCGCCTCACGCCGCAACATTGGTCGATTGGCATGTACGCGACGCATATTGTCGCAAATCGCGCCTGGTGGTTCCACACACGGATGGGCGAGGGGGGCGATGATCTTACTCCCCTCGAATTATGGGCTCTGGGAGTCTGTGAGGGGGGCGTGGATCCATGCCACTCGGCGGCAGAACTGGTTGCCGGACTGGAGAAGACCTGGCAGATGATCGAGCAGACGCTTGCCCGTCTGACCCCTGCTGATCTTCTCGAGGTCTTCCCGCCTCTTTCTGAGGCGGAACGGGTGCGTCACGCGAAACTGGTAGAGCCTGCGCTCCAGCCATTCGCCCAGATGTGGTTGGATGCGGAGCGTCTGGCTGGAGAAGTGAAACCCGCACGTTCGCGCCAGTGGATCATCTGGGGTGTGCTCGCACATGACATCCATCACGGCAGCGAAATCTCCACCATTCTCGGTGTACACGGCCTGCCAGTCGTCGAGTTGGATGGGTGGATCTGGTGAGATGATGCGGTCGCTTCAGCGACAAGGTCGTCCCTGTCGTTGAAGCGACATTCCATGCTCACAGGGACAGAAAAAGGGGAAAGACTGGATGCAGAGATGCACAGCATCAACCTGTTTTCTGACGCATATATCCGCCAAGTTGAGGCGACTTTTGCATACAAGCCCAAATCGCACGATGAATTCAGTCAACCCACGCATAGGCGACGACGTCCTGCATTTATCCTCCAACTGGTAAATGCCCTACGAAGTGAGCAGATTTTGCCCTCAAACGTTAGCAGTTGCCCTCAATCTTGAGCACTAGTGGGTCAGTTGCCAAGTGCTGCGGCAATGTGATACAATGAAACACGAAGAAACACTGTTCCACGAAAGGAGTTCTACGAACACCCGCCATGTCTCATCCTATTACCCAACCCCTGCGTCCTTTAACCGACCCCGAACGCGAAGAACTGCAGCGCGTGAGCCGCGCTCCCAGCGAAACCGTGATCCGCCATCAGCGAGCGATAGCGCTGTTGGCCGTCGCTGATGGAATGCCCTTGATTGAAGCGGCCAGGGCGGCAGGCTGGCGCGTTCATGATACCGTGACCCGCTTGATCCGCCGCTTCAATGAGCGCGGACTCGCCGCTCTGGACGATTTACCTCGTAGCGGCCATCCCCGCAGCTATGGCCCGACGGAGCGCGCGCGCATCGAGCAAGAACTGCGTCGCAGTCCGTTGCTCAAGGAAGATGGCACGGCCACCTGGTCGCTCACCACCCTGCAACGCACCCTGCGTGACGCCCCGGATGGGTTGCCGCAGGTCAGCACCTTCACGATCTTGCATAGCATCCATGAAGCAGGCTACACCTGGCAGCAGAACCGGACCTGGTGCAAGACCGGCACCACGCTCCACAAGGGAAAGCATGGCGTGGAAGAGCGCCACGATCCCTACACGCAGGAAAAAAAACGGTGATTGAGCGAGCCTATGTGACCGCCGAGCGGCTCGGCCTGCAACTGTGGTGTGAAGACGAGGGCGGTCCCTATCAAAGTATCCCGCACCCTGGCTCGTCCTGGCAAGCTCTCGGGCAGCCCGCGCGTCGGCCCCACGAGTACGTGCGAGGCGAGACGGCCAAACTGCTCACGCTGTTGCGACCCGCGACTGGCGAAGTGCGCGCACAGGCGGTGGAGCACAGCACGAATGCGGTGCTGCATCCCTGGCTCAAGGGCGAGCTCGAGGCCATTCTTAAGCAGTGTCCAAGAGCTCCAGAAGTGGTCCCAGAGGGTCGACGCTGGCAGGACTGGGACATCTATCCGGCGGCCGAGCAGTTGGATCGCTTTTTCCCACCGGTGCGGGTGTTGCTCATCTTAGACAATCTGGCGGGACATAAGAGCTACCGTCTGGTGCAGTGGTGTGCGGAGCACGGCATCCTCTTGCTCTGGACGCCCACCGCCGGTTCCTGGCTCAACATGGCCGAGTCGCTGCAACGCATCATCCAGCGGCGGGCGCTTTCCGGTCAGCACCCGGCTTCCGCCCAGACGCTCAAGAGGTGGCTCACCGACGCAGTCGAGGGCTGGAACCGGCATCGGACCCCGTTCATCTGGGGCGGCAAACGCCATGCCCGTCGCGACCGGGCCTACGCACGGCGGCACCGCCTGGCAGGATCAGGGGCGACGACGACCTACACCGTTCCTCGCCGTATCCGTTCGGTTCGCTATTACAAGAGCGTGGCCTAATGCCATAGGAGTTGGCAACTGACCCACTAGGTGGTTTACATCACGACTACCGCAGAAGTGCATAAGTTCTTTCAGAGATGTAGATGTGACGGCCTGAG
>Ga0070699_100003373_pt1 | contig 14129 bp, 10 predicted proteins | sample KBSK1503metaG_FD_65473 | JGI IMG/M metagenome (GOLD analysis project Ga0070699, IMG submission 65473) | Corn, switchgrass and miscanthus rhizosphere microbial communities from Kellogg Biological Station, Michigan, USA - KBS K1-50-3 metaG | ecosystem: Host-associated > Plants > Roots >...
GCGATCAGCACTGCATCCTCGGCCAGCATCTCGGCGAAGGTCGTGAGGTCTCCTGACTGCAGGGCGCGGTGAAAGCGTGCAGCGAACTGCCTGGCGAGGTCGGGCGGTACCGCTCTGGCGGGGCGCTCTTGCCTGATCCGCTGCCTTGCGCGGGAGGCGAGCTTGCGGCACGCCGAAGGCGCGCGATGAAGCGTGGCGCCGATCTCATCGAAGGAGAAATCGAAGACGTCGTGCAGGAGGAAGGCCGCCCGCTCGAGCGGTGACAACCGTTCGAGAACAAGCAGCAGCGCAACCGACAGCTCGTCGGCGCGCTCGGCCTGGTTCTGCTGCCCGGCCTCGGCCGCCCCGATTTGTGCTAGGTCCACGATCGGCTCCGGAAGCCATGGTCCGACGTAGACTTCCCGGCGTGCCTGAGCGGACCGGGCCCGATCGAGGCACAACCGCATGGTCACGCGCAGCAGGTACGCCTTGGGGCAAGCGACCGCTGCGTGGTCGGTACCCTGCCAGCGCAGCCAGGCATCCTGGACCACGTCTTCCGCGTCGGTGACCGTGCCGCTCATCCGATAGGCCAGGCCCATCAGGTGCGGACGATTGGCCTCGAAGATGCGCAAGACTTCGGTTTCACTCATTGGCCACGCCAGATTCAGCTACAAGAACCGGCCTACAGCGTCGCGATAGGCCTGCGGCAGGTCGATGTCGTAGAAGGCACCGCTGAACGCCGCGACGATAGGCAGCGCCAGGCCAACGCCGCCAACCACCAGGCCTGTGCAGACGCGATCAAGCTTGATCCCTTGCCGAAGGCCTGCGAAATGCAGAGCACAGGCGAGATGGGCGAATAGCGCGCTGACGCCGAGGGCATAGTACGGCGCATAGATGAGCGGCAGCGGTGGGATCGTCAGCACCATCGCCGCAGCATAGAAGTTGCTGTCGAGCCCGAGCCAGCGAACGCCCAGAATGGCCGAGGCGTGCACGAGGAGAAAGAACAGCAGGTATCCTCCAGAGATAGCCTGAAGCCGCGACCAGAAGCCGCGCCGCAGACCCCAGCCGGCTCGCAATTGCATCACGCCTGTTACGCCCTGAACAAGCACGGAAGCCAGCAGAAGCGGTTCGACGAGAGGCGCCCGGTATGCCGTTCGCGCCAGGGTCAGAAAGGCCTGGTGCGCATCGATACCTCGTAACGCAACCACGTGATTGGCCAGATGAACGAGAGCGAACGTTCCAAGAAGCGCTGCCGACAGACGGTGCACCAGTCGGGTGCGCGGGTAGTCTTGCATGGCCGTCTCACCTCATTGCGGTGGTTCCGCTACAAGACGAGGCAGCGCCCCAATTCGTGACTTGTCCTCTTGGAGCGGACCGGGTGGCTCCACGCCGGGCGACCCGTGCTGAGGCAATTGCTCTGCCGAGATGCAAGTCAGGAGCGGTTTGCAGGTAGGGTCACGCTCCCGCTCGTACTATGAGCGAGCGTGACCGGAGTTCCCCGAGCAGCGGACGCGATCGGTTGTGCGGATCAAGTGGCCGATGCCGGTTCGGCGTTCCTCCGCTTCTGTATGAGCTCGCCTTAGGAAGGTGGCGGATCATGCGTACGTGGCCCATCGAGCGGAGAACCCTGGAACCTTGCAAGGTCCGGGCGCCATCACGTTGTGCCGGATCGAGCGCCGCCTGATGCTATTGCGATTGACACGCCGCCCCTTCCGATCCCATGATCCCAGGCAGTGCGCACGGGGCGCCACCTGTCCGCGGCAAGGGAGCCTGCTCCCACCCGATCGACCAAGTCCGACATAGCATCGAACCCTTCTTCCGGCCTGCACAGCGGACATCAGGCGATTTTTTGCGGAAGGAAGGTCGCATGCCCCGCACGCTCCCCCGAACCAATCTCGATGCGCTGCGCAAGGAAGCCAAGCGCTGGCGCAAGGCCATCGAAGCCGGCGACGCGGATGCCACCGCACGCTACGCCGCCGCCGTGCGCGATGCCCGGCCCAATCCCAAGCTGCGCGAGGTGCAGCACGCGCTCGCCGGCGAATACGGCTTTGCGAGCTGGGCGGCCCTGAAGCAGGAGATCGAGGACCGGGCGCGCAGCCACGCCGAGCGCGTGGCGCTGTTCCTCGAGAAGTCCGCGCATCGCTACGGCGTTGCGCCCGGAACGGAAAGCTGGGGCAACTACGAGCGCGACGCGCCGGCGCGCGGCGCGCGGGCGGCGCGCCTGCTGGCGCGGTATCCGGAGATCGCCCGCGACAGCCTTCACACGGCCGTTGCTGCCAGCGACGTCGACGCTGTGCGCGACTTTCTGCAGAAAGACCCTGCGCTGGCGGACAAGCGCGGAGGGCCGGATGGCTGGACGCCGCTCCTGCGCCTCGCATATACGCGTCTACCGACCCGAGCCGCCGAAACCAACGCGGTCGAGATCGCCGGCCTGCTGCTTGACCACGGCGCCGACCCTCGCGCCCAGTGGTCCGACGGCCAGAACGCTTTCAAGGTCCTCACCGGTGTCATCGGGGGCGGCGAAGGCGGACAATCCCCACACCCGCAGGCGGAAGAGCTCGCCCGCCTGCTGATCACGCGCGGCGCCGACCCGCTCGATGGCCAAGCGCTCTACAACACCTCCCTCGGCGGCGACAGCACGTTCTGGCTCGATCTCCTATGGTCGGAGTCTGAGAGACGCGGACAGGGCGTGCGATGGCGAGAGCGCGTGCCGGAGCTCGGCGGTCCGCCGCTCGACTATCTTCTCGGCAACGCCGTGCCGCGCCACCCCAACCGGGTCGCCTGGCTTCTCGCTCACGGCGCGCGGGCGGATGCGTTGAATGCCTACTCGAAGCGGCCAATCGTGCGGGACGCCGCGGTCGCCGGGCGGCAGGACTTGGTCGACCTCCTCGTCGCCCATGGCGCCGAGCAGCCGCGGCTCGACCACAAGGAGCAATTCCTCGCCGCCGCCATGCAGGGTGACGCAGAGATCCTGCGCCGGCTCGCGCAAGGGCATCCCGATTTGCTTCGCGACCCGGCCGCCATGTTCGCCGCCGCGGCCGAGGACCGCACGGACGTCGCCGAGCTTCTGCTCGACCTCGGCATGTCGCCGGATGTGGGCGACAGCGAAGACTGCCGCGCGCTGAACTGCACGACCCACTCGGGCGCGGTCGGGGTCGCCAGGCTCCTCATCGCCCGCGGGGCCGAGATCGATCCGGTCGAGCGGCGCCATCACGCCACCCCGCTCGGCCACGCCAACTACCAGGGTCGGCGGGAGATGATCGCCGTGATCGCGCCCGTGAGCCGTGATGTCCGCGGCCTTTGCTTCTGTGGCGCGGTCGAGCGCCTCAAGGCCCTCCTCGCCGAGGATCCAACGCTCGCCTTCCGACCGTCGCGCGGAGAGCTGCCCCTGTTCTGCCTGCCTGACGACGACGAGCGCGCGGTCGAGGTCGCCGAGCTGCTCCTTGCGCACGGTGCCGATGCGTCGGTGCGGAACACCGCAGGGCTCACCCCCGCCCAAGTCGCCTTGCGGCGCGGTCTCGAGGAGGCGGCCGACTTGCTCAATCCCAGTCAGCGGCTGTGAAGAGGGCAGGACCACATAGGCCGAAATCTGGATTGAGTGAGGCCGATCTGCAGGCGTGCGCTCCTGCTCGGTGATTCGAAGATCGACGCGAGGGCGCGTGGGCTCGGTCGCTGTGCCCGGCAGAGCAGACGCGGCCGGTAGCGGGGGATCCTTGCCGATCCCATTCGGGCCGATGTCGACTTTTGTATGATGCCGAGCATGCTTGATGGCACGAGGTGGCCTCGGAGCATCGGGGTACGATTTCGAATGAGCTGCCATCTCACCGCCCGCACTGGGCATCGCGCAATCCTCACTGCGAGCTGATGCGATCCGATCGACGGGCATTCTATATGCTGAACCTCGATAGGTGACCGACTCAGAATCGGCCACCCTGCGGTGGGTCGGCCTGAGGCCCTGCACTCGTTCGTGCGTGTCAAGATCGGGGATCTGTCACGTGCTGTAACATCACCTCCCCACCAGGGGAGGCGCGGCGCCCCGGAGAGTCCGGCGCCTGACTGGACAGGGAGGCGGCGCATCACTGACTCATGTACCAGCCGCCATTGGGCGAGACCACCTGCCCCGTCATGAACTTGGCCTCCTCGCTGGCTAGGTAGACGGCGGCCCAGGCGATGTCGTCGGTATCGCCGAAGCGCTGCAGCGGCGTGTGAGCGGCGATGCGCTTGCGGAACTCGCCGAGCGGCGCCGTCATGTCGGTGTCGATGTAGCCCGGCGCAATGGCATTGACGCGGATGTTGCGCGGGGCAACCTCGTGCGCCAGCGCGCGCGTGAAGCCCATGATGGCGGCCTTGGCCGTCGCGTAGGCCGTGCTGCCGGCCGGCTTGCCGTAGCTGCCCATGATCGATCCCATGTTGATGATGGAACCTGCCATCTGCGGGTTCATGATCTTCAGGGCCTCGCGGCAGCAGTAGAACGTGCCGTCGACGTGCACGCCGAGCATGCGCCGCCAGCTCGCATCACTGGTGGCGACCGTGACATCGAGGAAGGTCTCGACCGGGCCGCCGCGCGCAACCTCCTCGGCCTGCTTCAAGCGCTGGCTGACAATATCGCCCAGGTCCGTGCGGCCCTCGACCCCGCTGATGCCGGCATTGTTGACGAGGATGTCGAGGCGAGGCGTGAGCTTCTCCACCTCGGCGAACATGGCGGCGACTGCGCCGGAGTCCGACACGTCGGCCGCCACGGCGCGGCCGCCCAGCGCCTCCGCCGTGGCGCGCGCCGCCTCCAGGCTCAGGTCGTTGATGATGACCTTCGCGCCCTCCTCCGTGAACCGCCGGGCGATCTGCGCCCCGATCCCCCGTGCCGCACCCGTGATCAGCGCCGTCGTGCCCTGCAACCGGTTCATGTCGCTTCCTCCCTTGCTACACCTGTCATGCGGAGGCGAACACCTCCCCGGTTCGTTGTGGTGTTTACAGGCCGCCGCAAGTGGTGACCAATGCACGAGCGACCGAGCAGGCCCGCGGAGGAACCCCCATGAAAGCATCCACAGCCGGCAGCGGCGCCGTCACCTACCAGTCGGCGGACCGGATCGCCACCATCACCATCGACCGGGCCGAGCGCATGAACCGCATCGACGCCGACGTGGTCGATGGCTTGCATGCGGCCTGGCACAGGTTCATGGGCGACGACGAGGCTCGCGTGGCGATCCTGACCGGGGCCGGCGAGAAGGCCTTCACGGCCGGCGCCGACCTCAGGGCGCCGCCGGCCAATCTCTATCGCGGCATCCCGGGCGTCGGCGTGCCGGTCGACAAGCCGGTGATCGGCGCCGTCGCCGGCTGGGTGGTGGGCGGCGGCATGGTGCTCACCACCATGTGCGACATCCTCGTCGCCGCCGATACCACGCGTTTCTCCTACCCGGAGGTCAAGGTGGGCTTCACCGGCGGCCTCATCACCAACATCGCGAGCCGCATCCCGCACAAGATCGCCATGGAGCTCCTGCTGGTCGGCGAGCCCATCGACGCCAGGCGCGCCTACGAGGTGGGCTACGTCAACAGGGTCGTACCCGTCGCCGAGCTGATGCCTACGGCGCTCGACTATGCCAAGCGCATTGCCGCCACCGCACCGCTGCCCTCGCGCGCCCTGAAGCGCTTCGTCGCCGCGGCCATGCCCAAGGGCCCGACCGAGCTCGCCGGCATCGCCCGCGCCCAGACCGACGCCATCTTCGCCAGCGACGACTGGCAGGAGGGCCGCAAGGCCTTCGCCGAAAAGCGCGCGCCCGACTACAAGGGGAGGTAAGCTCGGCGGCGGGATGCGGCGGCAGGGACAGGATCGAGCTCGGAGGATCAGTCTGCATGAACGGGCAAGCGAACGGCCGCCGGTACGACGGGCACAATGGTCCGCTCGATGCCGTGATCGTCGGCGCGGGGTTCGCCGGCATGTACATGCTGCACCGGCTCCGCCGGCTCGGCTTTGCCGCGCGCGTGATCGAGGCCGCAGGCGGGGTGGGCGGCACGTGGTACTGGAACCGCTATCCGGGTGCGCGCTGCGACGTGGAGAGCGTGCAGTATTCCTACCAGTTCGACGACGCCCTGCAGCAGGAATGGGAGTGGAGCGAGCGCTACGCCGCACAGCCCGAGATCCTGTGCTATGCCAACCACGTGGCCGATCGCTTCGACCTGCGCCGCGACATCCAGTTCAACACGCGCGTGATGTCCGCCGCCTTCGATGAGACGGAGGGGCGCTGGACCATCGAGACCAGCGACGGCGCCCGCATTTCGGCGAGATTCTGCATCATGGCCACGGGGTGCCTGTCCTCGCCGAATTTGCCGATGTTCGATGGGCTCGAGCGCTTCCAGGGCGAGCGGTATCACACCGGCACCTGGCCGCACGAGGAGATCGACTTCACGGGCAAGCGCGTGGCGATCATCGGCACCGGCTCTTCCGCCGTGCAGTCGATCCCCATCATCGCGGCGCAGGCCAAGCACCTCTTCGTGTTTCAGCGCACGCCCAACTATGCGGTTCCGGCGCACAACGCGCCGCTGGATCCCGAGTATATGCGGGCGATCAAGGCGGACTATCCCAACCTGCGGGCCCGCGCCAAACTGACCATGACCGGCATCGACTTCGACTACAGCGACCGGAAGGCGCTGGAGACGCCGCCTGAGGCGCGCACCGCCGAATACGAGAGGCGCTGGCAACGGGGCGGGCTGTCGTTCCTCGGCGCGTTCCAGGACCTGATGGTGAGCCAGGAGGCCAACGATACGGCAGCCGAGTTCGTGCGCGGCAGGATTCGCGACACGGTGAAGGACCGCCAGGTTGCCGAGCTGCTGGCGCCGAAGGACACCATCGGCTGCAAGCGGCTGTGCGTCGACATCGGCTACTACGAGACGTTCAATCGGTCCAACGTCGAGCTGATCGACGTGAGCGAGGAGCCGATCGAGGCAATCACCGCGCATGGCGTGCGGGCCAGGGGCAAGGAGCACGCGGTGGACGCCATCGTGTTCGCCACTGGCTTCGATGCCATGACCGGAGCGCTGATGAGTATCGACATCCGCGGCCGAGGCGGGCTGCGGCTGCAGGAGAAGTGGGGCGAGGGGCCGCGCACTTACCTCGGCGTGGCCATGGCAGGCTTCCCGAACCTCTTCACGATCACTGGCCCCGGCAGCCCCTCGGTGCTGACCAACATGCTGCCGACCATCGAGCAGCACGTGGAGTGGATCGCTGGCGTCATCGACCGTATGCGGGATCGCCAGCTCCGGCAGATCGAGCCGATGTCAACGGCGGAGGACGCCTGGGTCGCGCATGTCGGCGAGGCGGCCGGACGCACGCTGCGCTACACCTGCAGCTCCTGGTATCTGGGCGTCAACATCCCAGGCAAGCCGCGCGTGTTCATGCCTTACATCGGCGGGTTTCCCAAATACGTGCAGCGCTGCAACGAGATCGCAGCCAACGGCTACGAGGGGTTCGTCCTGTCGCCCTCCGCATGATAGCCGCGACTGAAGGCCGGATGCGATTTCAACCATGACCCAGACATCGGAGCGGATTGTCATCTGCGGCGCGGGGATCGCCGGCATCGCGGCGGCGTACTATCTCGCGGTCGAGCATGGGCGCCGCAACGTAGTCGTCGTCGAAGAGGGGCATCCTCTCTCGCTGACGTCGGACAAATCGACAGAGGCCTACCGCAACTGGTGGCCCGGCCCCGACCGGGCCATGACCGCCTTCATGAACCGCAGCATCGACCTCATGGAGGGGATCGCCCACGCCAGCGGCAACCGCATCAACCTCAATCGCCGCGGCTACCTCTATGCGACCGCCGATGCGGGCAAGGTCGCGTGGCTGCACGAGATGGCGAGAGCGGCCGAGGCGGCGGGCAGCGGTCCCGTGCGGGTGCATGACACCGCGTCGAGCCCCTATGCGCCCTCGCCGGAGGGCGGCTCCGATCCACCGCTCACGGGCGCGGACCTCCTCACCGACCGGAGCCTGATCCGCCGGCACTTTCCCTTTCTGGCGCCCGACACCATCGCGGCGCTCCATGCGCGCCGCGCCGGCTGGCTGAGCGCGCAGCAGCTGGGAATGGCGCTGCTGGAGGCGGCCCGCGAGCGTGGCGTGCGCCTCCTCAGGGGCAGGGTGGTGGGCGTTGACGCCGGGGGCGGCCGGGTTCGCTCGGTGCATATCGATGCGGCGGGCGAGCGCCGCTCGCTGGAGGCCAGTCATCTCGTGCTCGCCGCCGGACCGATGCAGAAGGAGATGGCCGGCCTGATCGGCGTCGACCTGCCGATCGTCGCTGAGCGCCACCGGAAGGTCAGCTTCGCCGACCCGCTCGGCATCATGCGGACGGCGCCAATGCTGATTTGGCTCGACGAGCAGCATCTGCCCTGGAGCCATGACGAGCGTGCCGCGCTCGCGCAGGACGATGACGCGCGATGGCTGCTGGGGAGATTCCCTGCAGGCGTCCACGGGCGACCCGAGGGAGGCGGCGGCACCGCGTCGCTGCTCATCCTCTTCAACCACGACCATGGCCCCTGCGACCCGGTCTTTCCGCTGCCCGAGGCGCCGCACTACGCCGAGATCGCCCTGCGCGCCATGGCGACCATGGTGCCGGGGCTAGCGGCCTACATCGGCAGAAGCGGCCGGCCCCATGTCGACGGCGGCTACTACATCAAGACGCGCGAGAACCGGCCATTGATCGGCCCCCTGCCGGTGGAGGGCGCCCACGTCTGCGGGGCGTTCTCGGGCTTCGGCGTGATGGCGTCCTGCGCGGCGGGAGAACTCGTCGCCAGGCACATCACGGAGCGGGCGTTGCCCGACTACGCGCCGGCCTTCCTGCTGTCACGCTACCAGGATGGCGCATACTGCGCGCTGCTCGACGCGTGGGGCGACGGCGGGCAGCTCTGAGGCCATCCCCCTCGACCGTCTCCATCGTCCCCTCGATACCAGCCGCTAGGCGGAACGGCTCTTGTGTGCCGGGCCGATGTTTCGATACAGAAGTCCTCCTGGACCGGTTTCCGGGTAGAGATCGCTACCGACGCTTCTGAGGGCAGCAATGACGAAGCAAATCGATCCTGACATTGAGAGAATACTTCCACTCCTTCCACTCAAAGACCCGGAGAGCCTCACACCACAACGCGCTCGTGATGAGCTTGTCGCGCTTGCTGACTCACGCAAGGATGCTCCGCTTCCGCAGCCCGCATCGGTATTCGATACGATAGTTGATGGTAGCGCCGGCCCAATCCCCGCGCGCGTGTATCGGCCGGCCAGGTCACCCGCACCAACTGTGGTCTTCTTTCATGGCGGTGGATGGGTGGCCGGGGACCTGTATACTCACGATCGACTTGCGCGGACGCTGTGCTTGGATCTTGATGCCGTGCTCGTCAGCATCGAGTACCGCCGGCCGCCGGAAGTCAAGTTCCCCGGCGCATTCGACGATTGCCTGGCCGCCACGCGATGGGTGGCGAAGAACATTTTACGCCTCGGCGGTGACGAAACACGGCTGGCGGTGGCCGGGGACAGCGCGGGTGGTGCCCTCGCGGCGTCTGTGGCGCAGGCCTGCCGGTCCGGCGGACCACGACTGAAGGCGCAGCTGCTCATGTATCCGGCCGTTGATCTTGTCGGTACCTATGCGTCGGATGAGGAGAATAGCAAGTACCCGTCGCGCACCAAGGTCGCGGACGGGTACTTTCTGACGACTGCCGCGATGCGGTTCTTCGCCAGCCAGTATCTCTCGCGAGCGGAGGAGGCGCTCGATCCACGCGCGTCGCCCTTAAGGATGACAGATTTCAAGGGCCTGCCTCCGGCAGTGGTGTGCACCGCGGAATTTGATCCTCTGCGCGATGAAGGCGAGGCCTACGCGAATGCACTGAAGGATGCTGGCGTTCGCGTTGCTCTGTTTTGTGAGCCGGGAATGATCCACGGCTATTTCGCAATGGGTGCAGCCTCGCCGGCTGCAGCCGGCGCGCGACAGCGCGCCTGCGCAGAGTTCCGAGCCATGCTGTCGTGACATGTGACCGTTGCGAGGGTTTCGGGCTTCCGGGACTCGACGGCAGGCTGCGCGAGACCCACGATTGAATCACAACCCCAACGCCGGACGACCCGATGCTCCTCATTGCGGTGCGACAAGCTTTGTCAGACCTAAGTCAAGTAGGCGTCGTGGGCGGGCATCAGGTGGGCGCTCTCTCGGCACTTCTCTAGTACCCTTGATAGCTGTCGAAGCTGTTGCACCGCTTAGGTCTTCGCTCGAACGTCGCGACAGCTGTGGTATGTGGCTCGTAGACGAGCTACCGGCAGCGTGGCACGCTGGATCGTGAGATCGGACTGCGCGACATGCTCTCAACTTGGGGCCTGCATGACGGACCGGAAGGTTGTCCTCGTCGTCGGTGCCGGCGATGCCACGGGTGGCGCTATCGCCCGTCGCTTTGCCCGCGAGGGCTTCACCGCCTGCGTCGCGCGCCGCAACGCCGATAAGCTGGCTCCGTTGGTGGCCCGCATCGAGGCCGAAGGCGGCCGCGCCCGCGCCTTTGGCTCCGACGCGCGAAGGGAAGAGCAAATGGTCGCCCTGGTGGAGACCATCGAGCGCGAGGAGGGCGCCATCGAGGTCGCCGTCTTCAACATCGGCGGCAACGTGCGCTTCCCGATCCGCGAAACCACCGCGCGCGTCTACTTCAAGGTGTGGGAAATGTCCGCGCTCGCCGGTTTCCTCATGGGCCGCGAGGTGGCCAAGGTGATGCTGCCGCGCGGCCGCGGCACCATCTTGTTCACGGGCGCCACCGCCAGCGTCCGCGGCGGCGCCGGCTACGCCGCCTTTGCCGGCGGCAAGCACGCGCTGCGCGCCCTGTCGCAGAGCATGGCGCGCGAACTCGGACCGCTCGGGGTCCACGTCGCGCATGTAGTGATCGACGGTGCCATCGACACCGAGTTCATCCGCACCAACTTCCCGGCGCGGGCGGCGCTCAAAGATCGCGACGGAATCCTGAGCCCAGAGGGTATCGCCGAGGCCTACTGGCAACTGCACTGCCAGCAGCGCAGCGCCTGGACCCACGAGATGGATCTCAGGCCGTGGATCGAGACCTGGTGATGGGACGGGGCTGCCGCTCCCCACGCATCGCCGACCTCGCCTAGCGTTTCCGGCAGCGCGGGAGTGGAGACAAGCAAGGAGACGGCCATGATGCCCAAGGTCGAGTTCCATTTCGATTTCGGGAGCCCGAACGCCTACCTCGCCCACAAAGTCCTCCCCGCCATCGAAGAGCGCACGGGTGTCAGCTTCGGCTACGTGCCGATCCTGCTCGGCGGCGTGTTCAAGCTCACCAACAACCAGCCGCCGATGGTCCAGTTCAAGGACGTGAAGGCCAAGTGGACCTATCAGCGCCTCGAGATCGAGCGGTTCATCCGGAAGCACCGTCTCACCGCCTTCAGGATGAACCCGTACTTCCCGGTCAATACGGTGCAGATCATGCGCGGCGCCTTGGTGGCCGAAAGCGACGGGGCGCTGATGCCCTATGTCGACTCCGTGTTCCGCCACATGTGGGAGGAACCCAAGAAGATGGACGACCCCGAGGTCATCCGCGCAGCACTGGATGCCTCCGGCCTTGACGGGGCGCGCATCCTCGCCGGCACGCAGGAGCAGGTCATCAAGGACAAGCTGCTGAAGAATACGCAAGCTTCCGTCGCCCGCGGCACGTTCGGTGCGCCCACCTTCTTCGTCGGCGGGGAGATCTACTTTGGCAAGGACAAGCTGCGCGATGTGGAGGAGGAGATCGAGGCGGCCAAGGCGCGGGACTGACATGGACTTCGATCGTGAGCGAACTGATGGCTTCAGACCCGCGGGTCTACAGGGTTCAGGCGCTCACTCGGTCAAGAAAGGTTCCTGGCGCACCGACAACACGCCCCGTGCGCATCGGCCACACAGTAGATCTGGGTCGGACGCGTCGAGTAGCAACCATTCTCGGAACGCATTGGTCTGACTTGGGATGAACCGAGGGCGGCATGCTGCAAGAGGGCTCGCAGCGGCGTTCTCTGAGAACCGGATTCTACACTCCAAATGAACCGGCGCGTTCTCACACAGCGTCGTATATTCAGTTCGGGCCAAAGGCACGCACCCAGACTTGCGACATCCCCAAGCAGCGAACATGGGTGCGGGCTCGTCCCAGGTTGCCGCTCGTCTTGTTGACGACACAACCCGTCCGGCATGTTCGGGATTTCGGTCCGATCACCAGGGAGAGATGGCAGAGCGATGAGCAGCAACAACGACTACATTCCGCCCAAGATCTGGAAATGGGAAAGGCCGCGCGCGGGCGAAGAATGGAGGTACTCGGGTATCAATCGGCCGATTGCCGGGCCGACACATGATGCGGAGCTGCCCGTCGGCAAGCACCCCCTGCAGCTCTATTCGCGCGGCACGCCCAACGGCGTGAAGGTGACCGTGATGCTGGAGGAGCTGCTCGCCCTCGGCCACAGCGGCGCCGAGTACGATGCCTGGCTGATCGACATCGGCAAAGGCGAGCAGTTCGGCAGCGGCTTCGTGGAAGTGAATCCGAACTCGAAGATCCCGGCTCTGATGGATCGGAGTGGTGCCAAGCCTCGCCGCGTGTTCGAGTCCGGATCGATCCTGCTCTATCTCGCGGAGAAATTCGGCGCGTTCCTGCCGTCCGATCCAGACAAGCGCACCGAGGCGCTCAACTGGTTGTTCTGGCAGATGGGCAGCACGCCCTACATCGGCGGCGGCTTCGGTCATTTCTATCACTACGCGCCCGTCAAGATCGAGTATGCGATCAACCGGTTCGCGATGGAGGCGAAGCGGCAGCTGGATGTGCTGAACCGGCACCTGGAGAAGCACGAGTACATGGCCGGTGACGAGTATTCGATCGCCGACATGGCGATCTGGCCTTGGTACGGCGGCCTGGCGCAGGGTACACAGTACGAGGCCGGCGAGTTCCTGCAGGGGCGGGAGTACGTCCACGTCATGCGCTGGACAAAGGCGATCGCGGAGCGGCCCGCCGTCAGGCGGGGGCGAATGGTCAACCGCGCCGTGGGCGATCCCGCCCAGCAGCTGCACGAACGCCATGATGCAAGCGATTTCGATACGAAGACGCAAGACAAACTGACCAGGTAGGGCTCGCGCAAACCTCAATTCGGCCGACAGAAGCGGCAGCGGGTCGGGCTCGCCAATACGAGCTCGACGAGCTTCACTCGTGTGCAGGCTCGACCAAACGGCGGCGGCGCCCAGCGAGCCCAAGGTGGTCGACCGACGGCACCTGGCCGGTTCGCAGTGACGACCGCCCGGCGCTCGCAGGGGCATCTTGGCAAAGCGCGCAGGCAGCCTGCCCGATTAGGTGCCGCAGAATGTTTGCCGGACGATTTGATCGGGCCGCGGCGGCTCGGCGTAACGCCGATGCGACGGCTGATCGTCGTAGGGGCGGGAGAGCACGGTCAGCAGAGTCTCGAAGGCGGAGAGATCGCCGTTGTTGACCGCTGCCGAAAGTGCTTCCTCGACGAGATGGTTGCGGGGGATGAAGGCGGGGTTCACCGCACGCATGGCTGCCGCACGGCGTTCACAGGTCGCCTCACCGTCGGCCAGGCGCCGGCGCCATCTGGTCGCCCAGGCATCATAGGCCGTCGGATCGGTGAACAGGCTGCGCACGGCCGCATCACCGTCGGTGCTCGCGGCTGCGTCGGATAGCCGGCGGAAGGTCAGCGTGAAGTCCGCACCGTTGCGGGACATGCGGTCGAGGAGATCCTGCGCCAGGTCGCCATCATCCTGTCTTTCCTGGAGCAAGCCAAGCTTGCGCCGGAGTCCGACGGCGTAGGCCGTCTCGAAGCGGCCAGCGAATGCGCCGAGGGCCTCGTTCGCGATGCCGACGGCGGTGTCCTGGTCCTCGGCAAGCAGGGGCAGGAGCGTCTCCGCCAGTCGCGCGAGGTTCCATTGCGCGATGCGTGGCTGGTTGCCGTAGGCGTAGCGGCCGAAGCTGTCGATGGAGCTATAGACCGTCGCCGGGTTGTAGGAGTCCATGAAGGCGCAGGGGCCATAGTCGATGGTCTCGCCCGCGATCGACATGTTGTCGGTGTTCATAACGCCGTGAATGAAGCCGACGAGTAGCCATTTGGCAATCAGCTCGGCCTGGCGCGTGACGATGAGGTCAAGGAGCCTTCGGTAGGGCTTCTC
>Ga0070699_100003374_pt1 | contig 14124 bp, 9 predicted proteins | sample KBSK1503metaG_FD_65473 | JGI IMG/M metagenome (GOLD analysis project Ga0070699, IMG submission 65473) | Corn, switchgrass and miscanthus rhizosphere microbial communities from Kellogg Biological Station, Michigan, USA - KBS K1-50-3 metaG | ecosystem: Host-associated > Plants > Roots >...
GCATAAGCCCAGAGACTTTTCTCGACAACGGGTCTGAGAGACTCGTGAAGATAAGATGCCACAAACCCAGGAAGTTGATGGACGGTGAGTGTGATGGGAATCCAGGCGCGGCGGGCGTAGATAAGGCCCAGCCAGCCCATCTGAAAGGGTTCATGGCTATGGATAACGTCCGGTTGAAATTCATCCAGTGCTTGCAATACGGCGCGGCGCGGGAATAATAGAAAGCGCTGCCCAACACGCAAGGGATTATAGGTGGATCGTAAGCGCAGCACGGTCAGGTTTTCTTGCAGGGTGATATAGGGCTGATCTTTGTCACTAGCAGCGATGACAAGTACCTGATGTCCGCGTTCTGCCATTTCAATTGCGAGTTTTTCAGCGACGATGGCGGCACCACTCACCATTGGGGGATAGGATTGAGCAAGGTATGCGATACGCATTGTGACTCCTTTTGGGCATCTGTGACCAGGGAATAGATTCGACTCATCAATTCGTCGGTTTGTGCGTGGAAATTGGTTTGGGTATCGGGCTTCCAGGGTGTGCCAAAACGCAGGTAGGATGTGCCCCTGAACTGGTACATCCCGCAGCGTTTCTTCCCCAGCCTCTTAAACTTTAATGTGGTGACGTCGCGCGGGTCTGTGTAAATTCCCAGTGGGATGATCGGTGCGCCAGTGACCTTTGAGAGTCGCGCCGCACCTGTTTTTCCTCTCACACTGTGACCGAACGGAACAAGTTGACCTTCGGGAAAGATAAGAATGGTTTCACCGCGTTTGAGCAATTCACAGGCCTGTTCAAATGCCAGGCGAGGATCTTCAGCGTTGACTGGAATTTGCCCTGTTTTTCTCAGAATGTGCCCTAGTATGGGTATCTGAAACAAGTCGCCTTGTGCAATGAAGCGCGGCACTTTGGAGAATATTAATGGTAGGAAGATCGCGTCTGTGACATTGGTATGATTGATGGCGATGATCTTTGCGCCGGATGGCAATGCCTCCAGGCCTTTGACCTCATACTTGAGGCTGAATACCCTCTTGTAGATCTTCACAATTAACATTCCATACGCATTGGCTAATTTCTTTTTTGCATCGGGAAATGAACCAGCCTTTTTGTACATGAACCAGCCAGCGAGGCCAGCAGCGATGACAATCAAAATGATCCAAACATAGGTGGGAGCATGTGCCCCAAATGCGCCGATCCAACTGGTGACCACACAAGCAATGCCTCGTCCTAGAAGGTTGGCTATTGAAAAGCGTCGGTGTGAGATCTTTCCCAACCCAGCCACGTAACACATCGCATCATTGGGGACGAGTGGCAGGACCAACGCCAGGGTGTAGAAGCCGATGCCCTGACCTTCTGCGGCTTTGTCCCAACGGGCCAGCATATCTGGCGATATCCACTTGTCAGCGAAAGAGCGTCCGTAGCGGCGGGCGAGAACGAAAGCAGCTTCTCCTCCGGCGGCCAAGCTGAGCCATGAGAGGAAAAATCCACCCCAGAAGCCATAAAGATATCCACAGGCCACCATCAAGGCCTGCCCGGGGATGAAAGCCAGGAAGACTTGCAGCACGAAGAGAATGAACAGAATGAGGGAACTCCAAATGCCGGTGCGATCCATGGATGCGGTCACTGCATCGCGATCGCTGAACCATTCCCATGTGCTGGCTAAAGGTTCGCGTAGAGTCCAGAGTATGAACAGGGCAGCAACAAATAAAATGAGTTTGAGTAAAAAGTTGTTTTTCATAGCGGTCTCCTTTGTCTTCCCCACTATCTCATTTCGCGACTGCCAATACCAGAGTAGGAACTGCCAGAATCCGCCAGTTTCAGAATGAAATTCTTGTTAAGGCGTATTTGCCACAGAGAGAATTGAGTTTCAAGAGTTTTTTCTTAAAAGTCTCTGTGAACTATGTGGCTAAGTAGCGGTTTAGTTATGCAAGAATTGAAATAAATTACTCGAGTTGCTACTTTGATCTCAAAAACCATGTCTCACCCCAATCCTGATGACTTTGTCGGGACGGTTTCCCCCTCTCCCAGTGGGGAACCCATTCGTTGTGGTCAGCCCTTTAAAAAGCGACTCACCCGCGAAAGATTAATTTCGGGGTGCGTCATGTGGAAAGATAAACTATAGACCTCTTGCGAAAGTGGAAACCAAGCCAGCCCTATGGCTAATGCTGTCCGCATGCCAAATTAATTGTGTACCTCACAGACGATCGATCGCTGCTATGATTTTGTTCTTTCAAGACCATGAGCCTGGTGACTTTCCCATCATACCAACAACTGCCAAGACTACTGTTTTAATAGGCAGAAGAAGCAACCCTATCAGGCGATTTGCGTATCCCATGCCCTTTGCAGCCCAGTTCAAAAGGAAACGGAACTTTTGCAGGAAGGGAATATGTGCATACATGAGGCAGAGCGCGATAATTCCTACCGAGATCGCAAACCGCGCCAGATCGGATATTTCAAATTCCCACAGCTCCTCCAAAATCAACTGCATCCCAATATTGAGGATCAGGATGAAAGCCGCCTGTTTCAAAACAGGTTCGCGTACCACAGCGTAGCTGAAAATGCCAGCCGCGAAGCGCATCGTCAGGATGCCGATGCTTACACCGAGCAGTACCACCCACAATTGATCTGACAAGGATACTGCCGCAACTACGTTATCGATGCTGAAGATCAAATCCATGATCTCAACTGTAAGCACGATACTCCAAAAGGATGGATGGAGCGCCTTGCGCCTTTCCTCCTCGGTCTCCTGATCAGGAGTTAAATCACCAAGTTCATCAAATGCCAGGCGGATGAGATATGCCGCGCCGACCAGCCTGACCCATGAATTATTGATCAGGACGCTGGCAAGCAACAACATTGCCCCGCGTCCCACTTAGGCGCCCAATAATCCGACGCGTAATGCCGCAGTGCGTTGATACCCAAGTAAAGGCTCAAGGTGTTTACCCAGGTTTTTGATTACATTGGGCCATGGAATCCCTTCGTTATCTGGTAGAGGCGAAACCAGCACTCCAAGAACTGCCGCATTATCAATGGAGAGAATACCCTCCAGAAAGATGAGTTGCAAGACAATTGCTATAACGGGCCAATGTAGATTCATAACTTTTCTCAAAATTGGAATACGAATGTAATTACCTGGTGTTGTGCTCAGAGAGCAGCCAATTATTCAGGCGCTATCTTCGCACCGAGGTCTATCTCTTAGACAAAGATCGTGCAGAGAAAAAGTTATTGAAATAGAATAGGATTCTTACAACTCGCTTCCATATGATTCTATAGCACTGCCAAACAACGCTTCCTGTGTTTGAACGTAAACATCCTTTCGGCTAATTTACTCAATATTAACTAGTCCGAATCTCCATCATCGTCGTCATGGCTGTGGTGCTCTGCAGGCGATGTTTTTCGATATACTTTGCTAACTTCGTAGGCACGGCTATCCAATATCAGTGCTTCGTTGCGCGCTTCCGCCAGGGCGTCTGGACTTAGGATTTTGAGGTCGATCAGCACCAAGGTCTCTGCTTCAGGGTCGCCGACGGCGCCAATTTGAAAATTACCCACCCCAGGAGCGTAGTATTTAACCTGTATGCCGCTATCTGGTTCGAGCGGACTCCATTCATGGGTCACAAGAGCATTTTCGTAATGGCCAAAGGGAACATCCTCGGTCTGACCGTTATCTGCCACCTGCCCACAATCCAGGAAGGCGATCTTGGGCGTACTCCCCTGAAGATAGCTGGGTGACCCCACCTTCGGATTTGCGAACATATGGATTCCCGCTTTCGCACCAGCCTCTCCGACGATCCAGGTATTTGGGGCACCTTCAAACACTCCATCCGTGTACTCCTCAGGGTACTCCCCAAGGTTCCAGACGTTCCCGCCCTTGTCCTGGGCAAAAAAGGCAAGCTCCGCTTCCACAAGCTGGCCATTGTCAAAGTCTCTGTCCCACAAGACCACAGTTCGAACGCCATTAATCACCTTGGTCAGATCAGTGACGGTAAAAACCACCTGGTGGGGAACGGCTACGGGTCCACCTCTCTGGTTGATGCGTCCCTCAAAGATGAACTGAGTACCGGGAACCAGGGGCATCCATTTGTTGTTGATCTTTATGGGATGGGTGAATTCGTTGCTTTCGAAACGGACAACCTGATCACAGGACGATGCTGCAGATTTGGCTGATGCCGCAGCCGCGCTCACGTTCGTCAAGAGGAGCATGAGAGCGATAAGGGCACCCAGTAGTGAAGATCTGTTGCGCTGTTTACTAAACATTGTAATCTCCTTTTTCGTATATAAATGATAAAGTCGCACCAGCTTCCCATTGAAGCTGGCACGACTTTACATGTTTACTTGCTACGAATACGATACACTAATCGCTACTCACTGCTGGTGTCCATTCAGATGCAGGCTGAATACTGCCAGCGTAGCTCTCGCTATCTTTCGCGAAGGTCAAATATAGGGATGGTACAACAAACAGGTTAAGTAAGGTTGAAGTGATCAGACCACCTAAAATTACGATGGCCATTGGATATTCGATTTCATGACCTGGAATGTCGCCAGTGATCACCAGCGGCACCAAAGCCAGCCCTGTGGCTAAGGCTGTCATTAAGATCGGAGAGAGTCGTTCACTTGCTCCCCGCAAAGCGAGCTTCAGTCCAAATTCCTCGCCCTCATAGCGCTCCAGATGCTGGTAGTGATTGATCAGCATGATTTTGTTGCGTGCTGCGATCCCAAACACGGTCAGAAAGCCAACCAGTGAACCGAGCGAGATTACGCCTCCGGTCAGGAAGGCTGCCAGCAGTCCACCCACCAGCGCTGATGGCAATGTGAGGAAGCCCAGGGTTGCCAGGCGCAGGTTTCCGAAGGATTCCCAAAGGATGAGAAACACACCGAATGCCGCGGCAATTGCAAATATTAATAAGCGATTTTGGGCGGCTTGCCGTTCAGCGAACTCACCAAGCACCTCAGTATGGTACCCCAACGGGAATTCAATATTTTTAAGTGCAGTATCAATATCCGCTCCAACGGAACTCAGGTCGCGTCCTTCCACATTCGCGCTAACGTCGATGCGACGCGAATCGTTTTCACGATAAATTACACTTTGGGCTGGCGCAATGCTTATATCAGCAATATCGCCTAAATGCACATGCCCACCGCCCGGCGTATCGATCAACAGATTCTCAATACTGCTCAGGCTGCTGCGGGTTTCAGGAGTACTCCACACGTTCACATCATAAGCCTTACCGTCCCTGAAAAGATCGCCAACTTCTTCGCCAGCCATCAAAGTAGCGGCTGCCCGACGTACATCCCCTGGCTTAAGACCGTAGCTTTGAGCAGCTGCCAGGTTGACCTTTACCTGCACCTGGGGAACCTCAGACTGTAGTTGCACGTGCAGGTCTACCAAGCCGTCAACGTTCGAAAGGGCCTTCTCTACCTCGTCTGCCTTGGCGTGGATACCTGCCAGATCCGAACCATAGATACGGATGACAAAACTCTCGCTGGAACCTGATAGAACTTCCTCGATTCTTTCATTGAGGTATGTTTCTACATTGTGAAAGAGCCCGGGGTGGCCGTAAATCACTTCTTCGATGGCTGCCAGCGTTTCTTCATAGTCCGCGTCGGGATCGATGCTGATCCAGTTTTCGCCGAAATTTACGCCCACAGTTTCATCAGCCAACAAGGCCTGCCCGATGTGAATTCCGACGTTTCGCACGCCCGGAATGGCCCGTAACTCAAGACCAACTTTCGATGCAATCCGATGCTCTTCAATAACTGAGGTGCCGGGCTTGGTGATCCAATGTGCCAGGAAGTCGCGTTCCTTGAACTCAGGGAACAGTGATTGTCCGAGAAGTGGCAACACTGCGATGCCGATCAATATGAGCGCCCCGGTTGTGATGAAGATGGGGCGGGGACTTCGAATGATGCGCTCCAATACGCGTTCGTATGCAGGCTGGAGCCATACAATGATTGGGGACCTATGCTGTTCTATATTTGCATTGGCTAAGAAGATCAGGCATAAGGCTGGTGTAACCGTCAGGGCTACGACCATCGAAGCGAGCACTGCCAGTGCATAAGCAACTGCCAGAGGCTGGAAAAAGGCGCCGGAAACGCCTCCAATGAAAAACACCGGCAACAAGGTCACGGCATCGATTACGGTAGCATGAATGATCGCCTGGCGTACTTCAAGCGAGGCTTCCAAAATGATGCTGGCAGTGCTTTTATTGCTTCCTTCATTGCGATATTGACGCAAACGCCGGACGATGTTTTCCACATCGATGATCGCATCATCCACAACAACCCCAATGGCAATGACGAAACCTGCCAAAATCATTGTATTGATCGTTGCACCATTCAGAAAAAGGACAAGCGCGCCTGCTACGAGTGATAATGGAATTGCCACCAGGCTGATGAGGGCCGTGCGCCATTCAAATAGGAAGGCAGCCAGCACAAGCATTACAAGGATGCAACCAATGATCAGAGCCTTGGTAAGATTTTCGAGTGCCACACGGATAAAGTCTGCAGGTCGAAAGATCGAAGAATCCATCGTCATACCTGGCAGCCCTGGTCGTAATTCGTCGAGTGCATCTTCCACGCCCTGGGTCACATCCAGGGTATTCGCCCACGGAAATTTTTCAACGACCAGCATCAATCCGGGACCACCGTCAATGACGGCGTCTCCGAAGAGCGGCCAGGTATCCTCGACCACATCCGCCACATCGCCCAGGCGCAAGGGTGTGCCGTCGCTCTTCTTTTTATCACCGATCGGCACTTGAGCGAGATCCTCCGCAGATTTGATCGGTAATTCAGAGCGGACTGCAAGCCGCTGATTGGGGGTCTCGATGAACCCACCGGTACCGATCACAGCGCCGCTCGAAAACTGTAATATGCCGACATCCAAGGCATTCGCAGTCGTCTCCATGACCTCATCCAGCGTTACTTCATAGGTCTGCATTCGTTGCGGATCGACACGTACCTGCGGGATCTTGATGCGCTCACCCCAGATGGCCACATTGGCTACGCCGGGCACACCCAATAGTCGGGCCCTGATCGTCCAATAGGAGATCATCGACATGTCCATCAGAGACAGCTCTTTCGATGTGATCCCGATCTTCATGAACCGTCCAGTTGTTGAAACCGGCGGCATCATCACTGGCGGGGCAGCCCAGGTGGGAAGTGTGCCGATGACAGTTGCGAGGCGTTCCTGCACCAATTGCCGTGCAAGAAGGATGTCGGTGCCAGGCTCGAAAAGTAGTTCAATGGAGGACAAGTCGGGCAGCGACTTGGAGCGCATTAATTGCAACCCATTTATTCCATTGAATGCCTGCTCCAGTGGAACACTGATCAGCGATTCAACTTCCTGTGCGTTTAGCCCAAGGCATGGCGTCTGGATCTCCACGCGTGGCGGTGCAAACTCAGGGAAGACATCCACCGGTGCAGTGGGAAGTTGTCCAATACCGTAGACCAGCATTACGGCAGCGAGAGCCACTATTAAGAAACGAAACTTTAGACTTGATCCAACGATCCAGCGTATCATGATTGACCTCCGTGACGGATCATTCTTCTTCGAATTCAGCTTCGGAGCCGTATAATTCAGTGGCACCGAGAGTAACAACAACGGCATCGTTCTCAAGTCCTTCAGAGAGAACGGCTTCATTACCGTTTATGGAATCGACGACGATAGCCTGCCGAACATAGACCAGCGGCGCGACGGTCGTATATACCCACGTGCCTCCACTGGCATCATACAGCAACGCCGCGTATGGAATCACCATCTGCTTGGCGCTATTGACGTGGACTGGAGCTGTCTCGAGACCAAGCCGCTCCGCTGCCTTCTCGGTCAGAGTAATACGGTTGAGATCAGTGCCTGAAATTGGCTCGAGGGTAACAGGTTTGGTTTCGTCTACAGTGGCCTCCGACGCTCCACAGGCCGAGAGCAGAAGTGAAAGAAGGATCACTGTCAATACTAACCATCGAATAGATTTGTTCATTTTGATATCTCCTAAGAAAAGGTTTGGAATGGATCGCCGGCATGGATGAGGACATTTCTGCGGCGATGGACGAATAAGATGAGGACGAGCACGATGAGAGGTGCGCCAATAGCATAGGGCAGCACACCTCCAGGATTGAGACGGGTGAAAGGATGGATCGTCAGATGGATGCCGGATGTGGCGACCGCCTGGCTGGTGCTGTCATTGTTTGCCGGTGCGGGGATGAGGACCATGTAGACCATGTAGTTCCCATCCAGGATGGTGTTGATGATCCAATGCAGACTGGTGGTTTCACCGGGGGGGAGGCTCTGGATGTATTGAGTGCGTTTGGGAGCCCAGTCTTCGGGGTCGACGGTATCACCCATCTCATCCAGATTGACGATGTTCATGGCGATGATCAGGGGGGGAGAAGTCTGGCTGCCATGGTTGCTGACGGTGGTGTTGTACTCCACCTTGTCACCGGTTTTGACGAGCGCGGTGCTCCTGTCGATGGAGATCTGCAGATCGCTTGCCTGGCTCTGCGCCAGGGCAGGAGTGCTGGGGATGGAGAGCACCAGGATCAGCAGAGCCATGCCTCCGATGACCTGCTCCAGTTTTCTGGACCAGCGGGAGGCTGTTTTTCCAGGCTCGAGCCGCAAACTGGGGCTGGCATACAGGAAGAGCAATCCCAGCAGCAGGAGGGCAAACACGGTCGGGGAGACCAGCCAGCTCCAAAGGAGGCTGAGAGCTTCATAGTTGACGAGGTGTTTGGAGAGGAAATGGTAGGCAGAGGCGATGGGGTTGATCCATTGCAGGAACTGACCGGCTGCACCGATGGAGGAGCCAGGCAACTCGGCCGGGATGAGCAAAAGGATGTAAACACCCAGGCTGGTGAAATAACTGACCCTGTTCGAGCCGGACCAGAAACTGGCCAGCATGCCCAGTGCGGTGAAAGCCATCACCAGAATGGTGCCGATGAGGAACCCCCAGAAGATGGCAGGCAGGAGGACTTCATCGCCCTGAGAAAGCACATTCATGAAGGGGATGGCAAGGACATAGGTCACTGGCCAGGCTGAAATGCCCATCAGGAACTTTCCGACCACGATCTGTCTGCGGCTGACAGGGGTCAGGAGCAGAGATTCGAGGGTGTTGCGTTCGCGGTCGCCGCTGAGAGTGTCTGAACCGATGATCAGACCGATGAAGATGCTGACCGCCATGGCATTCTTGAGCAGCTCATAGACGGCTTCCTTGGGAGGGGTCAGGCTGAGTTCGGTGTTGAAGGCATACAGATAGACCATGACCGCCAGCACGAGGGTGTAGATGAAGATCAGGTTGAGAGCCTTGCCTCCGATCCACAAGTCGGAGAGTTCCTGGGTGAAGACCAGCCACCAGGCAGGCAGGGTGGAGTGATGATTACCCTGGGTCACTCGCAAGTTACTCATTGGATGGCCTCCTCGGTGAGGCGCAGGAAGACATCCTGCAGGCGACCGCCTTCGGTTTCAAAACTGAGGACGGGGATCCTGGCGCGGATGAGAGCACTCAGGATGATGTTGTTGATGAGGTGAGGCTGCGTGTCGTCGGTAGATTCGACCAGTTCGATGCGCAGCCAGCCTTCCATCTCACCGATCGGGTTGACCTTCATGAGATGTGGCAGGCTGGCTTTGAGGGTTTGTTTTGCCCTGGCGAAGAAGCCTGATGGAACCTGGACCCGCAGGGCATTGCCGAGCATGATGTTGCGTTGGACGCGCCCGATGACTTCGCTGACGCTGCCTCTGGCGACCACCTGACCGGCATTGAGGATGACCACATCGTCACAAATATTTTCGATCTCGGAGAGTATGTGACTGCACAGGATCACTCCTGTGCCGCGTCCGCGTGCGATGCGCTGGATGAGGTCGAGCAGTTCCTGTTGAGCGCGCGGATCGAGTCCGAGGGTGGGTTCATCCAGGAAGACGACGGTGGGATCGTTGACGAGGGCACGAGCGATGCCGAGCCTTTGTTTCATGCCGTGGCTGTATGTGCCGATCAGGGAGCTGGCTCTTTTTTGCAGACCGACATCTTCGAGCAGCGCCATGCCCAACTCCCGGGCAGAAGCTCGGGAGCGACCGTATAGTTGACCGAAGAAGGTCAGGTATTCGATGCCGGTCGTTTGTGTGGGAAAGCCGAGGCTCTCGGGGAGGACCCCGATCCGGCGACGGATCTCTTCGGGATGGTCCGAGTGGATGCCATCGATGACGAAGTGGCCGGAATCGGGGTCCAGCATGGTGGTGAGGATGCGGATGGAGGTGGTTTTGCCGGCGCCATTTGGACCGAGGAAACCCAGGATGCGTCCAGCCTTCAGGGAGAAGGTCAATCCCTGAAGAGCATGTCGTGGTCCATACGACTTGCTCACGTCTTCAGACATGAGTATCTCATGCTGACTACCTGTTGTGCTGGAGGTGTTTTTCTTAATCATAGCGACCAGATTTCCGTTGCGAGATTGAGTCTCTATCTTAGTCAGTAGCAGAAGCCGGGAGGTCTGCAACGTTGGTTGGGGCGAGTTCAAGATCCTGTTCGCGGCTGGCTCCATAACGTAAGTAGAAAGCGGGCAGAACGAACAGATTGAGCAGAGAGGTTGTTATCAGACCACCAAGTACCACGATAGTCATGGGGCGGATGATCTCAAGACCGGGAATATCTCCCATAATTAGGGAAGGCACCAATACCAGTGCCAGACCCAGGGCAGTCATAATGATCTGACTGAAACGTTCACTGGCACCACGCGCGATGAGCTCAGCACCAAAAGTGCCACCTTCATTTTCCTCAACATGATAAAAATGGTTGGTCATCAGGATGCTTTGGCGTACTGCCAGAGCAAACAGCACTAGAAAACCAATGATCGACCCGAGCGACAGGACGCCACCTGTTGCGAATACTGCTACTACGCCACCCATTAATGCAAACGGCAGCATGATGAAAGACAGGAGCGCAAGACGCCAACTCCCATACACTGCCTGTAGGAGCAGGAAGATCACGAGAACAGCGGCCACAGCAAAGGTGAATGAGTGGGTTGAAGATGCCTGCTGCACTGCAAAGCCATTAACAACCTGGGCATGATATTCCAGCGGAAATTGCATTTTCTGCAATCGTCCCTTGATCTCAGCTGAGACGGCTGCGATGTCGCGACCTTCTACACTGACAGCAATATCGAGATAACGCTTGACAGATTCATGTTGTATTATGGTTGGAGCGGGCACAACGATCACATCCGCGACATCGCCCAAACGTACCTGCTCACCGCTTGGAGTATCGATCAGCATTTCGCGTACACTACTGAGACTGCTGCGTGTTTCCGGTGTACCCCAAACGACCACATCGAACACCTTCTGATCCTCGAAGAGATTACCAACCTGAATACCAGACAAGAGGATGGCTGCTGTCCGACGTACATCGCCGGGTTTTATGCCATATTGCTGGGCTTTAGCTATATCCATCTGGATCTTCAAAGTTGGCTCCAAAAGTGGAAGGTCTACATTTAGATCGGTGATGCCCTCGATTCCGGTAAGTGCCTTCTTGATCTCCTCGGTCTGTTTACTAAGGACATCCAGTCTGTCACCGTAGATGCGGACGTTCAGGGAATTTTCTCCGGCTCCCGCTAATCCATCGGTTCGATTTTGAAAATAGGTCAGTACCTCGCTGTTGAGCCCCGGGTAGCCTTTCACAACTTCCCGAATGGCAGCCACGGTTTTATCATAGTTAGCTTTGGGATCAATAGTGAGCCATAATTCACTTGAATTGACGCCAACCACCTGATCTCCCCGCACTGCACGGCCCATATGGACACTGGAATTGAGAATCCCGGGAATGGATTGCAATTCATTGCTGACGCGGGCGTCGATGCGGCTCATTTCTGTTTGTGACATTCCAGGTGCCCCAGTCAATTGAATGAGCAGATTCCTATCCTTGAATGTCGGAATTAGTGATTGATTGAGAAGTGGGAAAACTGCGAAACCAATCACCACAAGCGCTATAACAGCAAGCATTATCGGGCGCGCATTTTGTATTACCCGCGCCAACGTCCGCTGATAGGCATCTTTTTGCCGTTCCATAAAGGAGGAAGAACGAACTCCCTTGGCAGTGTTTCCCAGGAGAATTAGCGACAATGCAGGTGTGACCACCAGCGCCACCACCATGGAGGTGATGACCGCTAATATATAGGAGAACCCCAACGACTGGAAAAATGTAGCTGATTGCCCAGCCAGAAAAAATATCGGCGACACAGATAGTATGACGATCAGGATGGCATATGTCATTGCATTCCGTGACTCGAGGGATGCTTCAAGGATGATGCTCAGTGTGGAACCAGCAGCATTTCCCAGTTCACGTTTTTGGCGTAAACGCTGCAGGATGGTACCGACATCGATAATGGCATCATCGATAACCACACCGAGCGCGGCCAACAGGCCTGCCAGCACGATGACGTTCATTGTTGCGCCACGCACATAGAGCACCCAACCTGCTGCGATCAATGATAAAAGGATCGCTATGGCACTGATGAGTGCAGCACGCCAACCGGAGAAAAGACCGACGAATAGAACCAACAGTAGGAGACCTATGCCTAGCGCCACGCCAATATTGGTCATTGAGCTTTCAATAAAGTTGGCTGGGCGGAAGTTGGATGAATTCATTTCAATTCCCGTGAGGCCCGGGCGCATAACATCCAGTGTATCTTCCAGGGCCCGTGTCACTTCCAGTGTGTTTGCACCAGGGAATTTTTCCACTACGAGCAGGAGGCCGGAACCGTTGTCAACAATGGCGTCACCGATCAACGGCTGATGGTCTTCAACCACTGTGGCTACATCACCCAAGTGCAACTGTTCTGCACCTTCAACAGGCACGCGGGACAGATCCTCAGCAGATACGATAGGAGAAATGTGCCAAATGCCGAGTCTTTGTTGTGGGGTATCTATGAATCCACCAGTTCCAGGGGTTGAGGCCTCCAGGAAGCTCAATGAGGATACCCACAGCGCATTGCCTGTGGTCTCGAGAATTTTCTCCAGCGAAATACCATGTGCACTAAGCTGCGCCGGATCCACCAGTACCTGTAGCTGCCGATCGCGATTGCCCCAGATTGATACATTCGCCACGCCGGGGACGCCCATTAAACGCGGACCAATGGTCCAACGCGCCAATACCGACATCTCGATCAGGGACAGCTTCTTTGAGGAAAGCCCAACGATCATGAAGCGACCGGTCGAAGATAATGGCTGGATCATTGTGGGTGGCTTTGAAACGTGCGGTAAAGCAAAGGCCTGGGCCAGACGTTCGCCGACCATCTGGCGTGCGCGAATTACATCAGTGCCAGGGTCGAATATGAGCACAATATCTGACAGGCCCGCGACTGAATTGGAGTGGACAGTTTCAAGCCATGGCACCCCATTAAGCAAATCCTGCTCCATCGGAGTCGTGATAAATTGTTCCACTTCATCAGCTGAAAGACCCAGCGCTTCGGTCTGAATTTCAACATAGGGAACTGAGAACTCCGGTAGTATATCCACCGGCATCTGGCGTAATTGTGCAGCGCCCGCCAACATTGCCACTATGGCAACTACGACAACAAAGAATCGTAAATTCAAACTTGATCCAACAATTGAACGCATCATGGTTTTATATCTCCTCGTCAATAGATTTTTGCAAGATCCAGATTGGATCTTGCAAATTGCCAAATTAATTTTCACCCACCAGGAATCAATACTACCGCACCCAAGGTGGCGTGAATTGCAACAAAATTTTATGAGTGCAATCTAAATAAATCATATTCCGATGTTCTTAAAGAGTTCTGGACGAATCCTTAAAGCATGCTTAAGGAAACCTAAAATAGCCCTAAGAGAAGGTTTCCAGGGCAACTTGGTAGTTCTATTTGATTGAGCTAACTAGCTATGGCTAATGAATTTCGTTAATCCGTCGTTTCAATGATTGAAAATTCCTTTTCCTGTAATAGATTTAAGATCAATTGAGCACTTTGTACTTGCTTCCTCTGTGGAAAGCCCAAAGGCCTTTTTAGTACCTCCTGAGTACCAGGAATCATGATTGGAATGAGACTTCCATTCCATTGCCTGGATAATTGGATGAGATGCGAAGGACAGGAAAACAAAGACGGCTCTAAATAGAGCCGTCGCGAAAAAAATACCCCAAATAA